>JAEEGL013616911.1_pt1 | contig 54054 bp, 50 predicted proteins | sample 9134231 | NCBI WGS metagenome assembly JAEEGL01 (sample SAMN16246548, study PRJNA631951) | gut metagenome | biome: gut microbiome; feature: rumen; material: fiber-attached | host: Bos | place: Iran: Karaj | collected 2018-10 | reverse complement strand
TTCTTCCTCGTAAATTGCAAATGTTTTCAAAGATCTCTATCTTCTGGCGTCGCACCCTCTCTCGGGCCGCTTATTTTCTCGCTTCCGTTTCGGCTTCAGTGTCGTTCCTTCCCGAAAGCGAGTGCAAAAGTATAGCGGATTTTGATTCTGTGCAAGCGTTTTAGGAATTATTTTTCAAGTTTCTTTATAAATGGCTGATTTTGCGGAAGATAATTTTTGAGGGATTTTTGCGGTGGAGACGTCGTATTCCGGCATATCCGACATCTGGACGTGGAATTTATTTTTTAGCACGCATGAAACAGGTGGAATTTTATGGAATATCATACCATATGCATTACAAATTGCGAATTAAATCCTCACATCAATGCGAAATAATAAACGAAAATGCGAAACAAATCGGTCCTCGGCATATCATATAACCCCTAAACGGGTAAATGGAGGGAATCCATCATCATATTTTTTCTACCAACATTTAACGCCTGACGGCGTAATTGGGGGGGCATCATCTCTGTTGAAATTCCGACCGATGGATAATATCCCAACAATTATGAATTGTGAATTACGAATTATGAATTGACCAAGACACGCACGTCCGTGCGTCTCTACGAGGATTGGATTCACCAGATGCGTGGATTTCCCCAACAATTATGAATTACGCATTATGAATTATGAATTAAATCATGCCGATTTCAAGAAAGCAGGCAGTTTCAGATTATTTATCTCTTTATCCACAATCTTATGCGACACTCCGTAAACCTTGTCGAAGAGTGCCCAGAAACTTTCTCCATGATTCATATGCTTCGTGTGGCACAACTCATGCACGATGACACTGCGGATCAAATGCAACGGCATCAACATCACGAATAATGAGAAATTGAGTGATCCTTTGGATGAGCAACTGCCCCATCTTGTCTGTGCTGAATTGATTTTGACGGTGCTGTATTTAAAACCATTCGCGTCGGCTATCTCCTTGACAATTGACGGCAGTCGTTTCTTTGCTTCGTATCTGAGCATCGCTATCGCCGACTCTTTCACAATCCTGATGGTCTCTTCCGTTTCAAAATCTGTGTCATAAGGCATTTCAAGGACAAGATTGTCTTTATCTACCGGTGTAGACGAATCAGACGGGCAACCACAAGGGATTGCCCCTACCTTTTTTAATCTGGGTGTGGTGGTTTTGGCGAGGGCGATTCGCATAATGGCAAAATGGGTGTCCAACGTGAAATTCGCGTCGATGCTGACTTTCTCCCGTCGCGACTCATGACGCTTTATGAAAGAGAGCATCCTCTGCTCATTTTCATTGATCAGACGGATTATAGACTCCATGGGATAACCTTGTGGAGCTGAGATCGTGAAACTTTCGTTCTTGAATCCCATCCTCACACTCCGCATATTGCTTTTCCATACGACTGTGATCATGCCCAACTTGTCGTGTCTATACCTCTTTTCTATATTTGCCATGTCGCAAAAGTAGCAATTATGATGAAGAAAAACGAAAACAAATCTCCTATTATATATAGAGAAATATGATAATATGATTAAATTTGTAGGGTAACAAAAATAGATTAGCATGGATACGAATTTGAAATGGGACGAAATTAAAGAGGGATTCGACAAATATGTGTCGATAGCGGAAGAGAAATTACCGATTGGAGCACTTAATCCAGTGCGTGATGCGATGAATAAGTTTGAGGAGAAGGTTAAATCAAATAATGTATCCGAAGACGATATTGATCATATAGAGCGAGGTGTGCAGACGGCGTTGATTCTTGCCGATGAAGTGAGTCTTGGTGGTGGCCCCAGCGTCGCAAAGATTCTTTTTGAAATGATACAATGCGAATTGATGACGGAAGAGGATATCGCCAAATCATTCCCAGACAGTATCGTCGCACTTGTCCATGGAGAGCAAAAAGTGGACGAGTTCTATCGTCGACGTGTGGGCGTGGAGAATGAGAATTTCAGAAAACTGCTGATGAGCTTGGCGGAAGACATCCGCGTCATCATCATCCTTATCTGCGAGGTGCTATATCTGATCAGGAAATATAATCCTATAGAAGAATCGGAAGACGGTGACAGAGTGGCACGTGAAGCAAGCTATCTCTTTGCTCCGTTGGCTCACCGTCTGGGATTATATAAGGTGAAGAGCGAGTTGGAGGATTTGTCAATGAAGCGTCTGCATCGTGAGACATATAAGGAGATTGCCCATAAACTGAACGAGACTAAACGCAGCCGTGACAAATATATCGCCGACTTCATCAATCCGCTGAAGCAAAAACTTGAAGACGCGGGTTTCAAATTCACAATCAAAGGACGAACAAAGAGCATCTATTCCATCTGGAACAAGATGCGCAAGCAGAACACTACGTTTGAGCATGTCTACGACCTGTTTGCCATCCGTATCATCCTCGACAGCGAATTGTCTGAGGAGAAGAGCGACTGCTGGCGTGTCTACTCTATCGTGACTGACGAGTATCAGCCAAATCCAAAACGTTTGCGTGACTGGCTTTCCATTCCAAAGACAAACGGCTACGAGAGTCTACACACCACTGTGATGGGTCCGCAAGGTAAATGGGTGGAGGTGCAGATCCGTACGGAACGTATGGACGAAATAGCGGAGAAAGGTTTCGCTGCCCACTTCAAATATAAAGGTGTGAAGAGTGAGAATATGCTCGACACATGGATGGCAAACGTCCGTGAGATTCTTGAAAACCCCGACGTCGCAAATGAGGAGTGCATCTCAGAATTCAAAATGAACCTTTACGACAAGGAGGTGTTTATCTTCACTCCAAACGGAGATCTGATACATCTTCCCAAAGGGGCGACGCTGCTCGACTTCGCCTACCAGATCCACAGCAATCTTGGAAACCATTGCGTCGGCGGAAAAATCGGTGGCAAGAATGTGTCCATAAGATATGAGGTGAACAACGGCGACCAATTGGAGGTTGTGACCAGTGCCACCCAGAAACCCAAAAAAGAGTGGCTCAGCATCGTCAAGACGAGTAAAGCGAAAAGCCGCATCAGAGTATTCCTGCGTGAGGAGGCAAACTCCAACGCATCTCTTGGAAAAGAACTTCTCAACCGTCGCTTCAAGAACTGGAAGATAGACCTCGAGGAGTCGATATTGGCAAAGACGATCAAGAGATTAGGCTATAAGATGGCGACGGAATTCTACAATGACATTGTGGAGGAGGAACTTGACGTCGCCAAAGTCCGTGACATCTACACAGAGATTCAAGAGAAGGAGCAGCATCCTGGATTGGATTATGAGGTGAAGAGTGCGGAGGATTTCGAGCACCACCCTACCTCTACAGAAGACAGTTCAAAAGATGACGTGCTCACCATCGACGACAATGTCAAAGGAATCGACTACACACTCGCCAAATGTTGTAATCCGATCTACGGTGACGACATCTTCGGATTCATCCTTTCGCAGGGCGGTATAAAAATCCACCGCAAAGATTGTCCGAACGCGCCGATGATGATCCAACGATTCGGCTACCGCTACGTCAAAGCACGTTGGAGCGGCAAGCAAGGCACACAATACGTCTGCACACTGCGTGTTATCGGAAACGATGATTTGGGAATCGTCACAAACATCACATCACTGATCCAGAAGGAGAGCAATATCTCTATGCGTTCCATCTCCGTCGACAGTGTAGCAGGATTGTTCCAGGGCCACATCTCATTGCTCGTCAACGATCTTCAGCAGGTGGACAATGTGATCAAGAAGATCAAGGCGATCAAGGGAGTGAAGAGTGTGGAAAGAAATTAAAATGCTAAATGCTAAATTAAAAATGTGGAATTCATTTTTAATTTAGCATTTTTAATTTATACCTATGCCTCAATCAGGCATACCTTTATCCTAACTTTGCGTTCAAAATAAAATGGAGAATTGGATTACGGAATACAACAATTTCAGATTACCACGTGGCGAAATAAAATACATTACAATGTAATACACCAATTGGTCTCTCTGATTTGAAAACAAGTATAAAGTCACAATGAGAAATATGGAGTACAAAATTCTCATAAAATTTGAGTGAGTACTTAATGTTGAGGAGCATGGGAAATAATTTTATGAAAAATGAATTGAGATGTATCTTTGCAGATAAGCTTGAGATGCCACAACAAACATACAAATATGAATAAAAGAAATTTTTGGGCCGTAGGATATAACTGGGGAGGAAAAATCAGTCAGCTGGATCGTTTTATTAAAGAAAAGATTTGGGAAGAAGGTTATTTATCTGCAGGAGATAAAAGATATGAATCTTTAATCAATCAGATTCAGATAGGAGATGTTTTATTAGCAAAAACAAGTTCCACAAAAGGAGCCAACCATAATATTACCTTTACACGTTTGACAGCAATTGGAATTGTTGTTTCAAAAATCAGTAATTCTATTTTTTCTGTTGATTGGAAAATGTTGCCTAACGGTATTGATTTTGATTGGATTTCTTATCGATCAACAATTGAAATGATGAGAGATGATGCAATGAAAGATTATGCAATGATAGAATCGGGAAAAATGATAGAAACGAAAAATATGGAATTTAACAAACAACTTCTTGAATCCAACCACAACCTCATTCTTACAGGTGCACCAGGCACAGGTAAAACATATTTGGCAAAAGAGATCGCCAAAGCAATGGGATGTAACGATGATGAAATTGGATTTGTTCAGTTTCATCCATCATACGACTACACTGACTTTGTGGAGGGGCTACGACCTATACAAGACAATTCTGGTTCAGTAGGATTCGAACGTAAAGACGGAGTTTTCAAAGAGTTTTGCAAAAAAGCAATGTCTATTACAAAAAGCAACTTCGATGAAGTATATTCAAAATTTATCGAAGACATTGCCAAAAATGGGCTTACCCTTAATACTCTTATCTATAAAAAGGATTTTAAAGTCATATTTAAAGATGATAACTTGTTCGCAGTTCCTAATACAGAATTAGGAACTCATCAGTTTATCGAAAAAGAAAAGATTCTAAATCATTTGAAAAACAATGAAGACACATCATCATATATCCCTGCTATTGCAGAATACATAAAAAATAACTATGACATACAAATTGAGGAACAACAAAACATAAATAAAAATTATGTTTTCATCATTGACGAAATCAATCGTGGTGAAATTTCAAAGATTTTTGGCGAATTATTCTTTTCTATTGATCCTGGTTATCGTGGTGTTGATGAAAATGGCAAACCCAAAGGTCTTGTAAAAACTCAATATCAAAACCTTGTTGATGAAGACGACGAGTTTCATGAAGGATTCTTTGTCCCAGAAAATGTTTACATCATCGGTACAATGAATGACATCGACCGTAGTGTTGAGAGTATGGATTTCGCTTTCCGTCGTAGATTTGCATTCAAGGAAATCAAAGCAGAAGAGAATATTGGAATGCTTGATAATTTGGATTCATCAATAAAAGAGAAAGCCATTAATCGCATGATCAATCTCAACAAGGCTATTGAGAAAACCGAAGGCCTTTCTTCTGCATATCATATTGGAGCAAGTTACTTCTTGAAATTAAAGAACTATGATAATGATTTTGGGCAGTTATGGAATTACCATATTGAAGGTCTTTTGCGTGAGTATTTGCGTGGCTATCCAAATATTGAAGAATCGCTAAACAAACTAAAATCTGCTTACAATAACGAAAATCAAGATGACTCATCTGAGAATAACTGATAATCACGATTGGACCAAATTGCTGAATGCAGACACTAAAGATCTTGAAAACTTGAAACGTATCTCTAATGTCAAGATTTCTGATCTGTCTAATTCCAACAATCATAATCTATTGGTATTTCCTCGAGATTTCAATCAACATGGCGACAAGATTAACGAAAACTGTATTTTGTCGTTATCTGGCGATGAAATCTCTACTGGAAATATCATGGGATTTATTGGCGTCAATGAAACTCAGTTGACAATCAGCTCTCGTTTCGACAGAAATAATTCTGATTATTTCATGCACTATATGCTTCAAAGAGTGTTTTCTATCAACCTGTTTGACATAAAACATTCAAAGAGCACAGACCCGATTTTCGACTTCTTGATATATTTGTTTCCTTACTATCTTAAAAAGGCATTAGCTCAAGGATTATTCAAAAAATACCAACGATTCGAACATAATGATGCTAATGTGAGAGGAACAATAAATGTGACACAACATATCCGTCAAAACATTCCTTTTCATGGCACTGTTGCATATACAACCCGTGAACATAGTTATGATAATGAGATTACTCAGCTAGTTCGCCATACCATAGAATATATCCGTATAAAAGAGGCTGGAAAAACAATTCTTTCCAGCGACTCAGAGACTAAGAATTGTGTTTCTCAGATTGTGATGGCAACACCATCTTACAACAATCAGAAACGAGTTCAAATAATCAATCAAAATCTTCGACCTGTCCGACATCCATATTTTTCGGAATACACGACTCTTCAAAAGATCTGTTTGCAGATCCTGCGACACGAAACTATCAAATTTGGGGAAGAAAAAGATCAAGTTTACGGAGTCTTGTTTGACGGTGCTTGGCTGTGGGAGGAATATTTACATACCATTCTCAAACCATTAGGATTCAAGCATCCAGAGAACAAAACAAACGTCGGAGGCATAAAGATGTTTGACAATACAGATGATGAAAATTATTTTGACAAATGTTATAGAAGATTATACCCGGATTTTTATAGTGAAAGTAAAAAAATGATATTAGATGCAAAATACAAGCATTTAGGCGGTAAGGTTGGCAGAGATGATCTATATCAGGTTGTGACTTATATGTATTGCATGAAATATCAACTTGGTGGGTATATCTATCCAAGTGATAAAGATAATATAGATATTTGTGAATATAAACTTGCAGGATATGAAGGATCCATTAAAGTATTACCATTATATATTCCACAAGACGCAACTAACTGGTTTGAATTCGCATCTGCAATTAAAAACAATGAAGAGGAATTGCAAGGAAAGCTGTTCCAATAACTAAATTTATTACTAACTACAATATCGATTTTCCCCCAACCATGGACCGCATGTTTTTGCTAACATGTAAAAATTTTGTATTTTTGCAATCGTTAAATTAGTAACAAGATAAAACTATGGGAAAATTAGAAAATTCTACATTTGAAGAGTTCTTACAAGAACTTCGTGCAAAGTCGAAAGAAGTGACTATCCCTAAACGAAACTGCCATACTGGGAAAAAAGCCATAGGGTTTAGTGTTAAAAATTGTACATTAAGATTAAACGAAGGACCACACAATTCACGTCCACTATCCGAATTATTAAAATGAGTTCATTTACAAAAGAATTTGCAGATCACGTGTCTGTAATTGTCACAAATTGTTTAGTCTTCACTCCTGATGATTTGTCAAAAGGCGTACCTCACGCATACTATCATACAACAAACTGTATTTGGGATACTGGAGCAGAAATAACCGTAATTTGTCCAGAAATCGCAGAAGCACTTGGATTAAAGGAAATAGGAACAGGACAAATAGGAGGGATTGGAGGAGAAGACCATGAAATTTGGGTTGCAAAAGTCCATTTAGGATTACCAAGCAGTGAAACAATTGAGAATTTGGAGGTCTATGTAGATGACATTCCAGACCACGATATGATTATCGGAATGGATGTCATGAAAGAAATGGATATCGCCATTACCAATGCTAATGGTCGAACAAAATTTACATACGAAAGACCATCAACCAGAAATCTTGATTTTTCAAAAAATCATAATGCGTAATTCGTATTTGTTGGGAAATCCATCTGAGGATTTGATTTGTCCGTAGGGGCGAACCCTTGTGGTCGCCCTGACCATAAATGAAGAGACACTATAATACAACGTCTCTGCATTTTTTCCAAAATTTCCAAAACCTCCGCAACCAGTTGGCGTAGGTTCGGTTTTACTTTGCATTAGAAAAGTAAAATCAAGGAGGATAAATTATGGAGCATAACAAATTCAGTTTGGAGGGAATATTTGATTTGTGTCAACAATATCGCAACGACATATATGAGCGTAAGGATTTAAAACACGTCCTTAATCGTCGCAAAGTTCGTTTCATCAATCCGGAAGGCAAGTTTGACTACGCCTATTTCGGAGATTTCTATTTCAAGTCAATGGAAAGAATGATGTTGGTGACAAAGAATCGTGCCTATACCAGATACCATCAATGCGATCAAATGGGAAATTCCCTGTGGTCGACGGTACCCGTCATATTCGCAGGGGTGCAGACCGGTTATCGAGATGATACTGGTAGGGAAATTTACACAGGAGATATCGCGTCTGTGAAAGGGGAAAATGGAGAATTGGGATTTACCTCTGTTGTGAGATATCTGCCATATGTGGAGGAGCCAAGTCTCATTTGCGACAATTTTGACATGATGTTTTCAATGTGTAAACACGGAATCCACGTCGTAGGCACAGCATACAGCGAGATGAATAGAGAAATGTTCGATTTCTTCGATTCTCATTTTGTATTCTGGTCCACGTCGCAATTCTATATGGGAGGAATGAAAACTGAAGAAATTGTGGAAAGAGCCTCATCTGCAAAAGACTCCCCAAGTTTCATAAAAGGATGTGAACCTATTAAAAAAAGAGGCAATAAAACCCTTTACTCCGACATCAACAACGCCATGCACGGAGATTTCCAGCTTGTATGTGTAGACGGAGATGAGTTTATCGACGACGAAGAAGGTCCATGCAGCACACTGTATGCCGACAATATTCCAGACGACTACGAAGGTGAGATACGTAACATCCGTCTCAACGAAGAAGCCGACAGTGTAGCAGACCAACTCAAAGATTCATTAAATGAATTCATGATCTATGTGCATCGTCATCCTGAGACAAAATTCATCATCTGCGACTTTGCCAAGTCGCTATTTCTCGATGAGAGCGAGAAACGAGAAGTAGCGAAGTTATTCCGTCCCCTTCGTCAATACAACATCACCAACGTCGTGCTACCATCGTGGATTACAATATGGTTAGTGACAGAAGATACGTTGGATTATATGTGCGGGTGCATTCCGAATTCATAATTCATAATTCATAATTCGTAATGCATAATTGTTGGGAAATACATCTGATGGGATTTGTCCGATAAATATATAGCATTGCACCACGTAGAGACGCACGGACGTGCGTGTCATGGTCAATCTAGACGTGCGTGTCATGGTCAATGCAGATTGCATAATTGTCACGATATACGTCTGATGGGATTTTATCCGTAGGCGCGATCCCTTGTGGTCGCCCAAACCACAAATACCCACAATTACGTCGTCAGACGTTATATATTGGTAAAAAATATGATGATGGATTTCATTCATTACCCCTTTAGGGGTTATAGAAAATGCGATCGTTTTATTTTGCATTTATAATTAGAGAACATAGACGACAAGAGTTTAAATTGTTTTTCAAAAAAAACATTAAACATTCCATGTTATTTTTATAAATTTGGAGCAATAAAATTTTAATGAATAGGAATTCATAAAACAACACAAAGTACTGTCTTCCAGACAGATTCCTCCACACTCTTCTACACCCGAGACTTCGTCCCGGGTTACTCTCGCTTCGCTCTGTATTGCCTTCCAGGCAACAAACATAGAGGCCGCATTTCTCGCGTCTGGAAGACGCTATTTCTGTAACCGGGATGCCGAAGTGTGCTACGAAGTAGTGCACTGGCATCCTCGGTTATCACGCATACCAAGGCTCTACGTTTCCTAACGAAACAAAAAGAGACGTTGCATCGCAACGTCTCTGAAAAAAAACAACCGTCGTTAAAACGAATTATTTTTTAAGCTGTGGGTTCTGTGGCTGAGGTCCGTTTGCCTGACTCATATCACAGTTTCCAGTGAACTTAGCGTTAGGTTCAACTGACAATATCTTTGTCTTGATTTCACCTTCAACTCGTGATGTTGCCTTCAAATGAAGTGCCTCTGTCACAACTAGTTTTCCAGTAAACTTACCTAAGATTTCCGCATTTATGCACTCCAATGTGCCTTCCATGGCTCCATTCTGACCGATGATGACCTTTCCTCTACACTTCAATGTTCCGTTGATCTGTCCATCCAAACGGAAATTTGTATCAGATGTGATATCACCCGTCATCTTTGTTCCAGCTGCAATAATATTATACTGCGAGCTCTGTGTTTCTGTTTCCTTTGACATAAATTTGCTGTTTATGTTAAACTTTCATTAATATGCTGATTTGAACTGTTCAAGGAATCTCACGTCGTTCTCTGAGAACATACGCAAATCCTTGACTCTGTACTTCAAGTTTGTGATTCGCTCTACTCCTAGTCCGAACGCATAACCTGAATATACTTTGCTGTCGATACCGCACGCCTCCAAAACGGCTGGATCCACCATACCACATCCAAGAATCTCTACCCATCCTGTGTTCTTACAGAACGCACAACCTACACCTCCACAGATGTTACATGAGATATCCATCTCCGCGCTTGGCTCTGTGAATGGGAAATAAGACGGACGCAAACGGATCTGTGTCTGCTCTCCAAACATTTCCTTGGCGAAATATAGCAATGCCTGCTTCAAGTCGGCAAACGATATGTTCTTGTCGATATACAATCCCTCCACCTGATGGAAGAAACAGTGCGCACGGTATGAAATTGCCTCATTACGGTATACTCTTCCTGGGCAAAGCACACGGATTGGCGGCTTCTGGCTCGTCATCACACGCGACTGCACTGATGATGTGTGAGTACGTAGCAACACGTCTGGATCACGAGTGATGAAGAATGTGTCCTGCATATCACGTGCCGGATGCTCTGGTGGGAAATTAAGCGCTGAGAAAACATGCCAGTCGTCCTCCACCTCTGGTCCCTCTGCAATAGAGAAACCGATACGTGAGAAGATATCCACAATCTCATTCTTTACCAGTGATAGCGGATGACGTGTTCCTACTTCGATCGGATCTGGTGTACGAGTCACATCTGGAGCGTCTGCCTGAGCCTGTTTAGCCTCAAACTCTGCCTTCATCTCTGCGATACGCTCTGTTGCTTTTGTCTTCAACTCGTTCAATAGACCTCCTATCTCTCTCTTCTGGTCTGCCGCTACATTCTTGAAGTCGTTGAACAATGAAGAAATCTCTCCTTTCTTGCTCAAATATTTGATTCTAAGAGCCTCCAACTGTTCTGCATTCTCTGCTGAAAGCTTGGAAACTTCTTCAAGAAGTTCACTTATTCTATCTCTCATTTTATTCTAATTTTTTTCATTTTTCTTATTTCAGTGCAGACATCGTCGTAGATGCCACATGGCAGAAAGAATCTCACATCCCTGCCCTTCTCTATTGATTCTCTGATGAATGTAGACGACACTTCTATTATCGGTGTCTCTATCCTGCTCATATTTTCATATGGCAGTTCATCTGTGTATCCTCGACGTGGATATACCATGATGTGATACTTTTCAAGAATCTTATCGTAGTTTCGCCACTTTGAGAAAACTTCCACGTTGTCGGCTCCCATAAGCAGGATATACTCGTGCTCAGGATGCTCATGTCTCAAATATTCCAAAGTGTCGTATGTGTACGACGGAATTGGAAGTCCAAACTCAACATCTGAAACCTCAATCTTGCTGTATCCTTCCACGGCTTTACGAAGCAGGTTCAGCCTCACTTCGTTTGGAAGCAATGTGTTGCCTGCCTTCAACGGGTTCAATGGCGACACTACCATCACCACCTTATCCACACCTCCATACTCAGCCACATAATTCGCCAATGCGACGTGTCCGATATGAACTGGGTTGAACGAGCCGAAAAACAATGCAATCTTCATCCGCGTCTTTACTTTTTATGATTTATGCCTCCAGATAATCCTTGATAACTCTCTCGATCTCTGCCTTGGCGGTCTCCAAATCGTCGTTAACGACAACCTTGTCGAACTTGTCGGCAAAAGACAACTCAAAAGCTGCACGCTCAATTCTCTTCTCAATCACCTCTGGAGCATCTGTCGCGCGTCCGACCAAACGGGCACGCAAAGCCTCGATGCTTGGTGGCTGGATGAATACGGACATCGCTCTGTCGCCATAGAATTTCTTGATGTTCATTCCGCCCTTCACGTCGACATCAAAAATAGCGACCTTGCCTGCCTTTATGATTCGCTCCACCTCACTCTTCAAAGTGCCGTAGAATTTGTCTGTGTAGACCTCCTCATACTCAAGAAATTCGTCGTTGGCAATCTTCTGTCTGAACTCCTCAGGTGTAAGGAAATAATACTCCACTCCATTCTGCTCAGTGCCACGTGGTGCACGGCTTGTGGCTGAGATAGAAAACTCAAACACATCCATCTTGCTCATCAAATGGTTGATGAGAGTGCTCTTGCCCGAGCCCGACGGTGCGGAAAATATGATGATTTTGTCTTTATTCATACTCATATATTATAGTACGTTAAGCACCTGCTCCTTGATCTGCTCAAGTTCATCCTTCATCTTCACCACGATCATCTGCATCTCAGCCTGATTCGACTTTGATCCAAGAGTGTTGATTTCACGGCCCATCTCCTGAGCGATGAATCCAAGTTTCTTGCCTATAGCCTCATCTTTCATAGCCATAGTCTCGTAGTAAGCGTTGATATGGTGGCGCAGACGGTTTTTCTCCTCGCTCACATCCAACTTCTCGATGTAGAAAATCATCTCCTGCTCGAAACGGTTCTTGTCTACCTCCACATTCAACGATGCAAGGCTCTCTCTGATTCGGCTCTTGATATTCTCAACACGGCTCTTCTCGAATGGTTCAACACTTTCAAGCAAACCTGATATTGCCTCAAGATTCTTAACAAACACATTCTTCAAAGATACACCTTCCGACTTACGGTAATCCACGATTTTCTGCAATGCCTCTTCGACAACCTTCTTTGCTGCCTCCCATTCATCCTCGTCAATCTCCGTAAGCTCATTCTGCATCACGTCAGGCATACGAAGAAGAAGAGTCATCCAATCAGCTGGTTCAGCAACGCCTAACTCGCTTGCAGCCTCTGAAATCTGATTCTTGTAAGATGCAAGTACCGACTTGTTGATCTTGTTAGACGATTCTGTCTCTTTAGTCTCTACAAACATCATGAAATCCACTTTACCTCTCGAAAGTGCATTTCCAATCATTGTGCGTAATTCAATCTCTTTCTCTTTGTATACAGAGGGCATCCGAACCGAAAGATCAAGCTGTTTGCTGTTGAGCGACTTGATCTCGACGATGAATCTTTTTTTGCCATATTCACCGATTGCTCGGCCAAACCCGGTCATCGACAATACCATAATCTCAATTTTTACACTAAAATTAAGGCAAAAATAACTTTTTAAATTCTTTAAGTGAACTAATTTGTGTATAAAGTGTACTTTTGTTAAAAAAATATACGGAATTATGGCAACAATCATAAATATCGAGACCTCCACATCGTCTTGTTCGCTCTCTTTGGCGTCGGACGGAAAGATTTTGTTCTCGGCATGTGACCCTACAGGAATGAACCATGCGAAACTGCTTGGAGGATATGCGAAAGAGGCTGAAAATGTGTTGAAAGAGAAAAATTTGCATCTCGACGCGGTATGCGTGAGCAAAGGTCCGGGATCCTACACAGGTCTGAGAATTGGTGTTTCGATGGCCAAAGGTTTATGTTTCGGAGCTGACGCTAAACTTATTGCTGTAGACACTCTCGCACTGATCGCCCACACTGCGATCAAATCGGGTGCAGTGGAGTCGGACGCTCTTGTCTGCCCAATGATCGATGCCAGAAGAATGGAAGTATACGCGTCGTTCTTCGATTCCAAGCTCAACCAGGTGAGAGCAACGTCGGCAGATATCATCGATGAAAACTCATACGCTGAATATCTTGGCGGCAAAAAAGTATATTTTTGCGGAAACGGATCAGACAAATGCCAGAAAGTGTTGACGGGAGCAAACGCAAAATTCATTCCGAACATCATTCCTCTTGCTGAAAATATGGTGGATTTGAGTGAAAGGAAATATGCGGAGCAGAAATTTGAAGACGTTGCATATTTTGAGCCAGAATACGTGAAAGAGTTTGTGGCTACAGTAGCGAAAAATAAAGTTTTGGGATAATGAAGAAAGCACTGATTATTATTGGTATAGCACTTGGAGTCATCTTAGTGGCATTAGTTGCAGCTGGATTCTATATCGTGAACGCCAACCTTGCGATGGAGCATCGTGGACAGGACATAGAGGGGTCGTACAAGGAGATGAAAGAGAAATATCCTGAGATGATTCCATGGCTCGATTCAATGCAGGCGACTGGAGGATTGAAAGATTCCACATTGCTGCGTGAGGGCGACACCAAAGTCCACTATTACTACGCATACGCGCCACAGCCGACTGGCAAAACTGCTGTCATCTGCCACGGCTACACCGATAACGCGATACGTATGTTCATGATCGCACGAATCTACAATCAAATGTACGGCTACAATATCATCGTGCCAGACATGCCTCATGCTGGCTACAGTGAGCAAAACCACATCAGTATGGGATACTATGAAAGTAAGATCGCAAGAAAACTTGCAGCGTCGGCTCAGAATATATTCGGCAACGACACCACAAAAGTGGAGATCGCAGTCCATGGCATCTCAATGGGAGCCGCCACAACATTAATGACTGTCGGCGACGATGCTGTAGACAAAGAGTTGAATATCAAGTGTGCGGTGGCAGATTGCAGTTACACATCCTGCTGGGATGAGTTTTCTCAGGAGATCACCAACTCCTACGGCATTCCTCCATTCCCACTACTCTACGTGGCAGACTTGGCTTGCGACATCAAAAACGGTTGGTGCTTCCACGACGCATCTCCGTTGGAAGCCGTGAAAAACACATCGCTTCCTATCTTTTTCATCCACGGCGACAATGACGACTTCGTCCCTACTAAAATGGTCCACACCCTCTACGAAGCCAAAACAAAAGGAGACAAGGAGTTGTGGGTTGCCAAAAGTTCAGAGCATGCCTTTTCTTACCACGACAACAAGGATGAGTATATCCAAAAGACGAAACAGTTTGTGGAGAAATACATGGAATAAATTCAAAATGCTAAATGCTAAATGCTAAATGCTAAATGCTAAATGCTAAATGCTAAATGCTAAATGCTAAATGCTAAATGCTAAATGCTAAATGCTAAATTAAAATAAAAAAATGCTGAATGCTAACAGCCAACAGCTTTAAGCCATAAGCCAAAAATATGATCGAAAAACATTATAACATATCAGACTATACAGATGTGGAATCGCCATGTTATGTGGTAAGCGAGAAACATCTTCGTGCCAATTTGAGCCTCATCAAATCAGTGGCAGAGAGTGCAGGAGTGGAAATCATCATGGCATTCAAAGCCTTTGCGTTGTGGAAGGTATTCCCAATCGTGCGTGAATATATCAGTTGCTCCACAGCCAGTTCACTCTCAGAGGCGAATCTTGCCGTCGACGAGATGAAAAACCTTGCCCATACGTATGCCCCCGTCTACACAGATAAAGAATTTGATGAGATCGCGAAACTCTCGTCGCATATCACATTCAACAGCATTTCACAATTTCAGAAATATAAGAATCGTCTTGAAGTAGACGGAAGGAAAATCTCGGCCGGATTGCGAATCAACCCCGAGTATTCAGCTGTGGAGACAGACCTCTACAACCCTTGTGCGCCAGGCAGTCGTCTGGGAGTGACGCTTGACAATCTGAAGAAAGCCGACCTCACAGGAATAGACGGATTCCACTGCCACACACTATGTGAAAGCACATCGTATGAGCTGGAGAAAACATTGAAAATCATAGAGGAGAGATTTGGAGAGTTTCTTCCAAAAATCAAATGGCTCAACATGGGAGGCGGCCATCTTATGACCCGTGCCGACTATGATACCGACCATCTTATCTCTGTGTTGAAAGCGTTCAAGAGCCGTCATCCACATCTGCATATCATCCTTGAACCTGGAAGTGCATTCGCTTGGCAGACGGGAGAACTTGTAGCTGAGGTGCAGGATATTGTTGAGAACGGAGGCATCCGCACAGCCATACTCGACGTGTCGTTTGCATGCCACATGCCAGACTGTCTGGAGATGCCATACAAGCCAGCAATATTAGGAGAGGTGGAAGACAGAAGCACACCATACGTCTACCGCATGGGAGGCAACAGCTGTCTGAGCGGAGATTTCTATTCCGACTGGACATTCGACCATGAGTTGAAAGTCGGCGAGAAAATCGTGTTTATGGATATGAACCACTACACGACAGTGAAGACAACGATGTTCAATGGAATCACACATCCGTCTATTGCGCTCCGCAAATTGAACGGAGATTTGGAATTGCTAAGGAAATACACCTACGCTGATTATAAGAGCAGAATGGCGTAACGACACACTCATGCTGTCACACACGAAATAAACTTATATAGACGGGGCATAACCCCGTCTTTTTTTATCCTCAGCATTTTCATAACAACCCCGTCATGTATAAAGGAAGGTATAAGATGCCCTCCTTTTCGATTAGATTGTCTGGGTGAAGCACAATTGCCTTATTCATCTGTTCCGAATATTTTTTTGACGCTTTTTTTAAAGACGACAACGTGTATCTCTCTCCCGACTTGACCTCTATAAAATTTATATTATGCCGACTCGTTATGTTGTTTTTAGGAATAAGAAAATCCAATTCCATTCTATCTTCTTTTTCTGAAGAATTCTTTTCATTTTACACGTTTTTGAGATTAAACCTTAAATAAATCCACACGTTTTTGAGATTATCGGCAAAAAAAACAAAATATTAGAAATCTTCATCATTCATGTTTAGACGTGTTCGCATACGCAAAGAGGCCACTGATCACTCGGTAGCCTCTTTATAGAGATTTTATTATGGATTAATATTATGATAAAATGTATTAGGTAGACCAAAAAACTTAATGTATATAGTTTCTTGATCACCAACGACTGTAATATTCAACTGAAAAATAAATAAATGCAAATCACAAGAGAATTTAGAAATTCCCTTTGCTGGTCTACGTTTGTATATATATGTTATTAGTTGTTTTAGTCTAGAATTTTTGGTTTTAGACAATAGCGGCTCTAAGCCAAATTAAAAGTTAAACTACTTAATTATCTTTTTGCACGGGATACTAATACTTTTTTACACCCGTTAATTAAACAACTCCTTTTTGCTACACTTATCTCGTACGATTGTTTTCCCCCAATCGTCTTCAACAAAGCTAATTCACTTAATTGGAAAATGCAAATATAACAGGCATAAAAATAACCTAATTATATTGTCAAACATAAATATGATAAATAAATGGAGACGCACATCCACACGTCTCCACATTTTTTATTATTCACTCACATAAATTTTCTTTTTGCCGATAATATAGAAACCTTTCTTAAGGTTCACCAATTAATTCTTCTCCATATACACCCACGTCAGATTGGGTTCCATCTCTTCGCTTTTATACGTTTTGAATCCTTCACGCAGATAGAATTCATATGTGTGTCTCACTTCCTGACATGTGCAAAGCCATGCTCGTGTATGAGGAAGACGGGATTGTATTTCATGAAACAGCATTTTGCCTAATCCTCGACGCTGCTGTTCCGGATCAACCATAAGACGACCTATATAGAGTGAGCCATTCTCTACATTTCCTCGCACCGAACCTACGATTCGTCCATCTTCAGTCTGGATTTTCAATGTCAGATTTTGAGCGAACTCTTCATACGCATGCTCTAATGTCTCGGTCATTGGAAGTGCATCCTCGCAGCCAAGATCTTTACATTGTTGTCCAAACGCTTTATGTTGCAACTCCAACAAAGCTGGGACATCTTCCTTTGTGGCTATTGTGATCGTATTCATACTCATATATTTTAGCACTTCAATTCGTCTATCGTTTTCTGCAAGTTGGCAAGAAACTTTCCAGCGTGCGCCCCATCCATCTGAGTGTGGTGGAACTGAAACGAAAGATTCATATAATATCTAAAGAAATGTCTGGAATAACGTCCCCAAATAATGAACGGATTATTGAAGATGCCACTATACATTCCACCTGCAAATTCCAACTCCGTGTCGATGATGGCAGACGTGCCGATCACCATACACTCTCCAGACAAATCCCTGTCGACACAACTTTCCGTAACTTCCGCCGTGTACTTCAAATAATCACGGTTGTAGGAATCAAAATCACCTGTGAACTCGATGTCGCAAGAACTGACTTCACCTGTACGATTCTTTACAATCGTATTTATGGCAATACTGTCGTACTTCATCAGTTTATCACCTTCAGGCAACAGATAAAACTCTTTCTGGGCTACTGCCGTCTTACCAATACAAAAATCCATAAGCATATTAAACTTCAACCGTTTCCTTTTGCTTATTCTGACAAGATTGGTGACATCGAGTTTTTTCACAAAAACGAGCATGGGATTCGGAGCGTTTTTCCAAATCTCAAACTGTGATCCTCGAGTCGTATCTTTCGGGTTGACTTCTCTCTTCATTCTTAATTCTTATACGCTAGAATGATAATCCATTTATTCCACAGAGATTCCGACCATGACAGTCTCGTCCTCCTGATTATTCCAGACAACAAAAAAGGCAGCTGAAAAACAACTGCCTTTATATTTTGTGGCTCGCTTGGGGCTCGAACCCAAGACCCCATCCTTAAAAGGGATGTGCTCTACCAGCTGAGCTAGCGAACCATCGGTCTCAAAACCGAGTGCAAAAGTAATGCTTTTTTTTGAATATCCAAATTATTATGCCACAAAAGTGACTTTTACCAAGCATTCACGTCAAAAAATCAGAAAACCCAACAAAAAAACGCTTGAATTTTCTCCCAACCTATGGAAATGACAAGTCTCATCACCACGGATTATCTGTCATTCCTGATTATCTTCTCAATAAGATTCGACGGTACTGTTGTGCGAGGAATCTTCATCTTAAACCAACGGCTCAATGGGAAATCCAAACCTATGCCATGCATATAATTGTAGGTAGCGAAACGAAGTCCCTCTCCCATCAACTCACTGTCGTAGTCTATCTCCTCCTCAAATGGAATCTCATTATTACAAAATGAATTGCATGCGCATTTGACCTTATTCACTCCAAACTCCTTAGGATTCTGTCCACTTGGGCTATGCACCGTCATCGCATAGCGATGCCAGAATGCGGAATGCACCAACCCATTTGCAAAGAGTTGCCGCACCACCTCAAGCGCATCTATACACTCCTGGAATGCCTCAGTCGGGAATCCATACATAAGATATGTGTGCACCATGATTCCAGCGTCTGTGAGATGTTTGCAAGCCAATGTTGTCTGCTCTATCGTCACACCCTTACGCATCAGTTTGAGAAGACGGTCGCTCGCCACCTCAAGTCCTCCGCTGGCTGCGATCATTCCGCTTTCGGAAAGCAGCTCACACAATTCAGCTGTATAAGTCTTGTCGAAACGGATATTTCCCCAATAGCTGACGACCATTTTTCTACGCTTTATCTCCAATGCCACTTCTTTGAGCAGACGTGGGGGCATAGCCTCATCTGTGAAATGGAATCCACTCTCTCCCGTCTGATTCATCACACTTTCCATACGGTCGACGACGATATCCGCGCTCGGAGCGTCGTACCGTCGGATATAATCAAGCGTGACGTCGCAGAAAGCACACTTTGCCCAATAACAGCCGTGAGCCATCACCAACTTGTTCCAGCGTCCGCTCTGCCAAAGCGTGTGCATCGGGTTGCTTCCCTCCGTCGTGGAGATATAGAGATCAAGTTTTAGTCCACTGAAATCAGGGATGCCAGTGTCTGCAAATCTCACATTTTCAGAATCATTGCCACTGTAAACGATCTTTTTTCTGTCGGCATCAAGATGGTAAGTTCTGACCAATTTATCGGATTCTGTTTTTCCCTCAAGATATTCGCAAAGACGTTTCAACGGAAGTTCCCCGTCGTCAAGAGTAAGATAGTCGACGTAATTGAAAAACCTGACATCCGAAATCTGACGAAGCTCCGTATTCGGATAGCCGCCACCTGCCGTCACCACAATTTCAGGATAGTTTTGCTTGATATATTGCGCACAACGTAGAGCCGCATACAAACATCCAGGGAACGGAATGGAAAGTCCGACCAACTGAGGCGAGCACGACTTTATTTTTTCGTCAAGCAACTGGAGCATCCACTCATCGGTGAGAAACAAAGGAGCCTTCAACGACTTATCCACATTGTCAAACTTCGGAGCGTAACTGCCCAGATGTTCCGCATAACGCACAAGATCGAAGTGAGGAGAGACCATCTCACGTATATAATCAGCGATGTCTTCAATATATCTGGTGGCAAGATACCTAGCCTCATCACTCTTTCCTGCGAGACCGAACGCCATCTCTGTGTCGATCAGATTCTCAAAACGTGGGCCTTCAGGCAACAAAGTATGGCTGGCTATTCTTCCGGCTATGGTCTGGTCCTTACCACGGAGGAAACGCATCACCGTCTCCACACAATTGACATAATCATCACGTCCGTCGAAAATAAACTGCATCGCCTCATTCTTAGGCTTTTTCTCGCTATGACGGAAAATCTCAGTCAGACCCTTTTTGCTGTAGATGCGGTCGACGAGTTCAATACCGAGGTCCATCTGCTCCACCTGATGACCGAGGGTTTTGAGGAAGCCCTTCAGCACCATTGTTGCAGGATACGGAGTATTGAGCTGAGTAAGCGGTGGTGTGATGAGAAGAATTTTCATGTGGAGTATTATTAAAAAAAGAGACGCGAATGTTTTTCGCGTCCCTATATATCTAAAAGATATTTTGCAAAATGATCGTTCTGATATTACACTAGGTAATTCTCGCTGATTGACTCATTGTCAAGCACACGACGGATAGTGTCGGCGAACAATGGAGCAACGCTCAATGCCTTAGCCTTCTTGCAAGACTTGTTGAAAGGAATTGAGTTAGTGAAGATCAACTCCTGCAAGCTTGACTCCATAACACGAGTAGACGCAGGGTCACTCATCACTGGGTGAGTAACGATAGCGCGTACACTCTTAGCACCGCCGTTTGCCATAAGGTCAGCAGCCTTTGTAAGAGTACCAGCTGTGTCGACCATATCGTCAAGGATGATCACGTTTCTATCCTTAACATCACCGATGATAGTCATCTCGCTTACAACGTTAGCCTTCTCACGGCTCTTGTGGCAAAGTACCATTGGCACACCAAGATACTTAGCGTAAGAGTTAGCTCTCTTACTACCACCAACATCTGGAGATGCGATAGTCAAGTTCTCAATCTTCATGCTCTGGATGTAAGGCAAGAAGATAGAAGAAGCGTATAGATGGTCAACTGGAATATTGAAGAAACCTTGGATCTGATCTGCGTGAAGGTCCATTGTGATAAGGCGATCGATACCAGCTGTAGCAAGCATATCTGCAACAAGCTTTGCACCGATAGCAACTCTTGGCTTATCCTTTCTGTCCTGACGAGCCCAACCGAAGTAAGGGATTACTGCAACAATCTTATAAGCAGAAGCACGCTTAGCAGCGTCTACCATAAGAAGAAGCTCCATCAAATTATCAGCATTTGGGAATGTAGACTGAACGATAAACACATAGTTACCACGAATACTCTCTTCGTAGCTTACTCCAAATTCACCGTCAGCGAAGTGCTGCACATTGCACTTACCAAGCGGACAACCCAATTGTGCGCAAATCTCCTCTGCCAAATATTTGCTATTAGTACCAGAGAAAACTTTAAAAGGTCTGTTCTCCATTGTTGTTTTTTAGTTTGTTTTTGTTGTTGCCACAAAATTACTGCTTTTTTAGATTGGATGTTCTTTTTTCCGTCACTTTTTGCGAAAAATTGTGTTTTTCAGCATAAGAAATTATCAACAATGGAAATATGAGGTTTGTGGATAAACGAAGGCTACAACATAACTTCCTCTTACATTTTACGCATCTTCTCATTATATACGTACAACACGCACGTCCATGCGTCTCTACAATTCCTCAAATTTCACTACCTTTGCATTATAAAAAGCTGTATCATAGTTTATGATCGATATATATGGTGGTCATAACGAGGTTTGCAAAGGGAGAAAGCCCTTGTTCCTCTCATCACCGCGAGCCTAAAAGGTCTACAACTACTTTTTGAGATCTACAGAGAAAAAATCATAAACTATGAGAAAGGCTGTAGAAAAGATGCCGGAAGGTTGGAGATAGAATAATAAAAAGAATATTATATAATGGGTATTTTGGAGACGACGGTTTACGGCAACACCTTATGCCAATGGGGTGTCGCTATTCTATATTTGGTGGGAGCGTTTGCTATTGCCAAAACAGCATATTGGTTCATCAGAAAATTCATGAAAAGGTTGGCGAGCAAGACAAAGACCCGACTCGACGACATCCTTGTCAACATGTTTGAAGAGCCTTTTGTGTTTGCTATCATGCTGTTTGGCGGCTACCTCGCCATAAAACATCTGACACTGCCGGATGTAATAACTGCGTGGATATCCAAAATATACACCTTCCTGGTCATAATCAACGCCACTTGGTTTATTGCCAGAACTGTCACTTCCCTGATGGACAATTATCTGCGTCCTAAGATGCAGCAGTCCAACACAATGGACAAACAGGTGTACCCTATCCTATATAAGATGATGGCAACAATCATCTGGGGCATTGGCGTCGTCATGGCTCTCAACAATGCCGGATACGACATCACCGCTATGATCGCTGGTCTCGGAATCGGAGGTTTGGCTCTTGCTATGGCGGCTCAGGATTCCGTCTCCAATTTCTTCGGTGGATTCACTATCTTCACCGACCACCCTTTCAAAGTGGGAGACAAGATCAATATCAATGGATATTCAGGCACCGTCTACGAAATCGGAATGCGTTCCTTTCGTCTGAAAACTCTTGAAGGAACTGAAATCGTGATTCCTAACTCCCAAGTGACAAACAGTATCATCGAGAATATATCAAGAGCTCCTGCCAAAAAGATAGTCCTTGAGTTGGGATTGACATACGACACTCCTCCAGCTAAAATGGAAGAGGCTCAAAAAATTCTGAAAGAGATTGCCAAAAAGAATGTAGACGTGAATGACAACTATGCCACTTACTTCCTTACTTTCGGCGACTTTTCTCTCGGCATTCGTTTCATCTATTACATCAAAAACGATGCCGACAAACTGCAGGTGCAGAGTGACATGAACATGGAAATCCTACGCAGATTCAATGAGGCTGGTCTGAATTTTGCATTCCCTTCACAGACGATCTATATGGGGAATTCATAATTCATAATGCATAATTCGTAATGCATAATTCGTAATGCATAAAATCCACCTATATGTAACGTCTGACGGCGTAATGGGTATTATTATAAATCACAAATGTGGCAATTCCATATTTCATTGGAGAAATTCCTCAGATGTATTTCCCGACAATTATGAATTATGAATTGTGAATTATGAATTAGATTTCGTCTTTTCTCGCAAACAGGTTTGCCAAGATTGTGCCTGATATAGAATGCCATACACATGAAATCGCACATGGCACGATGCTCAACGGGTTTGTAGCCATGAAGAATGTCGACGACAACACAGTTGCCAATCCTGCATTCTGCATTCCTATCTCAATGGAGACGGTGCGTTTCTTGGCTGTGGAGAATTTGAACAGTGTGCCGACCAAATAGCCGATTATATATCCAAATGTGTTGTGGCAGAACACCACAGAACAGGTCAACAGCAACAACTTAGCTCCACCATTGATAATATGTGGATGCACAGCTGAAATCACACCTCCCACAATACAAGCCAATCCCAACACTGAGAACAACGGCATCGTCTTCTTCGTCTCCTCAAAATTCTCGTTTCCACCGTAGAAATGGTTGACCGCAAATCCGATTGCGACTGGAAGGATAGTGACATACAATATATTCAGGAACATGCTTGGAGCATCCACATCTACTCTCTCTCCTGCCAAAGCCAACACTAAGAATGGAGTGGCGATTGGAGCCAGCAACGTCGAAACGGTTGTCATACCTACAGAGAACGCAACGTCACCTTTACACAGATAACTCATGATATTGGAAGAGACGCCTCCAGGACAACATCCCACAAGTATGATTCCGATAGCAAGCTGATTGTCCAAGCCGAAAACTTTGCAAAGTGAATATGCCAGCAACGGCATGACTGTGAACTGGGCACACGTTCCTATCAGGATATCAACAGGACGGGACAAAAGGATTTTGAAGTCATTCAACGACAACGTCAATCCCATCGTCAACATGATGAATCCAAGAATACAAGTCTGGATATTTCCTCTGACCCAAGAGAATAAGTCGGGGTCGATAATTGTGATGATGGCAATCAGAATGATGAATGCCGACGTGTGTTTCGTCATAAAGTTGACGAACGAACTGAATACTTTGCTTTCCATTATCTTATTTTTTTCTCAACACATTGATAAGCCACTATGCTGAACAACGCTATAAAAATCAGACAGACAACCGTCATCAACGGAGCTCCAAGCTCTCCGCCCCACAATCTCAGTGCGAAATTGAAACCTACTGCATGAAGAAGGTAGACGGAATAGCTATAATTGCCGACAACCGTAAGCGGACGCAATGCCGTATTCATACGGTTGAATCCCACAAACAGGATTGTGCCGACGCAATATGTGAAGAAGTAGCGGTACCATGTCTCCTGATGCTCTGTCGCAAAATTGTAAGCCAACAGAGTGATAGGAAGCAGAGCGATTATGAATATTGCGTAGAGATACCACTGCGTTTTTCTAGAGAAAATTCCGTCGTCGCACATTCTTGTGTAATAGCCTAAAAGCGACGTGATTGTCAGCAAAGGAAGAGCAACTGGCAGTTTCACATGGGCATAACCACGTGCGGCAGCCATCAGGATCGTGGCAGCTACCACAGCCAAGAACAATCCTATCACAACTTTCTCATTATCCAATCGTTTCCTGAAGACGGTGAACATCGCGCAAATAAGCAATTCAATAGGCAACGTCCAATAGCATCCAAGAATATCCTGTTGACGGAAGAACATCTGCAACATAGTGAAGTTTGCGACAATTGCCTTCCACGAGAAAGTATCCTTCAGAATCTGCGTCGCCTCAAACGAGTAGGAGCTTGCGAGGAATACGATCGCACAGATGATGGAAAACCAATATGTAGGGTATAGACGTTTGCAGCGTCCCCACCAGAAATCCTTCGGAGACCTCTTTTTCACACTCACGACAAAATAGCCACACAAGAAAAAAAATATGCTCACACCGATCTTACCAGCGTCGAGCACATCCACCGTCATGAAACTGCAAAAGGAGTTTTCCACTCCGTATACCTCCTGAATAGCGAGCCAAAGATGACAGAACACCACCAAAAGTGCTCCAACACCTCTCAACGATTGAGCCCACTCCAATTTCTTTTTCTCTGCTGCCATTGCTTTTTTATAATCGAATGCAAAATTAGAAATTATAAATGAAAAATCCGATGTTGGCAAAAAAATAAGCCCACAAGAAACAAACAAGCAAAAAAATTCAAAAAAAAACTTTATTGTTTTTATTCTTTAATTTTATCTTTGCAGAGTATTTAATGCTAGACATCTCCTTTTCCTATTGATTTTCGAGTTCTGTCGGAGGAAAAGATAATTTTTAGAGAACTCTTGAATAAAAAAGTACAAAAATGAAAAGAAAAATTCGTTTAGTCCATACGCTTATCGGAGCTTTTATGGGAATTATGCTATGCGGTTGTCCGGGAATTCAAGATGACCTTGGACCTGTGGGGTATATTGTTAAAATGGAAACTGACTATTCACACAATGTAATAGCGGAAAAGCTATCGGAACATTCTTATATGGTCAAATGTGGAAATGGTCATACTATACCATTGTCAAACGACTATTATCTCATAACTGAAAACTATGCTTCTTCTGTTTATACAATCTGGGATGTGAATGAATGTAATGATTCCATTAGAAATCTGTGCGAAATTGATGAATATGTGCTTAATGACGATCCATATTCAGAAGTTTATACGTTATGGGAGGAGGAATCTATAAAAGATCTTATTAAAAGAACCAATTCCAAAAATTTCAAAGGATTAACAAAAGAAAAGTAAATTTATGTTCAAAAAGAAATTGATTGTGCTATTTCTGTTTTTAGGAATGGCAGGTATTGTTATTGCTTATACTCCAGGTGATGTGTTGTTAAAAAAACAAATGAATGGATATATGAATGACATAAAATGGGGACAATCGAAGAACAACGAAGCTCCTGACTTCAATTATTTGTTTAATGGTTGTTCACCTTCTTATAACGCACATTGTCCATCTAGTATAGGAGATGTAGACCAATGTCAAAGGTCATTGGCAGGATGTGGGGCAATTGCTATTGGTCAGATAATGGCGATGTGGCAATTTCCTGCCAAATCAAAATATCGTACGTATAATTGGGATAATATTCCCCCAGTGTTAAGGGATGGTGATCCAGAAGATTGTCCTCTTTTGATTAAAGACATCGGGCAAGCGTGCAATATGCATTATCAAACATTTGCAGGTTTTAATATTACAGGATCATGGTGTACTTCCCATAATATTGTGGATGCATTAGAAACATTTTCTTATCATGTTAGCTCTTGCGACAAAAAAGATTGGCTTAAATACAACACATTAGAAAACTGGTATGCCTTGATAAGAAATGAAATCGACTGCGGTCGTCCAGTAATAATGTTCGGGGAAAAAGGTTCTATTACCGATTCTCACTACTTTGTCATTGATGGATATTCATCATCTGACCCTAACAAGTTCCACATCAATTGGGGATGGAAAGGCAGTAAAAATGGTTTCTATGACTTGGATGACTGTGATTATATTAATGATCAGAAACTTTTCTATGGCATATACCCAAAGACAGGAAATGCACCGAAAATTTCATACACAAAGAAACGTAATTATATAGTTAATTATTGTGAGGCTTCAGAAATAGGAAGTGTCCAATACTGGGTGGAGAATGTTGATTCCTGGGAATGTACAGTTACAGATCGTCAAGGCAAGATTATATGGATAGGAGGCGGTGGAGTAAAGAATGGAGAAGCCTGTGTTTGGGATGGCTCGGCGACCATAGCGTTAGCACAAACAGATTATTGGCTTTATATTACATTCAAGAACAGCAAAGGTGGGTATGAGAATTTCCAAACTCATGTCACATACCTGATTGATGGGAATTATTATCGTAAAGACATAATATCAGATTTGCTGAACGGCGAGTATTCTCCTAACTGTCAGGATGGCAGCAATGATGTAATAGAAATAAAGACGGATAATGCGAGACGTTATTCAGCCACCATTTATGATTATGACAACATACCGATATGGTCTAAAAGTGATAATGTCGATACGAAGAATCGTATGATAAAAATGTCACCATATATGGGAGATCTTGAATCTGGTTATTATAATCTGAAACTGCAAATGGAAGGAGGTTGCAACTGCAACTCCTCCGCATCTGCATCATTCAGCATTTACTATAATAGTTCAAAATGTGGCGAATTAAGTGAATCATCCAATATTCCAAGCGAAAAAATCATTAAAATATCGAAGCAATCTGACTTGCTAGAAATAAGTAGCATAGAACCATTGACAAAAATTTCAGTTTATTCGATTTCTGGAATGTGTGTCGCTCAAGAAAATTGCTCTGGATACATTCACAATATTGACATAAGCGGCTTTCATAAATCTCTACTAATTGTTGTTGTACAAACAGAAAATGGAGTATACTCGGAAAAGATTCTGACTGAATAATATTAGATTTCTACATAAAGATTCTGTATTTACCCACAAAAAAGAGCGATGATTTCTCATCGCTCTAAATTAATATCTTACCTATTTATAATTAGTTTGCCATACGGAATGTCACAGGCAAAATAAACTTTGTACGTACAGCATGGCCCTGCATCTGACCTGGAGTCCAAGTTGGCATCAATTTAACCACACGTACAGCTTCTGCGTCAAGTCTCTCATGTACACCGCTAAGTACCTCAACCTGCTCAATCGAGCCATTCTTATTAACCACGAATGAGACAACAACACGTCCTTGAATTCCATTCTCTGCACAAATACTAGGGAACTTAAGATTTTCTTTCAAGAATTTCATCATAGCATCTGGTCCACCTGGGAATGATGGCTGAATCTCAGCACGAACGTGAATAATATCCTCATCTATAACCTCTGGTTCTGTAACTACAGGTTCATAAGTAATAGGTTCATCTGTTGGCACTACCTCTACAGGATCAACATCCACATTATTTTCTACCGGTTTGATAACAGGAGCAATCACACGTGGTGGTGCGGCTAATGCTGGAGGTGGAAGATTCGGTTTCTGTATAGTGACTGGAACCAAGTCTTCAGTAACAAAATATTCGTCTGTCATTATAGGTGCTGTTTTCTTAACATCTACTGTCGACCACTCGAAGACAATGAAAAGGAAGCCCAAAGCAACGACAAGACCCATCAAAAGGAAATCGTGCGACTTATTCTCCAAGCTCGCACTTGCATTTTTTTTCACTTCCATAAGCTATTAAATTTAAGGTTAATATATTATTATATCTATCTCACTGGCTAATATAATTAATTATTTGCATTACCGCATTTTCTTCTCATTTTTTCGCTCTTTTTTAACATTTTTTTCACACAATCCCCTGAAAAAATAAAAAGCACGGTAGATTTTCTCGCATACAAGTCTACCAACATGTAACGTCTGACAGCGTAATATTGTGACGGTCACAGGGGATCCGAATCTGGGCGACCACAAGGGATCGCCCCTACGGTAAAATCCAATTCTCCGGGCGTATTTACAATAATTACGAATTACGCATTGATCATTACACACACGTTCGTGTGTCACTACGAGGGCAATGCCATATTTCATCGGATAAATCCCATCAGATGTATTTTCCAAACAATTACGCATTATGAATTACGAATTCTATTGTGGACGTCTCTACAAACAAAAAAGAGGATGTATCAAATTGATACACCCTCTAAATATCTTGGCTATTTATAATTAGCTTGCAAGACGGAAGAATACAGGAAGCTGGAACTTTGAACGTACCTTTCTACCCTGCTGTTCTCCTGGAGACCATGCTGGCATCGACTTAACCACACGTACAGCCTCAGCGTCAAGTTTCTCGTGTACACCACGGATAACCTCTACATTCTGGATTGTACCGTCCTTGTTAACGACGAATGATACGATAACACGACCCTGAATACCTGCCTCCTGACATGATGCCGGATACTTGATGTTCTTCATCAAATACTCCATCATCGCCTTCTGTCCTCCTGGGAATGAAGGAGCCTTCTCCACACGCATGAAGATTTCCTCCTCTTCTACCTCTTCTGGACCATTGTCTATAGGAGCAGCCTCAACAGCCTCACCTGTTTCCTCTGATGATTTAATCTCAATGTCTTTTGTCTCTACTGTGTTTTCTACCACCTTGATCTCTGGTGCGACTACTGGCGGTGGAGCTACAGCTGCTGGTGGTGGTGGCGGAACGTCTTTCTGGACAGTCACCTCCATCATCTCCTCCTCTTCAAAGATGGCCTGAGAATCCTCTGTCTCAATCTTCTTAACGTCTGTAGTAGTCCATTCGAAGATGATGAATAGGAAACCCAAAGCAACAACGAGACCCATCAAAAGAAAGTCGTGCGACTTATTCTCTAGGCTCGCGCTAGCGGATTTTTTTACTTCCATATTCTATTTATAAATTTCGTTAATATTCTACCTTTTATACAAAGTCACGAGCAAAAATAGTGAATTATTTGCTTTATCGCTCATTTTACGCAAAGTTTTTTTAACAATAAGCAACAAAAGACAAAGTTTTTTTCCTGCTTGTCCGTACAAACTCGCAGGATCCCACTTTTTTCACTTCTCCGCAACTCTTGTCTTCATATTTTCCTACCCTTATGCAGCGTCAATCCACATTATTATTCATCTTTGAGTAGCGTAGCATCTGCTCTGCGTAACCCTCTTTGTAGTTTACCTTCACGTCGACTACCTTTCCATCTTTCTCAACCAACTCGTATGTAGGGTTGATGAAGCCTTTGTATGGAGAGATGTTAAGTTTTGCATATCTGTCCTTGATCTCTTTGTGAAGTTCAGGATCTATATTGACGGCATAATTCTCAACCAATTTTCTTGCAGCCTCGAAATCGCCCTCCGACTTGATTCTCTGAATCTCCGCAAGCAGGTTTCCGAAAAGGGTTCTCAACTTGTTGTAGTCGTTGATTCTGACGTAGGTCTTTCCATCTCTTTTCTCCAATTCCACCACCTTGTCTGCGGCACCTTTCTCATACACCCAATGAGCGATCAACGCACGGTTACGCATGTGTGCCTCCTCTATCTGGTCGCCAAGGTTGATGCGGACAAGCTGTGTCATCAGTCCGTTCATAAGGTATGTGTAGTATTCTGCCTTGTATGCGTCAGCAGATGGAAGCAAACCTAATTCCACCATCTTAGGGTCTGCAGCATAGTAAAGTCCAAACAAATCGGCTCTCGCCTCCTCTACCGTCGCTCCATACGCTTTCAAAGCATCCTGGCTCACACCTGGCAACAACTGTCCGCTGCCATGTCCTAAACATTCGTGCAGATCAGTATGGATATTGTCGGTGATGTAACCGTATTTCTCAATCATCTCTCTGTCTGCATCGCTGTCGACAAACTCCTCCTTGAATCCGTTGCCCTTTGCAGCCTGGTCGTAAGCGTATGTGATATTCTCAATTGTCACCGACTTAGAGCCGTAAGTCTCACGGATCCAGTTGGCATTAGGAAGATTGATACCAATAGGTGTCGCAGGATAACAATCACCTGCCAAGATAGCAGTTGTGATCACCTTTGCAGTCACACCCTTGCACTCTTTCTTCTTGAATCTTGCGTCGACGGGAGAGTTATCCTCAAACCATTGCGCGTTTTCGCTCAAAACCTCCGTACGCTTGGTTGCCGCCACATTCTTGAAGTTGACAATCGACTCCCAACTTGCTTTCAAGCCGAGCGGATCTCCGTATGTCTCGATGAATCCGTTGACAAAATCCACTCGAGAAGTAGAGTCTGCCACCCAAGCGATGCTGTATTCATCGAATTTCTTCAAATCTCCAGTGTTGTAGAACTCAATCAAAAGTTCAATCACTTTCTTCTGTCTGTCATTCTCAGCATACGGAAGGGCATCCTTCAAATGTCCGACAATCTTGTCGATCGCCTTGCCATACATGCCTCCCGACTTCCAGACCTTCTCCACAAGTTTGCCTGCCTCATCTTTCGTCAACAATGAATTCAAGCCGTATGAGATCGGAGATTTGTCTGTCGTGTCTCGCATAGCATCGTAGAATTTCTCCACCTCTGTCTGAGTAACCCCATCATAATAATGATTGGCAGACGTAGCGATCAGATCCTGACCATCAGCCTGATTGACACGTTTTGCATACAACGCAGGTTCAAACATCACGTCGACAAGCAAAGCCTTCTTTTCAGCAAGACTGTTGCCAGCAACATTGGCAAGCAATCCCGTCAACTTATCGTCTCCAATCTTCTCAAGACAAGCATTGAAGAATGCTTTTGAGAAATCTGGAAGGAACTTATCACATGAATAGTGGTGGTGAATACCGTTAGAAAACCATACGCGCTTCAAGTATTTCTCCAACGAAGCAAACTCTGACGCATTGTCCGCACCGATTTTCTCAGTGTAGATTGTTTCCAACACGCGACGGATCGGAAGATTGAATTTGCAGTTTTGATCGAATAATATATCACGACCCTCCTCCGCAGCAAGCGAAAGATGATAAATCAGCAGTTTTTGATTCAAAGACAGAGTCTCGAACTCAGGCACTTGATAACGCAAAATCTGAAGATCGTAGAATTTCTCCACGTCATATTTGAAATTCATTTCCATATCAGACAATTTGTTTTCTTCTTTATTTCCGCATGCTGTCAGAGCAGCAGATGCGATAATACTTAAAATTATTTTTTTCATTACTCCTTGTTTCTTACATCAACATTATTGTTGTAAAACCATTTGCCTTCATGAAGATTATAGGTGTCATAAGTGAAATCCGGTCCATAATATGAAGGTATATCCGTGAACATCATACTTTCCGGCACAAGATGGTCGAACACAATCATTTTAGCCGCATCATCATAATTCAACACGATTTTTCCTTCCGCATTATATTCGAAGACGTGGCGGCTCCATGTCTGTCTGCCCTTCTTCTTCAACACCTGTTTTCCGAATGAAGGTCTGCCAGATCCGTCCACACGAAGGACATCAATCAGTTTATAATGGGTGATTGCGGAATATCCTGCCCATCCAAGCACAATATAGTAGCTGTCGCGACGGTACTTCACATGGGCTATCTTATAGTAGAGAGCTCCATACCAGTTGTGACGCTGGATTCTTTCCGTCGGCTGAGGCAAGAAAGGCATTTTCTTTATTGTGAGAGCCTCAACACGAGAACCTTTCCTCAGTTTGGTCTGTACGATAGAACTGTAAAAATAGCTTTTGTCAGACAACTGGAAAGCCCACGAATAGATACATACTTTATTGTCGTCAGACAACACACGTCCTATTTCAGGATGGTTGAAAGACGGTGCGAAAGACTTTGTCTTTTTTAAACTGTCCAACAATATTTTCTCAGCCTTTTTTGTCAATGACAGTTTCTGAGCATCCGCAACAGAGTCTCCTTTCAGCTGAATAAAAATATCATTCAGGCTTTCCTGTCCAGACGCAGAATAGGAAAGCAACGTCAACAATATAACATTTAACAATTTACAAATCAAGTTCTTCATTTCGTCTGGAATTCTTCGTTTTATTTGGTTATTGGATTCCATCATTTTCGCAGAAGAGCAAGTTTCATATTGGAGAAACTGCACAAACTACGAAGTCATGTATTAACACAAAAGGCGGACCGTAAAAGTCCACCTTTTATCTGTTTATATTTCACAGTGCATTTCTGCAAAAACTATCGTTTGATAACAAGGTGACGAACAGAAGTTTCACCTGCACACTCAACAATCACCTGATAATCACCAGGAGCCAAATCCTTGACATTGATGTTGATTTTACCAGTCTGAGTTGACTGTTGAACCTCTTCAGCCACGACCTTACCAGAACGAGCGACAATAGAGATATTAGCTCTTGAGCCAGTCTTGTCGTCAATGTTCACATCAAAGTTGAACATTGTTGGGTTTGGCGATATAGACACATTATCTCTCCAGTGCACACTGCCAGTTGCATAACTGAAAACGAAAGGAATACCGTAATCTACATTCCAATTACCTTTTTGATCCAAAGTACGGATATACAGAGTGTGGTTTCCCTCCTTCATTGTACCTGTATTGATCTGGAAAGCGACACTAGATCCGAAGCTAGCAGCTGGTTTACCATTACCCTCACCTGGGTCCTTGTCGATATAAAACTCCGCACGTTTCACCTGGCTAACAACAGGGAGGTAAACATAAGGAGTGCTGAATGGAGAAGTCCAAGTGTTAGTGTTGGACAATGCTCTTGAATACAACTCATGGAAACCATGTTTCAACTTAGACAAATCCTCCTCATTGATAGAGATTGCAGCTGTTGCTTCAGCTGAAGTTTCAACAAACTTTCCTTTTCCCTCTCCTGGATCAACATCAAAGAAATATTCCGATCCAACGATTTCCGAACTTTTCTCGAACATTGTAACAGGGATAGCTACACAGTGTGACCAGCCATCATAGTTCTTACCTCTTACATATAGAGTGTGGAAACCATTGTTCAAGTTTCTTACTTTTGCCTTGAATTTGATAGTTCCGTTAGTAGTGACACCAGCCTTGTAGCCCTTGCCAAAACCAGGATCCTCGTCAAAGAAATACTCTGTAGTGATTACCTCTGCAAAAGCACTTGACATTGCAATCGCAACAGCATATATAGATGCAAAAATCTTTTTCATGATTATTTCTCCATTTTATATTTGATTGTAACCTCAAGGCCAACACTTTGGTTTGCCTCATTTGCAGCGACATAACTTTCAATCACAGGAGTATCCTGCAAACCACTTGTGACATATGGCATCGCACCTCCGTAAGCGCCAAGCTGATCGCCATCAGATGCCATATCGTAAAGTTTACTTGTCTCCTTAATCTTATAATTGCAGTCTAATGAGAAATCTGGATTTGTCATCTCCTGACGGAAATCTCCATTGAAATTATTCAAGAACGAGCAAGTGTTAGTTCTTGATTTCTTAAGGTCATAATTCATCACATTCTCAATCAATGTGCAGAATCTTAGGTTGTAGACGCCACCGAATCTGTTGAACTTTCCAAATGTGTTGCGCTCAATACGAGCTCTTTCCATACTGCTCACAACTCCACAGATGATATTGTTAGAGACGTTGACATTCTGTGGGAAGCCGTTACCCTGAACATTTCCTACGATGAAATTCTGACGGATGATGCATCCGTTGACTGTATCAGCCACCTCAATCGCAGTCTGTGAACCGGCTAATATCTGGCATTTGGCAATTGTACACTCATTTCCGTATACCTCCACATTGTTCAACAACAATCCCGAAAGTGTCACGTTATTGCTATAGATACGTAGTGGACTTGCTATGAAACTCTCTCCCGTAGTGTAGTTCACTACCTTATTTTCCTTATACAAATAGCCAGGGCCAATGATTGTTATTGGCTTTGTGATTCGAATCGGATCAAATCCATACGCATCACCAGGACCATACTCTGTACCTGAAGCTTCAAGGTAAATCGTGTCTCCAGCGGCACAATCCAACAAAGCATTCTCAAGGGTGCTGTATTCCGCATTCACCTCAGGAGCATTGCATACTCGCTTGACTCTTGCATGCGACACCATCGTTAGCAAGAAGGACCCAACTATTAATAATACTAATTTCTTCATTACTATATTTCGTTTTGCCAATATACTTGCAAATATGCATAAAAATTGTCAAATTTCTATATCTTTTTCCAATAATATATTAACAATTCTATGTTTTTATTCATTTTTATTCGTAATAATAGCCTAAGAGCACGACAAATGTAACCATAAAAATTGCAATCGCATAAATTATTCCTGTACAAATCATATAATCCAGTCGTATTTTGCTCTTTTTTAACTGGAAACACAGGCCTATAGACAACGGAGCTATAGTGAACAGTAAGTAGTTGATCGCTTTCGTAGAGAGATATGCCGTCGACTCTAACGCCACTTTTCCACACCCAATTGCCGCCAAGATTATCACAACATAACAAACCACTTTGGCTACTGTATGTCCGTATACGATTGGCAAAGAGTGGCATTCCATCTCTCGCTCTCCTTTCTCCTCAATCATCGCTCTGATAATGTCGACGACGATTATCCATGCAGCCAGCAACACTCCAAATATCACAGCTTTAGTGAGAATATTATTAAGGAAGGCTGTCAATGCCATCATACTCTCCTGACCGATCTGCATCGACATCTCATGCATGAGTATGAACCAGTTGTCGTACATACAGACTATCACTGGAATCATAGCAACAGCGACAGCAAGCAACAGGCTTCCCCACGGTGTGCGCTTGTAACTTGACGAATAGAACCACAAGAGTCCGACTACCGCCACGAAAATAAAGAAATAGTCGAATGCCGACGCGATGTAACTCAACACTCCTGCACTGACAACTGCAATAGTAGTGACTCCAATGTACAGGTTGAAAATGGTGTCTCGCGAAACAAACAGGTCGACTATGCGTGTGATAGGTCGGTTGATTCTGTCGATCTTGACATCGAAATAGTCATTCACCAAAAAACCTCCCAATGCAGTAAACACTGTAGCCAACACGCACAATGTCAACGGCAATGTGTCCATCTGCACCTCTCCATCCGCATGGTTTACCATCGGCTCAACAATGTAGTAGTGAGTCACAATCTGTATTGCCACCACAAGCAAGAGTAGCGGCAATCGAGTCAATTTAATTATGTTAGTTAGTGTCTTCATGTTAGAACATGTCTTTCACAATATTGTATACCATATATGTCAGATAAATTCCGATAAGAACAAATCCTTCCCAACGGTCAACCCTCTTTCCTGTTATACAGAAGATATAAGCCAGGATGCAGACTCCTACGTTGATTCCACAATCTATCAAAGTGGCGTTTATATTCGCGTCTCCAATAGCGATCGGAGAGATCAAACCAGAAAGTCCCAGGATACATAGGATATTGAATATGTTGGATCCGATCACGTTGCCCATCGCCATATCATTCTGGTTTTTCTTCGACGCAGTGTATGAAGTGACGAGCTCAGGCAATGATGTTCCGATCGCACAGATAGTGAAACCGATAAGTTTCTCACTCATTCCCATAGCTCCACCTAGCACTTTTGCCGACTCCACTACCAAATCTCCACCAAGGACAATAGCCGCACAACCACCGATTATATAAAGTGCACATTTCCAGGGCACAAACTCCTCATTATCCTCCGCTTCTGGCTCTGCCGTCTCCGGATGTTTCTTCGTGTCGACGATTGTCCACACTATATATCCGATCAAAAAAGTGAACAATATTCCTGCCTCCATACGGCTGACATCTGAATCTGACATCAGGAACACAGACAGCAATGTGATTGCGGCCACAGATACCGGATAATCGCGTCGCAACAGATTTTTTGTAACAGGAATAGGATTGATAACCGCACAGACGCCAAGCACTACCATCAAATTGAAGAAATTGGAGCCCAACACATTACCAATGGCCAACGAGTTCGCACCCGATATTGAGGCTGTGACACTCACCGCCAACTCCGGAGCACTTGTTCCCAACGCACAAATTGTCAGTCCTATTATGAAAGACGGGATATTAAACCGTTTAGCCAGTTTCGACGCACCGTCTACAAAAAAATCTGCACCATAAATAAGTACAACAAAGCCCACGATAAGTAGGACCAATTTCAAAATCACTGTCATCATATCACCAACCAAAAGCTATTTTATCATCCATCCACTTGCCTTGTGCCTTCATCACCTGCTCGATCACGTCGCGACCACAACCTTCTCCAGCCTTTTTATCAGACACATAGCAACTTATCTCTTTAATCTCAGGAGCCGCATCCGCAGGACAACATGGGAATCCACACTCCTTCATCACCTCATAATCAGGAATGTCGTCGCCCATATACATGACTTCGTCCGCAGAAAGATTGTGTTTTTCTAGAAAATCATGGAAATCATGGATTTTCACTGCCGATGACATATATACGTCTTTTAGACCCAAGCCTACGAATCTTTTTCTTACAGCCTCTGTCTTGCCACCAGTGATAATCGCAAGGGTATAACCTTTCTTCACTGCATACTGCATGGCATATCCGTCTTTGATGTTCACCATACGCATCGGTTCCCCACTCGGGTGAAGCGGCACGGTGGTGGCGGACAAAACGCCGTCCACATCAAAAACAAATGCTTTTATTTTATCAAGATTCTCTTTGAAATTCATCTCTATATGTTTGTATGTTTTTGCTGACAAGACGGTAGATTTCCAGCTCTGTCTCGTATCCGTCAGCAGTTAGTCCTTTCTCCTGTTTGCTCATCACCACTTCATCACCTCTCACTGCCGGTCCTGTCTGAGCTGCGACGGGATGAACCTCCGTCACTTTCTGGGCTGTCTCCTGAATCAACGGAATCAGGATTTCAAACGGCAACCCGTTCTTCTCCATGAGTCTGTTGGCTATCGCATACATATGGTTTGCGAAATTGCTTGCGAACACAGCCGCCGGATGCAAAGCGTTGCGTTGTTTGGTTGTGGCGTCATAGCATCTGTCCGACACTGTTGCCACAAGGTTTCTTAGTTTTTCCAATGTCGACGGGATTGTCGCCTCTATCAGAAAAGGTGTATGCGACAGATCCACCGCTCTTTGTTTCGAAAAACTCTGCACAGGATAGACCACTCCACAATTAGGGAAAAACTCCAACAATCCGTTCTCACCATCCATCGCCAACGCTCCAGCCGTATGGACAACTATCTTATCCGCGACATTGACGCCAGATCCGACGAAATGGCTTTTCAACGCTCGCCACACGTTTTGCTGAACTGAATCTTTAACGCTGCAGACGTAGATGTCCGCATTCACGTCGACCTCATTGATATCCGTACAATATCCGCACGACAATATCTCAGCAAGCGATTTGGCATTTTCGGCAGTGGGGCTGTACACCTGCACCACCTCATTCGACAAGGAATTGTTTAACGCCTGCGACAAATGAGTCGCCACATTCCCGCTTCCCAGAAAAACGATTTTCATCGTCTTCAATTAGAATTGACCTCTGTGAATACGGTCTAATTTCAATTTCGACTGATCGAATGGAGCCTTCTCCTCACCCTTGTAGCCAAGAGCGATAACACACTCCGCACGCAATCCGTCTGGAATATTAAGCAACTTCTTCAAGACATTCTCAGTTGTCTCTTCGTCGTTCTTCTTTCTGTTTCTCACCTGCACCCAGCATGATCCTATACCTAGGCTCTCTGCCATAAGCTGGATATAAGAAGCGGCGATAGAGGCATCCTCTACCCACACGTCGCTCTTCTCCTCCTCCGCAAGCACTACGATCGCCATCTTTGCGCCTGAGACAAACGCGCTACCCATCTGGCGAGACTCAGAGATTGTCTGAAGATCATTCGCGTCTTCCACAACCACAAAATGCCAAGGAGTGCATCTCTTTGAAGACGGTGCCATTAGAGCCGCTTTCAAAATAAGATCAAGTTTTTCCTGCTCGATTGGCTGATCTGTAAACTTACGTGTGCTTCTTCTTTCTGTTATGATATCAATTAATTCTTTCATATTTTCTAATTATTCTACGACCATATGTCCGTTCATCAATTCATATTTCACTTGAAAATCCTTATGAGCTTTTTGAGCATCAATAAGAGCAGATTGTCCTGCTGTAACGAAAGTGGATTTAATAAGATCCAACTCTATTCTCTGCTCATCAGACAACGAATCCGCAGTTGCCAACTCTACAAAACGATCGTAACAATTGCTCATGAATTCGTCGGAATACAAATCCACAAATTCAACCACGTTGTTTATCAACGAAGAATCCTCACGGAATGGACCAATAGCGACAAGTGTCTTCTTGACAAATTTCAGATTTTCAACCATTTCAGCAAGACCAGTCGTGTCGTTTGCCTGAATCTTGGCATCCACCTTAGTTGTCTCGTGGACAACATTGTTGAAAATGTCATTCACCTGAGTATAATAGTCGGCAGGAACATCCAGACATGATACCAGTCCTAATGAAGCACCAACTGCAAGGATTAATTGTTTGATTTTCATAGGCTATATAAATAAAAGCCTGCAAAACAGAAATCTGAATTGCAGGCCATACAAATTTTAGAATTCTGCCGAACGTGGAGTTCTTGGGAACGGAATCACGTCGCGGATATTTGTCATACCTGTAACGAACAACAGCAATCTCTCAAATCCAAGTCCAAATCCAGAGTGAGGACAAGAACCGAACTTACGAGTGTCAAGATACCACCACATATCCTTCATTGGAATATTTAGCTCCTGGATTCTTGTAAGCAGTTTGTCGTAGTCTGCCTCACGCTCAGAACCACCGATGATCTCACCGATTGTAGGGAATAGCACATCCATTGCGCGAACAGTCTTGCCATCTTCATTCTGCTTCATGTAGAATGCCTTGATCTCCTTAGGATAGTCAGTCAAAATCACAGGATTCTTGAAGTGTTCCTCAACCAAATAACGCTCATGCTCTGAAGCAAGGTCGCAACCCCAATAAACTGGGAACTCGAACTTCTTACCTTTTGCAACAGCCTCCTCAAGGATCTTGATTCCCTCAGTGTAAGGTAGACGAGTGAAAGGAGCCTTCAATACGCTCTGCAATCTCTCGATCAAGCCCTTGTCGATCATCTGGTTCAAGAATGCCAAATCATCCTGGCAATTGTCCAATGCCCATTGTACACAATACTTGATAAACTCCTCTGCCAAGTCCATATTGTCCTCAATATCGTTGAAGGCAACCTCTGGCTCGATCATCCAGAACTCAGCCAAGTGGCGTGGAGTGTTGGAGTTTTCAGCACGGAATGTTGGACCGAAAGTATAGATAGAACCAAGAGCAGTAGCAGCAAGCTCACCCTCAAGCTGACCAGAAACTGTCAAACTTGCCATCTTGCCGAAGAAATCATCATCGTATATGATGCTACCGTTCTCATCTTTTTTCAAATCATAAAGATTCTTCGTTGTAACCTGGAACATCTGTCCTGCACCCTCACAGTCTGAAGCAGTGATGATTGGAGTATGGAAATAGAAGAATCCTCTATCGTGGAAGAACTTGTGGATAGCGATCGCCATATTGTGACGGATACGGAACACAGCTCCGAAAGTGTTTGTACGAGGACGAAGGTGAGCGATCTCACGCAAGAACTCCATCGAACATCCCTTCTTCTGCAATGGGTATTCATTCACATCAGCCTTACCATAGATCTCGATACTTTTTGCAAGAATTTCAACACTCTGTCCTGCACCCTGCGACTGAACCAATGTGCCGACACAACTGATACATGCACCGGTAGTGACATCTTTCATTATCGACTCATCAATAGCACCCGCGTCTACAACAAGCTGAATATTCTTGATTGTTGATCCGTCGTTCAAAGCGATGAAACTTACATTCTTATTGCCACGCTTCGTACGGACCCATCCCTTTACATTTATTTCAGATCCATAGTTTGTCAACCCTAAGGCGTCTACTATTTTAGTTCTCTTTATGCCCATAATTTAATTATCATTTAATGCTTACAAAATTACATGATTTTTATATATATGCAAAATATATTAAAAGGTAAATTCATTACCGTCATTGCCTAAAAAAGTATTTTCAAAAATTGGTTTTGCTTCCTCCAAAAACGTTTTCCGGTCTCTGTATCTTGCCGAAAAATGTCCGATCACAAGTTTTTTTGCTTCTGCGAGCGACGCGATTTTAGCAGCATCTGACGCAGTGGAATGAAAAGTCTGTTTTGCTCTCACCCTATCCTTCTCCAGAAATGTCGACTCATGGAAAAGGATATCCACACCTTTTATTTTGTCAACAACCTTCTCATTGTAGGCAGTATCAGAAAGATACGCGAAACTTTTCTGTGGAGAAGGAGGCAGAGTCAGATTACTGTTTGGCACGATCATTCCGTCGGGTGTCACATAGTCATCACCGTTAAGAATGAATTTATACTGTTCTATCGGAATATTATAGAATTTAGCTTTATCAGCTCTAAGATGTCGACGGTGGGGTTTCTCACGGAAAAGGAATCCGGATGTCGGGATCGAATGTTTCAGTGGGATTGACGACACCTCCATTTTGTCGTTTTCGTAGATAATCTCACTTGTAAAAGGAGAGAATGTCTCAAACAAGACCTTGAAATGAAGATAATTGCAGAAAAAGTCAAGTTGAGGACGCATTACCTCCTCCAACCCTTTGTGTGAATGGATAGTTATGTCGCTGCGTCTGCCAAGAAGATCAAGAGTCGAAATAAGACCGATCAGTCCGAAACAATGGTCGCCATGAAGATGAGAGATAAAGATATGGTTCATTCTAGAATGGTTCACACAATAATGGCGTAAGGATTGTTGTGTATTCTCACCACAATCGATAAGAAACGTCTTTGAATTCATATTCAAAGCGTAAGCCGACTGATTCATTTTCAGCGAAGGCAAAGCCGCGCACGAGCCTAATATTTTAAGAGAATTATCTTCCATGAAATTGAAATAAAAAGAGGCACACCTTACGATGTGCCTCCTATTAGTATAGCTTCAAAACTTATTCTTACTTAGAGAAAAGCTCGATTTCTACACGACGGTTCTTAGCACGACCTGCAAGTGTAGAGTTAGAAGCAACTGGGTTAGCTGAACCATAACCCTGTGACTGGATGTTAGCAGCAGAAACTCCCTTGTTGATCAAGTAGTTCTTAACTGATGCTGCACGATCCTTAGACAACTGAAGGTTCTTAGCTGCGTTACCTGAGTTATCTGTGTAACCCTTAAGAGTTACAGACCACTCTGGGTGAGACTTAAGCAACATTGCTAGACCATCAAGTGAAGAGTAAGAAGACTGCTTGATGATAGCCTTAGCTGACTCGAACTCAAGCTGAGCGAATGCAGTCTTGATGATCTCATCCTCTTCCTTAGTAGGGATGTAACGAACTGGCTCACGAGTAGCTCTGATATGAGAATCAAGAGAATCCTGAGTGAACTTGATCTGCTGCTGTAGCTTGTTGATTGCTACGTTCTGGTTAACGATCTGCTCCTCAAGCTTAGATGTAAGCTCCTCGCACTGACGCTTCTGCTCCTCTAGGATTGGAGTCAAATCAGGAACTTCACACTTAGGTGCGTAATCTACCCAAGCGATGTTACGGATGTTACGATCTCCACCGAACTTGTAACGTACCTCAAGGTTAGCACCGAAAGTTAGGTGACCACCTGCAGGGTAGCACTGACGCAAACGGTACATTGCAGTTCCCTCCAAACCGATAGCGAAGAACTTGCTTACGTTGTACTCAATCTGACCTGCACCGTAAACACCAAGAACGAACTTGCTGTCGTCAGCCATAATATTTGAGTTCTCCCAAACACCGATTGTTCCTACAAGACCTGGGTTAACATAAACGTTAAGCTTCTGCAATCCCATGCTTCTGTATGGAGCAACGATATTAGACAAGTTGAATGAAGAATGAAGGATGATGTCGTGGTTAACTGCATCATAAGTCTCCTGATTGTTCATTGCATACATGTACTGCAAACCAAGACCCCAACGAGGGTTGAATGTAGCCTCTGTGAATACACCGAACTGACCGTTAATTGTACCGCTTAGAGTACGATCTGGCTCAGCGATTGGAGCCCATCTCAAGTAGTTAACACCACCCTTAAGACCAGCTGACCAATGGCAAATGCCCTTTGCTGTAGCTGTATCTGCAGTTGCCTGCTCCTGAGCGAAAGCATTGCCAACAAGTGTTGCGGCTGCTGCTAAAGCTAAAAATTTCTTTGACATTTTTTATAAGTTAAAATTAGACATTATTTACTTTCCTAGTTGATTCTTCAAAGCTGCCAACTGCTCGATATCTCCAAGAGTTGTCTTCTCCAAAGTTGTTGCGGCTGCTGCCTCACTCTTCTTAGAAGCTTTCTTCTTCTTGAAATCCTTCTTCTCTTCAGTTGCACCCTCTTCGAATGTTCTGCTGTGAGAAACGATGATTCTCTTAGACTCCTTGTTGAACTCAAGAACCTTGAATGGAAGCTTCTCGTCAACCTTAGCTACTGAACCATCCTCCTTTGTCAAGTGCTTTGGAGTACAGAAACCTTCAACTCCGTAAGGCAACATTACGATTGCTCCCTTGTCTACGATCTCTGTGATTGTTCCCTCGTGTACTGAACCCTCTGTGAAGATTGTCTCAAATACATCCCAAGGATTATCCTCAAGCTGCTTGTGACCTAGGCTCAAACGACGGTTCTCCTTGTCGATCTCCAATACCTGAACCTCGATGTCTGCACCGATAGTTGTGAACTCTGATGGGTGCTTTACCTTCTTTGTCCAAGATAGGTCTGAGATGTGGATCAAACCATCAACTCCCTCCTCGATCTCAACAAATACTCCGAAGTTAGTGAAGTTACGTACCTTTGCAGTGTGCTTTGTTCCTACTGCATACTTAGTATCGATAGCCTCCCATGGATCTGGCTTAAGCTGCTTAACACCCAAGCTCATCTTTCTCTGCTCACGATCCAATGTCAATACTACAGCCTCAACTGTATCACCTACTGACAAGAAATCCTGTGCGCTTCTCAAGTGCTGGCTCCATGACATCTCTGATACGTGGATTAGACCCTCTACACCTGGAGCGATCTCAACAAATGCACCGTAATCAGTCATAACGACTACCTTACCAGTTACCTTGTCGCCAACCTTCAAATCAGCCTTCAAACCATCCCATGGATGAGGAGTAAGCTGCTTCAAACCTAGTGCGATTCTCTTCTTGTCGTTATCGAAGTCTAGGATAACAACATTAATCTTCTGATCTAGCTCTACAACCTCCTTAGGATCGTTTACGCGGCCCCATGAAAGGTCTGTGATGTGGATAAGACCATCTACGCCACCAAGATCGATGAATACACCGTATGATGTGATGTTCTTAACTGTTCCCTCAAGTACCTGACCCTTCTCCAACTTAGAGATGATCTGAGACTTCTGCTGCTCAAGCTCTGCCTCGATAAGTGCCTTGTGTGAAACTACTACGTTCTTGAACTCGTGGTTGATCTTTACAACCTTGAATTCCATTGTCTTGCCTACGAATACATCGTAATCGCGAATAGGCTTAACGTCAATCTGAGAACCTGGCAAGAATGCCTCGATGCCAAATACGTCAACGATCATACCGCCCTTAGTTCTGCACTTGATATATCCCTTGATAATCTCGTCCTTCTCCAATGCCTCGTTAACACGATCCCATGAACGTGCTGCGCGAGCCTTGCGGTGAGAAAGATTCAACTGACCCTTCTTGTCCTCCTGGTTTTCGATGTAAACCTCTACCTCGTCACCAATCTTCAAGTCTGGATTGTAACGGAACTCATTAGTAGAAACGATACCATCCGACTTTCCACCTACGTTCACTACGACCTCTCTCTTGTTCAAAGAGATTACTTTACCAATTACAACCTCGTTGTCCTTGATAGAGTTAAGAGTCTGGTCGTACTTTGACTCTTGCTCCTGACGTGCTGCTTCTGACAAGCTCTCGCCATTCTTGTAGCCATCCCAATCGAAGTCCTCTATAGGAGCTACATTCTTTGTTAAATCACTCATTTTTAAAATTAAACAATTAGTCGTTAGACATTATATATAGTAATATCGCTACAAAATTATAATTTATTTTGTACATTTCAATATAAACCTATTTTTTTTTGCTGTCACACAATGCTTTGTTGATAAATTCCGTCTGTTCTCCACTAAAAATCATCTTCAAACGGTGCATTGCTCGCGTACATGCGATATATAGCAGGCTTTTATCCATCTCGTCGTTATAATTCGCCTTCGTGACATTCGGTATCACCACTTCATCAAACTCCAATCCTTTCGCCATATGTGAAGTGGTCACCACTATTCCGTTGGTGAATGCCTGACATCCGCTCACCAGCAAAGTGGCTCTCTTCTGCAAATCTCCCAATGTTTCGAAAAACGCGATCGCATCTTTCTCTAATTTAAATATGTATGCAGTAGACGTCGGGTTGTTTACGTCTGCTTCCATGATCATGTCACGCATCAACTGTGTCTCCGCTTCTCTGCTGGCAACTTCTATCAGCTGCGGTCTCTCTGTATGACGCTCTACAACGTCTATCTCTGAATTCCCGGAAATACTTTTTGCCAACTCTGTGATCTCATATCCCGAACGATAGCTTTTGTTGAGTTTCATTATCTCGGCCTTATACAATGCCTTGCGTATATCGTCGGCTGTCGTCGAACTGTATGGGTTGACATTCTGCGCAGCGTCTCCAAGGATGGTCTTCTTGCATGGGAATATTTTTGAAAGCAGACGGTACTGCACCGGTGAATAGTCTTGCATCTCATCCACAAGCAGATGTTTCACACTGCTCTTCGCTTTCACTCCCTCTAATGAAATCTTCAGATAGATCATAGGGGCGACGTCAGCATACTCCATCTTCTTGTCCTTCGTCTTCTTCAGATACTCGGGTTTGCCTAGCCACTCAAACATATCTTTGTATACCGCAGCGTCGGATCCTAGATGAAGCATTTTCTTCAGTTCTGTCCTTACCTTTCTCATCTCCTCCGTCGTCAGTATTCGACGGAATGATATCTTAAACTCGTTCTTGATATCGTTTGCGATAAGTTCCAGACGCTGGCGGATCGGCAGTCTGTCATGAGAATGGAATTTTTCAAGTATCCATTCCTTTGCGACGGGAATGATTCCCACTACGATGTCCTCTGGCTGAAAACATGTGTTCTCAAGATGCACCAGATATTTGTCCAAAAGCTGGACAAACTCGAATGTGGCCTTGAACTTTGTTCGTTCTATTGTCGCGGCATTCTTGTTTTCAAGCAGATCGTTCACCTGCTCAAAGAATGTCTGGAATTTCACTTTGCCGTCCAACAGTTCGGAAAGCAGTTCCTCCATTCCGCACTCCTTGATTGTCTCCTCACCCAATTCAGGCAACACATTGGAAATATAGTCGGCAAACACCTTGTTAGGAGAGATGATCAAAATATCATCTGACGTTATCTGACCCTTGAACCTATATAATATGTATGCCACTCGATGGAGTGCTATGGACGTCTTTCCTGAACCTGCGACTCCCTGGATTATAAGATTGTGCGACTCCTCATCACGGATGATTGCGTTCTGTTCACGCTGGATTGTCGCGACAATATTCTTCATACGCTCATCCGACGTTGTGCTCAACTCTTTCTGGAGCAACTCATCGTCGATGTTTATGCTGTTCTGAATCATAAACTCCATTACAGAGTTGCGGATTCTGAACTGACGTTTGAACTCAATTGTTCCGTCTATTCTGCCGACTGGTGATTCATAATACGCTTTGCCGAAATCAAAGTCATAGAACATTGTTGATATCGGAGCTCGCCAATCGTAGATAAGATTCTTCTTGCTTTTCGAATCATATAACGAATGGATGCCGACATACAAAGAGGAGGCTTCTTCCTCACCGTCGACACGGAAATCTATTCGTCCGAAATATGGCACAAGCTTCATCCTTTTCAGGCGTCGCTTCGTATTCTCCATCTCCTCCGCACTCATTGCCGCTTGCGTCACATAATTTCGCGTCGCGCTCTTTTCCGCGCGGTCAAGCTCGGAGAGGTTTTCCCACAAATACTCCTTGAACGCCTTCATATCCTTTACCTGCTGGTGGATAAAGGCATCAATACCCAGAATCATATCATCAATAAATTCCAGCACCGACTTCAGATAACGTCGTTCATCAGCTTCAGTTGGGTTCAGCATAGTCGTAACAATCGTAAATAATTATATTTTCCGTAATGTAGGGGCAACTTTGCCCGTTCACGTTGCAAAATTAGGCAATCAATACACAATAGCCAAAAAGAAAGAGCACTCAAATTAAACAATGTTAATCTAAGTGCTCTATTTATTTCATTCTTCCGACTGACGCCTCTCTATACCATTTTCTTTATTTACTCTGTCAATAAACGAAGTCACCTCAGACAGACCGTTCGCGAACTTCTCAAAATCCTCCTTATATAGGAAAATTTTGTGTTTCTCAAACGAAACCTGAGATTCATCATCACCTACCTTTTTCTTACTCTCTGTAATAGCAAGGAACAACTCTCCTCTACGATTCTTCTTTACGTCAAAATAGTAGATTCTCTTTCCCGCCTTCACCGCTTTGGAAAAAACAATTTCTAAATCGTTTTTGTCCTTGAAATCCTTATTCTCTTCCATATAGTAAAATATCTATTACAAAATTATGACATTACAAAAATAAGCCAAAAGGCTATAATATATTTTTTATCCCATTTGTGAAAAAATGTAAAAATATAAAGCCATTCACGTATAAATACATTCATTTGAGCCATTTTCAGCCAATAAAAGAATTAAAATTCAGTTTTCAGCAACGTATAGAGAGCTCATCTTTTCGTATCACACATACCTCAGCCACTAAAATTTTCCGCAAGATATGACAATTCTGTTAAATTTCATAATGATTTTATGACAAAAATAACATTTCAGCATAGTAAATATTTCAATTATATAATATGGATAAAAAGATTGAAATGACATCATTATCTATTTTTTCCCAAAAACTAATTGTAAGTTAGGCATACAAAGGTTATCTTTGCGACGTTTTAAATTAGACTACATTTGTAAGTAGAGAAAAAAATGGTAAAAATTACATTCCCAGACGGTTCCGTTCGTGAGTATGAGAACGGCGTCACAGGTTATCAGATCGCAGAAAGCATCTCTTCCCGCCTAGCACAGGACGTGTTGGCGATCAGCGTAAACGGAGAGACAAGAGACTTGAATCGTGCAATCAACGAGGACGCAGCGATCAAGTTGTTCAAATTTGAAGACGAAGAGGGTAAGCACACATTCTGGCATACATCAGCCCACTTGATGGCACAGGCTATCCAGATGCTTTATCCAAACGCAAAATTCGGTATCGGTCCAGCTATCGAAAACGGATTCTACTACGATATCGATTTCGGTGATATCACATTGAAAGAGTCAGATTTCGCAGCCATCGAGAAGAAGATGATGGAAATCGTAGCTACAAAGCAGACGCTTACTCGCGTCGACATCTCTAAGGCAGACGCTTTGAAGATGTTCGAGCAGAGAGGCGAAGTATATAAGACAGAGTTGATCAGCGAGCTTGAAGACGGCAAGATCACGCTATACGAGCAGGGAAGCTTCACAGACCTTTGCCGTGGACCACACTTGAAGGATGTGTCTCCAATCAAGGCAGTCAAGATCACTTCTCTTGCAGGAGCATATTGGAGAGGCGACGAGAAGAGAAAGCAGCTTACTCGTCTATACGCCATCACATTCCCTAAGAAGAAGATGCTTGACGAGTATCTTGAACTTTTGGAGGAGGCCAAGAAGCGTGACCACAGAAAGATCGGCAAGGAGATGGAATTGTTCATGTTCACAGACATGGTGGGCAAAGGACTTCCAATGTGGTTGCCAAAGGGTACAGCCCTTCGCTTGCGTCTTGAGGATATGTTGAAGAAGATCCAGAAGAGATTCGGATACCAGCAGGTTATCACTCCACATATCGGAAACAAGAACCTATACGTGACTTCAGGACACTGGGATCACTACGGAGAAGACAGTTTCCGTCCTATCGAGACTCCAGAAGAGGGAGAGGTTTACATGCTTAAGCCAATGAACTGTCCTCACCACTGTATGATCTTCAAGTACCAGCCACGTTCATACCGTGACCTTCCTTTGCGTCTTGCAGAGTTCGGTACTGTATATAGATATGAGCAGAGCGGTGAGCTTCACGGATTGACACGTGTACGTTCGTTCACACAGGATGACGCTCATTTGTTCGTACGTCCAGACCAGGTGAAAGAGGAGTTCATGCGTGTGATGGATATCATCGGAATCATCTTCAAAGCTTTGAATTTCGACAATTTCGAGGCTCAGATTTCATTGAGAGATCCAAACAACACTACTAAATATGTAGGAACAGAGGAGAACTGGAACAAAGCAGAGCAGGCAATCATCGACGCTTGCAAGGAGAAGGGAATGCCAGCACGCGTAGAGTATGGCGAGGCAGCGTTCTACGGACCAAAGCTTGACTTCATGGTAAAAGACGCTCTAGGACGCCGTTGGCAGCTAGGAACAATCCAGGTAGACTACAACTTGCCTGAAAGATTCGGACTAGAATATGTAGGTGAGGACAACCAGAAGCACCGTCCAGTGATGATCCACCGTGCTCCATTCGGATCTATGGAGAGATTCGTAGCCGTATTGATCGAGCACACAGCAGGTAAGTTCCCATTGTGGTTGACACCAGACCAGGTAGCGATCCTACCAATCAGCGAGAAGTACAACGACTACGCAAGAAAGGTACAGGCATACTTGGACTCTAAAGATGTCAGAGCCATCGTCGACGACAGAAACGAGAAGATCGGAAGAAAAATCCGTGACAACGAGATCAAACATATCCCTTACATGTTGATTGTAGGAGAGAAAGAGGCAGAAAATGATGAAGTTTCTGTAAGAAAACAGGGCGAAGGTGATAAAGGTTCAATTAAATTTACTACATTTGCCGAGAATTTGAATGCAGAAGTGGCTCAAATGTTGAGCGAATTCTAAAATTCAAGAGCTTAACAAGATAATTAATAACTATTTAAGGAGGATATTGCTATCGCAACTCAACCATTTTTCAAGAAGCCAAAGACTGCTGAAGCAGCAGCGCCAGGCAACAAACCCGCAGCAAGTCAGAAAGAGACAAAGGGTACTCAGAAAGAGCAGGCACATAAAATAAACGACGAGATTCGTGCAAGAGAGGTTCGTTTGGTAGGCGACAACGTAGAGCAAGGAGTGGTTTCATTGGAAAAAGCACTTCAGATTGCTGACGAATTGGAGCTAGACCTAGTTGAGATTTCGCCAAATGCAGAGCCGCCTGTTTGTAAAGTTATTGATTATCAGAAGTTCCTTTATCAGCAGAAGAAGCGTGAGAAGGAATTGAAGTCAAAGCAGGTGAAGGTAGTAGTCAAAGAGATCAGATTCGGTCCTCAGACTGATGATCACGACTACGAATTCAAACTTCGCCATGCGATTGAGTTCTTGAAAGAGGGAGCCAAAATCAAGGCATTCGTATTCTTCAAGGGACGTTCCATCCTATTCAAGGAGCAGGGAGAAGTGTTACTACTTCGCTTTGCCAACGACTTGGAGGAGTATGGAAAGGTGGATCAGATGCCATTGCTTGAAGGAAAGAGAATGATCATCACGCTTTCTCCAAAGAAAAAGACCAAGTAAAAATACTAGGTATAAAGGTTAATTAAAAATTAAAAAAATGCCAAAAGTTAAGACTAATTCCGGTGCCAAAAAAAGATTTCTTCTTACCGGAACAGGAAAGATCAAAAGAAAGCACGCTTACAAGCGTCACATTTTGACAAAGAAGACAAAGAAGCAGAAGCTTAATTTGACTCACGATGCAATCGTAGCATCATGTGATCTTAAGGAAGTAAGAGATTTGCTAAATCTTAGATAAGTCTGAGTTATCAGGTGAACTAAGAAGATTTGTCTTAAACAAAAATTTTTAATTTATTAAACAGAGTTGATAGCCAAAAAGATCTCATAAAGAGACGCTATTGCTCACAAAACTTAAAAAAATGCCAAGATCAGTCAATCACGTTGCTTCAAGAGCAAAGAGAAAGAGAATTCTAAAGCTTACAAGAGGTTACTACGGAGCTAGAAAGAACGTTTGGACGGTAGCAAAGAACACTTGGGAGAAGGGTTTGACATACGCTTACCGTGACCGTAAGAACAAGAAGCGTAACTTCCGTGGCCTATGGATCCAGAGAATTAACGCTGCTGCAAGACTAGAGGGTCTTTCATACTCAAAGCTTATGGGTGCTATCCACAAGGCAGGTATCGAGATGAACCGTAAGGTGCTAGCAGATTTGGCTATGAACCAGCCAGAGGCTTTCAAGGCTGTTGTAGCTAAGGTAAAGTAAATTGAAGCTTTATTCGAATAAAAAACCTGATGTCTAAGACATCAGGTTTTTTTGTTGATGATTGTGAGGATGGAAGATTGATGATGGAGGATTGATGATTTTTCCGTCGCCGAAGGTAACACATCGTCCACGGACGACCGTCACCGATTGTTTTCTGCGGAGCGGAAAACTGTCGGTGGAAGAGCAAATCATTTCAAATACTTCACAGACTTGCAACCCAGAAAAGCACTCCACCCTACCGTCACATTCTCTTCAGAATTATCGATGATGACATCTAGATTTTTACAATCCTCAAATGCCCAATCTTCTATGTGTGTGACACTGGACGGAATATATATTTCCGTCAATCCACTACATCTCCCAAACGCAACATATCCAATACTTGTCACACTCGATGGAATCTTTATACTTGTCAAACCACTACAACCCTTAAACGCACCCCTTCCTATACTTGTCACACTCGACGGTATCTTTATGTTTGTCAAGCCACTGCAACCCGTAAACGCACACACTCCTATACTTGTCACATTCGATGGTATCTTTACTCTTGACAATCCGCTACATTCAGAAAACGCCCAACTTTCTATACTTGTCACACTTGATGGAATTTCAAATTTTCCTTTTTTTGCACCAGGAACGCAAATAAGTTTCGTCTTTTTTTTATCATATAACACACCATTTTCAGATGAATAAACAGCATTGTCCGTCGTCACATTTATACTTGTCAAACCGCTACACTCCGAAAACGCTCCATATCCTATGCTTGTCACACTTGATGGGATTTCTATACTTGTCAATCCGCTACATTCAGAAAACGCTTTATTCCCTATACTTGTCACACTTGATGGGATTTCTATACTTGTCAAGCCGCTACATTCAGAAAACGCTTTATTCCCTATACTTGTCACACTTGATGGGATTTCTATACTTGTCAAGCCACTACAATCCTCAAACGCATGATCTCCTATACTTGTTACGCTGGATGGTATTTTTATACTTGTCAATCCACTGCAATCCTTAAACGCAGAATCTCCGATGCTTGTTACGCTGGATGGGACTACAAATCCACCAATTTTACCACTCGGAACACAAATAAGTTCTGTCTTATTTTTATCATACAAAATGCCATCAACGGAAGAATAGATGGGATTCTCCAACGCCACATTTATTAATCCTTTGAAATTAGAAAACGTCTTATATCCTATGTTTGTCACACTTGATGGAATCTCAATGCTTTTCAATCCGCTACATCCAGAAAACGCATACGCTCCTATGCTTGTGACACTTGACGGAATTTCAATACTTTTCAATCCGCTACAAACAGAAAACGTCCAATCTCCTATACTTGTGAGACCAGATGAAATTATTATGTTTGTCAATCCGCTGCATCCATCAAAAGCTCTATTTCCTATACTAGTCACACTTGATGGAATCTCAATGCTTTTCAATCCGCTACATCCATCAAACGCGCCCTCTCCTATGCTTGTAACACTCGATGGAATTTCAATACTTGTCAAGCCTCTGCAGTGAGAAAACGCTCCTTCTCCTATGCTGGTGACTCCAGATGGAATCTCTATGCCCGTCAATTCGCTACATCCAGAAAACGCATACGCTCCTATACTTGTCACACTCGTTGGAACAACCAATCTAGCAATTTTACCTCTCGGAACACAAATAAGTTTTGTCTTATTTTTATCATACAACACACCATTTTCAGATGTATAAATTGAATTATCCGTCGCTACATTTATGTTTGTCAAGCTTATACATCCATTAAAAGCTCTTTCTCCTATGCTTGTCACACTCGATGGAATCTCTATGTTTCTCAATACCCAACATCCATCAAAAGCTCTATCTCCTATGCTTGTGACGCTTGATGGAATATATATGCTTGTCAAGCCATCACAATCCTCAAACGCTCCGTTCCCTATGCTTGTCACACTCGATGGTATCTTTATGCTTGTCAAGCTATGACATTTATCAAACGCTTTATCTCCTATACTTGTGACACTATAAACATGACCATCAACCCGTATTTCAGAAGGGATAACAACAGATTTTAGTTCTATATAAGAATCATCTGATTTCACCTCCGCCGTACTGTCGAAAGAGATATTATACCACAGTGGAGAAACAAACACGTCTCCTTTCTCATCAATTTTCACATCAGTCTCATTCTGATTCTCATTTGATTGGGATTCAGTCTCTGCGACAACAGATATGCATAACAATGCCGACAACAGCGACACAAGTAGTTTCTTCAACATAGCGACAAAATTATCATTAAACTGATACAAATGTAGGAAATAAAATGTAATGATGGAGGGGTGATGATGAATGATTGATGGTGGAGGATTTTTCCGTCGCCGAAGGTGACACATCGTCCACGGACGACCCTCACCGATTGTCGCCTGCGGAGCGGGCAACTGTTGGGGAAAGAGAGATTGATGATTGATGGTGGATGGTGGAAGAGGAACGATTTGTATTGCCTTCCAGGCAAAGTGTGGGAGTTGCGGTTCTCATACCCCGGGACTTTATCCCTGAACCCGGGACTTCGTACCGGGTTACTTACGCTCCGCTCGTGGCGTCTTCCAGACGCTCTTGTCGCCGAAGGTGACACACCGTCCCTGGACGGCCGCAACCGGTTGTCGCCCGGAGGGCAACTGCCGGCTTTTGCGCGCGGACGCGCACAAAAAAAGGAGTCAACCTCAATGAGATTGACTCCTGAAAGCGGCGGCTACCTACTCTCCCGAAATTCAGTACCATCGGCGATAGCGAGCTTAACTTCTCTGTTCGGAATGGGAAGAGGTGGGACCTCGCTGCCA
>JAEEGL016133936.1_pt1 | contig 54064 bp, 33 predicted proteins | sample 9134231 | NCBI WGS metagenome assembly JAEEGL01 (sample SAMN16246548, study PRJNA631951) | gut metagenome | biome: gut microbiome; feature: rumen; material: fiber-attached | host: Bos | place: Iran: Karaj | collected 2018-10 | reverse complement strand
TTCTCGGTCAGCACCACGGTTCAGGTTCCGGACGGCGGAACGGTCCTCATGGGGGGTATCAAGCGTCTGAGTGAAGGACGCAGCGAAGCGGGTGTCCCGATTCTGAGCAAGATCCCCTACATCAAACGGCTCTTCTCGAATACGAGCATCGGCCGCGAGACGACCAGCCTGATGATGATGGTGACCCCGCGTATCGTGATTCAGGAAGAGGAAGAACGTTACCTGACCGGTCTGACCCCGGACGACTTCAACAGCGGTGAAAGCAGCGATGCCTTCAAACTGAAATAAGACGGGGCAAACGACCCGGAAAAAACAGGAGCTGCTGCTCCTGTTTTTTTTCGGCCTTGAAATGAATGCGGACAGTTTCGCGAAGGGGGAATGTGCAAAGTATGAAAGAGGCAGAGAGAATCAGGCTGATCCTTTCGGACATTGACGGAGTGATGACCGATGGGAAGATCATCCACGACAGCCGCGGGAATGAAATCAAGGAGTTTTCGGCCCGGGACGGGTTCGGAATCCGGCTCTGGATGAAAAACGGCGGACTCTTCGGAATCGTGACCGGACGGGAAAGCAAGGTCGTTGAAATCCGCGCCGGTGAGCTGGGGGTTGAGCTTCTGGAACAGGGGATTGTCGATAAAGCCGAGACGGTCCGCCGGATTACCTCGCGTTTGGGTGTGCCGCTCGAAGAGACCGCGTTTATCGGGGACGACTATCCCGATTTGCCCGCCTTGAAGATCGTCGGGTTCCCTGCGGCGGTCGCCGATGCCGCCGATGAGATACGTGATGCCGCAGTCTGGGTTTCGGACGTTCCGGGAGGAAAAGGGGCGGTCCGTCAATTGATCGAGACGATTCTGAAAGCGCAAGGGAGATGGGACGGGGCGATCCGTTTCTATCGCGGCGGGTCAAAAGTGTTCTGAGCTGCAGCGGAATGACCCGGAACAACACTGCATAACGGTTTAAGGGACTAACCGATGGGATTTGAAATGAAGACATTTTTTTTCCTGATGGGTACCGCCGCATTAGTCGGCGCGTTCTTTCTGGAGCGCCACGAATCGAAAGCCGATTCAGATTCCGCAGGCGGAACGATTACCGTGAATATCCGGTATACGGGAAAGGAAGGGGCGGCAAGACAATTCGCCGAAGAGATGACTCGAAGCGGGACGGTCGGGGCAATCCGCGCCGAAAAGGGGAATCTTCGCTATGAATACTATCAGTCCCTCGAAGATCCGAACACGATTTTGCTGGTTGACAGCTGGACGGATCAGAAGGCAATTGACATGCATCATGCCTCGGAAATGATGAAAACCATCGCCCGGCTTCGGGAGAAGTACGACCTTCGCATGACCGTCGAGAGGTACACCGGTGTCAAAACGCCGGCTTCAGAAGAGGCGTTTATCCGAAAGTAGCCTTTTTAAAAGAGAAAACGCCCGGATCGCTTTTTTCCGAAGCGGTTCGGGCGCATTTTTGTCCCGTAAGTACGGGCTATTCTTCAAACCCTTCCGAAGCGGAGTTCTCGCTGCCGCGCCGTTCGGCGTTCGGGTTTTTCCGGAGAACTCCGGCATCGACCAGCTTATTGATCAGCTGCTGCATGCTGTCGAACGCTGCCAGGAATCCTTGCGGCGGCATGATGAGACGCTGGGTATACTCCGGGGTTGGTGCGGACCCTTCAGCCCCCGGCTGGAGGGTCATGAAATCGAACCGGACCATATTTCCGGCAAAATGGATCTGACCGAGTCCGTCGGCATACACTTCTTGCTTTACAGCTCCCATGGTAATATCCTTTCTGGGTGATAAAGGAAAAATAGGTAAAACAAACGTCCTTACGGTTATCGCCAAACGGACTCCGTTTTACCTATTTTTTTGAAGGAACGCTGTAAAATTTTCCCAATCCCTACAACCGAACCGGACTACCAATCGATATCAGAAAGGCCGACGTCAAGAAGGTCGTCGACCTCCCTGGCGAATACCTCATCGAGGGCGGCTTTCGCGGGAGGATAGACCAGGTCGCTGTCTTCCGCCTCTTTTAGCCAGTTCGCCCTAATGAACGCGTAGTCAATGCCGGTAACGTCACCATCTGCGTTGATATCGGCATAGTAGCGGTAGCTGTCGTCTCCCTCCTCGCTCAGCCATGAGAACGAAAGGAAAACCCTGTCCAGACCTCCGATACTTCCATCCCCATTGATGTCCATCGGACAGACTTTGAAGGTCGAGATACCGCTCCAATCCGAGTCGGAGTAAGCTCCCGTTCCGAGTGCCCGAACGCGGTACTGAATATCCGCACCGTATTCCAGACCGGTGACAACACGGTTCGATTCGTCGGCAGGGACCGTCGTCCAGGTGCTTCCATTATCAATGCTGTACGCGAGCGTGTAACCGGAAGCGTGTCCGACGTCGGTCCACTGGATCTGATGGCGGTTTGCCCCGTACGAGACAAAGTTGCCGGCTGTACCGGTGATGATTAGCGGTGTGTCGAGTTTCGTCACCGCCGGTTCGATGTAAACATCAACTGTATCGCTGTATTCGGAATTGAGATAGAAGACTCCGTCTCCCAGAGCGCGAACTTTAAAAAGAACCGTCTCGCCGGTCGGCAGCGATGAAACACTCAGACCGCGTGTGGGAGTCTCTTCGGTTTGCCAGTCATTCCACGAATCGGCTTTCCATGCCAACTCGTAACCGGAAGCATTGGCAGAAGTCCCCCAGAACAAGGCCACTGTGGTGCCAATAACACTTACCACATCAAAGTCACTCGGTATCGCGAGTGTCTGAGCAGTAAGTGTATATTCGACCACGTCCGAGAAATCGGAATCACCGTAGACGATCCCGTCTCCCAGTGCACGAACCATGAACTGAATGACATCACCGGTCGAAAAGCCGCCGAGGGTCAGTGCCGGAATAGAAGACTCGCGTGTCTGCCACGTGCCGGAGTCGGAAAGTTTCCACGCGAGTTCGTAACCGGAAGCGTTTTCAACGGCGTTCCATGAGACGGTGACCGCATCGGCCACGGCGGCCGTCACGGAGAGGTTTTCCGGAACGGCGAGGATTGTCAGTTCCCCGGTCTGGTACTCATACGCACCCAGGTCTATGATGCCGCTCACGATTCTGCGGCAGCCGTCCAGGTCATGGACAATCGGTTCCCCGTCGGTGTAGTAGGCATAAGTGTTCCGGCCGATATCGACCGCCTGGGACTGCTCCGCCAGCGTGTAGTCGCCTGTTTCGAAAGATGTGAACAGCGGCTTGTTCATGTCGTAGACGAAGTTGGTTCCTTCACCGCCGCCCCATTCTGTATAGCTTGAAAGGGTGGTGTCGGCGGTCGCGGTCGAAGCGCTCCGGCGGAAGAGATCGCTCCCGTCCAGGCCGGTGTTGAGCGCCAGGATTGTATTGCGGAAAGCGGCTGATCCGGCCGCGACATAGACACCGCCACCCGCACCGGTCGCCGTTCCTTCGGCATGGGCCGAAGCTTCGTTGGCGGTGATTGTCGCGCCGGTGGCGGTGAGCGAACCGCCGAACAGAGCAATTCCCCCACCGGCGGATTCCGCCGCTTCACCGCTCGCAAGAACATTGTTTTCGGCAACCAGCACATCAACCAGGGTAACCGCGCCGGCGGCGTAGATCCCGCCGCCGAGAGCGATGGCCGTCGAGGTTCCCGTTGACGCCTCGGCCGTATTATTTGTGAGGACGACATCTTCCATCAGGAGGACGGCGTCGGATGCGATATAGATTCCGCCGCCGTGAGCATTGGCGGTTCCCGATTCCGAAACGGTGTCGATCGCGTTGTCGCGCAGCGTTGCGGAACGGACGGTGACCGTGCCGGCCGCAGCGTAGATTCCGCCGCCGTATGCGGCAACGTTATCATCGGCATCGGAGATGATCCGGCATGTATTGTTCGTGACATCACTTTCAGTAAGGGAAAGGGAACCCGATTCCAGATAGATCCCCCCGCCGGCAGAAGCGTAGTGGTTCGAGATGGTCGACTTGGTGATTGTGACCTCTCCGACGGCGTGGATTCCGCCGCCGAGTGTCTCGGCCGAGCCGGTATCGGAATAGGCAAAGAGGGTATTGGCGGTTACGGTGGTGTTGACCAGCGTCAGTGATCCCTCGGCGAGCGAAACGCCGCCGCCGGTTGCGAAGGCGTCCCCCGAGATCGCCGTGGAACGGACCACGTTCCGGGTGACCAGGCAGCGGTCGAGCGTCAGGTCAACATAGGTTGCACGGATTCCTCCTCCGTCAGCCTGGGATGATTCCGTCCCTTCAGCATCCGACTCGGCCCGTCCGCCGGTGATTGTCAACCCTTTGATCAAAACGGTCAGAGGAATGTCCTCCGTTCCGGTGACGGTAAAGACACGGCGCGACTCGCCGGTGGCGGCGTGGGCGTCGACCGTCAGACGGGGAGCCAATGTCGACGGATTGCAGAGCGCCGAAGCGTCGATCGTGATCGACTTGGAGATTGCCAGTTCCCCAAGTTCGGTGTCCAGGGTGATCGTTCCGTCGACGAGATCTTCGGCGAAGGTGATGACCTCGCCGTTTTCGGCGGCGAGGATCGCTTCGCGGAGCGAAACGAGTTCGTCTTCGGTGTTGATCACATCGTCGAGTGTGGTGACGATAAGCGGATTGACCACAACGGGAACCGTTTCATCGGTTGTTGCGCTGACCGTGCCGGTGTAGTCACCGGTTCCGGCCGCCATGACCATAATGTAACACTCCTGATCTGCGTCGGTGACAGTATATACGGATTCGACCGCTCCATCGATAAGAGTCATCTCTTGCGGACTCGCGCCGCGATACCAGGTCCAGCTTACGCTTCCCGACGATGCGGCCTCGGCGGGGAGGACACTTGCGGTAATGACCGTGCCGACCGCCAGAGGGGTGTCGAGCGAAAGAGTGACGCTTTCGAGCGGGATCTTTTCGCTGAACTGGTATTCATACGCGCCCAGGTCAATGATGCTGTGCGAAATGCGCGGATTTCCCGCCAGATCGACGGTGTGGGTCGTGTAGGCGTTGTTCCCGATATCGATGACCTGTGAACCTTCGGCCGGAGAGAAGTCTCCCGCGCCCGGATCGGCAAAGAGCGGAAGGGTTGAGTCATAGACGAAATAGACGGGATTTTCATTCGTCCAGCCGGTGAAAGACGACATGGCGTTAAAGGCCTTGATTGCACCATCCCCCTCCGAGTAGAAGTCGGCTCCCGACCGGGTCGCGGTATTTTCGACCACAAGGGAATTGTAATACTCGGTTGTGTAGGGATACGTTTGCGAGGAGCTGAAATTATAGACCCCGCCGCCGTACGCCGCTGAGTTGGCAGTGACTGTGGTGTCGGTGAAGTAGAAAGTTCCCTGGTCGATGCAGACTCCGCCGCCGTAACGGGTTGCGGAGTTTGATGCGATCAGCGTGTCATCGGCAGAGCAGGAACCCAGGTAGTTGTATATTCCGCCGCCGATCGGCGCGGTGTTCGAGGTCACCACAGAGTATTGCAGGGCAACGATTGCCGTTTCGCTCCAGATTCCCCCGCCTCCGTTCGACGCCGTGCATGAAGTGACCGTCGAGTTGGTCAGTCCGACGTAACCGGAGTTGTAGATTGTCGCGCCGCTTTCGCGCCGGTTGTAGATTCCTCCGCCGTAATAGGCTGTGCTGTTCGTGACGGTCGAGCTGACCAGTTCAAGATAACCGGAATTGTAGATTCCGCCGCCGTAGACGGCGTTGCCGTCACGGATTGTCATATTGGTCAGGGTGACTGGGGATCCGAGCTGTCCGGCGGTCACCATCAGCACACGGTGATTTCCGCCGGCACTGACCGAAATTCCGTCGGCCAGGGCCGAGCCATCGACGTTGATCTGCTTCGTGATGGTCAGGGCGTAGTCGCCCAGAGAGATTGTGCCGCCGTTCAGGGACGGATCGAAGGTGACCGTTTCCCCCGCATCGGCGTAGGCGATCGCCTCGCGCAATGAGACAAAACCGTCCGAAGAGTCGGCGACGTCGGCGAGGGTCGTGACGACGAGCGATTTTTCAAACTCCGGAACGACACTTTCTGTCATTGCGGTGAGTGTTCCGATCGATGTGCCGTAACCGGTCGCCACCACACCGATGAGATATCCGACGTCGTCGGCGGCAACTTCATAGTAGTAGGTTGTCGCGCCGGCAATGTTTTCGGTTTCTCCGTCTTTGATACGGATCCACTGATAGGTGACAAGCGCGTCTTCCGGTTCGACGGCGACGGAAATGTTCTGTCCGACCGAGGGGGAAGTTTCGGAAAGTGCAACCGAGGTGATCGGCGTCCGTTCAATATAACTGACCGAGAAGTTGTATGTTCCCGTTTTTCCGGAGGGACGGTTATCGGTGGATGTCGGATCGTATTCGTCGTTCTCCAGCGCCGAAATCCCGAAATAAAACCGGCCGGTCTCGGATGGCGTCCAGGAGAGGATCGGGTTGGTGCCGCTCGTTCCCAAAAGATTTCCTTCCGAATCGAAGACACGGATCAGAGTGTCGAGCGGTTCGCCTGACTCGGAGGGGGTGACGACAAAGGTGAAAATCTGCGAGAGGTTTTCCTCGCCGATATCGACCGCGTAAATATCGACGTCTTTGTCGCCATACAGACCGTTCCCGATCATTTCGCGGACCAGGTAGGCGCCGCTGGTGAATGCGATTGTCCGTGCCAGGCTGAGCGTGTCGCCGGGGTCGGCATTGTAAAGATATTCATACGCTCCCAAATCAACGATGCCATTGACGACACGGTCATTCCCCTCCAGGTCGGTCTGACTCAGCAGGTAGCCGTCGTTTCCGAGGTCGATCGCCTGCGATGCGGCTGCGAGAGTGTAGTTCGACTGCGAAACATCGGTAAAAAGAGGAAGCGTCGCGTCATAGACGTAATTCGGAGTGTCCGGGTCGGAGGCATTCGTCCAGTCGGTGAAAGACGAAAGCGTGTAGTAGGCGCTGAGGGAACCGTAGCGGTCGGCGTAGCCGACGTCGGCGTTTCCTGATCCCCCTTCGGCGAGCGTGTTGCCGGCCAGAATCGTGTTTTGCAGGACCGTATCATAGGCAGAGGCAGTGCTGAGCGACTCGGACCAGATTCCCGCGCCGCCGGCCGCGGTGTTGGCCGTGACGGTTGCGTTGATGAGGGTCAGTTTTCCCCTGTTCAGAATCCCGCCGCCGTGTCCCTGCGCCGTGTTCTCTGCAATGAGGGAGTTTTCCAGAACGAGGACACCGGTATTGGTAATTCCGGCACCATTTGACGCCGCCCCGCCGGTGATCCGAAGGGAACGGAGAATGACGGGTGCCGAGTCCGCCCCGCCGGTGACCGTCAGAACAGCGGTCTTGCCGCCGCCGTCTATCTGCACACCGCCGCGCAGAGCCGAGGCGTCGACGGTGATCGATTTGGTGACGGCAAGGGCGTCGAGCGCGGAATTGAGCGTAATCGTCTTGCCCTGAAGGTAGGAGTCGAATGTGATGGATTCGGCCTGGACTTCGCCGCTTTCAGTGTAGTGGATCGCCTCACGCAGAGAGATCAGTCCGTCATAGGCGTCGACCACGTCCTGCTCGGTGGTGACAACCTCCGACGGTGTTTCGAGAGTCCGCTGGAATTCGTAGGCTCCCAGATCAACAACCTTATTGACGATACGGGTATCGCCATTGAGATCGTGGGGAACGTCGGCGACGAACGCGTTTCCGCCGACGTCGATCGCCTGCCCGCCGGAAGCGAGCTGGTAGTCGTTGTTGGCGGGATCGCGGAAAAGACGCTTGGCGCTGTCGTATTCGTAGTTGAGGGCGGTGTTCGTCCATCCGGTGAAGGAGGAGAGGGAGAACGCGCCGGCGAGCGTGCCGAATGTGTTGTTTCGGTGAATGTCGCTGTCATAAACCGCACTGTTTCCCGCGATGATTGTGTTGCACAAAGTGATGACATACGTTCGGGAATCGTCCTCGGTTTCGACCCCGTGGGCGAAGATGCCGCCGCCGTAGTTTGAGTCGTTGGCGGTGAGGGTGCAGTTGATCGTGGTCAGCACCGCTTCGTCGTTGCAGATTGCCCCCCCGTAACCTCCCGTATTCCCGTAGAAAAGCGTGTTGGTTGCAGTGAGGGTTCCCCGGTAGTTGTAGATTCCGCCGCCGTTGTAGTAGGCATTGTTGCCGGAGATAATCGAATCGGCAATGGTCATCACGCCATAGTTGCAGATTCCGCCGCCATAGTACGTTCCGCTGCCGGAAATTGTCGTGCCGGTGATCGCGAGCGTCGCGCCGACGTTGTGGATCGCTCCGCCGTAGGTGGCCCTGTTCCCGGTGAAGGTTGAGCCGGAGATGTTTGCCGTTCCGCCGGAAAGGTAGATTGCGCCCCCCCGGTCACCGTTGTTGCCGGTAAAGGTGCTTCCGTCGACCTCAAGAGTGCCGTTATACGAGTAGACTGATCCGCCGGTAGTGTTGTCGGCAAACGTCGTATTGCTGATCGAAACATTTCCGCGGAAGTTGAAAACCGCAGAGCCGAACGTTCCGCTATTGGCATTAAACGACGAATCGGCAACCTGTAAATACCCTTTCGACAGAATCCCGCCGCCGTCATACGAGCTGCCGTCTGTCAGAGTCAGTCCCCTGAGAACGGTCGGCGCGTTCTCGGTGCCCCCCCCGGTGATGATGAGCGTCGACCTGGCGTTTCCGTCAAGGGTGATTCCCTGAGCGAGGGCCGAGGCGTCGATTGTGAGCTGCCTGTCCGCGATGAGCGCCGCGTCGGCCAGGGAGATCGTTTCCCCCGAAAGGGCGGGCGCGAAATCGACCGTCTCTCCCGCGGCGGCGTAAAGGATCGCCTCCCGCAGCGAAATCTGTCCGTCCGTGTCGTCGACCAGATCCAGAAGCGTGGTAACGGTTGTCGAGACTGCTTCGGTTTCGCGGGCAAAGGTCTGCTGATATTCATACGCGCCGATATCGACCGCAGCGGCTTCGGCCCAGCTTCTCACAATGCGTGTGTTGCCGGCCAGGTCCGATGCTGCGGCCGCAGCGCTGTTGAGTCCCCGGTCGATCCCCCAGCTCGAAGCGGAAAGGGAAAGGTCGATCTCCCCGAGATTCGTGATATTCCCCTCGCTGTCAAACTGAGCCGGCGTAAGGAACTTCGCGTCGAATCCGATGATGTTGTTCGAGGAACTGTCTGGCGCAAGGCCGAACCAGTCGGCGTTGTTCAGGTAACCGAAGTTGTTTGAAACAATCGAGTTGGTGAGTGTGACTGTTCCCCAGTTGGCCAGACCGCCGCCGTAGTTGGTCGCCGCGTTGGCGGCAATGGTGCAGTTGACTGCGTTAAATGTGCCGCCCGCCGTGTACACTCCGGCGCCGATGGCGGCGGTGTTGGCTGAAAACTCGCTGTTCGTCGCGGTGAGCGAGCCGCCGGCGATGTAGACACCGCCGCCTGTTCCGGTCGCTGCGGTGTTTTGGGTGACGACCGAGTGGCTGAACAGCACGTCCCCTGAAACGATGTAGATACCGGCACCGGTCCCTTCTTTGGCTGACCCGCCGGTCAGCACAAGACCCGTAAGTGAAATCGAGGTTCCTTCCTCCCCTTCGATCTTCAGAACACGGCTCTTGCCGTCGGCATCGACGGTCACCTTGTCGTTAAGCGCCGCCGCGTCAATTGTCATCGACTTTGTGATCACCAGCTCTCCCTGAGTGAGGGTAATCGTGTTTGCTTCCCCTCCGGTAAAGACGGCCGGACTGAATGTGATGCGGGACGATTCGGCCGCGCCCGCTTCGATCTGCGCGATCGCCTCACGCAGGGAGAGGAGGCCGTCTTCGGCATCGACGGTGTCGAGGTTGGTGTTGACGACCAGATCGGCCGTGACCGGATGGATTGTGACTGCAGCGCTTCCGGTCCAGTCATTGTACCCCTCACGCGAAACGGTGGCCGAAACGGTGTAGGAGCCGACTTCGGTAAAAGCAGGAGGTGTATCGTATGTCTCTCCCTCGTAGGAGTAGACAACCACGTCGGTTGCCAGGTCGGGGTCGGTGAGTGTGACGGTATGCGCAAGTCCGTCATAGTCGCCCGTCCACCCGGTGAGAGTGACGTTTGTGATGTCCGGTTTTGCTGTAATCGTGACTGTTGCGCTTCCGGTCCAGTCGTTGTATCCCTCACGCGAAACGGTTGCCGAGACGGTATAGGAACCGGCCTCGGTAAAGACGGGAGGCGCGTCGTATGTTTTTCCGTCGTATGTATAGACGATGATGTCGGTTGCCCAGAACGGGTCGGTGAGAGTGACTGTGTGTCCCTCTCCGTCGTACACGCCGCTCCATCCGGTGAGGGTGACGTCGGTGATATCGGGCTTTGCGCTGTTCTGATATTCATAGGCACCCAGGTCGACAATGCCGTTGACGATCCGGTCGCTTCCCGCAAGATCGGTTGAGACGGTCACATAGCCGTTCGCCCCGATATCGACCGCCTGCGAGCCGCTTGCCAGAGTATAGATTCCTGCTGCAGCATCGGTGAAGAGGGGCTGATCGGGATCATAGGTGTAGATCGAGACGGAAGTGTCCCACGCCGTGTAATCGGTCAGGACGTAACTGCCGGTGAGGTTTCCCTTTGTGTTGTACCGGGCGATTTCGGCGGAGGTGCCGGCACTGTTTCCGATCAGGATCGAGTTCGACAGGGAAAGAGTGTATTTCAGAGACGAGGAACCGAAAAGGTAGAACCCGCCCCCTTCGCCGGCACTGTTGGCGGTGACCGTCGCGCCGACCGCCGTAAACCGGCCGTTCCAGAGATAGACACCTCCGCCGTAGGCGACACTCCCGGCAACGCGGTTTCCGGTGACCAGGATATTTTCGGCGGTGACCGTGCCGGAACTGTAGATTCCTCCGCCGCTGGCGCGATAGGACGCCTCGGCGCTGTTTTCGGTGATCCGGCTGTTCAGAAGACGGATCGTTCCGCTGTTGAAAATCCCCCCGCCGACGTACGAGGAACTGTTCCCGGTGACCGAGAGGTTTGAGGCAGTCAAGCGGCCGGCATTGTAAAGCCCGCCCCCGTACCCGGCGTCGGAAGTGCTGGCTGACGAGTTGCCGCCGGTTAAGACCATGTTCCCCAGGGCGACCCTGGCGCCGGAACCGATTGAAACGACCCGGCTCATCCCCGAGGCGGCCAGGGTCAGGGGAGAGGAGCCGTAGCCGACGATCGTGAGCGCCCCGCTTTCGGACGAGTCGAGCATGACGGCGATTTCGTCGGCGGCCGAGGCGTAGGTGACCGTGTTGGTGTCGGCGGTTGTCCTGACTACAATGAGATCGTCTCCGGCCGTTTCACCCGCTTCGGCGATTGCCGCTCGGATGTCTGCCGAGGTGAGCCGGTCGGCGGTGATTTCGATCACGTTGATATCGCCGATCGATTCTGGGAGGCTGAATTCAGCGAACGTGGCGCGGATATCGGCATATTCGGCCGGTGTGACCGACAGGAGTACGCGCTCTTCGAGCGCTTCAAGGCGGGCTGAGCGTTTTCGGAGAGGATTGGCGCCTCCTCGGAAGGTTTCGGCGGGGGCGGGCGGAGAATTCAGGCGAAAATGAAAAAAACGTTTCATTTTGGGGTAACCTCATCAGAAGGATGGCTTTTAACGCGAAACGGGCGATGTTCTCTAATCACTATATTATAACGGTATCTCCCTGTTTTTCAACGAATGACCTGCCTTTCCGGAGAATTTCCGCCTTCTGTCCCCTTTGAAATGAGCGGAGCTCGCTTTCCTCCCTTCGGCGGTCTTCCCTTTCCAAAAGCCGGCGGAAAGGGGGAGCACCCTCTCAAAACAGGAAAAATGGGAAAGAGGAAGACTCCGGTTCCTTTCACTAATTCGGTTCGTGGGGTATAATGGGAAGGTGGTTTGCGTCGGCCGTTTTCGGTCTGTCCGATGAACAGATCTCTTCCCCTCTTATGGACGGGCCTGGCGCAAACCGGATCTGTGATCCCCTCAGATAATAAGGTTTCGTCAGATGATCTGTGTCACTATTGCCTGCGGTAGCCACAAAAGAATGATCAGCGAGATGGCCGGACTGGCGGAAGCCGGTATCCGGCTCGTCGAACTCCGCCTCGATTTTCTCCGGAAAATGCCCGATCTGGGGCGTCTTCTGCCAAACCGCCCTCTTCCGGTGATTGTTGCGGTTCGCCGGAAACAGGACGGAGGACTTTGGAGTTACGATGAAGAAAAGCGTCTTCTCCTTCTCCGGACAGCGATTATTTCGGGTGCCGATTATATCGACATCGAGGCCGATATTGCCGCCAAGGTTCCCCGTTACGGAAAGACGAAACGCCTTATCAGCTATCACAACTTCGAAAGGGTGCCGGAAGACCTTGATGCCCTCTACGAAAAGATCCTTCAGCAGACCGATCCGGACGTCATTAAGATCGCCGTGACGCCCCGTTCTATCGGCGACCTGTTCCGCCTTTTCACATTCATGAAAAAGGTGAACGTTCCCGGCCGCGGAAAACCGACCGTGGTGATCGGAATGGGGGAAGTCGGATTTCCGACCCGGGTTCTTGGCCGAAAGTTCGGCGTCCCGATGACCTACGCCACCTTTTCGCCCCAGCGGCTCGTTACCCCGGGGATCCCCTTCTATAAGGATCTCCGCGATGAATACCGCTATGAGAGCATCAACGCCGAGACCGAGGTCTATGGCGTGATCGCCGACCCGATCGCCCACTCGCTCAGTCCGCTCATTCATAATGCGGCGTTCGCCAAGGCAAACCTTAATAAGGTCTATCTTCCGTTCCGCGTTCCCGCCGGTGAGGCGGGGGAATTGATCGAAAAGGCTTCAAGCCTCGATCTGCGCGGTCTGAGCGTGACGATTCCGCATAAGTCGGATGTCATTCCGAAGCTGACACGGATGGATCCCGCCGTGGAGGAGATCGGCGCGTGTAATACCATCGTATTCCGCGACAGTGCCACTTTCGGTTATAATACCGATTACATGGCATCCGCCCTCTGCATCGAGACGGCGATGGGGGGAGGAAGAGAAGGGGAGAACTGCCCCCTGGCCGGGAAACAAGTGCTCCTTTTGGGGGCAGGCGGAGCGGGGAAAGCTGTTGCCTACGGGCTTCTGAAAAAAGGGGCACGGGTGACGATCACCGACCGAAAACCGGAAAAGGCCGAACTGGCGGCCCGGCAGCTCGGCTGCTCTTTTTGCGATTGGGAGGCTCGGAAAAGCTACGTTGCAGCACTGATCGCCAACTGTACCTCGGTCGGAATGTTTCCCGAGGTCGATCAGACGCCGATCGGACCTGAGTCGATCCGTAACGGGATGTTCGTCTTTGATGCGGTCTACAATCCCGAACAGACCTATCTGCTGCGCCTGGCGCGCCAGAAGGGGGCGACTCCGATTTCGGGGCTTGATATGTTCATCGGCCAGGCGCTTCTGCAGTTCCGCCTCTTCACGGGACAGAAGACGTCGGCCTCGATGATACGCGACCTGCTCAAAGAGGCGCTTGCCCTCTCGAGGAGCTGAGCTGATGGCCCCTTCGGTCGTGCTAATCGGATATCGCGGGACAGGAAAGAGTACCGTCGGCGCTTTCCTGGCCCGGCGGCTCGGTCTGAGGTTTGTCGATACCGATCTGTTGATTGAGTCACATCAAGGCGAGTCGATTGCCGCGATTTTTGCCCGCGGCGGAGAGGGGCTCTTTCGCGACTGTGAAAGCGCCGTGCTTGAGTCGCTCGCCGAATCTTCTGAGCCGCGTGTGATTGCCGGCGGCGGCGGGATCGTTTTGCGCGAGTCGAACCGTGTCCTTCTGCGAAATCTTGCTCCCGGGCGGGTTTTTCTCCTGACCGCGTCTGTCGAGTCGATCACCCGGCGCATTTTTTCCGATGCGCAGAGTGACAGGACGCGTCCTCCGCTGACCGGACTTTCGCCGGAAGAGGAAATTCGGGAAGTTCTGCAAAAGAGGGATCCCGTCTATCGGGAAACGGCTGATCATCTGATTTCGACCGAAAATAAAAAGCCGGCAGACATCGCGGAGGAAATCTGCCGGCTTCTTCGATAATCCCGTTACGCGTCTTTTACGTTTCGAGGTCGCGGATCCGGTCCCGGAGTTTTCCAGCGAGTTCATAGTCTTCGATCGAAACCGCATCGTCGAGTTCCCGGCGCAGACGGATAAGGAGAGTGCGGTTGTCGGTTCCGCCGAAACGCAGGGGGCGTTTCCCGACATGTTCGTTGCTTCCGTGGATGCCCATCAGAAGCGGTTCAAGCTGCTCGTCAAAGAAGAGGTAGTCGTTAGGACAGCCGAGCCGGCCGGTTTTACGGAAATCTTGGAGACTGGCGCCGCAGATCGGGCAGGTGCGCATCTCCAGTTCCATCAGTTCACGGGTCGTTTGCTGAAGGCTGCTTACCTTTTTCTTTACCTGTTGAGCCAGGTCTTCCTGAGGAGAATCGAAATCGGCAACCGTTCCGCCGTTCTTGTGCAGGTATTCGTTGGCGTGTTCTTCGCAAAGATGAATTTCGATCGGCTTGTCACCCGTCAGTTCCGTGTAGTGAAACGTGGCGGGCCGATCACACTTTTGGCATTTCATGATTTTTTCTTCAATGAAACGAAAGGACTCCGCCCGGCCCATCCAACGGAACGGCCGGGCCCCCTTTTTCGGGAACGCGGGTCATTTTAACGGATTGTCCCTGACCGGGCAACGTCAGTTTTTCGAAGAGATATTCCGCGGGAGAACCTGCCGCGCGGCGAGAAAGACGCGCTGGGCGGCGGTAACGCCGCGCCCCGGTTCGGCGGGGTAACCGGCATCGATGAGAGCCAGTTCGATGGAGCCGAGTGTGCCGAGAACATCAAACTCATCGATCAGTCCGAAGTGAGCCATTCGGAAAATCTTTCCTCTCCATTCCCCCTGGCCTCCGGCGAACTTGATACCGTAACACTCGTGTATCTCGTTCATGAACCGTTTCGCGTTGAACGCGCCGGTTTCGGGGAAGAAGACGGCGGTCATCGAGTCGGCGGGGAATGCAGTCGTCCGTGCCAGACCAATGGCGTCGATTCCCGCACGAACCGCTTCGGCCAGCAGGGATGTCCGCCGCCAGACCATTTCGATTCCCTCGGCGAGGATCGCGTCGAGGCTGACCGCCAGGCCTTCCAGAATCGGTTTGGCGGGTGTGAACGGGGTGGTTGAGGCCTGCGCCGATTTTCGGTACTTGATCAGATCGAAATAGAAGCCGCGGCGGGGGGTCTGCTCGATCTTCTCCCACGCCCGAGGTGAAACGGCGACGAAACCGCCTCCTGAGATTCCCATCAGAGCTTTTTGGGAACCGATCACTGCCAGGTCGACCGACCAGGCGTCCATCTCGAAACGGTCTGCACCGATACCGCTGATCCCGTCGACGACAAAAAGAGCGGCGGAGTTTTCACGAATGGTCCGGCCCAGTTCGGCGATCGGGTGACAGACGCCGGTACTTGTCTCGGTCAGTGTGCCGAAAACCGCGACGGTCTCAGGATGGGCCCGAAGGATATCCGCAACGACATCGGGCCGGAACGGTTCCCCCCAGGGGACGGAACAGATGATGACTTTCGCACCGAAAACTTCCCCCATTTCGGCCCACCGCTGCGAAAATTTTCCGGATGCGAGAACGAGGATCGTTTCACCCGGTGCGACAATGTTCATCAGCGCGGTTTCCATCGAGGCGGTCCCGGATCCGGTGATGAAGAATACGTCTCCCTCGGTGCGCAGAATTTTTCCCATCGCCAGGCGCGTCTTCTGAAAGAGGGCCTCAAACTGCGGCGTTCGGTGATGCGTTACCTGACGGGCGAGGGTTAAAAGGGACTCTTCCGGCACCTGGGTCGGGCCGGGGGTCATTAGACGCTCTTCTTTCATCGGGCATACTTTCAGTCTTTACCCCGGTCGACCTGGGTCAAGTGGAGGTATTCTGTCAGGACATTCGGGGCGATCACGATTTGCGCTCCCCGCTGGCCGGCGCTGAGATAAATCTCATCGAACAGGATTGACGTCTCGTCGAGGAATGTCGGAAACTGCTTTTTCATCCCGATGGGGGAACAGCCGCCGCGAATGTACCCGGTCACCTCTTTAAGATTCTTCATCGGGATCATCGCCGCTTTTTTGTCTCCGGCGGCACGGGCCGCCTTTTTGAGATCGACTTCGGAATTAACCGGAACGCAACAGACGAAATAGCCGACCTTTTCTCCCTTCAAAACGAGCGTCTTAAAGACCTGTTCCGGCGGGAGACCGAGCTGGCGTGCGACGTGAGTGCCGGAAAGATCACTTTCGTCAACCTCGTATTCTTTTGTGTGAAAAGGAAGACCCGCCGCGGTCAGCAGGCGGGTCGCATTGGTTTTGACGGCGGAACGGCCCGTCATTTGACGCGCTCGATATACTCGCCGGTCCGTGTGTCAACCTTGATCACTTCGCCCGTTTCGATGAAGTTGGGGACGATGATCTCGGCACCGGTTTCGAGTTTGGCGGGCTTCGTCACGTTGGTGGCGGTATTCCCGCGTACCGCCGGTTCTGTGTACTCGACTTTGAGAATCACATGGTTCGGCGGAGTGATCCCGATCGGGTTGTTGTTATAGAGCAACATCTTGCACGGCATGTCGGGCAGAAGATATTTCGCAGCTTCGTCGACAGCGTCCTTGGTGAGCTCGTACTGCTCGTAGGTGTCTTTTTCCATGAAAAAGAAGGTTCCGGCCTGCTCATAGAGGAAGGTGGTGTCCGTCTCGTGGATGTCGGCGGCTTCTAAGGAGTCGCCGCTCTTGTAGGTCCGTTCGAGAACCGTTCCGCGAGTCAGGTTGCGGAGCTTGCACTTGTAGAGAGCCTGACCCTTCCCCGGCTTGACGAAATTACATTCGATCATGATGAATGGATCGCCGTCGATTTGAACTTTCAGTCCTTTACGGAAGTCGCTGGTGTTGTAAGATGCCACTTGAAACCTCTTCTTTTCGGGTTATGATAATCCTGTGCGCGCGCGGCGCGTCAATAAAACACTATCTTCAGAGAGAGTCTACCCTTCCGCTCGTGGAAGAGACGATGCCCGAGACAACGTTCATTACCGACCCGGCCGAGCTGGAAGCGCTTCTGGCGCTTCCCGAGTCCGCTGACCCCGACGCGGCGGCAGCGTTTGCGTTGCGAATACCGCGGGAACTGGCCGAGTGTCTCGGAAAAGGAGACCTGAACAACCCGGTCCTTTTGCAGTTTTGGCCAAACGCCCGGGAGAACGATTCCCCCCCGGGTTTTGACGCGGACCCCCTTGGCGAATGGTCGGGTCCCGCGCCGGACAAACCGCTTCCAAGCGGGCTCCTTTGGAAGTACGCCGGCCGGGTCCTGGTGATGACCAAAGGGGTCTGTGCCGCCCATTGCAGGTTCTGCTTTCGGCGGCATCTCCCTCCCGCCGCACCTCCCGACTGGGGGGCGATTGCGGCGTTTCTCGAAAGAAACAGTTCTGTCGAGGAGATCATCCTCAGCGGAGGGGACCCTCTGGGAATGCCTCCGGGGGAACTCGACCTCGCTTTCCATTATATAAAAGAGCTTTCTTTTGTTAAGAGGGTACGTATTCACACACGCTACCCGGTTCTTTCTCCCTCTTCTCTGACTCCGCTTCTGTTCGAGCGGCTGGAAGAGGTTGAAAAAGCAGGAAAAACGGTCGTTTTCGTTCTCCATATCAATCATCCTGCCGAACTGACGCCCGCCGCGGTTCAAGGGATTCTCTCGCTCCGTCAGCGCGGTTACCTTCTGTTTTCGCAGACAGTTCTCCTGCGCGGGGTGAATGACCGGACAGAGATTCTGACCGAACTCCTGATTCGCGTGTTTGATCTCGGGGTCGTTCCCTATTACCTGCATCAGTTGGATCGGGTTGCCGGTGCCGCTCACTTTGAGGTTCCGGTCGATGAGGGGCGGCGGATTGCCGGTGAGCTCCGTGCGCTTCTCCCGGGTTATCTGGTTCCTCTCTATGTGCGCGAAATTCCCGGCACGCTCTCGAAAACCCCCCTCGAATAAGTCGTGGGGACAGAATTCTCCCCGACAGTGTCATTTTTGCATCCCGCAATCTGTTCCCGTTCTAAAATCGCCCTTGCCCCGAGATGGGGCAGGTGCTAATATAACGCCTCCTTCCCGGACGCCACGGAGGGTTTTCCGGGAAACCCGAATGAATGTCAAACGGAGTTGTCTGTAATGGATTGCAATCCCCGGGACCTTTGCGCCTCAGGTGCGGGATGCGGCATTTCGCCCGTGTTTCGGCCGGTTCTTTTGCTGTTTTTTCCGCTATTTCTCCTTTTCACCGGATCGATTGCCCAAGGGGACTCTCCGGACCAAATCCTTCTTCTGGCGTTTACCTCGGAAGGGTGTCCCGCCTGCCGGGCACTCGAGCCGCTCATCTCGGGGCTTGAACAGAAACAGTATCCGATTCAGCGCGTCGCGCCCCATGACGCGGCTCTCTACGACCGGTATGGGATCGAGACGATGCCCTCGTTCGTCCTTCTGCGGGGGGGAAAGGAACAGAGCCGGTTTATCTCGAAGGGGGAGGATATCCGATTTGTGCAGGATCGGCTCCTGACCATGTTCGAGGAGGCGCGCAGCGCTTCGGCTGCCGTGCCCGGTCCCGCCTCGGCGGCATTGGGACGTCAGGGAAAGACGGCGGCCGCATCGGATGCGAAGAACCTTTCCGCGCAGTCGGAACATCTTGAAATGCAGTTGGCCGCGACGGTGCGTCTGAGGGTCAGCGGCGGGAAGAACGAGACCGACTGCGGGACCGGTACGCTGATCCATACCAGTATGACGGAAAATACGCGCGAAGGGCTCGTCTTAACGTGCGGGCATCTTTTCCGCGACTCTAAGGGAAATGCTCCGGTTCAGGTTGATCTCTTCCACCCGGAGACCGGTCAGACGACAACGGTGACCGGCGAATGCGTCTACTACGATGATGATCTCGATATCGGCTTTGTGGGTGTTCCCCTTCCGTTCGAGATCACCCCGGTGCGCCTGGCGCCTCCGGGCTATGCGCCGAAACAGGGAGATCGGCTTGTCAGTATCGGATGCACTTCCGGCGAAGATCCGACGGTTTGGGAACATTCGGTAAGGACGACCAATCAGAAATATTATCAGCCGAAAGACCGGATGAAGAATCAGCAGTTCTATTTCATCGAGGTGACCAACGCCCCGCGTAGCGGCCGCAGCGGCGGCGGTCTCTTTGCACGGACGGCTCAGGGAGAGATGTGTCTGGTCGGAGTCTGTAATGCCGGGGATCCGAAGAGCAACGAGGGATATTTTCTCCCCTATACGGTTGTATACGACCAGCTCAGCGCGAACAGCAATCTGGCATTTGTCTATCAGGAACTTCTGCGGGGACAGCCGTTCGAACGTGAAAACATTCAAACGGTCTCGTTTGATACGGTTCCGGGCACTCGGGCAGTTCCGGAAAAGATTCGTCAGCCGAATTTCGAAAGCGGCGCGGCCGACGTACAAAGCTCAAAGCTGGACGAGCTCCGGCGGTGTCTCGATGAAGGAGCCGAAGTGATCTGTATTGTGAATTGGCCGAAAGAGAAAGAAGGGCGGGAACGCGAATCAGAGGTGATCCGCGTTCCGCGCAAGGAATAACGGTTCAGAAGTTGATTCCGCTCCAGGTCTTTTCGACCTGGGGAACATCGGTCGCGGGGGACGGATTGATCGGTGAGAAGAGCGGATCGGGAGCGACTCCTTCGGGAGCGGCCGGAAGAACCGGCGGTCCGGGAACGCCGTAGGGGGTTACGCTGTTCGGTGTGCCGAAGTTCGGCACGTTGACACCGGAAATCGGAACCTGCGGAACGCCGTCAGCACCGGCATCCTGGCCGAACCCGTCCGTGGGATAGAGACCGCGGCTGAGATCTTTGTTTCCAATCTGGAGAACCGCCAGAATCGAACCGCGGTTCTGCGCCTCAACCACAGGGTCGGTTCCGGCGGGAAGCTGGGTGTTGACTATCGTGTCAACGCCGCCGGCGATCGCGATATTCTGGAATTCCGGTGCCGGCAGGAAGATCACCTTTGTTACGAAGTTCCCCGCCTGGACCTGGTCGATGTCATTGTCGGTGATTTGGACCGGTATTGCGTTATGTTCCAGGTAGGAACGGGTACGCGGGGTGACCGAATTGACCTGGAGGGTCGGATAAAGGCTCAGCGGCGCACCGCCGATCCCTTTGCGGTTCGGGAGATTCGAGATGCGAAGCCGGTATTCTTTCCCCGTTTCGAAATCCTGCAGCCCTTCGGTGACGATCGGCTGGGAATCGAAAGCTCCGATCGTGGTGATGTCCCAGTTGACGTTCATTCCGTCCGGTCCCCGGAAGAGAATCTGAGCTGTTCCGCCTCCGAGACGGTCGCGGTCGCGCGCACCGGCAGTGCGAGCTGCGATCACTCCGGGCCCTGGCCCGTTGACGCTGGGATAGAGTTGCGGATTATTGTAGTTTCGGGGGGCAAGACGGCCGCCAAGCGGACCGGTCGGACCGGCGCCGCAAAGCATTGCCGCCGCGATAAGAAGCAGAAAATATCTGTAACGCATCGAAAATCCCTTAATGAATCAACGTTCCGGGTTACCGGTTTTCGGGAAAATTTGCTCCGTTGCGTCTGCGGCCGGCATTCTCCCGTGAGCCGGAAACAGACCGTTCGTTGAAATTTCGGCAAACGGAAGAACAACTCTTTGAAAGAGTCATTTATGAAAAGGAAAAAATCGCCGGGTTCCGTTTTTCAATGGACTGTTATAACGGTTTTGACCCTTGTAGCAGTTTATCTGACCCACGATTTCCGTCGTGCCCGCGTTCTTATGGCGACCGCCCCGGTGCCGACTTCGCGGATCTCGGCTGACGGCGGGGATTCAGCGGAAACGCGCAGGTCGGGCGGGACTTCTGCCTCTTTGGGCAGTTCGAACGAGGCGAAGGCGATTCTTGAACGGACCATCGAACGGATCGAAAGTCTGAAATCGGTGACCGCTAAAATCGACATGCGGGTCCGTGTCGGGAAAGTTTCGGTTGACGGGAACGGAAAATACGAGGAGCTTTTCCTGCCGTCGAATGACAGCCAGCAGCACAGCCGTACCCTCTGTTACGGCGGCACCTCCCTTTTCCGGCTCCATCTGGATCTGCCCCGCAACGCGGCAGCGGACGAACAGGGAGAAGATGATATTCTGGATATCGTCTGCGATAAGAATACCCTCTGGACCTATACATCCATTGAAGGGAGTCAGCGGTTGACGGAACTGAAATTGGGCGAGATGGCCGCTGTCCTGGCACGGGCGGCGGAAAGTGACGAGGTGTGTGAACAGATTGCCTTAAATCACCTCTCTTTCCCGAGTCCGCTGTCAGGGTTCCCAGGACTCGGCGGGATTACCGGCGTTCTTCGCCGCCTCCTGACCTGTTACGAGTTTCCCGACAAGGCCGAGACTGTCTCGCTCAAAGGGAAGGACGGTTCGCTTCGTGCCTGGCGCGTTTCTGGTCGGCTTAGGCCGGACGTTTACGAAAAATCGGTAAAAAACCTCTTGGAATACAACACGGGAGAACGGAAAGCATATCTGGATCAGTTTCCCTGCGTGGTTGAGATTTATATCAGTCAGCAATATGAGTTTCCGTACCGGCTTTGCTACTTTTCCTCGCCGGAAATGAACCTCAAAAAGAAGAAGAAACTTGTTACGATCGATTTGACCGATGTGTATGAAAACCATTTTTCGGTCGTCCCGGAGAATTTCATCTATTCTCCGGGAGGCCTAACTTCAACCGATGTGACTCATTCGTATATTGAAAAGCTGCTTCCCGGATTCGAATTCTGAATCCTTTGGAGCGTACGGTCTGCACCGGCGGATCAGCGGTTGGCAGCATGAGCCATCTTGACTGCGACGCGCACTGCTTCGAACATCCCCGCATTGGTGGCGGTTCCCCTCCATGCCCTGTCGAACGCCGTGCCGTGCGCGACGCTGGTTCGGATGATCGGCAGACCCAGTGTGACATTGACCGCGCGGAACATTCCCATCAGTTTGACGGCAATATGTCCCTGGTCGTGTATCATGGCAACGATTCCGTCATAGGCTCCTTCCTGAGCAGCTTTCATCAGGGTGTCGCTCGGATACGGTCCGGACACATCGACCCCGTCTGCGGCGGCCTTCCGAACCGCGGGAGCGATTTTGCGGATCTCCTCGTCTCCGAACAGACCGTTCTCACCGTTGTGGCAGTTCAATGCACAGACGCCGATTTTTGGTGCGCTCCCTTTCATGATTCGGGCAAAATCGCGCAGCAGATAGATCTTTTCGAGGACCGACTTGCGGGTGATCTGCGCAAAGACGTTCTTCATCGCGGTATGAAGTGTGACATGCACCACGGAAAGTCCTGTACGGGAGGCGAGATTTTCACCCGGCCCTAAAAAGAGCATCATTCCGAAGTTCTTTACCCCGCAACGCTCGGCCAAAATCTCGGTATGGCCGGGATAGTGATGGCCCGCAAGGTTGAGTGATTTTTTGTTCAGGGGGGCGGTGACAATCGCCGCTACGTCACCGGCCAGAGCCGCGTCGATTCCCCGGTTGAGTGAGAGCCAGGCGGCTTCCCCGCCCGCACGGGAGATTTCGGCCGGAGCGAAATCGAGAAGTGTGTCGGGGACCGTTTTAAGACAGGGGATCTTCTTCGGGCCGAAATGACGGCGGTAGTCGATTCTTCTTAATTCGTCGAGCGAGTCGATCTCGGCAACCGCGATGTCCATTCCCCGCAGAATTGCCGCGCGGCGGATGATTTCCGGATGACCGAAGACGACCGGACGCGATTTTGGAATCGCCGCAGGACGCGGCCCGGACAAAGGCGGCTGTTCCGCTTTTCCGCTGTAAAAGAGACCGGGCCACGCGCCGGTGATGATTTCGGGACCGACACCGGCCGGATCCCCCATTGTGAGAGCCAGAAAAGGAACATTTGAACCTGTTTTGCCCATGCGATTCTCCTTGAATGTTTCACACCGTGTTCAGCGGTTTCTGCCCGGGTGGAAGAAAATGTTCGGGTCATCGAGCGGAATATCGACAGTGCCGATGCCGGTGAGGAATTTCACATTCGCAACGCGGGCGAATGTGGGACCAAAGACGTTCTGCACAACTCCGACCCCGTAATCGGGGTGACGGAGAAGGTCTCCCGGTTCCGGCATTTGCCCGCAGTGTCCGCTAACTCTCTTCCAGCCGGAAGGTTTGCCGCGCGTGTCATTTCCGGCCAGATCGGCACCGGTTCGGATCGGCGACGGAATGGCAGGGGGAGATCCGGCCGGTTTTCGCCGTCGGGCCGGCACGAGATTCCCCCCGTCATCGAAGATCATTTCCCCCGTTTCTTCGGGGGATTGCTCGCAGTACTCGTCGGCCTCGAGAGTGAGTCCCTCGTCGGTGGTTCGCAGGATTCGAGGCGAGCGGGACGGGCGCTTTCGTTTGATCGGTCCGGCGGCACGCGGAATTGGGATGTCCGCACTCTCGTCGGTTTCCCTGTCGGCGGAGGAGAGGTAATCGGAAAGGAATCCGTCTGTTTCATCGGCCTGCCTGACACCGGATGTTTCACGGATCCCTTTAAAAACGGTGTCCGCGTCACAGATACTAACCAGGTCGGGATTGGCGGTGATCTCGTGAATGAAGGTACTCAGAATGGTCGGCATGTAACTTCCGCGGAACTCCCGGTATTCGGCACGGCTGATCCGAAGAATCTCCTTGGCGCGGGTGATCCCGACGAAAAGAAGCCGACGTTCCTCTTCAAGCTGTTTTTTTTCGCTTTTCGAACGTTCGTGCGGGAGAATATTCTCTTCGACTGCCATGATGTAGACGACGGGGAACTCCAAGCCCTTCGCCGCGTGGAGTGTCATCAGACTGACCCTGTCCGACTTGTCGAGCGCGTCGACGTCGCTGGTCAGCGCCGCCTGTTCAAGAAACCGTCCGAGTCGGTCCGCAGTCGTTTCTTCGTCCCAAAACGGAACGTCGTCCGCGGCGGCTTCGGATTCTTCCTCATCGAACATCCGATCGAACTCCCGGACTTCGGAGAGAAGCTCCTGCACGTTCGCAAGACGCTGCTTGTCTTCTTCACTGTTCGAGTCGAACATTGCCATGTATTTTGTCTCTTGCAGAAGAAGAGTGAGGAGAACTTCCATATCCGAATCGGCAGCTGCGTCGGCCAGACGGTCGATCATTTCTGTAAAGCGGCTGACAGCACCCCGCGTGCGTGCCGAAAGTCCTTCAATCTCGCCTGCGCGCCGTGCGGCGGCGAAGAGGGAAAGTCCGTGCGATTCGGCGAAAACGCGGATCCTTTCGAGTGTTGTTTTGCCGATTCCGCGCGCCGGCAGATTGATGACCCGTTCGAACGAGACGGTGTCATCATTGTTGTATATCAGCTGAAAATATGCCAGGATGTCTTTGATCTCTTTTCGGCTGAAAAACTCGAGACCCCGTACAAGAAGGAATGGAACTCCCTTCTGCCGCAGCGCCCGTTCGAGATTCCGCGAAAGCGCGTTCATGCGGAAGAAGATTGCGTAATCGCCGGGCGAGCGGGCGCCGGAGGCAATCTCTTCGGCGATTTCGGCGGCGATGACTTCGGCTTCCTCCTGCTGATTGTAGCAACTGAGAATCCGCGGTTTCTGCCCCCGCCGCCCATGGGTGAAAAGTTCTTTTTCCTTCCGTTGCCTGTTATGCTTGATCAGTTGGGAGGCGACCTCGAGAATTGCTCCGCAGCTGCGGTAGTTCTCTTCGAGCCGGATGACCTTGACCTGTTGAAAGTCCTTTTCGAATTCGAGGATGTTGCGGATATTCGCGCCGCGCCAGCCGTAGATCGACTGGTCGGGATCGCCGGTAACCGCCAGGTTGGGAAAGTCACGCGAAAGAGCACGGACGATTGCGTATTGCACCAGGTTGGTATCCTGATATTCATCGACCATAATATACCGGAACCGGGAATCGAGCCGGGCGCGGATATCCTCGTGATTTTTCAGCAGAAGCGCCGTTCGGAGAAGAAGATCGTCGAAATCGACCGCCCCGGCACGAAAGAGTGCCGTCTGATACTTGGGATAGATCTCTTCGACGACCGCACCGAGCGGGCTTGTCCGGTTGGCGCGGTAATCTTCGGGGAGGACCAGCGCATTTTTTGCCCAGCTGATCGTTGCCAGGATTTTCGCGGCATCGCATCCGCTCGGAAGGGAACGCCGGTCGATGAGCCCGTCAATCAGACGCCGGGAAGCTTCGGTGTCGTAGATCGTGAAGTTCGGCGGCAGTTTCGCCTCTTCGGTATAACGATGAAGGATCCAAAGACAGAAACTGTGGAACGTGCCGATCCAGACACGCATGCCCGGAACCAGAAGAGAGAGACGTTCCTTCATTTCGTCAGCGGCTTTGTTCGTGAATGTGAGCGCGGCGATTGCGTAGGGGGAAATTCCCTCTTCGATGAGATGGGCGATCCGGTGTGTGACCACACGCGTCTTGCCGCTTCCCGGTCCAGCCAGGACCAGGAGCGGACCGTTGACATGGGCGACAGCTTCCCGTTGCGGCTCGTTCAGACCGTGTGCCGCGGCGGGCGACAGGCGTGCTGCGGATTTGTGCGGGGCGGGCACAGCCCCGTTGGACGGTTCGGGTGGAGTTTGGGAGTCGTTCCCGTCAAATAAGCGCGATTCCATTCTTCCCCTGATTTCGTTCAAAGTTATTTTTCGCCGAAATCGATATTCTTCTGGCACCAGCTGATCTGACGGTCCAGCTCTTTTCGGGTGAGGCGGACCTGTTTGACGACCGGAGTCGGATTGAAGGCGTCTTCGGGCCGGCGGGCTTGCGGGTCGGCGCCGCCGTCGGAATCGGATTTCGACGTTTTGAGCACGTCCTGGATTCGGATCACTTCTTCTTGCAGAGCCGAGAGCCACTCCGGAAGCTCGAAGCCTATACCTGATTGTTCGCCTGCCAACTGTTCGACCATCTCTGCAAGTTTCCTGAACGAAGGGGAGGTTTCCCCCTGCGAGGCGTCGCGGATGGCATCGGGAACCAGACCGCAGAGACGGGCGATCTGTAAAGGACGGACGAAACGTTCAGCCAGACGCTCGAAGATACTCGGCAGCCAGATGCCGTATTGAGTGCTGAGCTTCTGATAGGCGGCGAGACTTTCGTTAGCCGCGTCGCTGCTGCGCGAAGCGATTCCCCGTTCCCAGAGTGCGGCCGCGGTTAAGTGTTCGGTTCGGATCAGGACATTGTGTGCCCAGTAAACCGGTTTTAGGTTCCAGGCGACCCGTTCGTATTTTGTCAGAACACGAAACATGTCCAGCAGCATGTAGAGCTTTTCGCCATGATCGGATTGGGTGGTGGTGCTGTTGTAGTCGACGTATTCGGAATAGTTTTCGGCGATCGCTTCGAAGATGATCTCCAGACAGGCGGCGGCGCTCGGGAGCGGGAATTTCTGCTCAGCCAGATCGCTGACCAAAAGCTCGCCGTTTTCGAGCTCTTCGCCGTTTTGATACATTTTCATCAGGGTCTGCAAATAGGCGGTCCCCCCCTGATGCAGAATGGCGCGAATGTTCCGGAAGTTGAGGAACTGCTGAGTGAACAGGTCGGTGCCGTAACGCTGAATGAACGCCTTGGTCTGATTCCACATCGCGGAGTTGGCGATTGCCTCGACGGAGGAGATGCGGATGTGAGCGCTGTGCGAAAGCCAGCATCCCAGCAGAACGTTGACCGCTCGTTCGGCGAAGGTGACCAGTGCCTGTTCGGCACTGTGCATCAGACCGGCTTCCGGCGACGGCATCCGCCATGATGTCGATGACTCGACGATCATTTTGGTGATACTGCAGACGGCGGTTTCGACGATCTTGTCAAACTCGGTGATGGCTCCCGGTCCTTCGGGCCGGTTCTGCTCCATTTTCTGAACAGTACGCAGAAGCTCGAATGTTTCGACCAGGAGTCCCTGAATCGGCGCGTACTCGAAAAGACGCAGGATCGCCTGGCGGAGACACTGGCAGCGGACGATCGCGCCCGGTTCGCCTCCGCGCGAGGTCGGAATGTAGAGGAGGGTCTCTTTTTCCAAACCGGTCAGCATCGGGATCCACGCACTGCGCAATTGGTGGATGTCTGCGTGGATCAGACCGGACATGACGCGTGTGATATTCCCGATCCATTCGGGCAGATTCGCCGTCTTTGCCGGTTCTTTTCGGACGATGGCGCAGAGAAAGAGGATTGTGTCGTTGACCTCGACCTCGGTACGGATGATCCGGTCTAAGAGAATCTCTTTTGTGCCGTGCTGCTGGTCGTATTCCAGCAGCGATTGGCTGGTGCCGTTCGGATTGGCGATCCGGTAGTTTCCGACCGTGACAAGAAGCTCCTCGAGTTTCTGCTGACAGTCTTCGGCGGTTTTGATCCAGTCTTCGATCAATCGGCGCGCTTCGGAAACGTCTTCTTCAGCGCAGCTTTCAGCGACCAGGAGGGGGGATTTCCCCGCCGCGTATTTCCAGAGTTTCATCACGCTGAAAATGAATGAGAGACGGTCATTGATCCGTTCCATTTCATCGGCCAGTTCGTCTTCGGTTCCGAGAGGCGTCCCGCCGATATCCATCATCTCATCGTCGACTCCGTCATCGGCGCTGTCGTGGAACGACATGTTGTCGTACGCGGCGCTGTAGGTCGGGTCGATTCCCATGCCGTTTTCGTCTTCCTCATCTTCGCCGTCTTCGTCGCCGTCGTCTCTAAATGCGGGGGAATCGCCGAAAAGCTCACGTTCGAATTCCGACGTTTCAGGTTCGTCGTCGGCTCCTTCGGTAAACTCGGCATCTGTCTGCTGAGACGGATTTTCCCAACGGTCATCGTCTTCCCCGTCATTTTCCCCCAATCCCAGTCCGATTTGGTCGGCGAGCGGCCCGAATCCTCCGGCTGTCCTGAACTGGGGGAGTTCAAAATCATCGTAGTCGGGATTGATGAGGGTGCGGCGGATATCCGTCCATTCCTCCGCAGTCAGAAAGTCGCACAGATACCGCCTGTAGATCCAACCGGGGTCGTTCGTCTCTTCGAGATCGTCGGGGAGGGGATTATCGAGCGCGGGTTTCTCGTCGGGGTTTTCGGCGAAGAATGACTCGTCGATGTCGGGAAACTGTTCCGGGGCGGTCAGATCGGATGATCCCAACCGCTTGCGCAGTTCCCATAAGACATGATCGACCACCGTAAATCCGGTACGGTCCAGTATCTCGTCGATTACACGGCGAAGGATATCGGCTTCACGCAGTAGCTCGCGTGTCTCATCGGGGGCGAGAATCTCGCGAAGACGCTTGACCAGAATCCGGACCAGGCTCTTGCGGAGAAATTCAATGAAGGTGGGAAGTTCTCCGGTGGTGAGCGGCTGACTGGCGAATTCCTTGAACCATTTGTCCCGCTTTGCCTCTTCGTGCATCCACTCCTCGTCAATCAGGTCGAAGAGAGTGAAGCTTGAGCGGTTCATGATATTCTCAACGAAGTTCCGCATAGCCGGGGGGATATCTTCATCTTTCAATTCGATTTCGGAAAGCTTCCGTAACCCGGGAGGGAATGGAATCCGGCTGGCATCGGAAGAAGCGGATTTCGGCCGGATCAGGTTCGGGTCGACTTCGAGGGTCGGCACTTCAGCGTAGATTCCGGCGTTTGCTTCAAGCCGTTCCAGGAAACTTTTCGTCAGTTTCCAGCGCCGGTGATACTCTTCCGGCGGGAGCCCGGTAGTGCTCTTTTGCGGACGCGGTTTCTGGAGAGGCTTTTTCTCGCCGGCCGGTTTGCGGTCTTCCCCCCAGAGGGTTTCCATCCAGCGGAAAGCCATCCCCTGGAACGTGTAGTCATTCTCGGCCAGCGGGATCGATTCGGCACTGCTGAGCCAATACATCATCAGCGCCATTGAGGCGACCGGATCGTTCTTGTCGAGAAGTGCTTCACCGAGCAGAACGAACGCTTTCGGCGAGTGGAACCGCTGCAAGTGTCTGCTCCAGAACGAGACGTCTCCCGCCCGATTCCCCGCTTTCTGCCACATATAGAGTGCGCTGGCCACTTTGGTCGCCGATTCCCAGATTTCAATTCCCGAAAAGCCGTCGATTCCTGAAACCTCGGTACTTCCGAACTGGTCCCACCATCCGGCCAGCTCGCTCATCGAATCGGAGATCGACGACTGCGACTCGGAATCCCCTTTCGCGGCGGCCTCTTTCATGAGGCGGCTGTACAGGTCGAAGATGTCGACGAGCATATTGATCAGATCATCAACCCGGTGATCGTGTACCGCGCTTTCGGCGGAAAAAATCGAATATTGCGCACCGAACCCGAGAAGAGACCACGGGTCGGGGAGTGCTCCGCAGTCGATCCCCCGATGGAGAAGCTCTTCAATCGCGGCAAGCCGCTCTGTTCCGGTTTTGTAATCTCCTCGGTCGGCGAGCAGATATCCTTCGGTCAGAAGGCATTCTATCCGGCATATGATCCGTGCCGAGGCGACTGAAATGATATCGGCCTGTTTTGCCGCCGCCTTAAAGTATCCCATGCGGGCGAAGACTCGTGCCAAATGAAACCGCTGGAGCTGATCCGCCCGTTTTTTCGCCAGGCGCTTGTTTAGGTCCTGCCGTGCGCCGCCGAACGGCTGAAAGAGCCGGCGCGCTTCCGCTTCAAGGCGGGAGCGCATCGCCTGGAGACCACGGGCCGCGGCGGTCGATGACGTCGGCTCACCGGTCAATGCAGGAGACGCCTGGGGAAGGTTTTGGAGCAAAAAATCATAGAAGCGATCACGGTACGAAGCGATGACCGACATGAGCGAGGCGAGTGTGACGGTCGAGTCGTGCGTTTGAATATGGTCGCCGGTGATCCCCGATCCCATCAGGATCGTTCCCGCCAGAACCGCCGCCGCCTCGTACAGAAGCTGGTCCCACGGTACGGCGGGCGTTGCCACGCCGGGAGCGCCGGTCTGCGGTTTGCCGCCTGAAGTGACCCGCTCGAGAATCGCGTCAAGTGTTACCTGATGGATGATGAAGCGCCGAAAGTATCCGTTTTCGTCGATCGTGTGCGGATCCCATGTGCCAAAATAGTAATTCGGCCGACGGTTGACCGGATGATCGAAATCGAACGCGCGGGGGTCGATCGCCAGCTCATTGAGTTTGTCCGGGTCGAACCATGCGTCCCGAAGGAGGATCGGATCGGTATTTTTGAGAATTTCAATTGTCTTGCGGATCAGATCGCGGTACTTCCCCTGTGCCGCGCCCGCCTGGGGAAGCCAGACAGGGACCGGCGCGACCCATTCGTGCGGGTTTGGCTCGTGTTTTTCCTCCCCTTCCAGAATCGGAATCGGGCGAAATCCGAGAAAGTCGTTTGCCTGAGCGATGATCGTCTGAACAACGGAGTTGTTTTTTTTCGGCGAAAGATCGGTGTTTTCAGATTCTGTGTTTTGCCCGTCACGGTCAGTCAGCCGTGACGTTCCGCCGACGATGCGCGCGACGTCAGAGTTTGCGTTGTCCCCCACGGCTAACGATCGGAGAACCAACTCGCAAAGATGCGCCATAAAGAACGGGTTGAAGAGAAAGCTGCGGCTCTGATGAAAGAGGGTGTCACGGTGAAATTCAATATATGCCGGGAGAACCCCGTCGGTGATCAGTGTCAGAACCGACTCGGCCTGCCTCGAGTCGCGAAACGCATCGGATTCCTGGGAAAGGGAAACGAGTTCCGATTTGAGGAACTCGAGCGCTCTTTTCCAAAGTTCATCCGGCTCTTCCTGTTCCAGTTCGAAGTAGAGACCGTTCCAGAGAACGTAAAGGTGGGGATCAGAGGCGCCCGAAGAAAAGTTGAGATAGCCGAGGATTTCCCTGGCGATAGATGTTTTTTTCCCGTTGTTCTTATGTTCTGCCATTCCCGACTGCCGTTTTTTTCAGACTTCCGGTCAACAATGATTATCATTAATATTAACGCCGGAAATCCGAATGAGTCCAGGGGGGGGCCGTGGACCGCGGGAAACGGTGTGCCGGCGGTACCCGCAGCTACGGCAACGCGCCGCTTTATCGGGCGCCGCAATCGGAAGAGTCAGAAGAAACGGACGGAAGTATGTCGAGATATCTGGTTGCGACGGCGACCTACAATGAGATGGAAAACCTTCCCGATCTGGTTCAAAAGATCCGGGAAAGCCTTCCCGATGCGGACATCCTGGTTGTTGACGATGGATCGCCCGACGGGACCGGCGGGTGGGCGGATCGGAAGGCTCGGGAAGATGCGCATTTCTTTCTGATTGAACGAGGATCGAAACAGGGACTGGGGACCGCCGTTCTTGACGCATTCCGATTCTCTCTGGAGGGAAGCTATGACTACCTGGTCAACCTGGACGCCGATTTTAGCCATCCGCCCGAGATGATTCCCCGGCTTGTCGAAATTGCCGAGCGCGAGAAAATCGACGTGGTGATCGGTTCGCGCTATGTGCGCGGCGGGAAGGTTGTCGGCTGGCCTCTCCGCCGTAGGATGATGAGCCGCGGAATCAACCTCTTTGCGCGGCTGGTGCTCCGTCTCTCGACGAAAGACAACAGCGGTGCAATGCGTTGCTACCGGGTCGAGACGCTCAGACAGCTCGACTTCTCGCTCATTCGATCCCGCGGTTACTCATTCTTTGAAGAGATCCTTTTTCGGCTCAAGGAGGTCGGCGCCACATTCCGCGAAGTCCCGATCACTTTTACCGACCGTGTTCGGGGGAGCTCCAAGATCAATCGAAAAGAGGCGGTTCGGGCGCTGTGGCTGCTTTTGAGAATCGGTCTGGAACGGATGCGGCGGTAGCAGAGACGAAACGAACGGGGGCATCGGACTGCCGTCCGATGCCCCCGTGAATGAAAAAACTGTCGGGCGAAAAAACTATTCCGAAATTTGCATCGCGTTCAGATACCGTTTTGCCGCATCGACCCAGTCGGTGCTCAGATTCATTTCGATTACCTTGTTCAGTGCGCCGGAAAAGAGTTGGGGGTCCTCTTTCCGAAGGTAGTCGTGATGCGCCAGACCCAGGACGGTGACCGTCGCAGCATCGACGTATCGCGGATCGTCGATGAACTGCAGGACAAATGAGAGCGTCTCGGGAAGACGCACCGCCTTTAACCTGTCCAGGACGAGGTTTTTCTCGTCGTCTCGTTCGGCCAGGTCAAATGCCGCCTTGAGCGCGTCGAGCTTTTCCCGGTCAGTCACTTCAATTCCGATCTCGTCTTCCGGCAGGGACATGACGCGGATATATGCACGCAACGCGGCAATACGGCCGGACTGCGACATTTTCGGGTCAGACGCAATCGCGATGAGCGTTTCAGCGTGTTCGGCGTTCGGAAGGTTCGCCATTCCTTTCACAGCGAGCTCTTTCGCCGGAGCATTCCCCGTTTCGAACATTTTCGCCAGAAAATCAAACGCTTTCTCGCCGCCAATCCGTCCGATGAGGGGAACCAGGATGCCGCGGTTCGATGCGTTGATCATCGGCAGAATGGTCTGCGTGTCGCCATCGGCGATTCGTGTTATACACCGCTGCAGCCGCTCCTGGTCGGAAGGGGTCTTGACTGTTAGGGTCAGTTCGATGAACCGGGGGAGATCCTCTTTCCGGGCCAGCTGCTCGGCCCAGGTGAGGAGGGAAGTTCGGAGCGACTCGTATTTCTCGGCGCCGTCAAAGATGACCGGCAGCGCCGCGTAGTTATTCCGTGCCGTGACGATTTTGGTGAAGTTGAAGAAGTCGTCCGGATTGTCGGCCTGTTTCAGCCCTTCAAGAAGCGCCTCGTCGAACCCGGGATATTCGATCCGGTCGGCTGCGATAATCGCGTACCGTTCGACCGCGGGATCCTTGGCCGATTCGATCAGAAGGGGAATGTCGTCGCACGTGCCGAGCTTTTCAAGTGCCAGGATGCCGTCGGCCCGCAGATCAGGTTCGTCGCTCCGGACGGCGTTCAGGACATAGGGACGGTATTTCCGGTCACCGCGTACCGCCAGCGACGCCACGGTTCGCGCCTTGGCCGTAACGTCCATTGCGTCATAACCGGAGAGCCATTTTTCAACCTCGCTGTCGTCCGCGTAAGGGAGACAGAGAGGCCATTCCGATTCGACCGGAATCGAAAGGTCGTAAAAAGCGACCTTCAGCGTCGCTTCGATTTCGTTTTTGAATTCGGGAGTCGCCGAATCGGCGGCTTGGCGTACGGCGCTGAGCGCCTTATCGGTTTTGACGGTGACCAGCGTGCGGAGCGCCTGCTGACGAACACGGAAATCGGAGTCGGCCAGAGATGCCGCGATGGCATCGACCTCATCGTCACCGGCGGTGCGGCTCAGCTGGTAAAGAAGCCACGTCTTGGCGGCCGCATTGATCGGCTCGGCCAGCCGGGAGGTCATCAGCCGGTTGAGTTCGGTCTTTTCGATTTCCTTTCCGGGGGCACCCACTTCGAAGCAGAGGTCTTGGAGCTTCTGCTCGGCCTTTTTAAGTTTGCCAAGATCGGCCGAACCAAGATCAGGCGCGATTTCGGCGAAAATTGAGGAAATGCCTTCCGGCTCGTCTGACGCGGCTGTGGTACGGAGATGTGCCGCCGAAATCAGGAGCGTGCCGAGAAAGGCGAGGGATAGAAGGATGCGTTTCATCGGTGGGTTCCTTTCTCAGAGTTCAATTGTGTACGGAGCACGCTGAACACGGCTGACGAGGCGGTTCGCCTGCTCGTCATTGGTGAAGCGTGTATTGGCGGAATCCCAAACCAGGTCGCGTTTGACCTGATAACCGATATTCAGCAGCTGGCAAACCGCCGCGACGTTGGCGCCGAACTGTACGTCCTGGAACGGACGGACACGGTGTTTGAATGACCAGGCAACCTCGGCGCGGATTTCTTCGCGCGCACCGTGGTAACGGCGGATATTGACCACATGTGAGGGGACGATTTGCCAGGCGTTCCCCGTATGAACGGTTCCCTCGGTTCCGACGATTGTGATGTCGTATTCCGGGGCGTGGTGCAGCTGGACGCCGTTTGCGTATTCGACCGTCATGAAATCGGTTTCGTTCCCGCCGCTGTGCGGCTGGAGAACCTTAACCGGTTCTTCTCCGTCCAGACCGCACGCGTAAACGGCGCCGGCGAATTTGTGCGCGCCCCAGTCGGCGAGAAAACCGTTGCCGTAATCGTAGAGCCGCCGCCAGCCGCCGCCGTAGCTCCCGCTGAAGCGGTCGGCGTTAAACGGCGCCCAGGGCGCCTGGCCGAGCCAGCGGTCCCAGTCGAGCCCTTCGGGAATCTCTTCTTCCGGGAGATAGTCCTGGGACGGAGGACCTCCGACACCGCAGAATATCTCTTTGACCTCGCCGATATTTCCGGCTTGAATGATTGGCGCCAGCTTGCCGTAATCTTCCATAACCCGCTGACTTCCGCTCGAAACGACGCGGTTGTACTTTCGTGCGGCCTGGACTACCATCCGCCCTTCAGCGAGTGTCAGAGTGAGCGGTTTTTCGGAGAAGACATCTTTCCCCGCCTTGCAGCTGTCGACGATGATCTTTGTGTGCCAGTGATCGGGCGTGGTGCAGATCACCACGTCGACATCGCTCCGATCGAGGACATCTTCGTACTTCGGAAAGATGATTGCGTCGTTATTTTCGAACTGCTTGTCGAGACGCTCCTTTCCCTCCACGGCGTGGAGCTTATAGCAGTCGCAGACACCGAGCATATAGAAATCGGGCAGGAGCGCAAACGGCAGGAGTGTTTCGCTTCCCCGGTTGCCGTGCCCGATGAGGACCGAGACGAGCCTGTTCGACGGCGAGACGGTGTTGTTCAGACCCAACACTTTGGCTGGGAGGACGAGAGGGGCCGCGGCGGCCGCCACGCCCGCCAGAAAACGTCGGCGCGAAATAGGTTTTGGTCTTCGCTTCATAGAGAACTCCTTCCGGCTGGTATACCTTGTCGTTAACGTGGGACCCTCGGTTCCCGAAACGCCGTTCCGCCGATTCGAAACCGCCCTTTTATCTTAGCGCTCTGAAAACGGAAAGTCCAGAGTTTTAGGGATCGCAGACAATGAATAATTTTCCGCAGGGACCGACAGAAAACGGAAGTCATAAGGCGGGGCTTTCTCGAAAAACAGGGATCGGAACCGGCTTTTATCTCTGTTTTTCAGTCTGTTTTCCCTTTTTTCTATCTTACCCCCCTTTTCTTTTTGGCATTGTTTAGAAAAATAGAATTACCGGATATATCGAATAAATCGATTACAACTGTTTATTTTGCGTAAAATTTGCATAGTTCGCGAATTGACTATTTTATTTTATTCAAGATAAATCATAATAGGTGTGAGGATTTGTTCGTTGGATTCTTTTCCGCGCCCGTTTTACGCGGTGGGAACGGGGGACCATTAGAGGCGTGCCCGTTTTCAGCGGAATCCGGCTGAAAATCGGAAACATCCGTTTTTTGCGGAACCCTGCCGAAGGGATGCCGCTCTGACGTTATAATAGAGATTTACAGAGAGTTCACCGTGACACCCGCACAGTCTGAACCCGTCAGCAATGTTCCAGCTCAGCATATTGTGACTGAGATGGAGGATAACAAGGAAGTCGGTTTTCTCGATCTTCTTCTGATCACGAAGCGCCATTGGTTTTTGATCCTAATGGTTTTCTTTATCATCTTGGGTTTGGTCTTCTTCAAGTTCATTACCACGACCAGTATGTACCAGTCGCGGGCGATTCTCTACATTTCATCGCAGAACGCCCAAGCTCTTGTTACCAGCAACGAGTTCACTCAGAACAACATGGACGAGAAATTCCTCAACACGATGGTCGCGCTTCTGCGCAATGAGGATGTTCTCAACAGCACCTGGCAGGCTATTTTTGAAGATCCCGACAAACGGGTCGATATCGATGACGAGTATTTCGATATGGGGGCCGAGGCGTGGACCCATTTCGTCCTAATGCACCTCTCAGTCAAACTCGGCGGTGAAGGGGACATTAAAAAAGCAAACGTCTTTCAGGTTGCCTTTACATGCCAGTCACCGCGTGAGGCGTATGTGGTGCTCCGCGAGCTTATCTCCCAGTTCCAGTCCTATTTCCGCCGTCAGTATGAAAAAACGACCGACATCATCGGCGAGACGATAAAACAGGGACGGGACGAGCTCGACCGGGAAATTCAGCAGGCGACCGATGAGCTTTCCAGCTTCATCCGCAATTCCGGGATCCATTTCATTGGGAACCTGGCGAACAACCCCCTTCTGACGAGGCTCCAGCGCCTTGAATCGACCAGGGTTCATATTGAAGTTCAGCAGATCAAATACCGCAATCGGCTTGATATTATCAACAGCCTCATCGACGGGCGGGAAGTCAGCGAACTTTCAGACGCTGAAATCGTCACAATTCTCAGCGCCGGTGAAGAGACAGCCTCCGGCTCCGGGATGGAACAGCACCTCAATACCCTGACCCTTCTGGTTCAGGGGGGGCAGATGGAGAACTCTCTCAATCGGAAACTTCTCAAACTCGACATTGAGCAGGCGGCGGACATGATGATGCAGATCGCCAAGCTCCGGGAACAGAACGTCGGGGATGAGAACCCGAGCATCCTTGCACTGCGTAAAGCGCATGAAGACCTGGTGAAATACCGTCAGGAGAAGACGGGGATTGAGGAGAGCGGCGGAACGATCAATAAGATCGGTATATTCAGCTATCAGACATTCCTCCTGGCGTATGTCGATATCCTCAACAACCGAATCGAGGCGCTCGATAAGCAGAAGGAGGAGATTCAGAAATATATCGCCGCACAGGAGGATCAAGTTCGCGCGATTTCGGCCTACTGCCAGAAAGTTGAGTCGATGCGCTTTTCGATTGACTCGCAGCGGGAGTTCTACCTGCAGCTCGACCGGAAGCTCGACAACGTCGTTCTGACGCGCAACTACGGCGGATATCAGGTCGAAGTGGTCTCTCCTCCCCGCGAGGAGTTCAAGCCGGTCTCTCCCAATCTTCTGAAATACATTTTGACAGGGGTTCTTTTGGGCCTGGCCGGCGGGTTCTCGCTGGCGCTTCTTTCGGACGTGACCGACACGACGTTCCGTTCGCCGGAAGACATCATCAATGCGCTCAACACGCCGATTATCGCCCAGCTTCCCGCGTTCCGCATTTCCAAGAAAACTCTTTCGAAGATCAGTTCGGGGAACGAGCCGGGAGTGCCGAATTCATCGTTCGTCGCCTACCACTTTCCCAACTCGCCGCAGAATGAAATCTACCGTTCGATCCGAACGCGCATTTTCTTTAATCCGAGCGGGAACAATCCTCAGGTGCTGATGTGCTCCAGCCCCCTTTCCGGGGACGGGAAAACCACGTTCAGCGCGACTCTCGCGATTTTGCTCGCCAATACCGGCAAGAAGGTTCTTCTGGTCGACGGCGACATTCGCAAACCGGACGTCCACAAGAAGTTCAATCTGGAGAATGGTCTCGGGTTTGCCGATGTCCTGGCGGGGATTTCGACGCTCGACGATGTTATGGTGAAGACGAAAGTCGATAATCTGACGCTGATCACCGCCGGACTCCATCGGAAAAAGCCTTCGGCGATTCTTACGAGCGCTCGATTGGACGCGGCGATCAATGAAATGCGCGAGAAGTTCGACTTTGTGATCTTCGACTCCTCGCCGGTTCTCCTGGTTTCCGACTCATGCAATATCGCGCCGAAGGCCGACGGGGTTCTCTATGTCTTCCGGGTCCGCCGCCGCGGGCAGGTTCAGGCGGAGCAGGGAATCGGAATGCTCGCCGACGTCGGAGCCAAGATCATGGGGACGGTTGTCAACTGCTACGAGAAGCACCGCTTCTATGACGAGAATGCCGTGGCCCGAAAACGGTCGTACGGTTACGGCGCCGGTTACGGCTACGGCGGCAGCTATGGCGGCGGATACGGCTACGGAGGCGGGTATGGCTACGGAGGCGGATACGGCTACGGAGGCGGGTATGGCTACGGCCAGGGCGGATACGGCTACGGTGTCGGATATGGGAGTGCCTACGGTTACGGCACCACGAAATACGGCGACGCCTCGAAGTATTACGGCGACCACTCCGATGAAGATGAAAGCCAGGGCGGGGACGGCGCGTAGCCAACTGCTTCGGACATGGCACGAAAAGGGACCGGCGGAATCTTTCCGCCGGTCCCTCACTTTTTACGGCGCCGCCAAACCGCCTTCTTCAGTTTGGCTGACAGCCCAATGAATAACTTCTGAAAGTCTTTCGGTTACTCCTGCGGCTCATCGGCTGACGCGGGGTCACGCGGCCAGGCCCCCGGCCGTTTTTGTCCCGTTGCCATCAGGTAGAAGACCGAAAAGAGCCCCGTAGTCCAGATGTTCGCTAATGTGCCGAAAATTATCGTATAGGATCCCATCCCGCATCTTACACATGCCGATGAGGAAATCTGCTGCTGAATGATTTCCGGCGAGGCGTTAGCCTGGTCGAGATGGCTGTAAAGGAGACAGCCTAACGGTACTGCAAAGAGAACGGCCAGAATCGCGAACGCCAGCCCCGTGAGAATGATTCCGAGAATCAGGGTGCTGACATTCGACCGCATAAAGGTCCACGAGGTGTTCATCGCTCGGAACGGGCCGAAATCACGGTCAACAATCAGTTGTCCCGAAAGGGCAAATTTGGCAAAGAGGAACAGGAGGACAAACAGTAAAACGGCAATTTGGGTCTTGACACCGCCGAGTTTTGCAAAGAATCCGTCCAATGGGCCGACGGCGATGAATATGGCCGCGCCGACCAGCAGGAGCATGATGGCCGAAACAGCAATCAACTTAAAGACGGTGGTCCAGGATGGGAAAAGAAGATTGCGCCAGCTGCCGTCATCCTGCTGAATTGTCCGGATTCCCCAGCACATGACCATCATCTGAAAGATGAAGGCAATCAGTTTGAATATCGACCAATTTTGTTTCAGTCCGATGCTGTCAGAGAAACTGTATTCGATTTCTTTGGCCGCGGTGCCGGCCGCCTTGTCCGGAGATGTTTCGGAATCCGATGCCTGGTTTTGAGTTTCGACGCTTTCGCTGTTACTGTCGTTACTGTTGGAGGAATCGGCCGGCTCTCCACCCTTTCCGCCAGGTTTACTTTCCGCAGCGGTTTCGTCCGTCTCGGCGAAGAAATCCGCGGTCTCTTCATCGGCAAACGCGGTGCCGGTTCCCGCCACAAGGTCAAGGGTGACATCGCTGCTTCCCTCTGTCTTCGTCCAGCACTGCTGCGTTCGGCTGTATCCGAGATAGGAAAGGACCGAGATGACAGCCGAAAGAAGCAAAAGACGCCAGAAATAGCGTTTGCAGAATGTCATTGTTTCACCGAACCAGGCCGAAAGTGGGACCCGGCAGTGGGTCAGCTGCGGATCGGTCCGGTTGGCGGGCTCGGTAAAGAGCCGGAACGATTCCATATCCCTCTCGTCTTCTTGGGGGGAGAGAGGGGCTTGCGGGCTGTTTTCGAATTCTGTCATCAGAGACTCCTTTGGATTGAAAGTTGACGGGACATCTGTCTCCAATCCTACACTTTCACCCGCTTCCGTTCAAGTTGAATTGACACAAAGGGGTTTCCCAACCGGGAAAAAATCGGTATACTCCTATACCGGCTGGGGTCTCGGGCGGCGAAACAGACCTCCTTCTTTTGTTTCGGAAGAGACGCGCCGCATTTTTTTGAGGAAAATATGGTCAGTTTAAGCAGGCAGGAAATCTTTCAAACCTCGGAGTACGTCGTGGTCAAGGTCGGTACGAATGTTCTGACCGGTGCCGACGGGCGGCTGAATGTCGCGCGGATCAACAAACTCGTCGACGATCTGGTTCAGATCCAGAGCCGGGGGAAAAAGGTGATCCTGGTCAGCTCCGGTGCGGTCGGCGCGGGGATGGGAATTCTCGGGCTCGAAAAACGCCCTGCCGAGCATCCTAAGCTGCAGGCAATCGCCGCTATCGGGCAGGGGAAGCTGATGCAGACTTATGAGGAAGCGCTTGCCCGATACAAGAAATACCCCGCACAGATACTTCTGACGGCATCGGATCTGATCCACCGAAACCGCTATCTGAATGCGCGGAACACGTTCATTTCCCTTTTCACCTACGGAGTACTGCCGATCGTCAATGAGAACGACACGGTCAGCGTGGATGAACTGAACTCCACGTTCGGCGACAACGACCGTCTGGCGGCGCTGATCGCGAACCTCTTTATGGAGCCGCTTCTGATCCTTTTGACCGATGTCGACGGACTCTACAACGGCGATCCGGCTCTCGAATCATCGAAACTGATTCCATTGGTCGACCGCTGGACACCGGACCTGATGACAATGGTTGCCGAAAAGAGGTCGGGACGGAGCAAGGGGGGGATGTCGAGCAAGCTTAAGGCGGCACAGATTCTCACGACGGCCGGAGGGAGCGTGATTATCGCCAACGGCGATGATGAGTCAACTCTGACCCGGATTATGAACGGCGAAGAGGTCGGAACCGCCTTCTTCCCCAAAGGCCGGCTCTTGGCCCGGAAACGATGGCTCGGGTTTGCCGCTGTTCCGAAAGGGGCGGTCGTCATTGACGACGGTGCGGCACGCGCGCTGCTCGAGAAGGGGAAAAGCCTTCTGGCGGTCGGGATTACCCGAGTCAAGGGGACCTTTGAAAAGGGGGATATCGTAGCGATCCTGAATCTTCAGGGAGAGGAGGTCGCCCGCGGGCTGACCAACTATAGCAGTGACGAATTGGAGCGGATTCATGGCCGCTCGTGCGGTGATATTCGTGAAATTCTCGGCGAATGCCCTTATGAGGAAGTAGTTCATCGCGACAACATTCAGCTGGTCGGATGATTTTTCGCGCCGAACCGGGAGGGTTTTCCGCAGACGATGATGAAATTCTTTCAGGCTCACTCCGATGCCGGGCCGCGAAGGCCGGAGGAAACTTCTCCCCTTTCGAGACTCGAGGCGGCGCTTTTTCTGAGCCGTGAACCGCTTCCCGGGCGGCGTCTGGCTCTCCTGGCGGGGCTGAAGGACATCTCGGAGGCGCGCGAACTGGTCAGAGACCTGAACCGCCGCTACCGCGCGGCGAAAAGCGCGTTCTGTGTCGTCGAAGTCGCCGATGGGTTTCAGCTCAGAACCCATCCGGAATTCGCATCGTGGCTTTTCCGTCTTCAAGAGGTACCGGTCGAGGTGCGTCTGACCCGTGCCGCGATGGAGACCCTGGCGATTGTGGCGTATCAGCAGCCGATTCTGCGCGCGCAGATTGAGCGGATCCGCGGCGCGGCGTGCGGAGATATTCTCCGCACGCTGATGGACCAGAATCTTATCCAGATTGTCGGCCGTCGGGAAGAGCCGGGCCGGCCGATCCTCTACGGTACAAGCAAACGCTTTCTGCAGGTTTTTGGTCTGACCGATCTTTCGGCCCTGCCGAGCTTCGGGGCCGCGGAGAGTAAGCCGGACGAAACTTCTTCTCCCGATGAAACGGACTCGAATAATCCCTAATTCGGGAAAATTCGATTGAAACAGGATAAATGCGAAAAAAAGGGAATTTTTTCTCGAATTACCGGGAAACAAGGTTGACAAACCCGGTTTTTTTATTCATATTGCCCGTAGAAAAACCGGCAGTTTTTCCACGATGAATTTGAACCCTGCTTGATAAAGGATGTTGCCATGGAATTCAGAAGCGCTGAAGTTTCGAACATGGAAGATGATCAGTTGATTCTTTCCAATGAAGTTGGATCATTTGAAAGCATGACGGGGCTTCTTCCGATGCCGCTGGCCCTTTCCGATGACGATGATGAGGATGACGATTGGGACGAAGACGAAGAAGACGATGACGATGACGATGACGACGCGGACTGGGACGAGGAAGACGGCTGGGACGACGAAGAAGACGGCAGCTGGGACGATGATGAAGATGATGACTGGGATGACGACGATGACGACGACTGGGATGACGACGAAACCGAGTGGGAAGAAGTCGACGACGATGACGACGACATCGATGATGATGACGATGCGGACTGGGACGACGATGATGACGACGAATGAGTGTTGAGTTTTCGATCGTCTTTTTACTGGTGTAATACTCTTTCGACCCCATTTCGCCGCGGCGGAAATGGGGTTTGTTAGTATAAGGACCACTTTGTATGGCTGCTAATCTGACTCCGCAATACCTTCGCGCCGAAGAAAATTACCGCCGCAGTGCGACCCCCGAAGAAGAACTGAAATGGCTGCAGATCATGTTCGCCGAAATTCCGAAACACAAGGCGAGCGAGAAGATGCAGATGATGCTTAAAACGAAGATCTCGGATGTCAAAAAAGAGATCGAAGCCGCCCGTACCGCTTCGAAGAAGGGGGGCGCCAAGAGTGTGAAGATCCCGCGGCAGGGAGCGGGGACGGTGGTGATCATCGGCGGACCAAACGCGGGAAAGAGTCAGCTTCTGGCCTCGTACACAAAGGCCAAACCCGAAGTCGCGCCCTATCCGTTCACCACTCTACAGCCGACGCCCGGGATGATGCCCTGGAATGATGTGACCGTTCAGCTGATCGACACTCCGCCGATCACCCCCGACTACCTGGAACCCTACATGTATGGTTTTATCCGGGCTGCCGACCTGGTTCTTCTGATGGTCGACTGCGGTGCCGATGACGGGATCGAACAGTGTGACGAAGTTTTGAAGCGTCTGGGGGGAACCAAAACGCGCCTGGCACGCGAATCCTCGCTCGATGAGGAGGATGTCGGTCTTTCGTTCACCAAGACGTTCCTCGTTTTCAACAAGATCGATGTGCCTGATGCCGAGGAGCGGATCGAGCTGTTTCACGAACTCTGTCCGACAGATTTCGAAGAGTTCCGGGTTTCCGCCACCGAAATGACCGGGATGGAAGAGCTGCGTGACGCTATCTACCACGCGCTCGGTGTCCTGAGGGTTTATACAAAATCGCCGACGAAAAAAGAGCCCGATATGGATAAACCGTTCACCGTCCGGCAGGGGGACACCGTCCTCGATCTGGCTGGTCTGATCCATAAGGATTATGTCGAAAAATTTGCCGGTGCCCGCGTCTGGGGGAGTGCGGTTCATGACGGTACCCCGGTCAAAGGGGATTATGAAATCCATGAGGGGGATATTATTGAGATTCGCCTGAACAATTGAAATTTGGTTTTCTTTTTTCAAATTGTCCGTCTTGAAGAAGATCGCGTAAAGGGTAAAATGTCAGGGGTGGCGTACGTTTGCGCCCTGCCTTCCCGAAGGCGGGCCGGTGCTGTCACGGTTTACGGCCGATCCTTAACATCGATCCAAAGAAAGCAGAATGATGAGCGATCTTCATGAAGAGTGCGGCGTAGCCGCGGTTTATCACCTTTCGGTCGGCGAAACCTCGCCCCTGGCGCCGCCTCAGGGGCGCAACGAGGTCTCGCGGCTTATCCCCCGAATGTTGCTCGATCTCCAAAACCGCGGCCAGCTTGCCGCCGGAATCACTTCTTACAGCCCTTCTCGTGAACAGCTCATTGATACCCACAAAGATGTCGGCACCGTTGCCGAAGTTTTTCATCTCAGCCATCGCGCGGAATACCACAAGCTGATGGATCGTTATGCCGGCTGCGCCGCGATCGGGCATGTCCGTTATGCCACCACCGGCCAGGAAGACCGCAGTTACGCCCAGCCTTTTGAGCGGCATCATATCAAGAAATACAAGTGGTTCAGCTTCGCGTTCAACGGGCAGCTGAGCAATTACCACGACCTGCGCGAGCAGATTCTGCAAGACGAAAATGCCTCGCTGGCGCGCGATACCGATATGGAAGTCCTTCTGCATTTTCTCTGCACCGCAGTTGCGCAGGAGTCGAAAACGGGGGATCCCGATCCTCTGGCGGTCTGCAAGCGCTTTTCCGAAAAGCTTGACGGTTCGTACAGTCTGGTCTACCTGAACGCTCACGGACAGCTTTTCGTTGCGCGCGACCCGCTCGGGATCAAACCGCTCCTCTATGCGTTCGACGGATCCCTCTTTGCCGCGGCGAGCGAAAGCGTTGCCCTCTTTAATCTGGGGTTCAAGTCGGAACAGATCAAAAACGTTGAGCCGGGTCAGGTGATCATCGTCGATGAGAAGGGCGTCCGGTTCGAACGGTTCGCCGAGAGTACCCGTTCGGCGCACTGCTTTTTTGAATGGGCCTATTTCGCCAACGTTGCCAGCACCCTGGATGAGCGGAGCGTTTACCTCGCCCGCAAACGACTGGGTGAAGAGATGGCGATTCAGGAAGATATTCCGCTCGATGAAGATTCGATTGTCGTTCCGATTCCTGATACCGCGAAAGCCGCGGCCGACGGGATGGCGTATAAACTCGGCGTGCCGTGTCTCGAAGGGCTGATTCGGAACCGCTACAGCGGCCGAACCTTTATCGAAAGCGGCGAGTACCGATGGCGGAAAGCCGAAACGAAATACACACCGCTGGAAGAGGTCCTGAAAGGGAAACGCGTCTTTCTGGTTGAGGACTCGATTGTCCGTTCCACAACGATGCGCGTCCTTTTGAAACGGATCCGAGAGGTCGGCAAGGCAAAAGAGGTGCACGTTCGCCCCGCCTGCCCGCCGATCATCGCTCCCTGCTTCTACGGGACGGACATGTCGACCTACGGTCAGCTCTTTGTGACTCCTTTCTTCCACAAAACGGGCAAACCGATCAGCCAGTGGCGAACCACCCGCGAACTGGAGGACGAAATGGCCAAGGATCTCGGCGCCGACTCGCTTCGGTTCCTCTCACACGAGGCGCTTTTCCGCGCGTTGGATCTTCCCGCCGACCGGCTTTGCCTGGCGTGTATCAACAACGAATACCCCACGCCGTGGGGGACACGGCTGGCCGCAGACGCCTTCAAACGCTACGAAGAGAATCCTTCTTCGGCGGAAATCCAGAATGGAAAATAAACCCGCCGTGCCCGTGCAGCCGGATTCGAAACACACCGCGGCTTTTGAAGTCGCGGTGATTTTTCTTCTTTGTCTTCTCTACGGGTTCTGGCCGGTTCCCGATGTGAACGAGCCGTATTATGTCGGGAAGGCGATCCACTTCTGGAATCCCGGCTATTTTGCCGGTGATCCGTTTCTGACTTCGTCCGATTCCCACTACCTCTTTTACGCGGTCTTCGGGTTCTTCTCCCTTTTTCTGAAACCGACTGCGCTCGTCTGGTTCGGGCGGGTGATGATCTGGCTCCTGACCGCCTTCGGCTGGCAGCGCCTCTCTTCGGCGCTGATTCCGAAAAAAGGGGTTTCGATCCTGACAGCGGCCGCGTTCTTTTTTTACATCGAAAACTTTCATCTCGCCGGGGAATGGGTGATCGGCGGCGTGGAGGGGAAGGGGTTCGCGTTCCCTCTCCTTTTCTGGGGGCTGGCGCTCCTGGTTCGGCGGCGGTACACCGGTGCGTTCATCCTGATGGGGACAGCTTCGGCGTTCCATGTGCTGGTCGGCGGCTGGGGAGTTCTGGCGGCACTCGGCGCGCTCCTCTTTTCTCACCGGCATGTGCCGGTGCCGAGCGGCAAGCCGAACGCCGTTTGGCTGTCGGCTCACAGGAGGATTATGCTCGGTCTTCTGGCCGGCGGAGCGATTGCGCTGATCGGACTTCTGCCGGCGCTGGCGCTCGACCGCGGGGTTTCGCCCGACGTGCGGCATCAGGCGCATCAGATATACGTCTTCGAGCGGATCTCGCATCATCTGGTTCCCTCGACGCTCCCCTGGACGTTCCGCGTCCGGTTCCTCCTCCTTTCGCTTCTTTGGGTCTTCTTCTGCCGCTTCACACCGGGTGAGGGGACCGGCGCACACGGTTTTTCGGCACAGGGATGGAGATTCTGGAACCGGTTCGTCGGTGTTTCGCTCTTTATCGCCGCGATCGGCCTCTTCTGGGATTACGGGCTCACCTTTCTGGAGAGGATGAAGTGGATCCCGCAGACCTCTCTTGCCGCCGACATGCTCCGCTTCTACTGGTTCCGTCTTTCCGACTGGACCGTGCCGGCCGGCGTGGCGCTCGGCAGCTGCGCGCTTCTCGTCTCCCGGGATTGGACAGCATCTCTTCAAGCGCTGTCCGGTCGGCGGTTCGGTTTCGGAATCTTCCTCCTTTCTGCCGGGGTGGGACTCTTTATTTTCGCCAAGAAAGTCTTTCTTTCGCACGCGCTGACGCTTGCCGAAGCCGCAACGGTCTCTCCCCTCTTTCCTGTTCCCCCCCGGCCGGTTGACGCGATCGCTTTTCTGGCGGCACTCTTCCTTTTCGGAGTTCTCTTCGCATTGCTGAGGCCGAAGGGGAGTCTGCGCACGTCTCTCCGCGCGGCGGCTCTCTTTTCGGTTGCTGTCATTCTCGCCCTGGCAGCTCCCGTCTGGGGAGCGGTGCAGATGACCGCCATGAAGACCGGTGTGTTGGTTCCCCGGAGCAACCCGCCGAAGGAGTCGATCTCCAACGGCTGGCTTGATGTCTGCCGGTGGGCACATGAAAAAACCCCCGAAGATGCAGTCTTTCTGGTGCCCCGCGGGTACGAGTCGTGGAAATGGAACGCCCAGCGCGCCGAAATCGCCAACTGGAAGGAGATCCCGCAGGACGCCTCATCGATGGTCCGCTGGTTCGCGACGATGGAAGACCTTTACACGACCGGCCTGAAAAAGGGGAAAGACCGGTGGAATGACCCGCTTATCGCCGTTGTCCTGGCGAAGGGGGAGAACCGGATCGCCCGCCAGGCGGAAAAGTACGGGATCGATTACATCGTGGCCGAACAGCCGCCGTATAACATCGCGTCACAGCCGAAGGTCAAAGAGCGGTTCGATGCCATGATGCAGGAGCACAAGGTCTATCAGAATTCCCACTTTATCGTGTTTCAGTTCAAACGGGACGAGACCGAAAACGCGGATCCGTAATCGGCGTACTATACAGCGGGAGGGATCTTCTGCCCGTCATTGCCGTCGGTGCCGTCTTCTTCTGCCGGCAGAGACGGTTCCGGTTCGGCCAGGTCGTAGGCGCCGGTAAAGGTCGGCTCGATCACCGCCGGCCTTTCGGCCGGGACGTTCGTTTCGGAAAGATCGTACCCTTCTCCCAGCGAAGGTTCGGGGAGCACGCCCGAGTCGAGCGGGGGGGTGACGATGGTGTATGTCTCGCAGTCGGGACAGCGGATCTGCTGTCCGATCTGCGACTCCTCGGCGTAGAGAAGTGTACCGCATAGTCCGCAGAGAACCGGAATGAGTTTCTTTTTCGGCGGTTGAGGGGACTGATCCTTTTTCGGCGCGGGTGGAACGTTCTGACTTACGGAGTAAAGCGCGCCCGGCAGAGGAGCGGCGGATACCGGCATCACGGCTGAGCCTCCATACTGAAGGCGCGCACGGCGCATCTCGCTTCGCCGCTTCGTTTCCTCAAACTTCCGTTCGGTCAGGGAAAAACCCGTGCCGCAGTCGGGACAGCGGATCTTCTTGCCGATCCGGGAACTTCCGAGATAGATCACTCCGCCGCAGTGGGGACAGTTGAAGGGGAGAAGGGCGCGTGACGCCGGAGTGACTCCGGTACGATCCGGCGCGGCGGGAGAGACCGGACCGGAAAGGGGAGACGGGAACGGCACGGGGGCCTCCTGCGTGTTTTTCTCCCGTGTTTTCCGCTGTTTCCGTTTGGAATCAAACCACCTTCGGGTGACTTTAAAGGGGGCGGCGCAGTCCGGGCATCGGACGGTGGATCCGATCTGCTCCTCGTTAATGTAAAGGATCGAACGGCAAGCCGGGCAGACGGTCGAGACGGAATTCTCCTGTGGTTCGGGCCAGTGAACCAGTTCCGACGGCTTCGACGCATCGATCGGATTGACCCCGTAAACCTGCCGCGGCGGTATCTTTTCGGGATACCGTTCCGGATGAAGGCGGATTGCCGGATCGGTCCATGAGCGCATCTGCTCTTCGCGCCGCTTACGGCGTGTTTCTTCGTACCATTCCTGCGTGACCGTAAAAGGGGTTTCACAGTCGGGGCAGAACTTCTTCACCCCGATCTCGTCGTGCGCGACCGGAATCGCGGTACCGCAGATTGGACACCGGTATTCCGGCAGATAGAATTTCATGCTCCGTCCGCGCGCATCCTGCGGTCCGTCGTCAATCTTATAGATGTCTCCCCTGTCGGCACGGCGGTCCGGTTCACTGCGGGCCGGGACGGTCAGCTTCCGGTAACAGTAGCGGCAGTAGATGTCCTGACCGATCATCTCCTGGGGGACGGCGATCGGCGCGGTGCAGTTCGGACAGCGAAAGTGAATCTCGCTCATCGGATAACATTGGCTCGGGGAACGGAACGAAAAAGGACGCCCCGGCAGGAATCCGCCAGGGCGAACGAATTGGCGCGGAACGAGTCCGCGAAGAATACGAAAAAGGGATCAGACCTCTTCCGGTTTCGGAACGGCAAATTCGCCGCGATATTCACGCGTGAGCATCGCGTTGGCGGCGGCGTTATCGATAAAGACCTCTTTGTCGGGATCGAACTTAAGGCTGACACCCATCGAAAGCGGGGTTTTCGCCAGATCGACGCCGTTGTCGGTCAGGTGAGAAAGCGTACGACGGAGCGTAGCAACGTTGTCGTCGTTCCCCGGGATATCGGCGACGATCTTCTCGGCCTCTTCGGGGGAAACGTGGTTCGCCTCGCCCAGATAGTAGGAAATGTTTCCAAGATGGCTCAGACCGGCTGAAAGGTGACCGGCGCGGGCATCGGCGTTAAGTTTCTCCGGCGTGCCGTTAATGACGCAGTCAATGAAATTGCTGAAGTGATACGAGTCGTCCCCGCCGCTGAAACGGAGGACTTCATTCCCGTCCAGGTCGAAGACAACGACGAATCCGTACGAGGTCTGGACCATGTATCCTTCGGATCCGTAGGCGATCACACCGACCCCGACTTCCATAAGCGGGTCGGTCTCCAGACCGCGGGTTTCGAAGACGAGGGTCTTGCCGTTTCGGTAGTTGTAAATCGATACCTCGGTATTGGCGGTATCGCCGGCGTCGACGTAGCTGTCATCGTTCCGTTCGGTCTGATAACCGAGTCGGCCGCCGTAGGCGATAACCGATGAGGGGAATTCGGTCACGCCAAGGAAGGTGCGTGCGATATCCGTCTGGTGCGGTCCCTGGTTTCCAAGGTCGCCGTTTCCGTAGAGCCGCTGCCAGTGCCAGTCGTAGTGGAAGTTCGGGCGGGTGACCGGATCAATGATGGGTGCCGGACCGCTCCAGAGGTTGTAGTCGATCCCTTCTGGAACCGGATAAGCGCCGAGCGGACCGATTGAACGGCGCCGCTTATAGCAGAGACCGCGGGTCAGTTTGATTTCACCGAGTTTTCCGTCGGCGGCGTACCGAAACGCTTCGAGGATTGCCGGATTCGAACGGCACTGTGAACCGACCTGGCAGCAGCGGCCGTATTTTTTGGCCGCCGCAACGAGCGCTTTCCCTTCGTGGACGTTGTGGCAGATCGGCTTCTCGATGTAGGCGTCTTTTCCCGCCTGCATCGCCCAGATACCGGTCAGTGCATGCCAGTGGTTCGTCGTTGCGCAGGAAACGATATCGAGGTTTTTGTCATCGAGCGCTTCCCGCATGTCGGAGACGGTCTTCGGACGGAACTGCTGAGCCTCTTCAACCATGTCGGCTGCGTGGGCGGCCTGGGCAGGGTCAGGATCGCAGACGTAGAGGATTTTGGTGCGCGCGTCTTCGACAAATTCGGGAATGTGGCTTCCAGTTCCGCGGCCGCCGCAGCCGACCACCATGACGCCGAGAGTTTCGTTCGGGCCGAGCGGGCGCCCCTGAGCGCGCGCTTTGGTTCCGGTCATCGCCGGACCGAGAGCCGAGAGGGTCGCGGCGGCGAGGATCGAATCACTCAGAAACACTCTTCGTGACAATCTCTTCATTGTATCTTTCCTTTCTCAAAACAGGCACCTCGGACTTTCACCGGGAATTCGTGGCGGGGACGGGTGCCGAGGCGCTGAACTTTATGAATCATCTCTTGGTTTTGCTGTCATACGAAAGACCGTGCGCGGCGCGGATTGTCAGATTTCGACCCGCTTGCGCCAGAGGATCGACTCGGCCTGCTTGTGGCAGAGAATGAGCGCATCGCGCGCCAGCACGCCGTCCAGAAGGGATGAGGGGACACCAGAGGCAAACGCCTTCTGCGCTTCGGTCAGTTCCCGGACGAAAGGGGTGATCTCATCCGACTGGCCGAATTCGGGTTTTTCGATTCCGCCGTCTTTGGTCAGGACAGTGACCGGCAGTTCGCTGAACGAATCGTACGCAACAGTCGCCTCTTCAAAGTGGGCCTCGAAGTTGTGCATGAACGGCCGCCCCTGCTGCATGATGCATCCGCTGTTGGCGGTTACGACCAGTTCGGGATTGTCGTAGACGAACTGTGTGCTGAAATATTCGGGAACCGCGCCGCGGCTACGGCCGACCGACTGGACAGCACGGGGCATTCCGAAGACGGCACGGATGAAGTGCGCGTCATGAACGTGCAGATCGAGAAGAGGACCGCCGGTCTTGTTCATGTCGTAAAAGTTGGTCAGCCAGACGGGGTCGGAGATGACACGGTTGAAATGCCCGCCGAGAAGCTTGCCGTATTTCCCGCTCTGCGCGGCCTGAGCCACGAATCCGTACGAGTCGTAGAAGGGGAGAACATGCCCGATCATCAGCATCCTGCCGTTTTTCTTCGCGGCTTCGACCATTGCAACCCCCTCTTCGGGACGCAGGGCGATCGGCTTTTCGCAGAAGACATGTTTTCCGGCGTTAAGTGCGGCGATTGTGGCCGCGGCGTGCTGGTTCGGCGGAAGACATATGTCGATGACGTCCAGTTCCGGGTTTTTCAGCATTTCGTCGAGCTTTTCGTACGTGGCGATTCCGGTAAGATCCATCATTGTCCCCTGGGGACCGAAGTTCCCTTTGATCTTCGTCCAGTCGCCGGCGAGGCGCTCTTTGAAGAACGACTCGCACAAAGCGACGACCTTAACCCCTTCCATCCTCTGGTAGGCCAGATAATGGATCATCCCCATAAAACCAATTCCGGTAATCCCGACTTTCAGCATCTGTCTGTGACTCCAATTTCTCTGGTGAACCCGCGTGAAAAATGCGGGCGAATTCGTTTCGGCGCCGGGCAGGGAAAGCGTCAGCGCGGAACCTCTTAGACGGTCTCTTCTCCATTCTAACGAGTTCAGGACCGAAAGTAAAATGGCCGCGCGGAAAAAATTTTGTTTTTTTGGGAAAATCGGGTAGACTAGAGAGGGGCGGGAGATGTTTTCTTTCCCCTTTCGGATTGTTTTGTTATTTCCATTTCCCGCCGCGTGAAGGGAAGATTCCGGCGCGGGGTGTTTTCTTCGGTTTGCTTACGTCAGGAGGCCCTGTGCGGTCGAAATCGAGTCGGACCCCTCATTTTGAAGCGCTCGAAGAGCGCCGCCTTCTGGCAGTTCTGGCGGGGGCGGCCGGCGTGTGGGCGCCTCCGCCGACCTCCGGCGATACCGAACCGACAATCTGGCTGGTGACGACCGCCAGTGACAGCACCGGGGATCACGAAGGCCTTCTCTCTCTGCGTGAGGCGATCGAGTCGGCGCGGACGGGGGATCTGATCCGGTTTGCCGCGACCCTTTCGGGACAGACGATCACTCTGGCCGGAAAGCAGCTCTCCCTTTCGGTCGGGGTGACCATCGACTCTTCGGATCTGCAGAAAGGGGTGACGATCGACGGCGGGAAGGGGTGCCGCGTTTTTTCGGTTGCCGAAGGGATTGAGGTCAGCATGGTCAATCTCCGGATCTGCGGGGGAGTGACGACCGCCTCGGGGGGAGGAATCCGTAATGCCGGAACATTGAAACTGACCGGCTGTGCCGTCGTCGATAACAGTGCGGCGCGGGGAGGCGGTATCGAGAGTTCCGGTGAGCTGACTCTGATTAACTGTACCGTGGCGGGGAACAGCGCCAAGACGACCGGGGGCGGACTTGACATTTCGGGCGGAACAGTCTCGGTGGAAAACAGTATCGTTGCCGGGAACAGGGCCGAGGGGGGGAACGACAATATCCGGAAGGAAGACGGTGCTTCGGTTTCGGCATCGTATGTTCTTTCTCCCTTTACCGACTGGACCGAGTCGGATCACCTCATCGAATATGACGCGAAAAAGCAGCTCTTCTCCGACGCGGCGAGAGGGGTCTACACCCTGGCGGCGGGCTCGCAGGCGATCGACGTGGGGAACAACGCGTTGGCCGTGACCGAGCGCGACCTGGCCGGTGCTGCCCGGATCCAGCACCGTGTGACCGATCTGGGAGCGTTCGAGTCAGGGATCGGCACCACGACGCATATTTCCGGCTGGCAGGTCATCTTCGACGGGGAAGAGCATCAGCCCGAAATCGACGGTCTTGAAGAGGGGGATTCCGTCGAGTTCAGTTCGGACGGCGGCGTGAGTTGGAACGCGATTCCCCCGATCTTTACCGAAATGGGAACCTATCCGCTCAAGGTGCGGATTTCCCGGCCCGGCTACGAGCCCTATACCGAATCGGGCGAATATCAGGTTCAGGAGATTCCTTCGTCGATTGTGACCTCGCTCGATGATCTGGTCGATCCGACCGACGGAAAAATTACACTGCGCGAAGCGATCAGCTATACGCCCTCGGGGGGAGCCGTCCTTTTTGTCAAAGCGTTGGCGGGAAAGACCGTCACCCTTTCCGACGGGGAACTCAAGATTACCGAATCGATCGAAATTGACGCTTCGGACTTGCAGGGGGGCCTGACAATCGATGCCGCCGGATCGGGCCGTGTCTTCCTCATCACGGGGGGCTCCGCTGCCAAGCCGGTGGAACTGACCTCGCTGGTGATTTCCGGCGGCATGACGGCCGAAGACGGCGGGGGGATCCTGGCGCGCGGAGCGGTACTGAAACTGACCGGATGCACTGTAACGGCGAACACCGGCCGGTACGGCGGCGGACTCTACGCCGACGGCGGTACGGTGACAGTTAAGGACACCCTTTTTGAGAAGAATACGGCGCTTGCCGGGGGGGGGCTCCAGCTGCAGGGAGGAGTGATGACGGTCGACTCGTCCCGGTTCCTTTCGAATAATGCGCTCTCCTACTACGGAGGAGGGATCGAAAACGCTTCCGGAAATCTGACAATAAACAATTCCGTCATTTCAAAGAACAGTGCGGCTACCGGCGGGGGAGTCGATGTCGACCGCGGCGTTTTGACCCTAAACGCCTGTGTCATATCCGAAAACAGCGCACTGAGGCGGCTCAGTCCTGAGGATCACAGCTATTACGGGGGATACGGCGGCGGGATTTACAACTACCACGGCGAGATTTTCCTTTCGAACTGCGCTCTGACCGACAACGAGGCTTCGAATTGGGGCGGAGGCGTTGAAACGTACGGGAACATGAATCTGGTCGGATGTACCCTGGCGGGGAACAGGGCTGACTACGGCGGCGGGCTTGATGTTGACGCCGGGTCGGGCGGAAAGGTGAATCTCTACAATTCGATCGTGGCGGGGAATGCCGCCAATGCCGAGTCGGACGATGTCAGCCTCAGCTCCGGTGCGGCCAATGCGTATTACACGCTCTCTTCCTTTGAAGAATGGACCGAATCGGAATCGGTTTATTCCTACGATGGGCTGATCGCGCTTTTTACCGATCCCGAAAAGGGGAAGTACACGCTCCGCAAAGGGACTCGCTGTGTTAACGGCGGGAGCAACTCGTATGTGACGTCACCGAGCGATCTGGCGGGGAACACGCGGATTGTCGGCGGCCGGGTTGACCTGGGGGCGTATGAAATTCAGAGCTCTCCGGCGGTGCTTGACACGCCGGTGATTCTGACCGGTTCGGAAGGGCTGAGCGCGGCCTACGGACTCGGCCGCCAGCGGATTGTCTGGACGAGCGTTGGCGGCGCGGCGGGTTACGAACTTTCGTATACCGAAGACGGAATCTGGTGGACGAGTATTGCCGTTGAAGAGACATCCCATGTCGTCTCGGGCCTGAAAAACGGCACGCTGATCCAGTACAAGGTCCGCGCGCTGGGAGACGGTCAGACGAACGAGACTTCTCCGTGGAGCGCGGTGAAATCGTTCTATGTCTCCCCCTTTGATCTTGACGGAGACGGCAGCGCGGGAGCGGGGGACTACGAGGCGATTGCCAAGGCTTGGATGTCGGCCGACGGCGGCGACAATTGGGATCCCCGCTGTGATCTTGACGGGGACGGGTTCGTCGGACCGGGAGATTTTGCTCTCTTCAACATCAACTGGCTGAAAGATTCCGATTTTGTCTATCCGGTTGTTTGAAAATGTTTAGAAAGAAAAGGTCTTTTC
>JAEEGL014497384.1_pt1 | contig 54067 bp, 53 predicted proteins | sample 9134231 | NCBI WGS metagenome assembly JAEEGL01 (sample SAMN16246548, study PRJNA631951) | gut metagenome | biome: gut microbiome; feature: rumen; material: fiber-attached | host: Bos | place: Iran: Karaj | collected 2018-10 | reverse complement strand
TTAATTGAACTTCATTAAATCTTTTGCCATCACTAGAAACGCCAGACACTGTAAACTCTTTTGTAGCACCGGTTGTCTTAGTATATTGATCAGCATCTGTATCCCATTCCCATACAATGTCATATGTACATGTCGTACTTATATCATAATTGGTGGATAAAGTAACTGTAATATTCTCTGTAGCATTATCTATCTCATACTCTTCCGTAGATACTTCTGGTATAAAAGGAATATCCTCCATTACAATTGAATTTGTTGATGTTGAGGTAAATACCGGTCTACTTCCCAATGAGGCTACTACATTTTCTGTATTATATGAAATATTTTGGACTATAGCATAAGTACCACCAATTAAAAGTAATAATAATACGATAATATAAAGAGTAATACTAACTGCTTTTTTATGTTTTCTTTCTGCTTTCATATTTTAACTCCTATTATAATTCTATAATAATCTGTTAAGATATTCAACAAATAAAAAAACAAATATTTAGAAAATACTTGTTTATCGACCCCTTTGTTTATTTATTTTGGTTCTTAAGTTTTTTAACTCATCTAGAGTTTTTCGATATTCTAATCTTAAACTATTTATTTTGGCATAAGCTTTATCTTTATCGCTTCGCAAATTTTTTTTAAATGTATAATCTCTCGCCGTAAAAAGATCTCTATTTATTTCTTCAATAGTCCTTTTTAAAGCATCAATTTCTGAAGAAATATCAGTTAATCGTGCTTTGCATTCATCTAAATCAACTTCTTCATAAGCCATTACATCATCTAGATCTAGTCCTTGAGATTCCGCCCATACATCCTGAGGAATCATCATTATTTCATCTGGATCTATTCCTAATTTTTCATAATCATCAAAAGCTGCATCTAATTGTCTATTTTTAACCATTACCGACCACCCTTTACATTATATTCTAATTCCTGATTTAAAGCAACTATTTGAGCTTCCACATAATCTCTTAAAAGAGTAACCTTGGTAATAAATTCTTTATATTTTTGCACTTTCAAATAATGCTTATACTCATTTGCTAACATATCTTCATATTTAGAAATCATTCCTAAACATTCCATGCAGGAATCTTCGCTATCATCACTATCTAGTTGTTCCCTAACTAAGGATACTAATTTCTTAAACTTTTTTTCCAATTTATAACTAGCATAATTACTCATCATATCTTTGTCATAAATATTGATACGACTAACATCAATCTTTTCAATTTTCTTTTTAACATCAAAAGAATAGGAAAAGTTTTTTTCAATACTAATAACCTTCTTTTTATTCTCTACTAGGGAAAGCAGATGTTTATTCATGATATTTCTCCCACAAATCAGGACGATTTTCTTTTGTTAATCTAATCGATTCTTGCTTACGATATTCGGCTATCTTTTTATGATCACCAGATGTTAAGACATCAGGTACTTCATAACCATCATATACACGTGGTTTAGTATAGACTGGATAATCTAATAGTCCTTCATTAAAGGATTCACTATCTAACGAAGATTCAGTAATAACACCAGGTAATAATCTTACTACACTATCAGCGATAATCATCGAAGCAAGCTCGCCACCCGTCAAAATATAATCGCCAATGCAGATTACTTCATCAACGTAATGTTTAATTCTTTCATCAATACCTTCGTAATGACCACATATCAAAATCAAATGCTTATAATTAGTCAATTCTCGAGCCTTTTTTTGACTATATAAAGAGCCTTTAGGATCTAATAGTATAGTATGACTATCTGCTTGTTTAATCTCCTTTAGAGCACTTACAATAGGGTCACACATGATAACCATACCTGACCCACCACCATAAGCTGTATCATCTACTTGATTATTATTAAGTTTAGTATATTGACGGAAATCTATGATATTAATAGTAACTTTGTCATTACCAATAGCTCTTTTGATAATGGACTCGTTTAAAAAGCCATCAAACATTTTAGGAAACAACGACAATATATCAATTTTCACGGTATCAACTCCTGAGTGTTTTGCACATTTATTATTTTATTATCTAAATCAACATTAACGAAATACTTATCAATCATCGGAATGATTAAACTACCATCTTTAATAAAATAATCTTTCTTATTCAATAATATTTCTTTGACTACACCAATCTTTTTTTGATTGTCAATAATAGCAAAGTTAATAATTTCAGAAAATAAAAACTCGTTCTTATCTAAACCAATATCTTCCTTATTCATAAAGATATCTTGATGAAGTAATAAATCTATCTGATTAATATCATCGAATTGTTCAAAAGAAACAATATAATTATGTTTAAATTCTCTTACTGTTTTAATAATATAACTAACATTATTAATCCATAATTTATTATTTACTTTAAATATTTTATCTTGATGATTAATGTCCGTGATAATTTTAATTTCTCCTTTTAAACCAACCGGACCTGCAGATGACCCAACCCAAACTAAATTATTCATGAAAGACCTCATACATGATAATCGAAGCCGCTACCGCAGCATTTAAACTTTCGCAATTTTTACTCATAGGGATATTAATAAACCCATCACATACATGTTGTAAATCAATATTCATGCCTTGGCCTTCATTACCAATAATAATAGCTAACTTTTCTTTTTTTAAATTTCGTAAATCGTACCCTTCGCGAACATCAGTTCCCAAAATAGAATACTCCTTACTACGTAATAATTCAATCATATCTAATAAATTACTGCGAATAATATTAATATTAAATAACATACCCTCACTACTACGAATTACTTTATCATTATAATAATCTACGGTATCATTACTAACGATAATCGTTTTAAAACCAAAGGCTACAGCACTACGAATAATGGTTCCTAAATTACCTGGATCTTGAATACGATCTAGTAATAATACATTACCTGATATATCACTAGGCACAATATGTTTACAAACAGCCATTACTTTTGGCGGCGCAATTAAGGAAGATATTCTCTTCATAATCTCAGGAGTTACTTCATAAGTTGGATATGATGATTCATACTTATCAGTCGTAATAATTTCTATGACAATACCTTTTTTAATAGCCTCTTCGACCAGATGTTCATTTTCCACGATAAATAAGTGCTCAATATCCCGATATTTTTTCATTTTTAATTTCGCCCAGTATACGACTTTGGCATTATTAATACTACTTATTTTCATTTTCTAAGTTCCGACCTCCTGAGTTTATAATTTGGACAAGCTTGTTCCACAATAGCCCAAAACTTTTTGGAATGATTACCTTCATAAAAGTGTGCCATTTCATGAATAATAACATAATCAATCAAATCAACTTTTTTCTTAATCAACTCTGTATTTAAAGTAATAGTCTTATCTCGACGATTACAAACACCCCAACGAGTTTTCATTTTTCTAGTCTTTAATTTAAATTCAGGTAAGTTATTAAAACATTTCCGACAGATAGCAATTTCTTCCTCGAAAACTTTTTGAATTTCATTTTCTAAAAAAGACGCTATCATCTCATTATTTTTAGTATAAAGATAATCTTCCTTGATATATGCCTCTTCGACATTGTCCTCATAAATAATATCGTATCTTTTTCCTAAGTACCAAAATTCCTCGTTATACTTCATCAAAGATAAATGACGTTCATACATCTTAAGTAAAGAAGCCTCATTCTTGGATATTAGACTAGCTATTTCATCATTTAAGGTATTTCTAGGACATGTCACTACTAAAACACCATTTTCATCAAAACGGAAATAAATATTACGATTATTTTTATAAATAATCTTAACCGGAATTTCATAACTACCTAAAATGATATTCATACCTACATTTTAACACAAAAAAAAATTTTTAAAAATACTTTATTTACAACTAAAAAAGAAAGACTTTCATCTTTCTTCATAATTATATTTATGTGCCTACATTTCACTCGCCTAAAGGCCTTCAATTTTGCCTAATGGCAAAATTAGATTAAAGATATTAAGATACTCGGAAGAACGCTGGGACGATCAGACACTAAACTTCAAGGGAAGCGTAGTAAGCACAGTAAGCATGACCAGAGACATCGACATCACAGTACCCGTTAATAATGCTATCGCTGCAGCGGACAAAACCACCGGGGTACACTCCACAGTAGAGGTTGCCCACATTGCAGCGAGCGATGTAGCCGGAAGTGCTGCAATCACCTATATCGACTGTGATTCCTGCATCGATAAAGGCTTGATAGATTGCTTGTTTGGCACTTGCTTGTTGGGCACTGGTAAAATTACTATTTAATGTATGTCCACTTAATCCATATTGCGTATATGGTTGACTTAAACATATTTCATGGCCCTGAATAGTTGCACATGCATAATATTTACTACTATCTTGGCCAATATATATATTATGTCCTGTTGCTGTTCCACTACTTTGTAATGTTCCTCCATAATTTGGATGTGTATATGAAGGTTCATATTGTCCGGTATTCTCATTCCATGTTGATAGTGCAAACCAATATGATGGTAAGCCATCAATTCGATATGGATCATTCCATGTTCCTGTCCCACCATGATACGTTACATCGCTCTTTAAATATACAACAGGACGAACATTATAAGTAGCAGTACTAGTACTGTTATATGAAATATTACCTGTACTATTAATATAAAACTCCCTATATGCATAACTAGAAAGAGGATTCAAAGTCCATTGAATAACTCCAGAAGAGCCAGGAGCTGTATCAGTTACACCGGTATACCACAAATAACTATTCGCTGCACAATTAGTTTTGTAAGAACTACTACTCCACGAATTAATCTGAATTCCTAGACATGTAGCTCTAGTGTATGAACTACCACCACTACCATAAGTAGCAAAGCCATAATCACTAATAGACATTAATCCTACTTTACCATACCAATATACGGCTCTTTTTTCTCGTCCAGACGTTGTCATGTTATAAACACTTCCTGAATTATTTATATTTCTTTCTTTGTTATACCATGCTTCGGCAGAACCCTCGGCCGCTGTCGAATATGAACCTGTTCCATACAAATTCCATTTTACCGTGGCAATTTGTGATAATGCTGTTGATGATATTTTACTAGGTAAGGTAGCCTCTGTCGCCGTATAAGCACTAGCTGTTGCTTGGGTAGGCTTATATACAGTCGTACCATTACCATCCAAGTAACTATATGTTGCATTATAATAATTATACCCACGTCCACTTACAACATTATTTGTTATCGTATAAGCGGTATGTAACTGAGTTCCAGCAGCACTATATCCCGTTTTTAGATAATTAGTCCCATTTAACATTAACATTAACTGACTATCAGTCCAATCGTTAGAACCATAAGAGCTTGATGAAGTTCCAACCCCTGAAGCCTTATAATCAAAGGAAAAAGCGCCCAAAGAATCATTGCGAATTATTTTAATTAAACTACCCGTTTTTGTCGTCGAACATTCACTTGCATTACCATACGTTCCCGTACAATACTCCATATTAGGCATAATACCAATTATTCGCCATAATTCATTATTAAATAATATATAGTTATTTGGGTTTTTACCAGCAAATCGCCATTCACCTGGATGGTCTTCTGTTAACATCCATGCCTTACTTGTTATTGTATCAGTTCCACTTCTTGGCGCAGTATTAACAAGATAACCAGCCAAAGTAGTTGTATTCGTAAGCTCCCCAGTATTTCCTAATACCAAATGCATTTTAACTACTTTATTGATAGCTGTGTTAGATGTTCCACCTTCATCTTTATTTATCCATAGATATGCATAATAGGATTTTGAGGAATTGGCTGCCACGGCAAATGTGTTGTCAAGTAAATATCCTGTAGAAACTGTATCTCCGGTCATCGTTGCTACATCGCTAATTACTGATGGTGCTAATTCTATACCATTTGTTAACAGTGCCGTTCCTGCTGTCGGAGCCGCACTACCTTGTTCATATACAACATACTCTAACAATTTCGAAGGCATGGTATTCGCAGCGCCTGGTGCAAATGCTAATTGTACTTCTTGCGCTGTATCACATCGATTATATAAGGTAAATTCAGTTCGATAATTATTACTACTTAAAGCTTTAGCATCATTAACAGGGATTGCATAATCACCACTGATATTTATAGTATTACTTACCTGTAAAGAGACACAACCAGAAATATTAACATCAGCCGAAATATTACCTGATCCAGATGGAGTAATGCTATAGTAAGCATAAGATATAGATAAATATGTACATAAAGCAAGCATCATGACAATTACATATAACAATATTCTTCTCACGCTATATCCCTCCACTTTAATACACTAATCTACTCATAACATAAATTATATCAAAAAAAAGAAAAGAAAAATAGTATTTAATTTACTTTGCCCCCAAAAAATGTATAGTTTTTATCTAATCTTTGGTAAATTCCAATGAAAAAAAGTTGCTATGATTCTAAGACAAACTACTACGATAACAGATATCAAAACAGCAAAAGTAATATCTGCTACCCGACTAATGGCAAAACAAATAATAGCACCGATAATGGAAGCACATGCATAAAAATCTTTTACAAGAATATAGGGCTTACTACCTGCTAAGACATCACGAATAACTCCACCACCTACAGCAGTGATAATGCCAAGAAAAACTGTAATAAAAAAACCATTATAACCCATTTGAAAAGCGACACTACATCCTAAACCAGTAAAGATACCTAAACCAACAGAATCCATAACTAATAATAAGTTTTTATGAGAAAATGGTAAGTGATATTTATAAACCAAAAAGACCATTAAAGAAACAATTAAAGAAGTCAAAACATAGTATGGTTTTAAAAAGATACTAGGAGGTGTAATGCCAATAAGAAGATCACGCATAATTCCTCCACCAAAAGAAGTAATAACTCCTAGGATCATAATACCTAAAATATCCATTTTTTTCTCAATAGCAATAAGATTACCGGAAATAGTAAAAGCAATAGTTCCTATAATTTCTAATATCATAAACAAAATAGCCATATTGTCACCCTACTTTATAAGTATATCACTACATAAAAAAATAACCTATGAAATAGATTACTTTTTTTGTTTTTTTAATGTTTCGTTAATTTCTCTTAATAATTTAACTTCTTCAGATACTACTGGTTCTGCAGGTTTCTCTTCCTCTTTCTTATGACCAATTTCCATTAGTTTATTAACCGTCTTAAGAATCATAAATAGGATAAAAGCCATAATAATGAAGTTAATAATAGCTGTAATAAAATCACCATATTTAATGACTTGACCACCATAAATCTTAAGTTCACCGGCTACTTCAGTACCACCAATACCATTAATAAGTGGATTAATAATATCTTCCGTTAAGGCATTAACAATGCTAGCAAATGCGCCACCGATAATAACACCTACTGCCATATCCATGACATTACCTCTTAAGATAAATGTCTTAAATTCAGCAATAAAACCCTTTCCTTTACCTTTTAAATCCTTTACTTTACTTTTTTCTTCCATAATGTATTCCTTTCATAAATGATTATAGCACTCTTAAACCATTAATTGCAATAATATAAAAAAGCAAGTATTGCTTTATTATTTAGATATTACTACATTATAACCATATAATTACGAACAAGTAACGTTACCATCATACCCTAAACTACAAGAAAGTGAATTTTGATAACAACTTATTGCACCAGAAAGACGTATATCACAAGATAGACTGCCTACACTACAACCAGCTGCATAATCATAAGAGCCACAGTTATTATTTATATCAATATTCATCCCAGCATCCACAAAGGCTTGATATATTGCTTGTTTTAAACTTGCTTGTTGCGCACTTGTAAACGTATTACTCATATCAGTAGGTGGTGTATGCCCAGTAAGTCCATATTGCGAATATGGTTGAGAAAAACATACTTCATGACCCTGATCTGAAGCACATACGTTATATTTACTACTATCCTGTTTAATGTAAAAATTACTTTGAGTATCTTGCCCACTTGATTGCATTGTTCCACCATAAGCTGGAAATGCATAAACACCAGAAGCCATCCAATATCCAGTTGGAGCGCTTATTTGATATGGATTATTCCATGTTCCTGTCCCACTTTGATAAATCATTTCAGGTTTCAAATATAAAGTAGGACGAACATCATAATAATCAGTACTAGTACTGGCATATGCAATATTACCTATACTAATATAAAACTCCCTATAATTATAACTAGAATATGGATTCAAAGTCCATTGTCTAACGCTAGAAGAGCCAGGATCTGTATCAGTTACACCGGTATACAATAAATAACTATTTGCGGCACAATTGGTTTTATAAGTAGCATTATCCCACGAAGACATTCGGTATGCTAAACATGTCGCTCTAGAATACGTACTGCCGCCATTAGTAGCAAAGCCATAATCACTAATAGACATTAATCCAACTTTACCGTACCAATACACGGCTCTTTTTTCACGTCCAGACGTTGTCACATTATAAACACTTCCTGAATTATTTATATTTCTTTCTTTGTTATACCATGCTTCGGCAGAACCTGAGGAATCTGTTGTATATGAACTAGCTCCATATAAATCCCATTTTACCGTAGCTATTTGTGATAATGCTGTTGACGATATTTTACTAGGTAAAGTAGCCTCTGTCGCTGTATAAGTACTCGGTGGTGTTGCTGGCGTAGGCTTATATACAGTCGTTCCATTACCATCCAAATAACTATATGTTGCATTATAATAAATATACCCACGTCCACTTACAACATTATTTGTTATTGTATAGGTTGTATGCAATTGATTACCATTTGCATCATAGCCGGTTGTTAAATAATTAGTCCCATTTAACATTAACATTAACTGACTATCAGTCCAATCGTTTGAGCCAGAAGCAATTTGCGAAGTTCCAACCCCTCCAGCTTTATAATCAAAGGAAAAAGTGCCCAAAGAATCATTTCTAATAATTTTGACTAAACTGCCCGTTTTTGTCGTCGAACACTCACTTTCACTACCATAAGCTCTCGTACAATACTCCATATTAGGCATAACACCAATAATTCGCCATAATTCACCATTAAATAATATATAGTTATTTGGGTTTTTACCAGCAAATCGCCACTCACCTATATGATCTGAAGCTAGAATCCATTGACTATTTGTGACAGCATCAGTTCCACTTCTTGGCGCAGCATTAGCTATATAGTCAATAAGAGTAACCGAATTCGTAAGTTCCCCAGTATTCCCTAATACCAAATGCATTTTGACTACTTTATTGATAGCTGTGTTAGAAAGTCCACCTTCATCTTTAGTTATCCATAGATATGCATAATAGGATTTTGAGGAATTGGCTGCCACAGTAAATGTGTTGTCAAGTAAATACCCTACAGACACCGTATCTCCCGTCATCGTTGCTACATCACTAATTACTGATGGTGCCAATTTTATAGCATTTGTTAAAAAGGGTGAACCTGCAGTCGGTGCTGTACCACCTTGTTCATATACAGCATACTCTAGAACTCTCGAGGGCATGGTATTCGCAGCGCCTGGTGCAAAGGCTACTTGTACTTCTTGCGTCGTATTACATCGATTATATAAAGTAAATTCTGTGCGATAATTATTACTACTTAAAGCTTTAGTATCACTAACAGGGATTGCATAATCACCACTGATATTTATTACATTACTTACTTGTATAGAAACACAACCAGAAATATTAACATCAGCCGAAATATTGCCTGATCCAGATGGAGTAATACTATAATAAGCATAAGATACAGATAAATATGTACATAAAGCAAGCATCATGACAATTACATATAACAATATTCTTCTCAAGCTATATCCCTCCACATTAATACGTTAATCTACTTATATCATAATTATATCAAAAAAACACATAAATGAAAATATCATTTATGCGGTTTACAAGTACAATGCACTATGCAGTATTAATCTCCACAATGAGCGGAACCATCACTATTAATCCAGCACTGACCATACGTCGTTGAAGAACTCCAGCCTCCTTGACAGGATATATATCCTAAAATACTAATTTCACATTGAACATCATCGTTATCGCAAGCAACAAACTGTTCATAAGAACTGCAATCATTACTGTAATCAATTGAAAAACCAGCATCACTAAACACCCGAAACAATACCATTTTAGCAAATTCAGATTGATCAGAAGTAAAAATATTTCCTATTGTATGGTCAGATAATCCATATTGCGTATATGGCTGTGACAAACATAAACTTTTACCACTTGAATCCTTTGCACATACATAATATTTACTGCTATCTTGGCCAATGTATGCATATTTTGTAATATTATTTAAATCTGATTGAAGAGTACCACCATAATTAGGGAATGTATAATTAACTTCAGAACCATCAAACCAATAACTTGTTGGACCATCAATTCGATAAGGATCATCCCATGTTCCTGATCCACCACGATATGTTGTATCCGGCTTCAAATACAAAACTGGCCTGACATATGACGTACTAGTAGATGCTAAAACGTTATTTATCTTTCCTGTTGATGATACCACATTTACAGTAGATCCATACTCTAAAAAAGGACTTATCGTATATTGAGTTTGTCCTAAATTTCCAGGAGATGCTGAAGTAACCCCCTCAAATAGTAACCAATCGTTCAATGCACAATCTGTTTTATAACTGCCAGAATTCCATCCCTCAGTTTGGTAAGACAAGCAAGCAGTTCTATTATAAGTTGTACCTCCATTGGTTGCATAACCATAATCACTTGGATACATTAAGCCAATCTTTCCATACCAATATGCCGGCCTGTTTTCTGGTAATTCAGAATTGGAAAAAATACTACCAGCATTATTAATATTTCGTTCAATATCATACCATGCCGATGGAGTATTACTTTGTGAATCTGTACCATATAAACTCCACTTTACTGTAGCTATTCTTGGTAAATAGTCACTTCTGATATTAGAATATACATCTGTTGATTCTTGTTCAAAACCATCACCATAATCATAAAAACCAGTATATGAGGATAATGCAACTGGCAACGATGAAGTCAAATAACTATCAATCACACTAGAAATAGGTTTATCATTATGATCATATACAATATTATTAGTTATTGAATAACTTGTATGTAACGCATTATTATCAATATCATATCCTGTTGTTAAATAATAACCTCCGTTTAAATAAAACATTAAAGTACTATCGCTCCAGTCATTAGATGCCTCCGGAGATGATGTCGAACCTACAAAATACTTGTTGTCAAATTGCATATTCCTATAACTATTCAAAACACTATTACGAACAATTTTTAATAAATTCCCTGTTTTAGTGGTACTACATTCAGTCGCCGAACCAAATGTTCCGGTACAATATTCTGTATTAGGCATAATACCAATAATCCTCCATAATTCACCATTAAATGATACATAATTATCTGGATTCTTACCCGCATAACGCCATTCACCCGTATGATCAGACGTTAAAACCCACGAACTATTGGTTACATTATCTGTTCCTGATTTGGGTGCATTATCAATTAACCAATTAGCAATAGAATATGTAGTTACATTTCCCGATTGCAAAATAGTTCTTGATCCTGCTTTATAAAAAGTAGCTCTCGAAGTCATGATGGTCATCGAAATCAATGCCACAAAGACAAAAGTAAACACAAAAATTAAAACACTTTTCTTCTTTCTTTTCATATTTATCACCTATTATTTATACTCTTTATTTTACAATAATCATTATACCACAAAAGGTAATAAAACAAATATAATTTTTTGCAAAAAAAACCTCAATTAAATTTAATCGAGGTTTTATTATTCTATTTATCGTATAAAGTAATATCGGTTTTGCTAGCCAAAATACTACCATATTCGCATATATAAGATAAGGCAAATACTATGAGAATTTCAACAATATTTGCATAACCAATATTTTCTCCAAAATTAGTATCTAAAATAGCATTAGGTACAATTCCTGATAAGAACGGTACTACAATGACTGCAATCATTAAATAACCAATATTACGAAGGGATGAAGCATTTTCCATTGTAAAGGCTTCTCCATTATAGACATTCTTAGCAATATGCTCAATACTAAATAAAATATAACTAAGTAGTAGCAAGGTAACGCCACTTATAATACAAGAAATTTCTGCAATACACATAACTCTTGTCTTAGAATAATTATTTAAGACATCATCAATTTTCTTCGTACTAATTTCTAAATCAACTAAACGCTCATCTTCCCCCATTTTGACAATATAAGAGGTTTCGCCTTCATTAATTAATTCTATCTTCTCATCTAAACCTTTAACAGTAATAGTATGGCCATTAATATCAAAAGCACTAAAGAACATTGGTATACATAAAATGCAAACTATTAATGCTCCTAAACCAACATAGACTAAAATTCTCACAATCTTAGTAATGATTTCAATGGCATAAGAAATACTCTTTAAATAACTTTGTTTCGTAGGACTTAAACCAACCTTTTTAGGTCCCTCCGGAGTCTTTGCTTCTTTAACTTTCTCCGGAACAATATCACTCTTGTCAATTTTTAGAGCCTTACATAGTTTTTGTAATTCCTCATCACTGGGAACAATAGCATTATTTTCCCATTTAGATATACGACCTGGTGTTACATTAAGTATTTCCCCCAACTTAGTTTGCGTTAAACCTTCAGCTAAACGATATTTCTTAATCTTCTTTCCTATTTTCATCTCTATACCCTTCCAATTATAATCATATTATAGCATTATTCTTTTCATAATACTACTAATTTTTATTAAATTCCTGAACGAATTTTAAATAACGTTTGGAAATAGTCCTTATCACGAGCAAATATTTCCCTAATTTCTCGTTCAATTTGTAAGCCATCATTTTTCATCGGAGCATAAACTCCACAGGCATCAATACCTAACCCCCGGGCTATATAAACTGCCCGATATAAATGATATTGTTGACTAACAATAATGGCCTTTTTAATCTGAAAAATATTACGAGCGCGATAGATACTATCATATGTAGAAATACCCAAATGGTCTAAAATAATATCATCTTCATCAACGCCATTTTCAATAGCGTAATCTTTCATTGCATCAACTTCATTATAATCATCATTTTGATGATCACCCGTCATCAAAATCTTCGTAGCCACTTTTTTATTATACAACTTAATCGCTGTATTTAACCTTTCCTCTAGAATAGCTCGTGGTTTACCATTATAAACCGAAGAACCAAGGACAATAATATAATCATAGTTCTTACTACTAGGAATAGTTTGATGAATATATTTAAACGTTTTTAATTTAACAAATAAACTTATGATAAAAATGAAAGCAATTGCTAATAAAAACAAAATAAAAATTCTTTTGACAAATCTTTTCATAAATCTCCTACTATAAAAGTATATCATACTTATTATAAAAAAAAAGATATAACTGTCAGTTATATCCAATTATCAAAAAAATAAGTATATCTAGCATAAATAAACTACCAAAAATGATTGATGTTACCAAAGAATATTTTTTTGGTACTAAATATTTTTTAATCAAAGGAATAATGACTTTAACTAAAAAGATACCTGATAAACCAAAAAACAAAACTGATCTTAAGCAAACATATCCATTTATATTCCCAAAATTCCAAATTTCCGTATTATAATTCCATAAACGAAGATGAAAATAACAATCTAAAATATAACCAGTAGCATACTCTAAAACACCTGATATTCCCATACTAGTTAAAAAGACTAATAGTGTTTTTTTAGAAAAACGATATGTCAAAATGGTAATTAATACTCCACCAAAACCATATATAGGAATCCATGGCCCAAAAGTAGAACCTCTTTTAACAAAATAACCTAAATCAATACGATAAAAGAGTAATTCATAAAGAAAACCAAATACCCCACTGATAACAAAGATGAACAAAAGCAAGCATATTTTTTCCTTCTTATTCAATTCTTTCACATTCATCTACCCTACGATATCTTTAACTACAGCTAGATTATCAAAACTAACACTAATTTGTTCGCTAGTATTCATACTCTTTAAAGTAAAAGACTTTTGTTTAAGTTCATCTTCACCTAGAACAATAACAAACGGAATATTTTCACGATTGGCATAGTCTAAAGCTTTGCCAACCTTTTTTCTTTTCATTTCAATTTCCGTATTAATACCTAATTTACGAAATTCATTAGCTAATTTAATAGCTTCGATTTCTGTATTCATTGGCACAATATAGATTTTAATTAAACTTTCCATATTAAACTTTGGTGAATCTTTTAATATTTCATAAATTGGTGATAAACCAAAACTAATACCTACGGTTGGATAACTTTGTCCATCATTAATAAAGTTAGTAATAATATTATCGTAACGGCCGCCGCCCCCAAGACTACAAGTTAAGACTTGCTTTTTATCATAAACTTCAAAAACATTACCAGTATAATAGTTTTGACCACGAGCTAGAGTTGGATCAAAATGACAATCATTTTCAATGCCCAGTTTCGATAAATTATCTTGAAGATTAGTTAATTCTTGTAAGCCATTTTTTAATAATTCATTATTTGTTTCTTTATAAACTTCTTGTAATTCTTTTAAAGATAAATTAAAATTCTTTAAAATAAAATCAATTTGTTTTTTAGTAAGACCAATATCTAATAATTCTTTTTCAAATTCTTCAGCACTTAATTTATCTTTTTTATCAATAATAGTTGTCGCCAAGGACAATAAATTATCAGAGATACCACTTTCTATCAAAAGACCATTCATAAACTTGCGGCTATTGTATTTAACATAAATCTCAATACCTAATCTTTTAAAACCTTCAAGGTATAAAGTAATTAGCTCTGTTTCAATAAGTTGACCATCTAGACCCACTACATCGACATCACATTGCGTAAATTCACGATCACGTCCCAATTTAACTGGACCATCTCTAAAAACTTTATTAATTTCATATCTTTTAAAAGGCATATTAATACTGTTTTTATTCAAAGCAATAAACTTCGCAAAAGGGACTGTTAAATCATATCTCAATCCTAGTTTTCTCTCTCCTTGATCACTAAGTTGATATATTTCTTTTAAGATATCGCTATTTTCATCATACTTATCACTTAAAATATCATAATAACAAAGAATTGGTGTCTCAATAGAATTATAACCATATTCTTCAAATACCTTTCTTAATGTATCTGTGATATAATTACGTATTCTTTGTTTTTGTGGTAAAAAATCATAACCACCCTTAACATTTTGTATTTTCATTTTTTTCCATCCTTTCTAAAATAAAAATGCTATTACAGTACTTGTAATAGCATCTTTTATATGACTATGTACAAGCACTCAAAATAGCACTTGTACATGCAAATTTAAAATTGCAATAACAAGTGCATATTACTATGATGATGGACTAAACTAAATTCTTTCATAATAATACTTCCTTCCAAAAAAATGCTATCATAATTTAATAATAATGTCAATTTAATAACCATTACTTTCGTAAAGATTGTTGGTACTCTTTATATCGTAAATGACCTTCGAGTAACCGCGGATGATAATATATTTTTTGCTCTTCAGGATCATAACAATCACTAAAACCATATTCTTTGAGATAATCTTCTAGTGATTTAGCCATCTTTTCTTCAGCAAAGACTCTTATGCGACGTGGTGGCACTTGAGAAGATATATATTGGTCATAAGCTTTAAAATAATCATCTTTATTCTCGTATTCTTCCATTTTAGGTTTAGGTACTAAACGATAATCAGGATTACTGACCATTTCCCAACAATCAGTATATTTAATAAAAAACTCAGGTACTGTCATATAACCATCTTTTTGCACATCTTGAAAAACCATTCTATCAATAAAAGGCTTAAAATAATCAAAAGTATTACCAGAACCAGGTACTACCGGTATTTCAATCCCTTTACCTCCATATACAGCCCCCATTACGGGTTCCCGTTTATCATAATTCAAGATTCTGGAATTAAAAGCATCCCAAAAGATAGTTTCATTTTCCTCGGACAAATCGCCAATACAGATAAAAGAAGTCGTATTATTGTAATTATTGGTTTGAGTCGTTAAAATATTCTTATCCCATAAATACTCAATAGCTTCTCTATTCTCGGGAATAACAAATTCTTCGATGTTATTCATCACTTCTCTAATGGCTGTAGATACATAATTATACTTTTTACTTTCCATCGTACATCTCCTTAATTATTATATCATTTTTAATTTATTAACAACATCATCAATACTATCTTGAGGTGTTGATGCTCCAGCCATAATACCTATCGTTTGATATTCTTGAACATAATCCATATCTAATTCCCTACTAGTTTCGATTAATATAGCTTGAGTATTTTTTTTAGCTATTTCATATAATTTACTCGTATTGGAACTATTCTTACCACCAATGATAATCATTAAATCAACTTTTTGAGATAATTCATCAGTCTCTTTTTGTCTTTCTTCCGTAGCCATACAAATAGTATCCTTGGTGATAATATTAATTTTATTACCTAGTTGTTTTCTTATAATGGCTTCCATTTTCCTAAACTTTAATTTACTAAAAGTAGTTTGAACAATAATTAATAAATTCTTAATCTTCATTTTCAATGATGATTGAATTGCATCAGGAATATCTGCTTCCTCTTCGATAATAGAATAATTCTTACCACAATAACTAGAAGTACCGAGTATTTCGGGATGTGACTTATTACCAATTAAAAAAACATAATAACCTTGTTTTTGATATTCATCAGCAACATCATGAATTTTAGCTACAAAAGGACAAGTTAAATCAATGACTTCGAAACCTTTATTTAAGGCTTTGTCATGAATCTTTTTATCTACACCATGCGCCCGAATAATTAAAACACTGTTAGTATCTTTAATATCATCAATATTTTCAATTACTTTAATACCTTTAGCTTCCATGGTTTGAATAACTTCTTTATTATGAACAAGTTCTCCTAAACAATATATTTTCTTTTGTTTATTTAATGGTAATGACAAACTAGTATCAACAGCTCTTTTAACACCAAAACAAAAGCCTGCTGTTTTACCAATTATCACTTTCACTATTATCACCTACTTATCCATTATATCATAAAAAAACATAGTAAAATAATTACTATGTTTTGTACCTTAGCATTATTAACGCTTTTGACGATTGGCTTTACGATTACGACGATACTCTAATATTTGATACATACGTTCGTTATGTAGTTTGGTAAGTGTTGCATTAACATTATCAGCTTCATTTTTCGTCATTTTCATTTCAGGCTCAACTGAACCATAACGCTCCACTGATTCTTTATGTTCTTGAAAGTATTCATATTTGCGCATGGTTAACCAATTCTTTTCTAATAAAGGATCAACTTCTGGTAATGGTTCCTCAAGTTCTTCAGAATACTTTTCGTTTTTCTCATCATTATAATCAGGGTTAAAATCGTAAAAAATGGGTGAATAGATATTATTAAAGGCTAATTTCATAGCTTTATCACGCCATTTGGCAGCATTTTTTTCAATACCTTCCTCTATTTCACTTTCATCGATGCCAATAACTTTAAGTGTTTTTAATACGCCAGCACGAATGCCTTTATCACAATCTGGTGAATACATAATAAAATCATTACCATATTGCTCATCCGTAATCCAATTCTCGCCACCATTAAGTATCCAATCAATCTGCCAAGCAACAATTCTTTGAGCATATTCATGCTTCTTCTCGGCAAAATAAGCTGATGTCTTAACATATTCTAATACTTGATATAATTCAAGATTTAGTTTTTGATTTTTAAGTAACATTCTAGCTAGCCAAAGATCATCATTCAAATTACATGGTAAATAAACCATAGATAATTCATTTAGACGAGTAAAACAAGCACTAGACCAACTACCGTCACCAGCAAAAAAATTAGTTGTTGCCTCATTTAAGGAATTAACGACTTCTAGTGAATTGTATTCTTGTTGCTTAGACTTATCATTAATCTCTAAATACTTACCTAGTATTTCTCTTTTATCAACCATTAATTGTCCCTTAATAACGGAACCTTCTGGATAATATGTTGAAAGAGGCATCACATTTTGATTCTTTTTAACATAAATCCTTTCATTAGTAAAAAATTCATTATAAGTGTCATTAAGTACATTATACTTACAAATAAAATACTCTGGACCCTCTATTGTATGTACTTCTACAACAAATAAATTCGTAACATTATATCTTTTCATAATCCAAAACCTCCCTAATAATTATTTATTCGGTAAAAGACGCCTTAATGTGGCAACGTCATTACTAAACATAATATCCCTATTATCAATTATTTTTAAACAAAAATTAATTCTTTCAATTAAGCCTGGTAAAGGTAATTCACCTTTAATCATTTTAACCATATCAATTATTTCTTTTTCAACTTCATCAGCATCAATATCAGTCTCACTAGAAATGATTACCGATCTAGTAGCAGAAACTAAATCATATGTTATTTCTACATCACTATGTTTTAAAACAATTGAATTATTTTGAAGTGTAACGTTGTAAAATCCACCCTCTTGATTAGAGAAAATTATTAATCCGAAATCATTATTTAATACGTTAAAAGATGCCGAATAATCAACCTTAACACTATTTTTGTGACCTTTTACAAGCCATTTAGAAAACTCAATTAAACCATTATTATGAAATGAAAAGTTTCTCGAAGATTTATTAGATTTCATTCCAACCCAATCTACTCTACCAAACTCAACGTCATATTTTCTTTGATTTTCATCTTCAAGAGTAACTTTTTTTAGTGGTTCACCAATCCTTGTTTCTGGGTGATATACATTAGCTAAAAGATATTGACTATCATATCTCATTTCTAATTCCTCAACTTCTAGCATTGGTGTACGATATAAAGCTGGACAATAAGCATCTAAACATTGTTCATACCAAGACGCATTCCAACCGTTAATTATCTTTGCCGTATCTTTCATTTCTCTCAATACTTTTTCAACAGCTATTTTTTGCGTATCTTTATCTAAGATTTCCATGAAATCCCTCGCTTTCTAATAAATTAGAAATAGTATACCATATAATTACTTTTTTGTAACTTTTTTTATCACATAAAAAAATCAATCATTGAGATTGATTTTCATTTTAGTATTAATTGATACCAACGTATTTTTCTTCAGTTTGGAATTCATCAGGTAAATAATCACCCTTATGTCTCTTAAAGACTACAACATCTACCGTTCCATCAACGTATCCTGCAAAACCTTTTACTTCTTCCATTTCTTTAAATCCTAAACTGTGGTATAGGTTTTTAGCTCTTAAGTTATGTAAAAGACAGTCTAACCGATAATTATCAAAGCCGGCTCTTTCCATATTACTTATGAAATGACCTAATAACTTTGTACCAATTCTTCTACCTCTGCATTCCTCTAAAACAGCACAATTCATTATATACATTGCATCATTGTTCATGACATCGTGTATACATTCAAATACATAAGCTTCGATTGCTTTCTTATGATTTTCATTAATATTGATATATGGCGTATAATCAAATTCTAAATTAACGCTAGGATCTAATGCTACAACTAAACCAATAATTTTCTTATTGCTTTTATCTTCAGCCACATAGATATTTTCATAATTGAAAATAAATCCTGGCATAAGTATTTTATCACTTAAAAACGCTATGGCTTTATCAACACTATTTTCAAACCAATATGGATAAATATAAGGATCGGTTTGATAAATTAACGTGGCAATCTCTGCCATATTATCCGTCCTTTTTGCCCTTCGGCAAACAATATCTTCCAAATTTACTTCATAACTTTCCTTTTCTATCATTTTTTCATCTCCTTACAATAATCAAATCTAATCATTGATATTACAATTGATATAAGCGTTAATATATTTGATATACTGAACATATATGCTTTAACTATAAGGTCATAAATTAACCATAAGGTTTGATTAGCAAACATTTCTTTTCGAATATTGGTTTCTTTCTTTGTACATACTGTAGCACAATATATTAATGCACAAGCCACTGGTATCAAATCAAGTAATCCCTTATATGAATAGAAACCTAAAGCTAAGTTAACTACTACATAAAAGGCTATCATATAAATAGGTACTTTCTTACCTTTCGAATCATACAGATAATTAATAAAGGTTTCAAAAACAGCAAAAAAGCAAACTAAACTACCCGATATACTATTTAAAAAGAGAAAGTTTAAAGCAGATGCTAAATTCAAACATAATAGCATAATCATGATATTCTTCTTAGTTTTCATTTGCATTGATACAACACTAAATATAATACCTAAAATACCAAATATTTGAGCTATAACAAAATTATTCATTCTTACTACCTCCGTTATTTTTTCAATATCATTGTAACATAATCCCTTGTATAAAAACAATAAAAAAGGCAGTACAAAAAAACTAACTATTCCTAGTTAGTTACTATCACTCTGGTGCTGAATGACTGAATTGAACAGTCCTCTGAAGCTTACCATGCTTCCGTTTTACCACTAAACTAAATCAGCAACACTATGTAAAATATATCATAAATCTTTTTTTAAAACAATAAAAAAGCATCAAATGATGCTTTATTTAAATAAATAATTAATTAAAACTGGACCAATTATCAAAAGTAATATTAATGGAACAAAGATGCAAACAGAAATAACTGATATTTTCGTAGGCATTTTATTAATTTGACCTTTTATCTCTAATATTCTTTTATCAGTAATATACTCTATTTGATTATTCAATGCATCGATAATAGAGTTGCCATATTCACTAGTTTCAATTAAATTTAAAATAACATTATTAACAGTCTTCGCCGGCATTCTTAAACGTAGATCCTCAAGAGCCTCCGTTAATGACTTACCAAGTTTAACTTCCTTTAAAACCTCCTTCATTTCAGCAGACATTTCACTATCAATAGCATTACAAGCAGTTTCAATACATAATTTCAGATTACTTTCACTTTGCAAAGTTAAAGCCAATACTTCAAAAAAGAAAATAGCATCATGCTCTAATATGTTGGCCCTTTTTTTAATTGGCATAGTTAAACAAAAATAATCATAGATAAAATATAGAACCACCGTTACAACTGGAGCAAGAAAATATCCATATCTAGTAAACAGCAACAAACAAAATGTTAAAATCATCACAATCAATTTTAAATTTAAGTAATGATACACATTGAGTTTTGTCTTAGGACCTAACATTAAAATCTTATTATTTATTTTTTGAATCTCATTACGAGAAAAGATTTTTTTTACCAGGATATCATTACTCATACTTCATTCACCTTCATAATCTTTTTTATTACTACAAGATACAAACTGTATAACAAAACCATAATAAAGATAATTAAATGACCCGCACTTTCCTCTAATAAAGGACTAAAATAATCAGGACTTAATGCTACAATAACGAAAATAAAAACAAAAGGCATGACAATTAATAAACGATATAAAAATTTACTTGATGCTGTTAGAGCCCCTAGTTCATTACGAATTTTTAAACGATTATAAAAATTCTTTTCAATCATATTAAAAACCGTTACAATATTACCACCCGTTTTACTTAGTAACGATAACGAAGCTGTAATATATTTAGCTTCCTCTAGTTTAATCCGATTATATAGCCGAGAAAAAGCATCATCCAAAGAAAGGCCATAACTAATATCTTTATATATAATTTCAAATTCATCCTTAATCGGACTAGGTAATTCTTTTTTTACAATCATTATTGCTTCCGTAATATTTTTACCGCTTTTAAAAGCACTATTCATAATAACAATGGCTTGTAATAATTGTTCCTCGATAAGTTTCTTTTCTTGCTTATAAAGAATAATAACTAAGATATCCAAAAGCATAAAAGATAACACGGAAAGTAGTAAAAAACTACCCATTGAAAAAGTATTTGTATCTAATATTAAAGTAAATAAATATATACATTGCATTAATACCGTCACTAATAATTTAATCGCTATTAAATGTAGGCCATCAATGTTAGTATTAGCATACAATAGTTTTTTAGATAAAGCATCACCATATCTTGTTAAGAAAACAGATTTACTCAATAGTCTAGCCAACTTTTTAATAAATTTCTTAATAAAATGGGTAATCATATCAATAAAGGATAAATCTTCATTATTCTTTGTTTCCATTGAAAAGGAAGATATCCTTCGTTCACTTTGAACAGAAAAAAAGATTTTAGCAAAAAGAAAAACTAGTATTACAAAAATACCACTTAATGTTAGTTGTCGTATCAATGTTTTAACTACTAGTTTATCCATACTATTCCTTTCTATTCAAATATTTTTCCGACATCTTTATAACCAAAAGAGACAATCTTATTTAAACATTTTGGCTTACCAAGCATTCTGACAAACTGACCATGTACTTCACCTTTCGAAGTCAAACCTAATCTTTCAAAAGTAAAGATAGGTTGTAATTCAATTTCATCACCCTTAAAACCTACAACTTCACTGATCGAAGTTATTTTTCTTTTACCATCAGTTAGTCTTTCAATATTAATAACGATGTTAATAGCACCTTCGATATACTCACGAACAGCCTTAACAGGTAAATCAATATTAGCCATTAAAACCATCGTTTCAAGACGATGTAAAGCATCCATACCACCATTAGCATGAAGTGTTGTTAAACTACCTTCATGACCGGTATTCATGGCTTGTAGCATGTCGAATGCTTCCTTGCCTCTTACTTCACCGACAATAATCCGATCTGGACGCATCCGTAAAGAGTTACGAACTAAATCACGAATCGTAATTTCACCACTTTTTTCATAATTAGTAGTTCTTGTTTCCAAACCAATAACATGCGGTTGTTTTAATTTTAGTTCGGCAGCATCCTCGATAGTAACAATTCTTTCACTTTCACTAATAAAACTACTTAAAACATTTAATAAAGTTGTTTTACCCGAACCAGTACCACCGCAAACAATGATATTTAATTTAGCTTTTACAGCGGCTTCCAAGAATTCAGCCATTTGGGGTGTTAAAGTACCAACCCTAATTAACTCTTCGATATGATTCATCGAAGGAGCAAACTTACGAATCGTAATAACCGGTCCCTTAGTTGATAAAGGTGGTATAACGGCATTAATACGTGAACCATCCTTTAAACGTGAATCAACCATGGGACTATTCGAATCAATCGTTCTACCCATTGGCTCAATTAACCTTTGAATAGTCCTGACAATATGCTCATTATTAATAAATGAGACACTTTCATCTTTAATTAAATTACCATCAATTTCAATATAAATCTCTTTCGGAGAATTAACCATTATTTCGGTAATATTATTATCCTTTAATAATTCGGTTAAAGGTCCATAACCATTTATTTCATTATCAATTAAGGTATATAAATGATTTCTTTCTAAATTAGATAAATCATAACCCTCGATTGTTCGATTAATTTCATCATTAATATAGTCATTTAAATCTTCTTGATCAGATATATTAGCATCGATAATATTCTCCACGATTTTCGTTCTTAATTGATCAAGTAATTCTTTGTCTTGAAAGACATCATAATCATTAATGGAATTAATTTTTTCATAATTATCAGCATACTCAAACATGCTTCGTAAATTATTTGTCATCTTCATCCTCCATTAAATCATTACATATCGCTAAGAAGGCTTTATACACTTTGGGATAAATCTTTGGCATTTTATTCTCTAAAGTTAAAATAGTCCCATCAGACACATAATTATCCATTGTCCTTAAGAAAAAGGCCGCATCAATATAATAATCAATGTTAGCTTTAATCATACTCTTAACATCGTACATTGAATAATACTTCTTATATGGATTAATTGAATTATTTAAAACGACTTTATAATTGGTCTTTTCAGCATCTTTAAAAATATGAATCAAATTACGCATATTTTTTAAATCCATTAAATCATTAGACACCACAAGTAATATTTCATCACATTTGTCTAATAATGTTACATTAAACTCACTTAAGACGTGATTAGTATCCACAATAACAATGTCATATTCATTCGTAGCCTTTTCTAATACTACTTCAATATAGGAAGCTGATATTCTGGTACCCTGTCTTGGGTCTTTACAAGCTGCTAAAAAGTCAATTGAATCATTATAATGTGTAACATAGTCCCTAATAGATTGATAATGATTATTGGCATAATCTTCAGTAAAGTTCATAATGCTTTTCTCAAAAGGTTTATTTAAATAAGTAGCAATGGCTCCTCCAGTTAAATCTAAGTCGACAATTAGGACTTTTTTTTCCAGACGTGAAAAAACGCCAGCTAAATTAACAGCCATAACACTTTTGCCAACTCCACCTTTAGCTGAAAATATACAAATGCTTTTTCCTTTCACACTATTCATTTTTTAGCCCCTTCGAATAAGTAATCTTTCCATCATTCTTCTTACCAATAATATCGACTTTAATTTGATAATCATCTTTCCCAATTAAATTACCTAAAAAACTGTCTATATGGTAAGTAAAACTAATCTCTAAACCATCATCAGTTGATATCTCAAAATCACTTTCAATACCATTTTTATTATATAAATTAATTATATCATTTTTTTCAGGGTTTTCAATACATGATGCAATAATCGACTTAGTAAGAGAATTTAATCTTATCTTATTATAACTAATCATCCCAAGTTCAATAACTACTCCCATCAAAAGTAGGATTAAGGGTATCATAAGTACAAAAGTAATTAAGACTTGTCCATGTCTATTATTCATGAATACTCCTTGTTACTTTAACATTATAGGTATCGGATATAATAGCACTAAGTACCGGGGAGGTTATATCTACTTTTTTAGATAACGTATATGTTTTTATACCATCAACGCTTTCTGTCTTAAGAACTAAATCACTATCTAACTGAGTATTTTGATCAAGGGTAATTTCTTCGATGGCGGATTCTAAACTCATTTTTGTTTGCATTATTTTTACATAATCAAAAACAGCTAAAATTAGCATTAAAAAAACAGGTAATATAATAATAAACTCTACTAAGGCCTGTCCCTTCTTATTCATAACCATCTTCCCTATTATCATTATAAAATAAATCACAAAAAAAAGAAAGATTTTTCATCTTTCTTGTTCATAAAAAACGTACTAGCTACAACATTTAAACTAATTAACGACATTATCTTGACACTTAGCCTTACCATCAGCTTGGACCCAACATGTTTTACCATTGGCATATACAAGGATAGTTCCGTCATAGGAAATAGAAGCCCTGACTAAATTACCATCGTTCAAACAAGAAACTTCACTTGAATCAGTGTTACACATATCAGCACTTATTCCCGCATTCTCAAAGGCCTGAGAAAGGGCTTGTTCTGCATTTGCTTGTTGCGCATCCGTAAAACCACTATTCACTGTATGCCCACTTAGACCATATTTCGTATATGGTTGCAATAAACATATTTCATGAGTACCATCTGTTCCACAAACATAGTGATTCAAATATTCAGAAACTATATAAACAGGTTCTCCAACTCCTGCTGCTGTTGAATATGTAACAAAAGGAACATTTCCTGGATAAAGGTATGTTGAAGCAAACCAATAAACCTTCGATGTTGGATAACCATAAACATTTCCACCACTACAAGATACATTACCAATACGTACTTTTCCCACAAAAGATGCACCTTGAAAAGCATCTTGATTTAACGTTAAATTATAAAACTTAGTTTCAAAATTCCAATATTGATTAACATTATATGCAACTTTGTTATCAAGACTTGATTTATTACATATTTGTCCACTATAAACGACTGTTGATAAGGATGAGGCATTATAATCGGGAAGTTGCGTAGAAAAAGTTACCACTGGCGACATTGTAGATGATAAAGTTGGTGTTACTTGACCTTTATAAGAATACGCCGTATCATTTTGATAACCAACTAAAACATATTCCTCCGTTGCTCCTGTGGTCTTTTTATATTGATTTTTGGTATTGCTTGTTGATGTCCATTCCCAAATAATATCATAGGTACAGCATCCAGAACGATAATCATCAGTCGCTAAAACAACATTTAAATTAGTATTAGCTGTGCCTACTACGGTATTGGTACTACCCTCTTGCATAGAACTAAAATCAATAAAAGTATTTAACACCCCATTACGATTAACCGTAAATGTTAAGCCATTACCAATGGCAGCATAGATATTTACTTTGTTTCCTACCCTAACAATCGAAGTAATTGCTGCATAACTGGCATAAATAATGACAGCCAAGAAAAAAACAATTGTAATAATTAAATAAACTGTTGTTTTCTTCATACTATCACCTATATCTTATCTTATAATAAAATCGTCAAAAAAACAACCAGTTTTGGTTGTTTTTATACTTACTTAACAAACTTTAACGATTCGAAGTGAATAAGTACCATTTGGTGATTCAACATTCACATCGTCGCCTTCTTTATGACCAATAAGAGCCATTCCTAAAGGTGATTCGTTACTAATTTTATTATTAAATGAATCAGCTTCGATTGAACCAACTAATGTATAAGTGTCTTCATCACCATCATCATCTTTAACTGTAACAGTAGACCCTACACAAATTGCACCTTTTTCAGCATTAGTAGCAATTTCACTATGTTCAAGACGATATTCAAGTTCTTTTATTTTTGCCTCAATTTGTGCTTGTTCATTACGAGCTGCATCATAATCAGCGTTTTCAGATAAATCACCTTGTGCACGAGCATCTTTAATAGCTTGAATTATTTGTGGACGTCTAACAAGTTTTAATTCATTTAATTCTTCTTCTAATTTCAAATATCCTTCAGCAGTAAGGATTAAGTTGTTTTCTTTTTTCATGTTATTTCATCTCCCTTTTTTAATACTATGAAAGTATACAATAATTATATGCTATTGTCAACTTTTTATTTATCAAACTTGACGCGCATTAAATCACCGGGTTTAACCTCTTGATGAACTTTAATTTTAATAATCATTTGGGGTTTATTAGCCATTTCTAACAAATTACGTTCTTCATCGTATATTTCCGTTATAGTATCACTAAAAGTTTCGGTATCCGGGCCAATAAACTCTACTTCATCACCTTTTTTAAAGAGATTACGTTCCTCGATTGTTGCTAGCATTTTTTCTTGATCAAATTCTTTTACAATGCCAAGAAAATCTTGATTACTTTCTTCATCACGAAGATTATAGTATTGATCTTGATAATCAGGCATTTTAGCAAAAAACTGCGGAGCACTTTCTCGATTAGCAACGCGATTTAATACTTTTAAATAATATGACTTGTCTTCTTCGGTTAAGGTATGATTTAAAAGTTTATCTATCACCCTACGATAGCATAAAATCACGGTAGCTATATAGTAAATAGAACGCATTCGTCCCTCAACTTTAAAAGTGTTAACACCAGAAGCAATCATTTCATCAATGTAATCAATAAAATTCAAATCTTTCGGAGTCATCGTAAAAGGATATTCATCTTCTTCATTAAAGACCCAACGACATATTTGGGCACATCCTCCCCGATTTGAATCCCGATTTGTCATATAATTAGACATAATACATTTACCAGATATGGAAGTACACATCGCACCATGCACAAAGCATTCAATTTCTAAACCAGTTTCTTTCTTTATCTTGGTAATATCTTCTTGCATTGCCTCTCTAGCCATCACAATTTGATTAACACCTAAAGATTGATAAAACTTCGCAGCATAATGATTTAAAACACTAGCTTGTGTCGATAAAATAACTTTAGTCCTAATTCCTAATTCTTGAATCTTTTTAAGCACTAAAATATCACTTGCTATAATGCCATCAACGCCTACTTTACCTAAAAACTTTAAGTAGTCTTCTAAACCATGTAAATCATCGTTATGAAAGACAATATTCACTGTTACATAAACTTTTTTCTTCAATTTATGAGCATACTTAGTTGCATATTCAATATCTTCCCAAGAAAAATTCTTAGCATTGGCTCTTAAAGAAAAGTCTTTACCGCCAAAATAAACTGCATCGGCACCATATTTAAGAGCAAATTCTAATCTTTCTTTATCCCCTGCGGGAGCTAATAATTCTACCATGTTTATCCCCCTTTCTAATTATTTTTAACCTTATAGATAGTTTTCGTATCTAAGAAACCTTCATCATTTTCTACGATATCAAATTTATTTTGAGCTACTTCCAAGACTTTATCATCATCTAATAAAATAGGATAATAGAAAAAGTAATGAACGTCCTTTTTTAGAAGTCTTAAACCATTATAATATGGATAATGATACATCATCATGCCAAATTCGTTTTCAATACCAATAAATTTTTTATCATTAATATGTAAATTCTTAGTTTCTTTCGTCTTAATATCATAATGTTTAGCATAAGAAGTTAAAAGTGTTCTTCTGGAATATAAAGAAGGAACTAAGCCAAAAACAAATAAACTTATCTTTTTAGTTGTTTTAGATATAATTTTATCAATCTCTTCTTCTGTAATATCAGTGGAAACAATAACATCATCAACATAGTCAAAATAATAATTAATAGATTCATAATTAGTATTAAAATGTGATAAATATAAAATCTTTTCTAATTTTAAATCTTTACATACTTCGATTAAACCAACATCATCAAAAATAATACCTTTGATGTTATGCGGAAGATGATGCAATATTTCAGCTAACTTATCCATATCCTTAGTATTCAAAATACGATTAATAAATAAATACGCATTTTCCTCAGTTATTTGATCAATCGTAAAAGTATGAGGAATTCCCACACAAAAAAAAGATAAAGGATAAACAAATTTTTCAATGTTTAATCCTTTAAGTTTAGGTATAATATCTAAATTAGTAACTGTAAATAAAACCTTATTTTTCATGACGTACACTTATAGAAAGACCATCACCGATATTAATAAATTCCGTATCAAATTCATCGTTATTTTTAAGAAAATCTATATATCCTTCGATTTTAACCACTAAACTCTTCAAATTACCATTTTCTAGTTCATCACTATGACCTACATAACCATGAAAATTAATATTATCGGTAATAATCGCTCCCCCTTCATTTAAGAAATATTTAAATTTTTCAAAAAACTTTGTATATTGACCTTTCGCAGCATCGATAAAGATTAAATCAAACTTTAAATCATTTGAAAGATTAACCTCTAAAGCATCTTGATAGACAACATTAATTTTTTTATCCATGTCACAAGCCTTAACATTCTTAAGACATTCCATATAACGAGTTTCATCTCTTTCAATGGTTGTAACATAAACATCTTCTTTAGCACTAGCCATCAAAATCGTTGAGTAACCAATTGCACTACCAATTTCTAAAATATTTTTAATATTATGCTCTTTAATATAATTCATTATAAAAGCAATAGATTGTTTTTCAATAATCGGAACATTTTTCTCAATTGCGTACTGTTCCATTTCTAATAATTTTTCTCTCATGATATCACCTATAATCCTAATTCTGTTTTCTTTTCGGCAAACTCATCGTATGTATTGAAAAAGAAAACCTCGCCTGTATCAACATCGGCTACAAAATAAACATACTCTGTGTCACTGGGATTTAATGCAGCATTAATGCTTTCCATCGAAGGATTACAAATACTGCTAACTGGTAAGCCTATAAAATCTGTATTTCGCGTATTATAAGCATTTTTCTCTCTAGTCTCTGCCCAAGTAAGATATTCTTTCATATCTTTTTTAGCTCCATAATAAGTCGTTACATCCATTCCTAAAGACATCTTTTTTTCTAATCTAGTATAAATTACTTGACTTACTTTTGCACGATCATTTTTGTTAATTGCCTCTTTTTCAATAATCGAAGCAATCGTTAATAATTCATGAACACTAGTACCATTTTCTTGAATATCATCTTTTAAAGGAGATAGTTTTTTATCTAAAGAACTTAATAACTTACGAACGATTTGTTCAACCGAAGAATTTTGATAAAACTCATATGTATCCGGAGCTAGGTAACCCTCCAAAGGATAATATATTTCTTCATTTAAGATGGATTCATCTAAAAACCAATAATCATCAATAAGTTCTTTTAAAAACTCTTTATCTGAAGTTTTTTCAATAAATTCCTCAGCTGTTACATCAAAATAATTACCTATTAATTCAGCATAGTCAACTAAGCGTTTGCCCTCTACAAAAGTCACTCTAACAGTTGGTACGACATCAATAATCCGACCATCGGCTATTTGATTAATAATATCCATCGTCGAAGATGACTTATTAATAGTGTAATCTCCAGCTTGTAAATTAATATTAGGTTGAAAAAAGACATAAGCTAAAGTAATTATCTCACTACGAATAAGGCCCGCCTTTTTAAGATTTTTAACAATATCTATCTTACTAGTGTTAGGTTGAACACTAAAAGTTACTTCCGAAGGTGATTTACTAACTGGCTTCAATGACATAAAGCCATAGATAACAACTCCAATCACAATGGCAATTAAAACCCCTGAAAAACCCAAAACTTTTTTATTCTTCATCTTTATCCTCTTTTTCCAACTTTAAAAGCATTTTATCAATTAATGCCCATTCTTCGTCTGTTTCTACTGGTAATAAAGTTTGTTTACCATTATTTTCATGATAAATACCAGCATAAGTAATGACAAAACCATCATCATCTAAAGTATTATCAGTATATATAACATATAAATTATCATTTTCTTTCGTTGTAAAAGTCAAAAGGATATGATACTCTTTTGACTCACCATTTTCATCTATTAAAACAATTTTACTTTCTTTTTCCATCTATGAAATACTCCTTAGATAACTCTCTAAAATCAAAACTGCAGCTTCCATATCAACCCGATCTTTAAATTCTTTTGATTTCAAATTATTATCGTGAAGGATTCTTTCTGCCTCTACGGAGGTCAATCTTTCATCGACAGTATAAACCTTTACTCCCAAAGCCTCAATTTTTGGAATAAAATTTTTAGTTCTTTCGGTCGCATACCCTAAAGAACCATCCATATTAATTGGTAACCCAATAGCTACATCCGTAATGCCCTCTTTTTCAATAATAGGAGCTAATTTTTCAATTGCTTCATCATAATTTTCGCGAGCAAAACGAATCGTTGTATGAGGAAAAATAATCGTATTAGAACGATCGGTAATTGCCACTCCTAAAGTTTTAGTTCCTAAATCCAAACCTAAATATCTCTTCATCGTCCCATATACCCATTTATGATAGCCATCAATATCTCTTCGCGAGAAAATTTACTAATCTTCTTACGAGCATCATCTTTGGAAGTAATATAACTAACATCATTTGTCAATAGATAACCAATTAATTGATTCGCCGGATTATAACCATTTTTTTCAAGCGAAAGAAAAACTTCATTAATTGTCATCATAATTAACTCTTGTCTTAATATATTAACATCAAAAACGGTTGTATTATCTACCATAACTTTTTCCTTCTTCCAAAAGTACTATCTTATTTTATCAAATTAGATAAAATAATTCAACTTTACCAAAATTGATTAACAAAAAAACAAGGTCACCCTTGTTATAAACAATTATTCTGAGCAAGATCCTTCGCCAGGTTTATCACCTGCAACATATTCTTGACCAAGCATTGAACAAGAAGACTTGGTAATAACATCTTTTAAATAGCCACCAAAATAGTTTACTAAGCCAATAACAATCACACTAAGAAGAGCTACAATTAAAATATATTCCACTAGTGCTTGACCTTTTTTATTCATATATACCTAACTCCATTTTAATTTTATAATATTACCCTTTCTTTGTCAAATATCATCTTCCGTATTTGTAAATAAAACTTTCTTTGAATTCTCGATATTTTTCTTCAAACTTTTTTCCCGTTGTTTTCTTATGGCCTTTACTCTATCAATGGCCTCTAACTCATCAATTTTCTTTAATGACTCAGAAGTCATAGTATTACGAATAACGTTTTCAGAAGCCCAAGAAAATATTTCACAAATCTCTAATTGATAACAAACATAATAAGCAATTAAATTATTAATAAAACTAGTAATATCTGTCTCAACAAGAAAGTCGACGTCTTCTTTATACTCTTCTTTATATTCTACAGGAAAAACTTGTAATTTAGTAAAATCACTACGTGAAAAGTTATAATAATGATTATAATAAATATTAATCTCACGATAATCGCGATTATTAACTGCCTTAACTAAAAAATCTTTAATCGTTGGTAAATCACTATAGAAGTTCTCTTTAGATAATCGTAATACTACTTTATCATCATTATATGTAATCTTTTTACCGACAATTATTTTATAATCATCTTTTGTTTCTTTAATTTTGTTAGATACAACTTGATTATAAGTTGAACAAAAACCAAAGTCAGAAGCAATATAAATATTTAAAACAGGTTTTTCAGGATCAGGTATAATCGTATTCTTGTCTAAAACAATATTATTGTTATACATAATCGAAGATATAATCTTTGTTAAAACCGAACTCGTAATACCAAACTCTTCAACTCGCGTTTTAGCAGCATTGATTCTTACTAAAGAAAACAGGTTCATAACTTGGACGATTGGTTTAATATTCCGCATACAAACCTCCTACAAAACGGTATTTACCCTAGTCTTATAATAATCATCTAAATAAGCAAAATAATCCGTTATGCTTTCATTATCTTTAATCTTCCGAGGCTTTTTGGTTTTCATATTTTCTTTAAACATAATATCAAGTAATGTATCAACCATTTTTTTACTCTCGACCGCTACTAATTGCTTCTTTTCACCATTCGTTATTTGGAAAAAGCGTTTTTCTCCTTCACTATCATCATTCGTCGTTTTCATGGCATAGACACATTGAATATTTTTATATTTAACTTGGCCAAGGACAACAAATACTTCGCCATTTTCTGTTTTAATTGTTTTACCAACATAGTCTTTTTCCATTTTTAATCCTCCTTATAAACCGGATAATTATCAATATCATTGCCTATAATAAGCGTTTTATTATTATAAACAACAACATCGTTATATAAATCAAAATCAGCATTATTCATATGTAAATTAGCTACTTTAATATTCTCTTTGATAACTAGAGCATCTTTATCATAATCATAGTATGTTAATGAACCGCGATTAGCAATAATATAACTTAAAGCACTTAGTTCAATCTTATCCCCATCAAGAGTTAAAATACTCTTATCAGGAAGGATATAAGTATCAACACCATCATAAATAATAAAACTATCGACATTTTGCTCTGTTCCATCACAATTTAATGTTTTAATATCTTTTTTGCTTTCCAAAGTACTATATTTAGGTAAACTATATGCTAAATTATCCCGATAATAAAATACTATTTTACTTTTAAAGGGAATAATTATCTTTGAACTATCAGCATAATACATAACACTATCCACTAGCGAAGTATCACTTGTAAGACTAGTAATCATATCATCCCCATAAACCACTTTACCTGTAAAAGTATTTTTTAGAGAGCCATTATATTGATACAAATTCAAAGTATCCTTAGATGTCACAATTTTATGACGATTACCTCGAATAATACCTATCGTAATAAGGGAAGCAAGAATCACTAATAAAGCCACACCTAAAACGGTACAAGCAATATAATTTTTTTGAATAAAATTATGAATTTTTTTCACGTTGATACTCCTTTCCCTGAATATTTCTAAAAAACTTTATGGATGTAAAAGTAAAAAATAAAACACCAAAAGCGTTGATTAAAATCTGTAATATATAATATGAAGATCCGGCATTTTCTAAACGCAAAGTATTAATTAAATTAGCTAAATATATCATACCAACATTAACCAAATTAATTACCCCGTTAATTAACACATAACTAAAGCGATTAATAATCGCAAATGCTACTAGTATTGATAGCAAACTAATTAAAGTAAATGCTGCCGATAATCTAACTTTAAATAATAAAGTATAAACCAATAATAAGTAGTTAATAATAATGAGTGATAAAGCTAATATTTGTTCATTATTAAAGTCAATAAGAAGTCCAAATAGATAATAAGACTTTCTTTTTTTCTTACCACTTATGAATAAAATTACATAAGCAAGAAAGACTAAAAAGATAGCAAAAACTACACCAAAGTATAAATAACTATTTAGAACCTCTTTCAACTCACTCATTTATTTCACCTTGAATCATTAAATTGAAAACATTATTACTATTCATGTAGGAAGCCACAATGTTCTCAAAATGAATTTCTTCCCCTTTATTTGTCATTATATCTACTTTCCCCTGTAATTCACCTATAATAGGAATATAATCAAGCATAATTAATAAATTATAATCCTTGGATGTAATCCGTACATAACTAGTATCTTCATAAGTTGATAACCCCGTTTTTATATCAAAAACATTTACGATAAAACCCTTACTTTCCATTATATCTACCTATAAATAAGAAGCTTAATTCATCAATATAGTCATATGTTCCATTTAAAATATTCTCAACATCATTTAAAATATCTTCGATTGCTACTTTAACACCCGGCATATTTGTAAAACTTTCCGCAGCAAATAAAGGTTGAGAAAAATAATTACGAAGTTTTCTTGAACGATAGAAAATATTTTTATCTTCTTCACTAACTTCATCAATACCTAAGATGGCAATAACTTCCTCAAGTTCTTCATATCTCGTAAAGTATGCCAAAGCTTTCTTTAATAAGTCATAATGTCTTTGACCAATTTTTTCTACATCAACTAATTTAGATGTACTCTTAAACACATTAATCGCAGGGTGTAAACCTTTTTCAGCCATTTTACGATCAAGTGTTATTTGTCCATCCATATAAGCGGAAATTGTTTGAACAGCTTCATCATTTAAATCATCTGCAGGTACATAAATTGTTTGGAAAGAAGTAATAGTACCATTCTTAGTAGAATTAGCTCTTTCCTCAACTTTACTGATTAACTCAGCCATATTGGCCATATAACCATTTTCGACAAGGATTTCTTTTAATTCCATAGATATTTCACTTTGAGCTTGAACATAACGATAAATATTATCAATAAAGACTAAGGAATCTTTATTTTTTTCATCTCTTAAATATTCCGCAATTGTAAGACCAGTATCAACTGCCATACTACGTGATACCGGATTCGATCCCATTTGCCCAAAAACAAGACTAATCTTATCTAAAAGATTAGATTTTTTCATTTCTTCGATTAATTCTTGTCCTTCACGCGAACGTTCTCCTACACCGATGAAAACCGCATTCGCAGAAGTATCATTATAAATATTATGGATTAACTCTCTTATTAAAACGGTCTTACCTACTCCAGCACCACCGATTAAACCAATTTTAAACCCTTTTTGAATTGGTGCAAAAAAGTCGATTATCTTAATACCTGTCCATAATGGCTCTGTCTCTGTATGTAATTCTTGTAAAGATATTGTAGTATTACGATTAATACGTTTCTTATCACTCTTAAATTCTTTACCATCAATAATCTTACCGTATGAATCGAATACTCGACCAATAACTTTATCAGAGTATTCCATTTCAATTCCCGATGCTTTTTTAACTAATTTAGCACCTTTTTTAAGACCATGATTAGTTTTCAATGTAATACAAGTTGCTTCGATAGAATCAATACTTACAACCTCGAAAGCATACTTACCATCTTCGGTTTCCAAGATGTCGCCAACGTGTAAATTATTATCTGATAAAACAATTTTTATAGATACATCAAATATTGAAATAATTTTACCTACTACCATCACTATACCCCCTCAACATCATCAAATAAATTAATCATCTGTTCTTTTGTCAGAGGAGTATATTTATATTGATTTAATTTTGAAAGAATTTGTTGACCTTCAATCATTCGGTTTTTCATATTTTCGCCTAAATCATCTAGATTTACTAATTCATATATTTCTCTAATTTCAAGATAAGATAACAAATCTTGACGAATTTTAATACCCATTTTTTTCATTTCCCGTGTTTGAACCGCACCACCTAGACGTGAAACAGAAAGTCCATAGTCAATGGCCGGTCTTTCACCACGGTTAAATTTCTTAAGTGATAAAACTAATTGTCCATCGCAAATGGAAATGATATTGGTCGAAATATAATCTGTTATATCACTACTTTTGGTCTCAACCACAGGAATCATTGTAATAGATCCCCCATCTTTATGTTGACAGCCATTTTCTAGTAATTTAGCATGGGTATAGAAAATATCAGATGGATATGCATCACGACCTGGAATCTTTTTAGCAGACAAACTCATTTGACGATATATATCAGCATGTTTCTTTAAGTCATCAAAAACAACTAATACATCTAACCCTTGAAGCATTAAAAATCTAGCAAGTGATGTAGCACCATAAGGAGTTACAAAACTCTTAGCTGGTAAATCATCAGCAAAAGAAGCAATAATAATGGAATAACTACTAGCATTATTTTTAACAAGATCATAATAAATCTCTTTTACTTCTTTTTTTGTTTTACCAATGGCTACATATATGCATACAACTTTCTTATCTTTTTGATTATTAATCATATCAAGACAAATTTGTGTCTTACCTGTTTTTTTATCACCAATAACTAATTGTCTTTGACCCTTACCAATTGGATAAAATAAGTCAATACCAGCAATACCTGTTAAGAACTCTCTTTTAACTTCTGTCCGATCAATAATCTCAATTGGTTCATTTTCGACATCAAACTCTAAAAGATTTTCAAAACGTTTACCAGATATTAAATCATTACCGAAAACATCGATAACTTTACCTAAACAATCCATGGAAAAAGATACTTTAAAGTTTTTATTTAAAGTATATACTTTGTCACCCACAACAATGTCATCATTTTTTTCAATAAGGGAAATATTTACTGTATTATCAAAAATAGCCGATACATATCCGCGTGCTTTATTGACAATACTAATGGTTTCAAAAAATGCTACATCCTTTAAACCTGCTACTTCTATGACGTTATTAGATACATTAATGACTCTACCAACACTAAAAATATTATCTTCTTCATTAATGTTCTTCATGACATCAGCAGCAATTTCATCCCACATTACACTCACACTATACATCCCTTTCATTTATACTATAATCGTATATACGATCTTGATATTTAATTATTATTCCCTTATATACATCTTCGCTATAAGTGGTTTTAATATATGGAGATATGTAATCGTAATTTTTTGAACGATTGCCTACGATTACTTCAATTTCCGGTTGGTTATTCTTAACAACCGAATCTAAATCCAATAAGAACTTATCTAACTTAAATTTTCTAGTGGTAACATAAGCCGTAAAAACTTCATATTCCTCATCACTGAGCATCTTACCAATAGCCTTTATTTGACCATCCCTATTTAACATTTTTAGTTTATAAATCAAATTAGGACTAAAACGAGCTTGGAGATTTTCATAAATCTTATAGTTCTTATTAAATTTACACTTAGCCACAAAATCTTTGATAACTTTTTCTTCATCAACTTGAAATATTTCATCAACCCGATTGGCTATTTTTAAGGCATTCGTGGTTTCATATTCCGTATTATTTATTGTTGATAAAAAATCTTTATCAATGTCCGTTCTCCGACTAGTATATTCCCTATTTTCCTCTTCCTCTTCTTCTATACTTTCTTCTGAAGATTCAAGATTATTAAGTTGTTGCTCTTTTTCAAATAGTTTTTCATCATAATCTTGAACCTTACGAAAGTAGTATTCTTTACTGTCATTAGTTAAATTGTCAATCAACTTTTTTAAAGCCAGAAACAATATTAATGTCAATAAAGAAATAATGATTATTAGAACAATTACTTCCATATTCTAACTTGCAAATGGATTCAAGTATAAAAGAATATAGATAAATGAAAATAAGAAAATTAGAAAGATTGCTAAAACAACCAAAATGGTCATTATAGAATGAATAACATCATTCTTAGTTTCAGGATTACGGCCAATTGACTCAGCAATCTTACCTCCTAAAACACCTAATCCAATAGACAAACCTAAGAAAGTTAGTCCAAGGATTATACCTATCGCAATCATCGTAGCTGATAAAACACTTTCCATATAAAACTCACTCCTTTTTATAATTTATATTTATATGATGATTCAATATCTATTGCCTCACCATTATAAATGCAATTTGTTAATTTCAAAGTTACAAAGTCTCCTGTTCCTTCAAAAGAAATGGAACCTTTGTACCCACTTGCGGAAGCAGCTTGACTCGTATTAACAACATCACTGCCTACTTTAGTATCATCAATATACATTTCAACGATAGCACTATCTAAACGATAACCACCCTCTACTATCAATATATATCTTACAACAGAATCACTGGTCTTTTCAAGACTTAGTGATGCTTTAATATTTTTTGTTTCTACACTTGCTGAATCAAATTTAACCGTTACTAATTCATCATTATCATTCTTATATGTGTAATAGAATTCTAGATTATACCTAGTATGAGCCTTTAACTCATTAACAACGAAACTAGTGGAATTAATGCCTAAATCATATTTACCAATTAATGAACCATTAGTATAGACATTTACATATACCTCATCATATTCTGAAAATGGATCATAGATAACATAATTAATTTTTAAATCATTTTCCGTAGTTTCAATACCCGTAACGGTTGTCTTTCGCGCTATATACTTTTGTACTATTTCCTGTTCAATAATGGTATTTTTAGGTATAAATGGTGTCTCTTCCGGTTGATCATTACCACCACCATTTCCATTACCTCCGCCCTCATCTTCAACAGGTTCAACTTTTTCCCGACTATGCTCATTTGTACTTCCATTTACTTTGGCTAAATCAATTTGCTCATTATTAATTATTAAGTACTCACGACTTACATCAAAATGGAAACCATCTGTTACTAATTCCAAATCCGTAAAGGTTTTAATATTAACATTATTATTGTAAAGATAAGCATTACCTGCTTTATCAATATCTACAAGTAAATAATCATTTGTATGTAAAGAATTATCTTCAGAACGAATAACTGATGCTACTACTAAATATTTACGATCAGCTATTTTAAATAAACGACTATTTCCAGAACTTTCAATAATGGTTTCACCACTAAACTTATTAATTTCACCATTATTGGCTATCTCATAAAAAGTCCCTAAAAGTTTTAATTCTCTTGTCTTTTCTCGATAGAAAACAGGTTTTGAATCAACATATTCTTTTTTTCCATCAAGCATCACATAATATTTATCAAGAACATTTTTTTTAGCATAAGTTTCTTCATTAATCGTTACTAACTCTCCGGATTCATTATAAACATAAGTACCATCCTTAATTTCATACTTAATTGTTGTCTTACTAATTTTAACAATAATAAAGACAACAATTATTCCTAATACAATAAAAGTCAAGGCGGAAAGGGCAAAGATGAATGTTTTGTTTTTTGTATCTAATTTTCGCATATTACCCTATCCTCCATAAATTGTATCAGCATTATATTGTTTTGAATCTAGAATATAACACTTATTGTTTACTTCATCCCAATAATTGGAAACGTTATTCTCAGAACATAACTCACTAGTATTTAAAGCACTAGCAACATTTCCCCCGATATAGAACCTAAAGATAATGTTATAACCAGCTGTAACAGGATATCCCGTTGAATAGGTATCATCAACACCGTGATTAATTGTCAATTGATAATATTTATCACCAAGTGATGAATCATCTTCTTTAATATCAATATGGCTACTATCACTGAAAATAATTTCGCCATCCATCCTAAATTGGTTATCACCACTTTTTCTGGTAATTGAATAATTAATACCAGCTACATAAGCTTCTTGATTAGGATCATCAATTAATTGATTATTACTATCAAGTATTTTTTCTTGTAAAATATTCGTTGCATAACCAAATTTCAAAATAGTTTGCATTTTAGTAGCTTGATACTCAAGTTTACCTATACTAATACCATTATCATCAAGCGTATAAATTAAATATGGAATTGAGAAAGATTCATTAACTAAGCCATCTTTATTATTAGCATGCGTATTATAATTAACAATCAAATAGTATTCTGTTAAAGTGTTAAGATTATCATAATTTATATTTGCTGTATAAACATGGTTATTCTTCACTATTTCTTCGATATGACCAGTATTTTGAATTTGAACTTTTCCAGGACCAGTTGCTAAATAATATGAATATGTACCAGCAGATACACCATCCGTTGGAATACTTACAACACGATCAGGATCATAAAATGTTACATCAAATTGTAAATACGGTTGATTATTAGCATCAAAATGGCTCTTCTTTACAACTTGTAATGTAGGCATTGTAAGCGCTCTAACCATCAAATCTGAACTATAGATATCATAAGTATTTTGCGTATTATTTTCCGTTACCATAGCCTTTATTTTCAAAGTATATGTCGTATTAAATTGGAAATCATAGTTCTCATGAATACTAATGTCATGTTTAACAAGTGTATTATAATATCCAGTTTCTTTAGTAAAACATGAACCATCAAAATGATTATAATCATCAACACAAGTTGCATATTGAGTTACATCAACGCAAAGATTATTACTATTACAAATTTCATAAACAAAATTATCAATACCAACGATGTCATCCACATTATATCTTGTTATTAATCTTCTTGTAGCATAATCTAAGTCAGATTCAACATCAAAGTTAGCATTTTGAACACTTACTTGATCAGTATTTTTTGTTTTAAAGGCATGATTTAAAGTTTGATAAGTGCCATTATTACCTGCAAGATATACCTTATCAGATGCACTGCTCATCTTAACATATGCCTTAATATGATAATCACTATTATGAATTAAATTATCTATTACAACTCGATAATTAACTGTAATAGACGTACCATTGGAAATATTCATACCACCATTTTCAGCACTCTTAAAGACAATTGTACCTGTCTTATAATCATATGAATATACATTAGTATCAACTTTAGTATTATTGACCTTTACAGATACTAAATCAAATTTATATCTAGCATAAGCACTATCATCCCAGTCACCAGTAATAACATATTGATTATTATTAACCGTACCAGTTTGTTCAGTTAACTCATTCATATTAATGCGTAGATTTTTAATATTGGTTTCAGTATCATCAAATAACTCTAGATAAACATACTTTTTACCATTTTCCGTAAATATTTCATCTGACGTTACACCAGATAAACTCATATTAAGTTTAACCCCATTTAAAGTTGGTGAAGTAAGAGAAATATTTAGAGATGGAACAATTCTACTGAAACTAAAATCAACATCTGTACCCACACTAGAAGCAGCTAATTCCTTAACAACTATTGGCACAGTTACACCAGGTGCAGTACCCAAATTAACCAAAATTCCTTGATGATTAACGCGATAATCAAGATTTACAAAGTTACGATTTTGATTAGTTGTAAGATTAGAATATATAGAGTTAATAAAGTATAGACTACCACTTCCAGGTGTTCTATCGCTTGATTGATCATCTACAAAACCATTTTGAGCTGCATCATATAGATAAGCAGCCGATAACGCAGAATCGCTGAAAACTATGCTATTATTACCAACGTTATTGTTATTTAAAATAAAGTACTTATTATTAATGATTTCATTTTTAAAGACAATACTATCACTAGCAACTACTTGAATAGCATATTTATTTTGAGCTTGTTTAACTCTATAACCAACAACACCACTATCATATGTAGCACTTAAAGAAACAGTAATAGTTTGATTTTTAAAAGGCATAAAATAGTTTTTAAATTTATCGGATAGATATAATTTTGAATAATCAATATATACGCAAGTTCCTGTATCCCCTTCACATGAACTAACATAAGCTGTTTTTCTTAAAGAAGTATCGCTATCGCTAGTTCTCCATGTGATATCATTATTAGCATCTTTATAATTAATTATATTAGAACTAATTGGACTTGTAGATTCACTATTATTAATATTATCGATTTTGAACTTCTTGTTTTGACCACTAAGGCTCAACTCCACTGTATAATAAGCAATGGTATTTAAATGCTTATTATTATCATCTGTATCACTTATTCTTAAAGCCAAGATATTATCATATTTTGGTTGACTACCCTCTTTGATAATTTCATAACTTAAAGCACTTAGACTATTAGTACCTTCAAATATGTAATGATTAATGCCCATATTATCAGCTGCTTCACTAGCGATTAAGGTAGGCTTAACTACAATTTCATAATCATCGCCAGTTACTAAATCATTGAATCTTACGCATGAGTAATTGGATGTATAACTAGTTGCTCCCGTAGAATTAACACATTCTATTTTCTCGCCTTTCTTAGTATTTGCCCCTACTTTATAGAATACATCAAAGTCATTACCAAGGGCATTATCAGGATCATCAGCATAATACTTATAAGTTATTGAAGTACTATCACTTTCCCATGGGAAGGCCATAACCGAAGGATTTTGTTTAGGAATTTGAACAAAATCAGATACAACTGGTTCCGGAGTACCAACATCAGTGTCAGAGAATGGATAAACAATATCCGTAATACCATCTTTATTTAAATCTAACTCGACAGTATATAACACTCTATATACTCTTCCTCTTCTTAAATATTGAGCATTATTAACATATAGGCTCTCATCACTCATATAAAACTTATACTCAGGAATAGTACTTGTTTCTAATAAGTCCAGATTGAAAGAAGCACGAGCATAATGTCCTTCGACTAATTCATAATTATTTACATTACTAGTAACATCTACAATGTAGAAATTAATCTTTCGAGCATATGACTTGTTGCTAAAGGTTGGTGTTACTTTTAAACCCACGATTGTATCATCATATAAATTTGGTATTTTTTCATTATTTGGTAAGCTAGCATTGGCAATAGGTGTAACTTCAATAGAACAATTACCATTTAAAATATCAAGTAAAGCGGGATTAATTTCAAAAGTAAACATACTTGGTCTAAATTCAACGTAATCACTGCCGCTTACACCATTTGTAAGACGAATGGTATAACGTTTAGTCATTTGCGTACCTTGTGTCATATGCATTGTCCGAAGATCATCAATAGTTAAATTGAAATCACTTAAAGTTAATGTCTTAGGATTGTCAAAATAATTATTAACAATTTCACTATTACCACTGACATGCATTGTTGCTAAGTATGTTCCTGTATAATCGGCGCCTTCATAAAGAATAATATCAAAGCCAGACATGTTATCTTTGACTGTTTCACTAGTTGAACTATCTAATAATAATTGGACATTTACCTCAAACATCTTTGTAGATGCTTCCTCAATCTCTAAATCACGAGCCGATATATCTGTAAGAACAATATCAGCTTTTTCGGTATTTAATTTAATAGCCCCTACCAAAGTGTTTCCTGGTGTAATGTCTTCATCTTTTGTATCAACATAAGCCATCAATCCAACAGTATAAATATCATCACTATTAAGCGTATCAATATACATCTCTACGCATTTAGTTGTTGAACTATGACCAGCTGGACATGTTTTATATTGAAGAGGTTTGGTGTTCTTATTACCTAAGCTGTCAGTATATTCCACAGATACAGGCTTAGTCGTATCAATTGTATTATCAACGTCGCTAATGATAAATAAACCTCGTGCTGTATTTGCCGTTAAGTCCTCTAATTCAAATGATAATGTCGGACTAATTTTAGCTTCAATATTAAATTTGTTACTCTTATTGGTTGTATAATCGATTAATTTTTCATTATCTTGAATAGTAATCGTTGCCGTATAATAATACGTTTGAGCAACACCATCAATATAGGCTTTAATCTTATCGCCAATAACAATTTCTTCATCAGTTATATTGTCTTTTTCAAATGAATCCACTAGTGAATCATCTTCATCATTATAAACATTATATATAACCTTTTGAATTGAATTATTAACATCATCAATTTCCCCAAGACTAAATTTAACAGTATAATCTTTTTTATTAATAATTGCAATTGGATCTGGTACTACTATACCGGCAGACTTAAATGGATTTTTCTTTAAAGTCGTAACTACACTTTCAATATAATCATCAGAGTTATATACAAAATTACCATAATTGAATTGCTCAACTACTACGCTATACTTTTCATCACTATTTAAATTATCAAATATCACATAAGAACCAGATGCTGAACGATTAACTACTTTACTATCTACGCTATGACCTGAACGATCATATAAAGTAACAGTTACAGATTCATAGCCAGCATCACTATCAAAAGAAACTTTATAAGACGCTTCGGATGAAGTAACATAATCTTTAGCAAGGGTTACACCTAGTGTTTTAGTTGTATAGATTCTTTGGAACATCCGATAATCAGTATAAATATTATCATTTCTAACATATGAAGCATATATGCTAATTAAGAATTCACTATTGCTTGGTAAATTATCAATAATATAATTAATAATTCCTTGATATTCACTATATTCTCTTACTTCTGTATATCCAGTTTTAATATTCGTGTAACGAACTTTAACCGTTCCCGTTATTAAAGAATTTTGATCGATTACTCGGAAATCCAAAGATATTTGATGTGAATTACTATCACTATTTATTACTTCCACAAATGGCACATTCTTGTATTCAATAACTGTTTCTGTATGATATTCCGTTTCATACTCTATTGGTGTTGGCTTAACTTCATTGCCATCACCGTTGCCATTTCCATTTTCACCACCTTCACCAGGTTCTTCACCAGTATCAGGTTTTTCTTGATATTGAATATCAATGTTACTGTCATTATCAATAATGATTTCTGCTAAATTAGCCTTTACTTCATCTTTATAGTAAATATTCTTTTCGCTTAAATCTAATTTGACATTGTCACCCACCATGATATAGCATTCATCGCTCGCGGTTTCAATACTTATATCAGTATTATCAATCTTAACCAAATTCCCTTCGCCAAAATTAAGTTCAAAATAATAGCCAGATATTAATTCTTCCGAACTACTAACTTTTAATTTTAGATTATTACCAGCTACAACATATTTCTGATCATTAATTCTACCAATAAAGTTATTTAAAATAACGTCTTTATTTTTACCATCAATAACATATTTACCATCTTTATATTCAATTAAGTAATTGCTTTTAATGTTATAGTAAGGAATAAAATTTTCGCTAATACCATCCAAATCCATTAATACACCATCAGTTAAATAATTAATGGATTTATTATCATAAAAGACAAATGAATATTTTGAGACCTCTTGCTTAACATTTTCCGTATCTTTAAAAATAACTTGCTTACTATAGCCTCTCTTATAATTAGTTCCCTTAGCAAAATAAACCTTTTCAGAAGATTCAAAATCACTCAAACTAATATATCCATCCGCATAGAAAGTTTCTGCTTTTTTAGTTGTAATTCTATAAACAGAAAAAATAAGCCCAAAGAATAGTAAAAAACTTACAACTATTAAGGCAAACAATGATTTGTTTTTCAAAATTATCACCTATCTTACTCATATATCATTGTATCAAAAAAGCAGTATAATAGTCAATTGATTGAAGCAAAATAAACATAAAAAAAACGGGTATTTTTCTATACCCATTTTATATTCTAAATGCGACTACATTACGTTCCTAATGCTGTACCCCTAAACGCATTTGTTCCTAATGTTCCTCCATATGCTGACGTAAATCCCGATTTAGTTGTATATGTATTACCTTTATATGTTACTGCGGATAATGAAGAAGAATAACTAAAAGCATTATTACCAATCGATGTTACAGTATTTGGAATGGTTATTGATGTTAGGCCTGTATCAGAAAAAGCAGAATTACCTATAGAAGTTACAGTATTTGGAATGGTTATCGATGTTAGGCCTGAATCATAAAAAGCATAATCTTTAATTGACGTGATTGTGTCTGGGAGTGTAACGCTGGTTAAGTCAGCACAATACGAAAATACATGTTTACCAATAGAAGTTACCGTATTGGGAATAGTTATCGAAGTTAATCCGCTTTGCGAAAAAGCATTATTACCTATAGAAGTTATATTACTTGGAACTGTATAGTTTGTTAAACTCCTACAACCTTCAAATGTACTATCGGGAATTGATGTAAAAAAATTTGGAAAAGTCGCACTGGTTAAATTATAACAGCGATCAAACAAACTATCACCAATAGAGGTTACAGTATCTGGGATAGTCATAGATGTTAAACCGGTACCACTAAATGCACTACCACCAATTGAAGTTATATTACTAGGAATGGTATAGTTTGTCAAATTACCACAGCCGGTAAACGTATATGCAGGTATTTTTGTTAAAGTACTTGGCAATGTAGCACTAGTTAAGTTATTACACCCCATCAAGACCCGACTACCTAAAGAAGTTACACTATTTGGAATGGTGATGGAAGTTAGTTCTGTACTTTGAAAAGCATTACTACCAATAGAGGTTACACTATTTGGAATGGTGATGGAAGTTAATCCACTATAAGCAAAAGCACCATCGCCAATTGCCGTAACATAGTTAGAAATAGTAAAACTAGTTAAACTGCGACAGAAATAAAAAATTTCCTTAGGTATTGTTGTTAAAGTATCCGGCAATGTAGCACTGGTTAATAAATAACAACTCTTAAAAGCATCATTACCAATCGATGTGACACTATTTGGAATGGTGATAGAAGTTAAACTACAATCAGAAAAAGCATAGCTGTCTATAGAAGTAACAGAATCAGGAATAGTTATTGAGGCAAAACGCGTATAACTAAAAGCATTAGCGCCAATAGAAGTAACTGTATCAGGAATAGTTATCGATGTCAAACCTGTATGCTCAAATGCTCGCGTGGGAATTGAAGTAATTGAGTTTGGCAAAGTAACATTGGTTAAATTTATGCAGTTTTGAAAAACATCGGCTCCTAAAGAAGTTACGGTATCTGGAATGGTTATCGATGTTAGGCCTGTACTAGCAAAAGCACCATCGCCAATTGCCGTTATCGTATTTGGGATAGTTACTGATTTTGCGTTACTTAAACTATCAAAATTAGACTCACCAATCGAAGTAATACCGTTATCAACTTCTATACTTTCAATAGAACTTCGATAATTATTCCATGGCTGGGCTGACGAATAACTATAATTTGGCATTGATCCGGTACCTGTTATTTTTAAATGACCATTATCATCTAATGTCCAAGATATATTTTCATTAATAGCACCACTTGCTATGACAGTAGTTTGTACTTCTCCTGCTACGCAAGAGACATTGGCAACTTTAAAATTGCCAGAAAAATTTTTACCCTCTAAAGCAGGTTGCTCAGCATAAACATTATAAACCCGACTTATTAAATTCCATACGGCCGTACTAGTCGTACTACCTGTTCCTGAAATTTGAGCACCACTTACGACCGTTACTTTATTATTACTATATGATAAAGTAGATAAATCCGTTTCATTACTAATTGTATCGGTTCCATGAATTGTATTTGCTACATATGTTTGATATGCTTGAACTGTAAATTCGTAATCTGTAACATATGGACTATGAGCAGTATACTTATCACTACTTGTCCATTCATACACAATATCATATGTACAAATCACACTATACGGAGTATTTGCAGTAAAATTTACGGTTAATGTTGTATTGTTCATAACCGCAGCATGATAATTATCAGCAGTTCCTTCCATCATTTTATCTAACGACATATTAAGGGACATATCTCCCCCTACAACATCAAATACCATATTATTTCGTTCAGTTAATACGTTGGTCGCAGCTACATTGATAACGTTTAAATTACCTGTTGAAAAAAATGCATAGGTTGCAAAAACTACTAATGATAAAAAAAATATTATTGTGATTATTATCATGATAGTATTTTGTCTTTTCATGTTATCTCCTACTATACGTCGTAATTATAACATATCTTAAAATTAATTAAAATAAAAAACTCAGTTTTTTTACTGAGTCTTATTTCTTTACACCTTTGGCGCCATTAAAGGTTGCCAAAACATTTGTTTCAAATGATGATAGTTTTTTAGACTTATCACGATATCTTTTAATACCGCAATCAATAATCTTTGTAAGCAGTTTTTTATAGTTAACATCTTTAGCATTCCATAGATAGAATGATAAAGAACCTGGGACAATATTAAGTTCATTTAAATATACTTTATTGGTCTTTTTGTCCATTAAATAATCTATTCTTACTACTCCATTAGTATTTAATGCCCGACAAGCATTAATAGATATTTCTTCGATTTTTTTAGTAATACTACTAGGAATATCTGCTGGTATTTTTCGACCAGTCGAAGCCATACCCTTACTTCCACCTTTTGATCCATTAGACATATATTTATCTTTATAAGATAAAATCTCATCAGATCCATAAACTTGCTCAATTGGACTAGCCTCATAATTAGAGTTATCTCCTAAAACAGAGCAATTAAGTTCACATAGGTTTTCAACTACTTTTTCAACCAAAATCTTTTCATCATAATTAAGGGCTTCATTAATAGCGCTTTCTAATTCTTTTTTATTCTTAGCAATATTGATACCTACACTACTACCTTGTCTGGCAGGTTTAACAATCACAGGATATTCTAGTTTCTCAACCTTTTTAATTACTGATGCTTCATCTTTTAAATAATCACTTTCATAAAAATAAGTATAATCTACTACAGGAATACCATTTTCTTTTAAAACTTGTTTTTGATAAATCTTATCTTGACCAATAACAGAAGCATAAATATCACTTTCACAATACGGAATACCTAAAACTTCTAGATAACCAGCTATTGAACCATCTTCTGTGTTATAACCATGCATAATGGGAAAAGCAATATCAATTTTTTTAACCGTTGAAAATGGAAATTTATTTTTCATTAGAACATAATCATTATCTTTTTTAAGTAATATTACTTCCGTTGCTACTTCTCCAATTTTCTTTAAATCTTTGTATACGTCCATATCAAGTAATTTTGAAGATGTATACATCCTACTATCCTTCGTTAAATAAATAGGTACGATTTCATATTTTTCCGTATCCATATTATTCATTGCTTGGACAGCACTAATAATACTAATTTCATGTTCAGTGGAATTACCACCATATAGTACACCTACATTAATCTTCATTTTTATTCCTCCATATAACTATCTGGTAAGTCATTTTCAATTAAAATGGTTGTTTTATTATTCTTAGCCATTTCCATGGCCTTATTATAGCCCTCTTTAAAAGAAGTAACTACCACAATATTATCTTTATCATATTTTTTACTAATTAAGCCATTATAGATTGGTTTGGTTTGCTTAGGTCCTACTAAGAAAACTTTATCACAAACATCAGCAATTTGTTTACCAAACTCTTTATTAAGTTTTTCTTCTTCCTCACCCATTTCAACCATACCAGGAGTAATTATATACTTTTGACCTTCCATTAAATCAAGAACGTCTAAAGCGTTTTTAGCTCCCTTTGGATTAGAATTAAAGGAATCATCAATAATCGTAATATTTTGATATTCTTTAATCTCTAAACGATGATTAATTGGAGCAATATTCTTAACCCCCCGAATAATATTTTCTTTACTAACACCTAACTCTTTAGCAAGAGCCACTGAGGCTAAAATATTATATACATTTTTATTACCAAGTAAAATAGTACTTACTTTTATTTTTGATTTAGAATTTTTAAAAGTAATATCAAAATTAGTTCCCCTATTAGTAATTTTAATATTTTTAGCCATAACATCGGCATCATTTTCAATACCAATCCAAATTACTTGACAATTATTTTTTAAATGATAAGATGTCATATACTTATCATCTTTATTTAAAATAGCAATGCCATCCGAAGGTAAACCCTCGATTAATTCAAATTTGGTTTTACATATATTATCAATAGATTTAAAAGTTTCTAAATGAGCTTCCCCAATTGAAGTTAAAATACCATATTTTGGATGAACCAAATCCGTAAGTTCTTTAATTTCTCCAGGTTTTTTTGCTCCCATTTCAGCAATAAAATATTCATTAAATATTGATGATTCTTGATTAATTGTCATTAATAAACCATTTGGCGTATTAAAGGAATTTGGGGTATAAAATCCTTTATAAGTTGTTTGTAAAATGGTATTTAAAATCATCTTAGTACTCGTCTTACCAAAAGATCCGGTTATACCAATGATTCTTAAATCATTCATCTTCGCTAACTTATCTAAAGCATTTTTCTTATAGTGATTAAAGACCATCTTCTCTACTGGTTTTAATAACCATACAATAATGATTAAAATAACAAAATTAAATGTAATAAACAACAATAAAATACCCAAACAATAAGTTAATCGACAGCGCATTAATAATAATTCTAAGATAGCATATACTAAATAATCAAATACCATTATTCTAATCATTCTTTTAGTAAATTTTAATGGTAATTTATTGTTATGTTTATGAAAATCATCATATGCCTTAATTAATAAAATCGTTATAATAAAAAAGTAGAAAAAAGCTATTAATTTTGAAAAGTTATAAAACAAAAATAAACAAATAGCAAAAAGGACTTTTAAAGCATAAGCTTGATAATCACTTTTAATATTACCAATCATAAATTTACTAAAGAAATTATTTTCATTATAACTGTTTTGTTGAAGCATTTGCAATTCAAATAATGATGTAAAAACAAATAAAGCATTAATAAATAAAAAGATAAACAATATTTTCATATGACTCCTCCTTATTCAAAGAAATTATTTAATATTGATAGTGTTTGACTTAATCTTTCTAAATAAGCATAATGATGGGCATTTTCATAAGTAACTAAACCAGCATCAGGAATAATTTGTTCTAATTTTTGTGCTTCCGTAATTGGCACATCAACATCTTTACTTCCATATATCAGTAATACTGGACATTGAATCTTTTCAGCATTAGAAGTCAAATCTTCATTGACAACTTTGACTAAAGTACCCCGATTTATTTCACTAGCCGCTAAGTAATCAGCAGAACCCCACTTCTTTTTTAAATACTCGGCAAGTGGTTTTAGTATTTTAATCTTTTTAATAAATTTATAAAACTTAGTTTTAAAGGAAGTTTTCTTTTTCGTAGGTCTAAAAGGACTAGATAATAATACGACCTTGTCTGTCTCATACTGTGATGCATAACAAATGGCAATCCTTCCTCCGAAGGAATGACCGATTAATATCGGATTTTTAACTTTCAAACTTGCTAATAATTCATGTAACATATTAGTGTAATCGCTAACTGACCAAGGTTCTTTTGGTTCTGGTGTTTTGCCAAAACCTGGTAAATCTAAAACAATAATACGAAAATCATCAGCAAAAGGTCTTCCCAACATATCCATCATTTCAATATTTTGACCCCAGCCATGCAAAAGAACAATCGTTCCTTTTTTATTAGTACCATAATCCAGATAATTAATATCTTTTAAATTCATTACAACTCATTCCTTTATCTTAAATTGCATTTTAATTATATCATAATTAACGGAAAAGAAAATCATAGATTTCGGTAAAATCACTTACTAACTTAATCGTTACAAGATTAAAAACATTTTCCGGAATATCAATTAAATCCATCTCATTAGCTTTAGGAATAAAGATTGTTTTTATTCCTTCGCTTGCGGCCGCAATTAATTTTTCTTTAATACCCCCGACAGGTAAGATTTCCCCTTTTAAAGTAATCTCCCCCGTAAAAGCTATATCACCATCAACTAATTTTTTTTCAAATAATGATAACATGGCAACAGCAACAGATACACCCGCTGATGGTCCATCTTTTTTTAGTGATCCTGCCATAAAATGAACATGAATATTAAAACTATTCGTATCTATTTCATAATCACTTGTCAAAAAGGATTTAACTACTTCAACACTTTCTTTTAAAATATCTCCTGTATTACCCGTAATAGTTAATTTTCCATTACCAGGATACTTTGATACTTCAACATGGGATGTTAGCCCCCCTAATGTAGTATATGCTAAAGTATTAGCAATGCCATAATCTCTAATCTTTGGTAAGTAATTAACTATTTCTTTACCTAAATACTTATTAGCTAAATTAATGGTAATACTTTTCATACCACTTTCATAAACAAAAGTTTTACGAACTAATTTTTCTAAGATTCTTTTTAATTCTCTTACACCAGGTTCTTTTGTATATTTAGTAACAATATATTCCAAAACCTCTTTAGAAACTTTAAAATTAACATTATATTCTTCAAAGATAGCTTTCAATAGATAATTTTTAGCAATATCTATCTTTTCATAAACCGAATAACTATCTATTGTTATTATTTCCATGCGATCTAATAAAGTATTAGGTATTTTATCAATTTCATTAGCCGTTAAAATAAACAATACTTCCGATAAATCAAATGGTTCTTCAATATAATTATCAACAAAAAATTTATTTTGGCTCTCATCAAGAATCTCTAATAATGTCGCTGCCGGATCTCCCTTATAATCTTTAACTAATTTATCTACTTCATCAATTAATATTAAAGGATTTTTAACATCACACTTCATAATGGCTTGCATTATTTTACCTGGCATAGCACCTAAGTATGTTTTACGTGAACCAATTAGTTCAGTTGAGTCATTTAATCCCCCAACACTAATTTTATAAAACTTCCGGTTTAAGCAATTAGCAATTGCCATCGCAATTGATGTCTTACCTACGCCAGGAGGACCTACTAAACAAATAATAGGTGATGCAACATTTTCACTATTTCTTTTTAAAGTAGCGTACTCAGCAATTCTTTCCTTAATTTCCGTTAATCCATAATGGCTTTCATTTAAGGCTTTCGTAATGCTTTCTGCATCATCATTTTCAACGCTACGACGATTCCATGGTAGATTAATTACCGTATCAATATAATTTTTTAATAAAGCACTTTCAGGACTATACTCAGAAGATATAGCATATTTACGAATTTCGGATAATAACTTATTTTTCGTATTACGATTAATTTTTAAACCATTAACAATATCATTTAATTCATTAACTTCATTAGAGCGATCATTACCAAGTTCACTATTAATTTCTTTTAATTTTTCTTTAAGAATGTATTCTCTTTGGCCCTTTTCTAAAGATTCTTGTAGTTTTTCATCCAAGTCTTTATCAACATTACTAATACTTATTTCATTTAATAAATCATCTATTAATCTTTCAGCTCTCTTTAAAGGATTAATACATTCCATGTAATCAGTCTTTTTAATAAAGTTAAAAGGCATAAAGGAAGTTATCACATCCGTTAAATGATTAAGTTCTACATCCTCTTTTAAGTTTTGGAGAATACTATTAGATACATTAGGACTAATACTAATATATTGTTCTGTCAAAGAAATTAAACGCCTTTTTACAGCCATTTCTTGAACATAATCAAGTTCTGGTAATTCTACTTCTTCATAAGAACATTTCAAAATACCCGTCGACTTATTTTGATAATATTTTTCAATTGCTACTCTTTTTAAGCCTCTTAAAACAATTCTTAAATTACCATTAGAAAGTTCTAATTTACTCTTAATTTTAGCGGTTACACCCACTTTAGGAAAATCTTTTAAAGATGGCTCATTTTCGATAGAATTCTTCGGAGCAATAACTAATACCTTACTTTCATCATTTTTACTAGCTTCTTTAATTACTTTTTTACTAACGTCATTATTTAAATCAATTTTAATCTCTTGATTTGGAAGGATTACTAGTTCATTTAGGATAAAAACAGGTATGTAATTAGTCATACTACGCCTCCAAAAATATAAGTTTTATTATAAATTTGAAAACTATATTTGTAAAGAAAAATTACTCTATTTTAACAATATGTTGACCATAAAAAAATCTAATTTCACTTAAAGCAAAATTAGATTCAAGATATTAAGATATTCGAGCACGCCCACAGATGACAACTAAGCCTACGACACACAATAGGCATGGCCAAGCGGATCAAAGTCACAGACCTCGCCCGTAGAGTTATCGCTACAGCGGACATAACCGTTGAAGCTCACCTGACATAACAGGTCGCCCACATAGCATTCAG
>JAEEGL014777197.1_pt1 | contig 54086 bp, 44 predicted proteins | sample 9134231 | NCBI WGS metagenome assembly JAEEGL01 (sample SAMN16246548, study PRJNA631951) | gut metagenome | biome: gut microbiome; feature: rumen; material: fiber-attached | host: Bos | place: Iran: Karaj | collected 2018-10 | reverse complement strand
TCAGAACACAGTTCAGAGGGGTCACCGACATCAAGTTCTTCATGTACAGACTCGCAATGCTATACTCTTGACCGTGCAGCCTGCCAACCAGGTTTATCCGCTGACCCTGAAAAACGCAAGTATATCTTAGAGATTTCCCTTAATTCTGGCAAGTAAAATGAAGCCCTGTAAATCAGAGACTTACAGGGCTTTTTTGTAGTGGATAGGGGAATCGAACCCCTATGCCAAGATTGAGAATCTTGTATCCTAACCATTAGATGAATCCACCGTTAGATTGCATTTCTGCTAAGCGCAGTGCGGAAGCTGGGGGATTCGAACCCCCGGTACGGTAACCCGTACGGCAGTTTAGCAAACTGCTGGTTTCAGCCACTCACCCAAACTTCCATTCCCGGTTGTTCTTACCGCAGCATTCTCGCTCAAATGCGGTGCAAAGGTAGTGCTTTATTTTTGTCCCTGCAAATTTTTCCGCACTTTTTTTTTGTTTTCCCGCAAAAATTATTGGAAATGGAGGGGAAAGAGGAGAAGATGAAAGATGAAATTGTGGGAGTCCCTTAGATTAATTAGGAATTAGGAGTTAGGAATTAGTAGATAACACACTCCCCCTGGCCCCCTCCTTAGAATAATTAGGAATTAGGAGTTAGGAATTAGTAGATAACACACTCCCCCTGGACCCCTCCTTAGATTAATTAGGAATTAGGAGTCAGGAATTAGTAGATAACACACTCCCCCTGGACCCCTCCTTAGATTAATTAGGAATTAGGAGTTAGGAATTAGTAGATAACACACTCCCCCTGGCCCCCTCTAACTTAGAGGGGGAAATAGTTACCACTGCAAAAAGCGAAGAGCGAATACCAAAGGGCGAATACCAAAGGGCGAACACCAAACCGCCCTCATCATCTGATGGTCACTTGAGTAGCACCATAGCCATATTCCTGGAAGGAGGCGTCTTGATAGGTGTATTTCTTGTATTTGTATTTGAGTTCATTGATGAGAGCATGGCGCAGGACACCCTCACCCTTTCCATGGATAAAGACGATCTTCTGGCCCTTCTTTTGTTGATGTTCCTCCAAGGTCTTGCGGAACACGTCCAGCTGGTAGTTGAGGATATCGCCCGCAGACATGCCAGTAGTCGTATCCAGCACCTCATTGACATGAAGATCCACCACGATGACATCGTCCTGATGCTGACGAGGCTGTGGCTTCCCCTTGCTCTGCGATGCGTCATAACGACGCACATAGCCGTCGCCAGACTGACTCTTGCGGGCTGGAGCCGTCTCCTGTCGGGCAGGAGCATACATCTGCTGCTTCAGTTTCTTGGCGTCGATGACCAACGGCCGCATGGGCACATCATTCTCTATCAGTGTGTAGAGCAAGGCCGGTGTCTCAAAGAAGTCGTTCTCCTGGAAGGTGTGGAGTTTGTAAAACTTCACCGGGTCGATACGAAACTGCACATCGACAGTGGGCTTCAACAGAAAAGACTTATCACGCTTGTAGGCGGTGATCTGCACGCAGGCTTTCTCCATATCGTTGAGCGACTCCCTGCCAAACTCCTCTATGAAGAGTTTGGTATTGGGCTCCACCTCACCACAAGCTTTCATCCGCCAGTTGGCTCCGTCGGCCAACATATAGACATAGTGGAGGTAATAGTTGCTGTCGTTGACAAAGTAAGTCTCAAAAGCCGTGGTGGTCATCTGCCTGATATCCATAGGCACGAAAGCCAGATAAGCAGAGAGCACGTCCCCACCCTTTCGCTCCTCGACTGGAGCCTTGAAGGTGACAGGACGGTCGGCCGGTTCTTCCTCCACCTCCTTGTGTGTGACCGCTTTAGGCGGGGTCTTCACCCCCGGCACCGCAGAGGTATGTACACGGGCTATATTATAGTCGTCGGTCACGACGACCACCACCTCGTTGATGGGCGTTGGAATCTGAAAACCATCCTCATCCTCCACCAACACGATATTCTTACCTTGGAAACCAGCCACTTTGCCACCACCAGTCTCGCTGAGAAACCTTACTTGATCACCTATTTTTATCATAACAAAAAATGCAACCTACCCCACCCCCGAGATGAGGGTGCTTGGGTTGAGGTTGCAAATTTATAAATAATGTTTGAAGAAACCGAGGTTTGCTGTGTTAAATTTAACGTTTCATGGCAGCACGTAAGAAATTGACCATCTTCTGCAGATTCTCCTCGCTATACATGCCCATGCCATGTCCACCCTCCGGCACAAATGTTGCCTCGGTCTTGACACCTGCGGCTTGGAGCAACTCATAGAATTTCTTTCCCTGGCAACAAGGCACCACATTGTCTTTCTCCCCATGGAAAATGATGAGCGGCGGGTCGTTCTTGTCCACATAGGTTGTGGCGCTGAGGCTGGCGTATTTGTCAGGCTCTTGTGAGAGCTTTGACCCCAAGAGGACATCTTCCGGACTGTTGTCACCCATCTGCATGTGTTCGCCGCAGTCCATCGCGGTCAAGTCCACAGGTCCCGACCAGTCGCAGGCAGCGTTCACGATGCTGCTCTCACTAGTATACTGGCCGAGTGAACCCTCCAGGTCGATGTCCACACTGCCCACCTTCATTGTTTTGGTACCGCTGGTCGTAGCGGCCACCGATGAGAGGTGTCCACCTGACGAGAAACCGCTGGTGGCGATGAAAGAAGTGTCGAAATGATATTTACTGGCCTCGCCACGCACAAAACGGATGACAGCCTTGATATCATGTATCTGTGCGGGCCACTTGGCATCCATACTCGAACGGTGGTTGGGACACACCACAGCGAAACCATTGTCAAGCAACGCTTTGACGATGGTACCAAGGTCGGCCATGCCTTTGCTGCTGTTGCTAAACCATGCGCTGCCATAGATATGAATCACTACCGGATAAGCAGGTTTCACTTCCTTGGGCAGATAGATGTCGCAGGTGTGATAAGCCTGAGCATCACCCACATAGTTGACATCCTTCCACGTCTGGGAGGTCTCGAGTTTCACTTCCGGCCTCTGAAAGCCGCCAAAGCCGCCTTGCGGCTGTGCCTCTGCCAACAGTGCGCAGCAGAAAAGCATGATCGTTAGAAATGTCTGTTTCATCTTGTTTGGATTTGGCTGTAAAAGTACACAAAAAAAGCGTGAAGAGACGCATGATATGTAACAGCATCTTTCACGCCTGTAACAAGATTTCGCACCTTATGGGATCAGCAGCGAACTGTCTCCATAACTCAGGAAACGGAAGTCATGAGAGAGTGCGAAATCATAGATTTTACGCCAGTCGCCCTTGACAAAAGCGCTGACGAGCAGCAGCAATGTGCTTTGCGGCTGATGGAAGTTGGTCACCAGCATCTTCACTATTTTATAGTCATAGCCAGGAGCGATGATGATCTGCGTGCTTGTCTGCAAGGTGGAGCGATGATTTCTGTCAAGATAACACAGTATTTCCTCCATCGACTCCTGTGGGGTCAGCAGCGGCGTCGACTCGTAAGGCTCCCATTGGCCCACGTGCAACTGATCTGGCGTGGCGTCAGGATGGTCGTGCAGTTTCACACCTATATAATAAAGACTCTCCAGTGTCCGCACGCTGGTGGTGCCGACAGCGATGGCGTTACAATTATGTCTCAACAGTTTCTCAATGGTCTGACGGTGCACGCAGATATACTCAGAGTGCATCTCATGTCCCTCTATCTCAGCACTTTTCACTGGACGGAAAGTGCCAGCACCGACATGCAGGGTTACCTCCTCACGGTCGATGCCATGCGCATCAAGGTCACGGAGCACCTCCTCGGTGAAATGCAGTCCGGCGGTTGGAGCTGCCACGCTGCCTTTGATTTTGGAGTATACCGTCTGATACGTGGTCTTGTCGCTCTCTTGCGATGCCCTGTTGAGATAAGGAGGTATCGGCAGTTCACCCACAGCATCCAAGATCTCCGCAAAACTCACATCCGATTGGTCCCATGCGAATGCCACACGCTGACCCGTCCGTTCCTCCCCTATCCTGGTGGCCTCTAAACGGACGGTCTTGCCATGCACGTGCATCTCTCTGACGAGTTTGCCCTCTTTCCATTTCTTCAGGTTGCCCACGAGGCACACCCATTCACAACGTTCAGTCGTCTGAAACATCAGTTCATAATCCACAGGCTGCGCTGGCTCCAAAAGGAAAACCTCTATCAAGGCACCCGTCTCCTTGCGGAAATGGATGCGCGCCATGATCACCTTGGTATTGTTGAACACCATCAAAGCGCCCTGAGGCAAATATTGTGGCAGGTGGCAGAACACCTCCTCGCTCACCTCACCATGACGGTAGACAAGCAGTTTGGACTGGTCTCGCCGTGCAAGGGGGAACTTGGCGATGCGTTCGTCGGGCAGAGGATAATGATAATCGCTGATTCTAATATGTTTAGTTTCCATTTTCTATAATTGTATGACAAATGCCTTGAGAATGGCATAGAGATAGATCAGCATCAGCACACATGCCACGACATCGATATCGTCGAGACTATAACCTGTGCTTGAATACTGTGAGGATATGTAAGTGGAGCGCGAGGAGATGCGGCTGTAGACGGTCGAAAAGAGCAGGTAAGACAGCGTGCCCACCAGCGCACCGAAAAGCAAGCCCACAACGATATCCGAGGGATAATGCTTAGCCAGATAGAGACGGGTGTAGCAATTGAGCAGCGACCAGGTGACCATCAGCCATGAAAAGAGCCTGTTGCGCACCAGCAGGCAGAAAAAGATGGCAATGCCAAAAGTATTGGAAGCATGTGCCGAGAAGAAGCTGTAGTCCATCCCACGCAGGTCGTTGACCACATCGACACGATACATATAGAGCGGATGGTTGCCGGGGCGTGGTCTTGCCACCGCCGGTTTGACCAGTCCCTCGGTGACAAACTCGGTGACGAAAAAGCACAGCATACAGCAGCCTACAATCAGCAGGATCTGTGCCATCGACTCATTATTCTTGATGACCAAATAGAGCAAAGCCACATACAGCGGAATCCACGTCCCCCCCGAGGTGAGGGTGACAATCAGCCCGTCTAAAAACAGCGATTCACTGCCATTGAAGAAGGCGAGCAACTGACGGTCTAACTCCGCTAACGACTGGATGCTCATATCTTGCCGGTTCAGATCTCTTCCAGTTTCTCATTCTGCATCCATCCCTCACGGCCGTCGGCCAGACTCACGCCGCTCCATCCCTTGATGGTGTTGTCGGTAATGCTCACTTTGGTGCCCTCATGCAGCACAAAGGCAGCCTCCGCATTGTCGGCAGGCGACTTCCGCACCTGTGCCGACGAAGAGATAACCACCGCCTCCCGCCGATTCTCCAATTGGCTTCGCTGCTGATAGGCGAAGAGGTTGGCGAACAGGAACAGAACGAAACACGCCAAAGCCCCGAAAAAGCCGATCTTGCGCAGCACGACGGCGTCGGCGAAGAGATAGACAAGCAGGAGCACGAGGGCCAGGATGATGCCAGCGATGGCCAGGTATGCCCACCGGTCGACGCTGGTGAGGCTGACCAGCGAATGATACCAAGTGACAAAAAACATCTCCGACTCGGGAGCGATTTTGTCAATGGTCTTCGAGCGAGCCAACTGCAAGTTGAACCGAATGTCCTCATCGCCGGGCGAAAGCATCAAGGCGCGCTCATAATTGATGATGGCACGGGTGATGTTGTCCGAGCGATAATAGGCATTGCCGAGATTATAATACAGGTCGGCGCTGACACCGCCCTTAAGCAGTTCCTCATAGTCTTTGATGGCCTGCTGGTAGTTGCCTTTCTTATATTCAGTGTCGGCATTCTCCTTGGTAATGGCCATCGCCGACACCGGCAACAGCAGTGCCATGAGCAGCACCACCATCCCTGCACGGCTCTTACGTTTTGATTTCATCGATTCCTCTATTTTCATGATGGCAGTCATGGCAGCCTCAAACGTCTTGTTCATATTGCCCTTGGCATCGCCCGGCGCATAACGCTCAAACTCACACTCGTCGAGCGCCTGAATGAATTTAGACACCGTCTGCTCATCGACGCCACGCCCTGCCAGCTGTTCACTGATATTCTCACGTGAGAGTTGCTCAACGGGCATATCGAGTTTGTCGCCCACATATCCCCAGAGGGCTCGCAGCACCTCGTCGTAGAAGGGGCCGTTCTCGCCATTGAGCATCAACTTGTTGGCCGTGCGCAGACGTTTGGTGGCCACCTTGCTGGCTTTCTTGCCACGCATCTTGCTGATGTTTGCATTGTCGAGGGCACGCTTGCGGAACACCGCCAGCAACACCACAAACACGATGAGAGGCAGGAGTATCCACACCCAATAGGCAGGCGAACCATAGAAGAACTCATTGGCCTTGCTGAGAGGCGCCTTGCCCGTCTTGATGGGGTGGATGTCCTTGTTCTTCATGTCTGTATAGTCAGAGACGGAGGCCGTGCCGTCACCTTGAAGCACTTTCACCTGGAAGGGCTGTGTCTTGAGTGTCTTGTAGGAGTCGGTGGAAGTGTCGTAATAGACAAACTCCACCTCGGGGATGGTATACTCGCCTTGGTTGCGGGGCACAGCCAGGAAGTCGTACACCATATTGCCCTCCACGCCATTGGCGGAGAGTTTGGTCTTATCGGTCACCTTGGGGTCGTACTTGTCAAAGTCCTTGGGGAACTCCACGACAGGCTGCTTGAGCAATTTCAGGTTGCCCACGCCCCCTACGACCACACGGAGTGTCAGCGGGTCGCCCGCCTTGACCTCCTCCTTGTCTATCTGGGCAGAGATGTTGAACCGACCCACACCTCCGGAGAAGTTGGCGGGTCTGTCAGGCAACGAGTCGACCTGTACGGTCAGTCCCGGAGCCTCTATCTCTCTCTTCACCTCCACATAGCCAGAGCCACCGTTGAAGAAAGCCTCAAAGGGGTCGATATTGTCGTTTTTCTGCACGACGATGCCCTTGAATGTGATACTGGGTATCTCCAGCCGGCCTGTCATCTGAGGATACATCACGTACTGGCTCCAGGTGACGGTGCGATAATTGCGGCCATTGACACGCTCGACATGGAAATTCTTCTGCTGCGGCAGTTGCACCTCCTGTGAGTGGAATCCGTTGAGGTCGGGCATTTTACCTTCGAGCTGGGTCAGTTCTACCAGTGTGTACACCTTATAGGTGAGCAAGATAGGCTCCTGCTCATGCACATGAGTCTTATTGGCACTCACCCGTATGAAGAGGTCGCTGCTGCCGATTTGTGAGCCAGCCTTCTGGATACGGGGCTGGTCGTCCTCATCCTGATGGAATGTGGTGCCTCCACCTCCTCCATGTCCTCCCGCCACGGTCACTTTAGCAGCTTCGGAGGTCAGAGTGGTGCCTCCCACCTTGATGTGTGCAGCGGGGATGTGGTAAGTGCCCGCTTTGCTGGCCATGAGCATATACGTATAGGTGATAGAAGACATACTCGATGCATGGCCATTGACGACGCTGTAGCTCTCCTGCTGCGACACGCTGGGGCCATAGGCCACCTCCAGACCGTCGGGCAGACTGCCGAGCTGTAACCTGCCACTCACGTCAGCGGTATTGACCGTGTAGGAAAGTCGGAACGTCTCCCCCACTGCCACACGTGCCGGCACGCTGACAGAGATTTTCTGTGCCTGCATGACAGCCGCCATCCATATCAATAATATAAATAAGGTATATCGTCTCATATCACTATTTGTTCAAATAAGTCCTAGTCCCATCATCACCAATTCTTATTCAGTCTGCGCCGCTGTGGCTGTTGCATGGCTTTCTGCAACCGTTGCTGCGTCTGCTTCTCCTGTTGCACCGCGGCGTCGAGCAGGCGTTCGGCGTTCTCCTTGCTCATCTGACTTTGCTGCTCTTGGTTTTGCTGGTCCTGCTTTTGCTGGTCTTGGTCCTGATTCTGGTTCTTATCTTTGTTTTGATCTTTGTTCTGATCCTTGTTTTGATCCTTGTTCTGGTCTTTGTTGTCCTTGTTCTGGTCTTTGTTTTGATCCTGTTTTTGCTGCTGGTTCTTGTTCTGCTGCTGGTTCTTCAGCTGCCGCTTACACAATTCCAGGTTATAGCGCGTCTCATGATCGGCGGGGTTGTTGCGAAGCGCCTCTTTATACGCCTCGATGGCCTTGTCATACTGCTGGTGCATCTGCAAGATCACACCGATATTGTGATACGACATAGCCCGCCGTATCTTGTTGGTCTCCATCCTGCCAGCCGTCTCAAACTGCACGATGGCAGCCGAGTCTTTCTGCTGCTGCATCATCGCACACCCCATATTGTAGACCGCCTGACTGTTGTTCTCATTTTTCGACTGGGCTTTCTGATACTCCAGTTCGGCTTTGTCGAACACGCCTTTACGAAACAATTTGTTGCCAGAGCGCACATACTGACGGTCGGTCTGCGCCTGCACCGCCGTGGCTGCCATGAGCAGGATCAACAGCATCGCTGCCTTTTTCTTGCCAAAGAGCCGTATGCGCTTCGTCACAGGATTCTCACGCTCCATGAGGATGACTTCGAGCAGTAGCAACAGAAGCACGAGGATGCCCACCGCCTGAAACTGTTCATCATACTCGCTGTAGACGAGGGTGGAGACATCTCCTTTCTGCATCTTGGCGATCTCCTCGTCGAGCTTCTCCTGCGCCTCGCTGGTGTTGTCGACATGGATGTAGGTGCCACTGCCTGCTGCGGCAATCTCTTTACACATCTCCTCATTGAGACGTGTCATCACCGTCTCGCCGGTATTGTCGGTGAGGTAGCTGCCGTCGGGCATGGGGATCGGTGCCCCTTTGGCGGAGCCCACCCCTAAGATAAATACCCTGAAGCCTTTCTCCTTGGCTGCCCGGGCTGCCTCAAGCGCCTGGCCCTCATGGTCTTCACCGTCAGTGATCAAGATGATGGCCTTGTCGGCTTTCTCATCGGGAGTGAAGCTGACCATGGCCATGCTGATGGCCGCGGCGATGTCGGTGCCCTGAGAAGCGATGAGCGAGGGAGAGATATTCTGCATGAACATCTTGGCCGACACATAGTCGGCTGTGATGGGTAGTTGCACGAAGGCGTCGCCGGCATAGACGATGAGTCCCACTTTGTCGTTGACAAATTTGTCGACCATGTTCTCCACTAAGAGTTTGCTTTTGGAGAGGCGCGAGGGCACTACATCCTCAGCGAGCATGGAGTTGGAGATATCCATGCAGATGATGGCCTCGATGCCCTGCCGTTTCTCACGGCTGATACGCGTGCCCATTTGAGGGCGGGCCAGCATCACGATGAGCAGAGCCAGTGCAGCCTGGAGGAGCCAGAATTTCACCGCGGGGCGGTATTTCGACACGTCCTCCATCATATCTTTCACTAACGTGGCGTCGCCAAAGCGCCGTATCTTCCTCATCCTATTGCGATTGGACAGGAAGCGGACCAATGCCATCAGCGGGATGATGAGCAGCAGCCAGAGATATATAGGGTTTTCAAATCTAAACATTTCTTTTTTGTTTTTATGAAGGAGTTGAGGAGTTGAGGAGTCGAGGAGTCGAGGAGTTCAGACATTAGCTCTGTTGTGACTCTTTGATGGAGACAGGATGTAAGCATATGTAATGTCTGCATCACGGTATCCTTCTCAGCACCGTGTTGCGCAGCAGTATTTCGAGCAGCAGCGCGATGATGGCCGCGATGGCAAAGGGTTGGTAAGCCTCGTAGCGTTTGCTGAATTTCTTGACGTCAAACTTCGTTTTCTCCAGTTTGTCGATATCCTGGTAGATTTGCTTGAGTTCCGCCGTGTTGGTGGCACGGTAGAAATTGCCGTTGGTCATGGCGGCAATCTCACGCAGCGTCTGGGTGTCGATCTCCACTGGCACATTGATATACTGCACGGTATTGCCTACATTGACCGGATAGCGGGTCAGCTTGTTGTTGGTGCCCACAGCGATGGTGTAGACACGCACGCCCAGTTTTTTGGCGATGGCGGCAGCTGTCTTGGGCGAGATGTCGCCACGGTTGTTGCTACCGTCGGTGAGCAATATCACCACCTTGCTCTTGGCCTTGCTATTCTCCAGACGACTGACGGCGCTGGCCAGACCCATACCGATGGCGGTGCCATCCTCTATCAGTCCCTTGGCGGCGATGTCGGTGCGCACGTTGTGCAGCAGGTTGAGCAGCGACTGGTGGTCGGTGGTCATAGGACATTGTGTGAATGCCTCGCCGGCGAAGATGGTCAGGCCGATATTGTCGTCAGGTCTTCCAGAGACAAACTCCGACGCCACATCCTTGGCCGCTTCCATGCGGTTGGGCCTCAGGTCCTCTGCCAACATACTGGTCGAGACGTCGATGGCGAGCATGATGTCGATACCCTCGACGGTCTTGCTGCCCCAGGAGGTATGCGTCTGCGGCCTTGCCAGGATGATGACGATGAGGAAGAAGGTCAACAGCCGCAGCAACATGGGCAGATGGAGCAGTCTCACCCGCCAGCTCTTAGGTGCGAACTGGTAAGCGTAGGTGTCGCTCATGCGCATCGTAGGCTCTGTCTTCTTCCTGTAGAGGAAATACCACAGTATATAGGGTATTGCCAGCAGGAGCAAAAGAAAATATTCTTTATTAGCAAATTCCATTTTCTTAATTCTTTTTTATCCTATCAGCAGGTAGACCTGCCAAAGCACGTAGATGAGGATGGCCACAGCTGCAGCGGAACAGACAGAGATGAGCGTGATGAGCACCTTGCGCGACCGGCGCGTGCGCTTGTCGCTCTCGGTAAGCGTAGGCTCTATCTTCTCGATGGTGGGCATGTCCTCACGTTTGGTGCTGTCGATGAAGTCGATGACACTGGCCAGGTTGCGGTCGTTCTCATTGGTCAGCACGGAGAATTTGGCAAATTTCACCAGGTCGGCAGTCTCCAACAACTCGCGCAACTCTTCTATGGCCTTGGGGTCATCGTGCTGGCGCAGCCGCTCGATGATCTCGCCACTGGTCATCTCCATGGCGTTGAAACCAAAGCGCTCTTCGAGATAGGTGCGCAGCGTGTCGGTGAGTTTGGTGTAATACGTCTTTTGGTCTTCCGACTGTGTGAGTCTCTCGGTCTTGATCTGCTCTATCTCTTTCATTGCCCTCTGATGGGGAAGCAGTTTTCTGACAAATCGGATGCGGGAGATGACTGGCTTGTTGTCGCGCAGCCGCAGATACAGATAGAATGCCGCGAGGATGAGGAGCAACATCAGGAGACTCAGCCAGAACGAGGTGCTCCAGTCACTCCACAAGAAGGGGTTGTCCTGCACCTCTTTGGGTGGGAAGAACTGATTGGGGTGCAGAGTGTCTACATCCAGTGTGATCACCTTGAGGGCCAAACTCTTGCCCTGATACTCCTTACCGCCCACCTTCACTTTCATCGGAGGCAGATAGTAGAGGGTGTCGTCAAACGAGGTGATGGTGTACTCGCGTGCCACACGCATCATCTGGTTGTCGAGTCTGACGGTATCGACATCCCTCGACTCCAGCACCTCTACGCCCTCCGTCAGAAAGGCATTGGGGCCATATTGTGGAAACATCGCCTGCTGCCCCTCTTTCATCGTCACGCTGACAGTGATGTGAGCCTGCTCGCCGATGAGTATCTGTACGCTGTCGATTCTGTTCTCAACTGTTACTTGAGCGCAGAGCCGCAACGACGTGAGCAGCAAGAGAATGATGATTTTGAAAGTTTTCATTTCAATCGATTTTTATGAACGCATGGAGAAGAGGAGCATCAGCGACTTCACATAGTCCTCACTGGTGGAGATGGAGATATTGTCCACATTGCTCTTACTGAAGAGCTGCCGCAACTCCGCCTGTCGTCTCAGCCAATAGGCGGTGTGCGCGCGGCGCAGTTTTTTGCTGCTGGTGTCGACCACCATCTCATGTCCTGTCTCAGCGTCCTTTATTTTCATAAGTCCCACGTCGGGCAGTTCTTTTGCCCGCTGGTCGTAGATCTGTATGGCCACCACATCGTGCTTGCGGTTGCAGATGGTCAGTTCGTTCTCAAACGATTTCCTGACGAAAAAGTCGCTCATCAGGAAAGCCGTGCACTTGCGCTTCATCACCCGTGTGAGAAACTCCACGGCCATGGCCACGTCGGTGCGCTTGCTCTCGGGCTTGAAGTCGAGCATCTCGCGTATGATGTAGAGGATGTGCTTGCGCCCTTTTTTAGGTGGGATATATTTCTCTATCCTGTCGGAGAAGAACACCACGCCGATCTTGTCGTTGTTTTGTATGGCACTGAACGCCAGCGTGGCGGCAATCTCCGCCTCCATGTCGCGCTTGGTCTGTCTTACGGTACCGAAATCAAGGGAGCCGCTGACGTCGACCAGAAGCATCACGGTGAGCTCACGCTCTTCCTCAAACACCTTGACGTAGGGTTTGTGAAAACGTGCCGTCACGTTCCAGTCAATGTCGCGCACATCATCCCCATACTGATACTCTCGCACCTCTGAGAAAGCCATACCACGCCCCTTGAAAGCGGAGTGGTACTGGCCTGCAAAGATGTTCTGGCTCAGCCCACGGGTTTTAATCTCGATCTTGCGGACCTTCTTCAGCAACTCCGAAGTATCCATTAAGGAACCTCCACTTTATTAATGATATTACTTACAATCTCCTCGCTGGTGATATTGCCTGCCTCAGCCTCGTAAGAGAGACCGATACGGTGGCGCAGCACATCGTGTGCCACAGCCCTCACGTCCTCAGGCACCACATAGCCACGGCGCTTGATGAAGGCATAGGCCCTGGCAGCCTTGGCGAGACTGATACTGGCACGCGGTGAACCACCGAATGTGATGTAGTCGCGCATCTGGGGCAGTCCGTAGCGGTCGGGGTAACGTGTGGCGAACACGATGTCGGCGATGTACTGCTCTATCTTCTCGTCGATATACACCTGGCGCACCACGGCGCGGGCGTCGACGATTTCCTGCGCAGTGGTCACCGGTGTCACGGTGGGTAGACTGCTGTGCAGATTTTCACGGATGATGAGACGCTCCTCCTGCAAGGTGGGATAGTCGATGACGGCCTTGAGCATGAAACGGTCGACCTGTGCCTCCGGCAACTGGTAGGTGCCTTCCTGCTCGATGGGGTTCTGTGTGGCCATCACCAGGAAGGGGTCGGGCAATGCGAAAGTATTGTCGCCGATGGTGACCTGATGCTCCTGCATGGCCTCCAGCAACGCGCTCTGCACCTTGGCTGGAGCGCGGTTGATCTCGTCTGCCAGCACGAAGTTGGCAAACACGGGACCTTTCTTCACCTGGAAGATTTCTTCCTTCTGTGAGTAGATCATGGTGCCGACGACATCGGCAGGCAGCAAGTCGGGCGTAAACTGTATGCGGCTGTATTTAGCGTCGATAAGCTGTGCCAGGGTCTTGATGGCCAAGGTCTTTGCCAGTCCCGGTACACCTTCGAGCAATATATGTCCATCGCTCAGTAGTCCGATGAGCAATGTGTCAATGAGGTGTTTCTGACCCACGATGACTCGGTCCATACCCATCGTGAGGTTGGAGACGAATGCACTCTGTTGTTCAATCCGGATGTTCAATTCTCGGATGTCAATAGCTTCTGCCATAATTTATCTGTATTTTTATTGATTGAGTTTCTATAAATATACATCGCCGGGAACCTTTTCGGGCCGCCCCGTCAAATCAGTGGCAAAAATACAACTTTCAGCACTTTTATCCGAAAAATACAGTCTAAATAATATTAAAAAAGATTCCTAAAACTTACATTTTAAGAATCTTTACCAATTGCCTTCAAAAAGATGCGGCGAAAAGCCATGTGGAGGGTTGCAAAAGGCCTTATCAGACGTATTCTTCCTCCACTTTTTTAGGAAGCCGATCCTTCAAAAAGGTCAGAAATGACTGCAGCGCACGTGTCGTGGCGGTGGCCAGGTTGATGTCTCTTCCCTGGTCCTCTTCCAGCTTCAGCGTCTGGATATCATCGGCAGTACCCCAAGCCAACCAGATGGTGCCCACGGGTATCTCTTTGGTGCCACCGCCAGGACCGGCGATGCCTGTGGCCGAGATAGCAAAATCGACGTTGAGCGTCTTAACGGCGCCTTGCACCATCTCCCGTGCCACTTCTTCACAGACAGCGGTCTGCTCTTCGAGCACATCATGGCTCACGCCAAGCAGCCGCTCTTTCACCTCGTTGGTGTATGAGACGATGGCTCCTTTGAAATATTCTGAAGCGCCGGGGGTGGCGATAACGGCCTCGGCGATACGGCCGCCCGTACAACTCTCTGCGGTGCCTAGTGTCTTGCCCGACTCGTAGAGTAATGTCTGGATCTCACGGCTTAAAATCTTATTTTCTAATTCCATATTTTGAGGGTTTTTGAGGGTTTTTTTGAGGGTTTTTCTAGATGGGCTAGATGGGCTAGATAGTCTAGATAGTCTAGATTTTCTAGATGGTCTAGATGGTCTAGATTTTCTAGATCTAGAGGGAGGTGTCAGGGCACACTATCAAACGTCACTTTTGAGTAGGCTGGCACATCGATGGAGCAGAAGTCACCGTCAAGATATTTGTAGTATCCTGTCAGGCCTATCATGGCGGCGTTGTCGGTCGTGTAACTGAATTTGGGGATGTAGACCGTCCATCCATAGCGGCGGGCATGGTCGTGAAAAGCCTGTCGCAAACCATTATTGGCCGACACGCCTCCTGCCACCGCCACATGCTTGATGCGTGTCTGTTTGACGGCCAGACGGAGCTTTTTCATCAGAATATCGACGATGGTATACTCCAGACTGGCGGCCAGGTCTTCCTTGTGGTGCTCCACGAAGTCGGGGTCCTCAGCCACCCACTCTCTCAGATGATACAAGAAAGAGGTTTTCAGACCGCTGAAACTATAGTCGAGACCGGGGATATGAGGTTCGGAGAACTGATAAGCCCGGGGATTGCCCTGACGTGCCAGCCGGTCGATGATCGGACCGCCGGGGTAGCCCAGTCCCATCACCTTGCTGCACTTGTCGATGGCCTCGCCGGCAGCGTCGTCGATGGTCTGACCTAACACCTGCATGTCGTTATAGGCATTGACCTGCACGATCTGAGAGTTGCCGCCACTGACAAGCAGACAGAGGAACGGCATAGGCGGTGCTGACTGGTCGTCATCACTCTCTTTGATGAAATGTGCCATCACATGACCCTGCAGATGGTTGACATCTATCAGGGGGATGCCCAAAGCCCTGGCAAAGCCTTTGGCGAAACTCACTCCCACCAGTAGCGACCCCATCAGTCCTGGGCCACGGGTGAAAGCCACGGCAGAGAGCATCTCCCGGGTGATTCCGGCCCGCTTGATGGCCTGGTCGACCACGGGCACCACATTCTGCTGATGAGCCCTCGACGCCAGTTCTGGCACAACTCCGCCATAGTCACGATGCACATCCTGCGACGCGGTGACGTTGCTCAGCAAGACCCCGTCGCGGAGTACTGCCGCCGATGTGTCGTCGCAACTGCTCTCTATACCTAATATATAAATATTTTTCTTCATGCTCAGTATGTCAAAATCTCCACGCCATGCTCCGTCATCACGAAGGTATGCTCCCACTGTGCGCTGGGCAGTTCATCGTCAGAGATCACCTCCCATCCAAAGGGGTCGTCAGAGTCGATGAAGACTCTCCATGTGCCCATATTCACCATCGGCTCGATGGTGAACACCATGCCCGGCACGAGCAACATACCCGTACCTTTGCGTCCGAAGTGGCACACATCTGGCTTCTCATGAAACTTCAGTCCCACGCCATGTCCACAAAGGTCGCGCACGATGCCATAATGATATTTGTCGGCATGTTTCTGAATGGCATTGCCTATATCGCCTACGAAACAATAGGGTTTGGCCGCCTCGGCACCTATCTCAAGGCACTCTTTGGCCACTCTCACCAGTTGCTCTTTCTCTGGCGTGGTCTTGCCGATGATAAACATGCGGGAGGCGTCGGAATAATAGCCGTCAAGAATGGTGGTGAAGTCCACATTGATGATGTCGCCCTCTTCCAGCACATCCTCCTCTTTGGGTATGCCATGGCAGACCACCTCGTTGATGCTGGTGCACACACTCTTGGGGAACCCCTCATAGTTGAGACAGGCCGGGATGGCGCCATGGGCTTCGCAATAGTCGGTGCAGATCTTGTCTATCTCCAGGGTGTTCATCCCTGCATGTATCTGCCGTGCCACCTCATCGAGCACGCCTGTGTTGACCACGCCGCTTCGACGGATACCCTCTATCTCCTCAGGGGTCCGAATCAGATCACGGGTGGGCACTTCCTTGCCTTTGTTTTCCCAGTACATGATTTTCTTGTCCATCTCAGTGAGCGGAACTCCGGGAAGAGGGAGCCAGTTTCTTCGTTTGTTTCTTTTAAACATGATTTTCTTGTTCTATATGATTTGCAAAGCACCTCTGCAAATAGCCTGCAAAATTACTACTTTTTTTTGAGTCCTGCAAAACACGAATAGGATAAACTTCTTTTTCTACCTTTTTCATTCCTCCTTTAAGCCTACAATTTCCCTTTCAGACCCTGCAATTTGTCTTTCAGACCCTGCAATTTGTCTTATCTATTGGATGGAAAAGCAGAAATTCTTATTTTTGCATTTAAAAAATGTACCTGCCCATGAGGAGTTGATCGCCAAAGATCACTAAACACAGACTTTTCCGGCTTCCTCAACGTCTACTAACCATTCAAGCCAACACACAATTTTAATTCATTAAATAACATGAAAAAGGTATCTTTATTGTTTGCCCTGCTATGCACATTCGCACTGGGGGCATTTGCACAAGTCGGCAGTTGGGATGACTATCGCGACAAATCATGGGGAACGAACTATGATGAAGTAGAGTCGTTCACCATTGAAAACTCAGCACAACTGGCACAGTTAGCCTATATGGTAAACGACCCAGAAAACAACAACAAACATGAATTCGTTGGGAAAACGGTGATACTTGCTGCCGACCTGGATTTGAGTGCCCACTACTGGGAATGCATCGGTATGAGATTAGATGGTGAATGTTTCTCAGGCACATTTTTAGGCAACGGTCATACCATCAGTGGCATCAACGTAGTCAACACAGGCGCTTACAATAACGACGAGGTGACAGTAGGACTATTTGCTCTAGCAAAAAATGCAACTATAAAGAATCTGACCATAGCCAACAGTTCCTTTTTATCAAAAGGTTGTGATAATGTTGCCCTATTTTGCATCTTTATCACAAAAAAATGGAGAAAAACAAACATTATTTGTAATTTTATCGCTTGATCTGCGACTAATAGGGCAAACGATAGAGTAAAACATGAACACGAAACAATTAGAGAATGACTTCTTGAAGCTGATTGAGGCACAGAAACGTGTCATCTACAAAGTATGCTACGTCTACGCCAATGATCAGGAAGAGCTGAATGATCTGTTCCAAGAGGTGGTGCTGAATCTTTGGAAGAGTTTCCCTCGCTATCGGGGAGATAGTCAACTCTCCACATGGGTCTACCGCATCTCTATGAACACCTGCATCACTTTTCTGAGACGTTCCAGCAGCCGTCCGAGCACCATCCCCATCACATCGGATGTGATAGGACAGTTTGCTGCCGAGGAAGGAAAAACAAATCAGCTCAAGGAGCTTTACTCGCTCATCAATCAACTAGGGAAAATGGAGCGCGCGCTGATTCTCCTTTGGTTGGAAGAGCGAAGTTATCAGGAGATGGCAGATATCTTAGGTATCTCCAAAAACAACGTAGGCGTGAAACTCAATCGTGTCAAAGAGAAACTAAAGAAAATGTCTAACAGTTAAAAAAACAAGAAACATGGAACTTGACGAATTAAAAGCCAACTGGAATCTTTTCAACGACCGCCTGGCAGCAAGTGAAGTAGTGAATCTGCGTCTGGTGAAGGAGATGATCACCCAGAAAACCAAATCGGCATATGACCATATCGTAGGACAGAACATCTATTCTTTCGTGATTAATATGCTCATCATCTGCGTAGTATTCCCGTACGTCTATATGAACACCCCCATCCGTACCGTCTCATTTGCCATCGTCGAGGGTGTCATGGTGATAGGCATGATTCCCATCATTTGGAAACTCTTCCTATTGTCAAGATTCGATCTGGGCAGCAAAAGCTGTAACCAACTCCGTCGGACGGTGCTTAGTTACAAGAAGATCTGCCATCACGAGATGATATGGACGATCGCCGCTGTATGTCTGGCGATGGTGGCCTTTTATATCTTAGAACTCGGATTCAACACTGAGGCTGGCTATGTACTTGGCACGAAACTCATATTGCCATTAGGACTCTCACTGATGACCTTCGCCCTGGGATTTGTCTTGGCTAAGTGGCAGCTCCGCCGCCATGCTCAGCAATTGCGGGAAATCGAGCGAGGTCTTGAGGAATTAAAAGAATTTGAAGACTAACTTAAAAAAATAAAGCCATGAGATATAGACTTTTTATCGGAATCATCTTTGTAGTGGCCAGCCTGCTCAAACTGGCAGCGATGTGGAACATCTTGCCGATCAGTTGGCTCAGTAGAGTGTCAGAAGAGCCTTGGGCACAGTATTTCTCTATTTTCATCCTCATCTATGTGGGCGTTTGCCTCATTTACGAGGAACTGAAAGCCAACAAGAACAACCCATGATTTCAGACGAATCCAAAAGGAGGCGCAAAGTCGTAAGACAAATGCGCCTCTTTTCATGTTGGTTGCGTTGACTTATTCAAAATACTCGATGGTACGTGGGGTGTCCATGGTCTGGCCCATCACAGAGGTCTTGCGGCTGATCCAGTTGCCCTTGTCATCATATTTATAGTCAGAATACTCTATGGTCATATCTTGGCCCATCATGTTCATTGACTGCTTGACCAACTCACCTTTATCGTTGTAAGTGAAGTTCACCGGCATCTCCTGATCCATGATGTTGGTCGTCTGCTTCTTGACTTTGCCATTTTCCCAAACGTAGTTGACTTTAAAGGTCATCCCTTGTGCTTCATTTTCTGCAGATTTCAGGAAGCCGTTCTCATCGTAAACTGCATTCTTCAAGTTTTCCTGCTTGCCCTCCTGAGTGAAGGTAACCTTCTGTGTCTGACCCATCATGGAGGTGGTGATTGATTTAACCGCACCTTTTGCGTCATTGGCTTCCACGTCATGATACTGGGTTTGTGCTTGCAGTGCGAATGGTACTATCATCAGCACCATCATCAACAATGTTTTTTTCATGTCCTTTTTGTTTAGTTAATAATAATTATGGTTGTCAGTTTTATTGCCGGATGTCCGACATTTTTTAGACGAAATGAAATGGTGAAAGTTTAATGACAAAAGCATAAAACTTTTACTTTTACGTTCCTATCACAAATGATGACACCGGCAGCACATCACCCTCACCGAAGAACGAAGGGCGAAGAGCGAATAGCGAAGGGCTACAAATCAATGGACAACATGCTGAACAGTTGCTGCGTCCAGTCAGCGCCGTTTTCGGGGCAGAGCGTCTGGATGCCGAGCCGACTGGCAGCGGCCACATTGCGAGGTCCATCATCCAGGAAGAGGGCTTCTTCAGGCTGGAGGTGCTGATCTTCGAGCACTCTTCTGAAGAACCGTTCGTCGGGTTTCATCACTCCCATCTGATAGCTCAGGTAGACGGCATCAAAATAGGCCTCGACAGGATGACCTTTTCCATCGAAGTCGGGGCTGGATGCCCAGTGCATCATAAAGGGGTTGGTATTCGACAACAGGATGAGCCGGTAGCCCTCCTTCCGCAACCTGACCAATGCGTCGAGGTTGCGCTGGGGCAGTTCTTTGCGATAACCGAGCCATGCGTCGAGGCAGTCATTGTATGTCAGTGTGCGATGGCACAGTTGGCTCAGTTCTGCGATGAACTCCTCAGCCGTGAGGAGACCTCGCTCGAGTTGGCCGAAGATGCCACCTTGTGTATAGGGATCCAGTCTTTGTGCGGCATCTTCCAGCCCAAGCCGTCTGAATTTCTCCACCGCCTGAGGATGATCAAGTGTGACCACCACGCCCCCAAAATCAAAAATAATCGCCTTGGGGTGTGGCACACTTTTCTCTGACACACTTTTCTCTGACTCAGAGGGAACTAGCACAACATTCTCTGGCTCAGAGGGAACTAACACACTCCCCCTTACCCCCTCTAACTTAGAGGGGGAGCTGATTACTCCTATATCTTTCGAACATTCGATTGAGAACTCTCCATCTGTATGTTTCTCATTTTGAAGGGGTAATCTCTCCCTATCAATAGAGGTCTCATTTTGAAGGGGAAATCTCTCCCCATCAGTAGAGGTTTCATTTTGAAGGGGTAATTTCTCCCCCTCTAAGTTAGAGGGGGTAAGGGGGAGTGTGTCATTTTGGGAAGAAGAAGTTGTACTTGTCATTGCCATTTTATTATTTCTGAAAAGAATAATACTATTGATAATGGTTTCTGGTTGTTGAAGCACTATTTTATTTTCAAATCTTAATGTTTGAATATGATATTTATCAAGCAACATTTGAACTCTTGTTTGATCTTTTTCAAAAGTATGCTCATCATTGTGGTATTCTCCATCCAATTCTATAGCAAGTTGGAGAGATGGACAATAGAAATCCAAAATATAATTTCCTATACTAAATTGTCTTCTGAATCTTAAGCCTTCTATTTGTTTTCCTTTAATTAATTTCCAGAGGACTTTTTCGGCAGTTGTGCTATGGTTTCTTAGTTCGCGACGATATTGTTTCATTTCTGGAGTGTTCTTGGTTCTTTTTGACACACTCCTTTTCTCTGACTCAGATGAAGAATCTGACACGTTTTTCTCTGACTTAGATGAAGAATATGACACGTTTTTCTCTGGCTCAGAGATGGGATAAGACACACTCCCCCTAGCCCCCTCTAACTTAGAGGGGGAGCTGATTACTCCTTTATCTTTAGGACCTTTATTCATCATAAAACAAAAAGAACCTACAACAAAAAAGAACCTACAACAAAAAAGAAACTACAACAAAAAAGAAACTACAACAAAAAGAACCTACAACAAATATTCAGCTCCCCCAAAACCAGCTACTCTTCAAAAAGTGAGAGTTTGCGCTTGCGGGCCTCCTCGATGGAGAGGAGTTGTTGCTGCTCCTTGTTATACTCGTCGCGCAGGTGGGAGTAGTCCTGATTAAGTTGAGAGTGGAGTATGGTTTTCTCCTGTGCATCCATGAGTCGGGCTGCCATGAGCGCGTTTTGAGATGCATCTTTCATCCAGACCACCGGTCCGCCATAGACAGGGGCTATTTTCAGGGCCACATGCAGTTCGCTGGTGGTGGCACCGCCTATCATGATGGGGATGTTGAGTTGGGCGCGACGCAATTCCTCCGCCACATGTACCATCTCCTCCAGACTCGGTGTGATCAGTCCGCTCAAGCCTATCAAGTCCACGTTCTCCTCTTTGGCCTTCCTCACGATCTGCTCTGCTGGCACCATCACGCCCATGTCGATGACTTCATAGTTGTTGCATGCCATGATGACCGACACGATGTTTTTCCCGATGTCATGCACATCACCCTTGACTGTGGCCAAGAGGATTTTCCCTGCATGACGTGCGTTGCCCTCACGCTCCGCCTCGATATGCGGTTGTAAGATCTCCACCGCCTGCTTCATCGTCCGAGCCGTCTTGACCACCTGCGGCAAGAACATTTTGCCACTGCCAAACAATTCCCCCACCAAGTTCATGCCAGCCATCAGAGGACCCTCAATGATATTGACCGCATGCGGATACTTCTCCAGCGCCTCTGCAAGGTCCTGCTCCAGGTAGTCGCCAACGCCTTTTCGCAGTGCATACACCAGACGGTCGTCGACGGGTTCCTGACGCCATGCCTCGACAGCTACGGGTGCCGCAGCCTGTCCTCCTGTTGCAAGCTGCGCCTTGGCAGCCTCCTCTTGTTCCTTCAGTCTATTGGCCAGTTCCACCAAACATGCCGAAGCCCCTGGATGGCGGTTGAGGATCACATCCTCAATGATTTGCAGTTGCTCTTGCGGGATATCCTGATAGGTGACTTTAGAGGCAGGATTGACAATGCCGAAGTCCATCCCTGCAGCGATGGCATGATAGAGAAACACGGCGTGCATGGCCTCGCGGATATAGTTGTTGCCACGGAAAGAGAACGACAGGTTGCTCACACCGCCACTGACATGGGCACCGGGCAGATTTTGCCGTTTCCATGCACAGGCACGGATAAAGTCAGCCGCATAGGCATCGTGCTCCTCCATGCCAGTAGCCACCGCGAGGATATTGGGGTCGAAGATGATATCCAGCGGAGACATCCCTACCCTATTGACCAAGATGTCGTAGGCCCTGCGTGCGATTTCTATACGTCGCTCATAAGAAGTGGCCTGTCCCTGTTCGTCAAAACACATCACCACGACAGCGGCACCAAAACGCTGCACCGTACGGGCATGACTGACGAACACCTCCTCCCCCTCCTTGAGAGAGATGGAGTTGACGATGCATTTTCCCTGCACACATTTCAGGGCGGCAATGACCACCTCCCAGTCGGAGGAGTCGATCATCACTGGCACGCTGGCGATGTCGGGTTCTGAGGCTATCATATTGAGAAACCTCACCATCTCCCCGCGCGCGTCGAGCAAGGCATCGTCCATATTGATATCGATGACGAGGGCCCCGTCGGCCACCTGCTTGCGTGCGATGCTGATGGCCTCGTCGTATTTCCGCTCTTTGATCAGACGCAGGAACTTGCGCGAGCCAGCCACATTGCACCGTTCACCCACATTGACAAAATGCACCTCCGGTGTGACATGAAGCGCCTCCAACCCACTCAGCTGCATCACCTGGAGTGCCTCAGGCACCACACGGGTGGCTTTTCCCTGAGCCGCCTCGGCAAAGAGGCGGATGAAATGCTCATCAGTGCCACAGCAGCCACCTATGATATTGACCAGCCCTTCGTCGATAAACTCGGCGATGTGTGGAGCCATGGTCTCAGCCGTCTCGTCATAGAGCCCCATCGAGTTGGGCAGTCCGGCATTGGGATAAGCAGACACATAATACGGAGCCTTTTCTGACAGTTCTTTCAGGAAAGGTTTCATCTGCAGGGCACCAAACGAGCAGTTGAGTCCTACGGAGAACACCGGGTAACTGCTAATGCTGGCAAGAAACGCATCGAGCGTCTGCCCGCTCAGCGTGCGTCCTGCCAGGTCGCTGATAGTGACAGAGAGCATAAGGGGCAACGTCTTCTCCCGCTGGCTGAAGACTGCAAGGGCAGCGTCCATGGCAGCCTTGGCATTGAGTGTGTCGAAGATGGTCTCAATGAGAAGAGCATCGACACCGCCTTCCACCAGGGCGTCTATCTGTTCGACATAGGCGTCGTAGAGTTGGTCATAGGTGACAGCACGGGCGGCGGGGTCGCTCACATCCGGACTCATCGAGCACGACTTGTTGGTGGGTCCCACAGAGCCACAGACAAAGCGTGGGTGGTCGGGAGTGCTATACTGGTCGGCCGCCTCACGTGCGATGCGTGCCCCCTCCAGGGCCAGGCGTCTGCTGTATTCTTCTAGATGATAGTCAGCCTGTGAGATGCGTTGCGAACTGAACGTATTGGTCGTGATGATGTCGGCACCCGCCTCTAAGTAACAGCGGTGTATCTGCCCGATCACATCAGGCCGGGTGATGTTGAGCACATCGTTGTTGCCCATGAGCACCTCATGGTGACGCAGCAACGCATATCCATGAAAATCTGACTCACACAGTCCAAAACGCTGGATGCGTGTACCCATGGCGCCGTCGAGTATCATGACGCGCCGTTTGATTGCCTCTTGGAGTGTCACTTGGAAAACAATTAGAAATTCTTAAATGCGCGGTCCATCTCACGGCGGTCTTCCTTGTCCTTGAGCGACTGTCGCTTGTCGTACATCTTCTTACCTTTCGCCAGGGCGATATCTACTTTGGCACGGCCTTTCTCGTCGATAAACACCAATGTGGGGATGATGGTATAGCCCACCTGTTTCAGGGCCTCCTGCAAGCGATAGATCTCCCGCCGCGTCAACAGCAGCTTACGGTCACGCTTCGACTCATGATTGGAATAAGAGCCATAAAAATACGGGGAGACGTTCATGCCCTTCAGCCACATTTCCCCATTGATAATCACACAATAGGCATCCACCAGCGAGGCCTTGCCCAGCCGTATGGACTTAATCTCAGTGCCGGTCAGCACAATGCCAGCCATATAAGTGTCGACAAAAAAGTACTCAAATGAGGCTTTCTTGTTGCGAATCTGCACCGGACTCTTCTTTCTTATCTCTTGTTCTTCCTTATTCATCTTTCTTGATTTGAGCAAACTGGTCGATATGCTCATCCACGTAGTAAGCCACGGCACTGGTCCATGCCTCCTCGTTCTCTACAAACTCATCATCGAAATCGTCAAACTGCGGCATGCGCTCAAACAGTGCCATGAACTCCTCGTCACTGCACTCACGTTCTATCTCCTCATGATAGACGTTGTAGAGTTTGCGCACCTTGTTGATTACCTTGGCCAACTCATCGATGCCCCACATCCGCATCATCTTGGCAAACGGGTTGCGGAAGATGAAAGCGCCGTAGCCATTGTGAATGAGCTGCACGAAGCCGCCATCCATCACCTCGTCGCGTAAAATGTTGTAAGCCAGCAGCGTCACCTGGTCAGCATTGAGCGAAGACATGGTCTCTGCGGTCAGTTCTCCGCCGATGGCGTCGTAGATGGCTTTGACAAAGACATCGACAAAGGCATCCATGCCCTGCTCTGCTGCGGCCATCACATCCTGCTCCGTTATTATCACCTCTTTCTTCATAAATGTAATATTAAGTTTGCAAAGTTACAACAAAAAACAAAATATCCGCCAAAAGGAGATAAAAATAGTGCTGCGTGTAAGAAAAAGGCCGTCATATTTTGGCTTTTTCAGTGATTTTATTATCTTTGCAAACTGATAGTATGACATACACATCTATTTACATACATAAACAATAACGAAAATGACTTATTCAAACGAAGTCAACAACATGTGTGTTGTTGCAAAAGGTCCTCATCACGGACCAGCCCCAATACCTGAAGAGGGCAAATGGATTCAGGCAAAAGAGATTAAAGACATCTCTGGTTACACGCACGGCATCGGATGGTGCGCTCCTCAGCAGGGCGCCTGCAAGCTGTCTCTCAACATCAAAGACGGCATCATCCAGGAGTGCCTCGTCGAGACCATCGGCTGCACGGGTATGACCCACTCCGCCGCCATGGCTTCTGAGATTCTCCCCGGCAAGACCATCCTTGAGGCGCTCAACACCGACCTGGTGTGCGACGCTATCAACACTGCCATGAGAGAGCTTTTCCTGCAAGTGGTCTATGGCCGCACCCAGAGCGCCTTCTCAGAGGGAGGCCTCGTCATCGGAGCCGGCCTTGAGGACCTGGGCAAGGGTCTGCGCAGCCAGACGGGTACCCTCTACGGCACAGTGGCCAAAGGCACCCGCTATCTGGAACTCACCGAGGGCTATATCACCAAGCAGTTCCTCGACAAAGACAGCCAGGTGTGCGGCTACGAGTATGTACACTTAGGCAAGCTGATGGAAGCCATCAAGGGTGGCATGGACGCCAATGAGGCTGTGAAGAAATTCACAGGCCGCTATGGCCGCACCACCGCCGAGCAGGGCGTTGTTAAAGCTATTGACCCACGTAAAGAATAAAGGAGGACGAAGAAATGATAAGAGAAGTGAAATTCGAGAGTCAAGAGCGCCGCATCGACCAAGTGATCGCCGCTCTCAACGCCAACGGCATCAAAGATATCGAGGAAGCCAACCAGATTTGCGAGAGCATCGGTGTGGATCCCTATCAGATTTGTGAGGACACTCAGGGTATCTGCTTTGAGAATGCCAAGTGGGCCTACGTTTGTGGTGCCGCCATCGCCATCAAAAAAGGTGTGAAAAACGCCGCCGACGCTGCCGAGGCTATCGGTATCGGTCTGCAGAGTTTCTGCATCCCCGGTTCTGTTGCCGACGACCGCAAAGTGGGTATCGGCCATGGCAACCTGGCAGCCCGTCTGCTCCGTGAGGAGACCGAGTGCTTCGCCTTCCTCGCCGGCCACGAGTCATTCGCAGCTGCTGAGGGTGCCATCAAGATCGCAGAGATGGCCAACAAAGTGCGCCAGAAGCCACTCCGCACCATCCTCAACGGTCTGGGCAAAGACGCCGCTATGATCATCAGCCGCATCAATGGTTTCACCTATGTGCAGACCAAGTTTGACTACTACTCTGGCAAGCTCGACATCGTGAAGGAGATTCCTTACAGCGATGGTCCACGCGCCAAGGTGAGATGCTACGGTGCTGACGACGTACGCGAAGGTGTAGCTATCCTGTGGAACGAGAATGTGGATGTCTCCATCACTGGTAACTCCACCAACCCCACCCGCTTCCAGCACCCAGTGGCTGGCACCTACAAGAAAGAGCGCGTGCTGGCTGGCAAGCCCTACTTCTCAGTAGCTTCTGGTGGTGGCACAGGCCGCACACTCCACCCAGACAACATGGCCGCTGGTCCCGCCTCCTATGGTATGACCGACACTCTGGGCCGTATGCACTCCGACGCACAGTTTGCAGGTTCCTCCTCCGTGCCCGCTCACGTAGAGATGATGGGATTCCTCGGCATGGGTAACAACCCGATGGTGGGTGCCACCGTGGCTGTAGCCGTCACTGTAGACATGGCTCTGAATAAGAAATAAGAAGACCATTCACACAACAAGCCTCCCGCGTCATTGTCGCGCGGGAGGCTTTTCTGATGATTCCCCCAAAACCTATACGAGATGAGAAAAACGACATATGGCATTCTCGCCTGTCTGCTGACCCTCCTTGGTCTGCCTGTCATGGCGCAGCGGCATGAGATTTTCAACGAGCGCATCGCCACCATCCAGGTAGTAGCGGGCGACGACTGGCTTTCTCCACCAGTCACCCGTCTGTATGGCGACCCCATCCATATAGGATTTGACGACCTGACCCACGAGTACCACCGCTACACCTACCGCGTCGAACATTGTGAGGCCGACTGGACGAAGAGTGAAGACCTCTTTGAGAGCGACTATATCGATGGCTTCATAGAAGGCAACACGATAGATGACATAGAGGAGTCGCTCAACACCAACTTGCTCTACACCCACTACCGACTGACCATCCCCAACCAGCACTGTCGTCTGAAGATGAGTGGCAACTACCGCCTCACGGTCTATGACGACAACAACGACGACGAGCCGATGTTCGCCGTCTGCTTCATGGTGGTAGAGCCGAAGATGAGTATCTCGATGACCGTCGACACCAACACCGATATCGATGTCAACAAGTCGCACCAACAGGTGTCAATGGATGTGGCCTACAACGGGCTGAGCGTCATCAATCCCTCCAGCCAGATCAAGACGGTGGTGATGCAAAACGGCCGTTGGGACAATGCGGTCGTCAACGTGGAACCGCAGTTTACGAAGAGTGACGGACTGCGCTGGAGCCACAACAAAGCCCTGATTTTCGACGCAGGCAACGAATACCACAAATTTGAGGTACTCGACACCGACCATCCCACCCTTGGCATCGACAAGATGAGATGGGACGGACAACTGTTTCACGCATATGTCTTCCCCGATGAGCCCCGCCCCAACTATCTCTACGATGAGGACGCCAACGGCTCATTCTATATCCGCAACAGCGACAATATCGAGAACGACCGCATCTCCGACTATGTGACAGTACACTTCCAACTGCTCTGCCCAGAGCGCGTAGACGGAGACGTGTATCTCAACGGCGTATGGACCAACGACCAGTTTCTGCCGCAGTATCTGATGGAATATGACGAAGAGAGCAAATCCTATCAAGCCGAAGTGCTGCTGAAAATGGGATACTATTCCTATCAGTATCTATTGCTCGACGCAGACGGATATACGCAGGTCATGCCCACCGAGGGCAATTTCTTTCAGACAGAAAACAAATATCAGGTTCTGGTCTACTACCGTGAGCCAGGAGGCCGCACCGACCTACTTGTTGGCTACCAACAAGTGACAAAGAAATAAGAAACTGTCGTTTTCTATCAGCATTCTTTTTATACTTTCCCCAATTTCAGACTTATTGGGGAAGCCTGAAATGCTACCTATTAATTGAGATAATCTGACACACGCCCACCTTATAATATATTATCTTCGTACCCCCCTTCAACCTTATATATTTACAGGAGGTCTGCAATTCTCTTGACAGCCTGCCACCATTTTAGAGATTGATATAGAAAATGTTTTCTATATCAAATTTTCTGCTTTTCTTTGTCGGTTCTTTATCAATCAATCATAGAATAAAAAGACATGACAACAGTAAAAGTGAAATTCAGGCCGTCAACAGTTGTTGACAAGGAAGGATGTCTTTATCTACAGATCATCCATCAAAGAGTAGTGAAAATCATCAGTACCGAATACAGACTGTATCAAGAAGAATGGGACGCTGATACAGCATCTGTCATTATGGCTAAGGCAGACCCTGCGAGAAACGCTTATCTGACTACCGTCAGGGAACGGCTGTCGTGGGATCTCATGAGAATGAAAAGAATCATCAGAATAATGGAGAGTGAGCGGGCGCAATATCATGCCGACGACGTGGTAACAGAGTTTCGCAGACACACTGACGATTGTTCGCTTTCGCGTTTCATGCAGCAGGTGATTATGGAACTCCGCCAGCTCTGCCAGCACCGCACATCGGAGACCTATACCTCTGCCCTGCGCAGTTTTATGACATTTCGCAACGGCGACGATATTCCTTTGGATGCCATCACCTCAGAAACGATGTGTATGTATGAGTCCTACCTTCGGCAAAAGAGTGTATGTAGGAATACCGTCTCTTTCTATATGCGTATACTCAGGGCGGTTTACAACAGGGCTGTCGACAAAGGGCTCACTGAACAGCAAATGCCTTTCCGGCATGTCTATACTGGCACGGAGAAGACCGTGAAAAGGGCGATGGACATCAAGACCATCAAGAGACTGAGAGACCTCGACCTCTCAGGTAAACGGTCCATGATTTTCGCCAGAGACCTATTTCTCTTTAGTTTCTATACACGTGGTATGTCATTCATAGACATGGCCTATCTTAGAAAAGCCGACCTGCATGATGGGATGCTTGTCTACCGCCGGAGAAAAACCGGCCAACATCTCTCTGTCAGATGGGAGAAATGTATGGCGGAGATTCTGATGAGACACCCCGCCCCCAACAGCGACTACCTGTTGCCCATCATCAAGAATGCTGAAAACGCCAGACATCAGTACACCAACGCCATGCAAAATGTCAACTACAACTTGAAAATGATTTCAAAGCGTCTTGGACTGACAAGGCCTCTTACCATGTATGTGGCAAGGCATTCCTGGGCGAGTGCGGCAAAAACAAGCCATGTGCCGATCACTGTCATCAGTGAGGCCATGGGACATGAGTCAGAGAAAACCACACAAATATATCTAGCTTCACTGGAAAACTCTGTAGTCGACAATGCCAACAAACTGATTCTGAAATTGTTGAAGTGACCAAAGGGAGGGTATGAGGTAAGAGGTAAGAGATATGAGGTTAGAGGTTAGAAGAAAGAGGCCTGATGTAAAAACATATCCCTAGACATCCGCATGTCCGTGGTCAATACCCCAACCAGCACCACAGCTATTATCATTTCTAGTGAGTAGAATACTACGTTATAATTTTTGCCATCTGCGGCAGTTGTTAAGAAATTCTTAACAACTGAAATGTCAGATAACTCTTTTTCTTTCAGTATGTTAGCTATATGCATACTGATGTTAGGCTTCGAGGTGGCAAAAAGTTCTGCCATCTGTTGCTGGTTCAGCCATATCTTGCCATCTTTGGCAAAAAGGGCTACTGATGCTCGCCCGTCGGCAGTCCGATATATGATGATATTCTGCTGTTCGTCCATATTGTATTATGTACAATTTACCTAATATGCTACAAAGATACTAATAAAAAGCGAATAAATTGATTATCAAATAAAAAATGCCTTAATTGAATGCTTTAAATACCTCCCTTCTGCCAGTGAATCTGCGACAAGTCTCGCTAATTCGGGATAAAAGAGAAACAACAGATTGTACAGCCAATGCGAACTATCATTCCTGCTCAGAGTGATGACCAGATTAAAAATATCAAGAAGAAATTGTTCAAATAAATAAAAGTCTCTTGCCAAGAGATTAGGAATAGCACCAATAATATAAAAATCAGATGTTTATACAATGCTTTGATATGGTTTGTTGAACAACAATAGGAATGGCATGAAAAGAATACATTTTTTAATCATATTTTTTATTTTTTTTATTGCTTTTTATTGCTTATCTGTCCTTTTTTGTTAATTTTGCAGTCAATAATGGTCTCTTGGCAAGAGAACATAATCATTTTTATATTGTATCAGCAAGGAAAACTAGATTATTGTAAATAAAAAGCAAATTATTAACCTAAAGAATATGAATATGAAACAAAATTTACGATTTCTTATGTTGGCACTGCTATGCGCAGTGTTTAGTACTGCGTGGGGTGAATCAACAACCCAAATTGCCAGTGCTACATTTGATGGAAAAAATGCCACTTATACAGAAGGGTGGACTACTACTGGCACTGGAAATGGAAGAGCTGATTGTATAATTATAGGATATGGTGAAAACATTACTTCACCATCCTTTGATCTCTCAAATTATAGCAAGATTAAGATTTCCATTAAAGCTCGCCGCTATGGTACGCTCTCTGGCAGCAAAGCTACTATTGACGTGTCGATTGGTAGCACATCGGTAGGAACAGTTGACGCCACAGGTACTACTGCTACAACTCAACTCGGAGTTATTGAATTCACACCCACTACCAGTATGACAGCAGCCACATTGGTATTCACTTGTACCAATGCAACGTCTCCTGGCAGTTCCCATGGTGCTGGTATTAATAGTATCACAATCACAGGCGTATCTGAAGATGGAGAAACCATTGAAATGCCAACATTCTCTCCAAATGCAGGAACATTCACTGAAGCACAGACCGTATCCATATCATGTGCCACGACAGGTGCCACTATCTATTACACTACCGACGGAAATGATCCTTCTGCAAGTAGCACGGAGTATTCTTCCCCCATCACCATATCAGAAACCACGACACTTAAGGCTATTGCAATAAAAGATGGTGTTAGCAGTTCTATAGCAAGCGCCACATATACAATAGAAGAACCAACAGAAGGAAAATTGATTGCTTCAGGAGAGTTCAATGGTAAGGATGAACAATATCCAGAAGGGTGGACTACTACTGGTACTGGAAAAGGAAGAACTGATTGTATAATTATTGGAGCTGATGAAAACATCACATCACCATCCTTTGACCTCTCAAAATATAGCAAGATTAAGATTTCCATCAAAGCTCGCCGCTTTGGTACGCTCTCTGGCAGCAAAGCTACTATTGACGTGTCTATTGGTGGCACATCGGTAGGAACAGTTGACGCCACAGGTACTAATGCTTCAAGTCAACTCGACGATATTGAATTCTATCCCACTTCCAGTATGACAGCAGCCACATTGGTATTCACTTGTACCAATGCAACGTCTCCTGGCAGTACCCATGGTGCTGGTATCAACAGTATCACAATCATTGGCATAGAAGGAGAGCCTATAGGTGTAGATGCTCCCACGTTCTCATTGGAAGAAGGCACATACACAGAGACACAGACCGTATCCATATCATGTGCCACGACAGGTGCCACCATCTATTACACTACCAACGGAAATAATCCTTCATCAAGTAGTTCGGTATATTCTACCCCCATCACCATATCAGAAACCACGACACTTAAGGCTATTGCAATAAAAGATGGTGTTAGCAGTCCTGTAGCAAGCGCCACATATACTATAGATTTACCTGCTGTTTCAATACCAGTTTTCACCCCAGATGAAGGCACTTACACAGAAGCACAGAAAATAACTATCACCTGCGCTACAGAAGGTGCGACCATCTATTATACCACCGATGAAACAGATCCCACCCAAGAAAGCACTCTGTACTCATCCCCGGTCAGCATCACCACAACGGGTACTACTCTTAAGGCTATCGCTGTAAAGGATGGTCTTGTCGACTCAAATGTGGCAAGTGCGACATATATTATCCAGCCAGAGAAACCCAGCATTTCAGAAAAAAATGGCGAAATCGTAATTACTGCCGCTAAAGGACTCTCCATTTATTATACAACGGATGGCAGCGACCCGACCAATACAAGCGAGGAGTACTCTTCTCCCATACCATTTACAGGACCAGGAACTGTCACCGTCAAAGCCATCGCATACGATGCTTACAATAATCCAAGTGCTGTCAGCACTGAGCGATTCTCCAATATCGGTCCGGATCCGAAAGAGATCAACAGTGGTTATTATGTGAAAGTGACTTCCGAAAGTGACTTGGAGGACGGCGATGCCATTCTGTTAGTGTATGAAGGCAATCAAGTCGCCATGAGCACGACACAAAATGAGAATAACCGTGGTCAAGTAGATGTTATATTAGGTAGCGATTTTATTGTACCCTCCGAAGATGTCCAAAAAATTATCCTGGTAGGAGCGACAGGAGCTTGGTACTTCTATGTAGATGGTGATGAAACAGGATATCTCTATGCTGCATCAAGTAGTAAAAACTATTTAAGGACCCAAGAGACTCCTGATGACAATGCAAAAGCCACAATTTCATTTGATGACGACGGTAATGCCACCATCGCTTTCCAGGGTTCGAACACTCGTAATCTCCTGAAATATAATTCTGGCAGTAGTATATTCTCTTGCTATGCCTCTGGTCAATCCGCTGTCCAAATCTACAAGGAGGTAGAAGCACAAACCGAGCCTGTCAATATCGGCAGCACAAAATATGCTACGCTCTATTATGGCAACGAGAACCTGATCGTTCCAGCCAATGTTACAGCCATGACTTACAAGGCAAATGGAGACAAAATAGCTGTGTCAAAGACCTATGCTACTGGTGAAGTGATTCCTAAAGGCACTGCCGTTGTGTTGGAAGGCACTGCTGCTGGTGCGTATAACTTCATCGTCACTACTGCTGATGGTGAGGGCGACAGCGAGAGCGACCTTTATGGACTTGACGTAGCTGGCACAACTCCAGCACCAGGCGAGGGTGAATATTATTATTACAAGCTCTCCAAGGCATCCAAAGACGCCGCTGACACCACTGTAGGCTTCTACTTCGGTGCAACAGATGGAGGACAATTCGCTTTATCAGCCCCCCACAGAGCATATCTGGCAATACCTAAAAATGGAACTGGTGTCTCAGCATTTGTATTTGATGAGACCGTAGGCATCAGTCAAATTAAGAATGTCATATCTGATGACAGCATCTACACACTCTCCGGTGTCAAAGTCAGCAATAATAATCTGAGCAAGGGCATCTATATTGTGAATGGCAAGAAAATAGTAATCAAATAATCATAGGAGGACACAACAATGAAACGTTATATCATACCATCCATTACCATTGATCCAACTTTTGCAATGAATATCCTCGCTGGAACTCTGCAAAAACACGACGATTATAGCGATGCCGATGATCTCAGCAACCAAGGTCTCTACGATGGCATGGAAGATGCTTATCCCCCGAAAGACAAAGGTCTCTGGGAGGAGTAGAATTAGTAGAAAGATTGAACCATTGGATTCCTTTCTCTAAAAGAATAGTAAATCAAAAATCTCAACAGGCTTCCCTTTGGGGGAGCCTGTTGAAAAGAAATAGAATAAACCAAAAAAAGAATATGAAAAAACAATTACGATTACTTATGTTAACACTGCTATGCGCAGTGTTTAGTACTGCGTGGGGAACAGATTTTACTCTTTCTTCAGCTGATGAGGTTACTAAAGATGGTATCACAGTCTCGTTCGCTAAAGGTTTAGGAACGAATGACCCAGCATGGTATAGCGCTGGATTAAGACTCTATGCAAAAAATACCATAACTATCTCGTCGGAAACAAATATTACGAATATTGTATTTAATTGGGAAAAACAAGGCAGTAAAGATTTTGCGAATGTTACGGCTTCACAAGGTACTTACACACATCCTACCACTACAGGAGATGGAACTTGGACAGGAAGTACTAAATCCATTACATTTACACTGGGTACTTCTGGACAATTACAACTTAACACTTTTTCTGTAACTTTAGAAGGACAATCATCATTAAGTAATCCACAATTTTCTTTCTTAGAAAGTGAAAAAACACTCTTTGTTGATGACACATACAATAATCAAATACAATGTGGAACAACTGCATTAAATGATATAACCAACTTTTCATACAGAGCTTGTGCTAACTCAGACGGAACAGGTGAAACAAATGTTGTTACTGTCAGCGAGGATGGTACAGTGACAGCAGCTAATGCTGGAAACGCATATATCTTTGCTTCATGGCAAGCTACAGGCACATGGAAAGATGGTTCCATCCATTATAGAGTTAATGTTGGAAGAATACCTACAGAAATAAGCGGTTTGGAAAATATGGAATTCCAAATAGGTGATGATCCTAGAAGTTTCGAACTTACAACCAATAATCCTGATGGGGCTATTTCTGTGGAATCCAACAATAATGAGGTCGCCACTGTAACTGCTGACGGTAATACTTTGACTGTCACAGCTGTTGGTAGAGGCAATGCAACTATTTCTATTACTCAAGAAGCAACAAGAAAATATACATCGGCAACAGCTTCTTTTACAGTAAAAGTGACCAAAGCGCTGCCTGAAGGCACAATATTCTATGAATCATTTGACACAAATCAAGGATCTGGTGGTAATGATGACAATTGGAGTGGCTCTATTGCGTCGAATAACATTAAATTTGACAATCAAGGATGGACTAGTGTAAAAGGAAATGGGGCATATGAATGTGCGAAATTTGGAACTGGATCAGCAGTAGGATCTGCTACCACTCCTTCCATTCGTACAATGGGAGATGTTATATTATCATTTAAGGCAGGTGCTTGGGATGGAAACTCTGAGAATACTACTCTTTCCTTGAGTTCTTCTGAGGGTACGATATCCCCAAGTTCTGTCACACTTGTAAAGGGAGCTTTTACAGAATATGAAGTAACAATTAGCGGTCTAAATAATGTTAATTTCACCATCACATTCTCTGGCTCTGGTGGTAATAACCGTTTCTTCCTTGACGAAGTACTCGTAAGACAAGCCATCAACGTCTCCATCGGCTCCACAGGCTATGCTACCTTATATTACAGCGACAAGGCCTTTGTGGTGCCTGAGGGTGTGACCGCCATTACCTATACGACAGACGGGGAAGGCCATATTGTCAGGTCAAAGGAATACAAGACAAGCGGTGGCAATGGCACCTTCATACCTCAAGGCGAGGCTGTGGTGCTGAAAGGCGATCCGGGAACTTACACGTTTGTGACCACAACCGCGACAGCTGATCCCGACGACGATAACGCCCTTCATGGCTTTGATACCGCCAGCCAGACAACGGCTCCCACCAACGATGATTATTACTTCTATAAACTCTCCAAGGCTTCTCCTATAAATGGAGAAGACGCAGCAGATAACACCGTAGGCTTCTGGTGGGGCGCAACAGGTGGCGCAGCATTTGAAATCCCCGCCCACAAGGCATATCTGGCTATCTTGCAGTCGGAATTCCCAACTCCGACTGAAGTAACTGAGTCCTTCGTCTTCGACGAGACAGTGGGAATCAATAAGGTGCAGAAAGATGCGCTCTCCGCTGAAGACATCTATACCCTCTCAGGCATCCGCGTCAACGGCGACAACCTGTCTAAGGGCGTCTATATCGTGAATGGCAAGAAAATAGTAATCAAATAATCTTAGGAGGACTAAACAATGAAAAAATACATCATACCATCCATTTGCATTAACCCAATGATTTTTGCAATGAATTTCCTCGCTGGCAGCGATCCACAGGTCAACAACGGTTACAGCCAATCCGCAGCATTAGGCAATAACAGCTCGTTCGATGACGAAGAAGAAGTTTCTCCCTCGAATAGCAAAAGCTTCTGGGATGAGTAGAATCAATAGAAAGATTGAGCCAATTGGCTCCTTTCTCTAGAATTATAGAACAACAAAAATCTCAACAGGTTTCCCTTTGGGGAAGCCTGTTGATGAAATAGATACTTTTTTTAGGGCAACAAGGTGAGCAGTGATGCCGTACCGCCCTGTTTCATAATAAATATTTAATTAGTAATATGAAGGTGTAGTAGTCGAGAGATTGTTGCACCTTTTTTAAACTCCTCAACTCCTTGACTCCTTAGATTTTTTAGAAGCCATCATCACTAAAGAAGAACAATAGAAAGGTTCAACATTATAAGACAGCTGCTACAACCATAATGTGGATGTAGCTGCTGTCGTTATTACATATAGGTGTTATTACCTGTAGTTCATCGAATGCTTACATATTAACAGCAGCTACAACCAGATGTGGTTGTAACATAAGCATTCTTATTATACTGTTCCCCAATTTCAGACTTATTGGGGAAGCTTGAAATGCAACCTCTTTGATTGGATAATCCTGACACGCTCACCCTCTCTCAAACATATTGGGAAATAACACACTCCCCCTGCCCCCTCTAACTTAGAGGGGGAGCTGGTTACTCCTTCTTTTTCCGGGCCTACTATTAACAACTTCCTATTTGTATATCCCTCATTTTGAAGGGGTAATCTCTCCCCCTCTAAGTTAGAGGGGGTTAGGGGGAGTGTGTAAATATAAGAATCTACCTCTTCAGAGCGAGAGCTTCTGAGGTTTTCTCCACCAAAGGCTTGACGTTGAGTTGTGCGGTAGCACGGATGTCGCTCACGTTGGCGCCAATCTTGAAAAGATAGGTGCCACCGTCAACCACCCATGCGCTCTGTGCTTCGTCAAACGAAGCCAGGTCACGGCGCTGCAACGTCATCCGGAGCGTCTCACTCTCGCCGGGTTTCAGTTCACGTGTCTTGCCAAAGGTCTTCAGTTCCTTGGCAGGCTTGTCGAGCTGGCCCTTGGGAGCCGTCACATACACCTGGGCGATTTCCTTTCCTGCCACACGTCCCGTGTTCTTGACGATCACACTCACCTCTATCTCCTCGCCCTTCTGCTTCACTACAGGCTTACTGTACTCAAATGTGGTATAGCTCAGACCATAACCGAAAGGATAGGCCACCTGACAATTGTTGGTGTCGAAATAGCGATAACCTACATAGATGCCCTCCTCATGGTTGGTATAGTCGTAGCCAGGCACCTGTTGACCATTCGACTTCATCGTGTCATAGGTGTACAGGTCCATACCTCCAGGGAAATTTTTCGTTGAGGGATGGTCGGCTGCCGCAATGGGCCATGTCATGGTCAGTTTGCCGGAGGGGTTCACCTTGCCAGTCATGATGTCGGCGATAGAGTTGCCACCTTCCTCACCTGGTTGCCAAGCGCAGATGATGGCATCGGGATAGCCACTCCAAGAAGCGGTCTCGATGACCGACCCCGAGTTGATGATGACGATGACAGGTTTGCCAGCGGCATGGAAAGTATTGCAGACATCGAAGATCATCTGCCGCTCCACATTGCTGAGGTTGAACTCACCCTCTACTTCACGATCTACGCCCTCGCCAGCCTGACGGCCAATGGTCACGATGGCTGCGTCGGCTTGTTTCACCTCATTGTTGATGCAAATCGCACTGATGGCGATCTCAGGATATTTTTGCTGGCCGAACATCTCCATCTGATACCATCTGGCAGGATGGCGGTCGGCCTGAAATTTCACCCTTGCAAACTCAATATACTTACGATAAATCTCTGTCAGGGTGGGTGAAGAAGTGATGCCTGCATTTTTCAGACCTTCCACCATGTCGACCACATAAGGCGTATGCACACAACCGGAGCCGGTACCACCCGACAGGAAATCATAGGAGTTGACGCCAAAGAGCGCTACGGTATTGATCTTTTTGTCCTCTACATTCCAAGGCAGGGCACCATTGTTTTTGAGCAACACGATGCCCTCTGTGGCACTCTGACGCGTGATGGCGGCATGCCCTTCGAAGTCGGGCTTATTGGATGCTGGGAAATGGTGGAAACTGGGAGTCTTGACGATATATTCCAGCATCCGGCGCACATTGCGGTCGACATCGGCCAATGACAACGTTCCGTTTTTCACACCTTCGATGATTTCCTCCGACTGTTTTTTCTGTCCAGGCTCCAGCAGGTCATTGCCCGCATACACCTCGTCGGTTGTAGGCAGTCCCTCGCGGATGCCGATCCAGTCGGTCATCACGATGCCTTTGAATCCCCAGTCGTCACGCAGAATTTTTGTCAGCAAGTCGTGGTTGCCCATCGAATACTTGCCATTGATCTGATTGTAAGAGGCCATCACCGTCCAGGGGTCGCTCTCACGCACAGCAATCTCAAAGCCACGCAGATACAATTCACGGGCAGCACGGGGCGACACCCGCTCGTCGACACTGGTGCGGTCGGTCTCTTGTGAGTTGACAGCGAAGTGCTTGATGCTCACACCGGCTCCCCGGCTCTGTACACCCCGCACATAAGCAGCGGCTATCTTTCCAGTGAGGAGCGGGTCCTCACTGTAGTACTCAAAGTTGCGCCCGCAGAGCGGATTGCGGTGCAGGTTCATACCTGGTCCTAAGATGACGTCGCAGCGATAGTCTTTGGTCTCATCACCGATCGCCTCGCCCACACGATAGGCCAGTTCGGTGTTCCATGTGGAGGCAATGCAAGTGCCGATGGGGAATCCTGTGGCATAAAAAGTCTGTGACGTACCTTCGCGGGTAGGATCAATGCGTACACCGGCAGGTCCGTCGGTCAGCACAGTGGCAGGGATGCCCAGACGGGGAATCGCGGCAGTGGTGCCGGCAGCTCCAGCCACCAGACTGGCCTCGCCTCCCACTACGGCACCCTCTCCGAAGAAATTGTTGGCTCCACCCACTAATAGTTTGGCTTTCTCTTCTAAAGTCATGGCGGCGAGCACTTCGTCAATATTGTCTGCTCGCAACTGTGGCGCATTCTGTGCGTTCATTGTCATAGCAATCATGGTGGCCCCAAGGGCCAATGTTAAATATTTCATGGCGGTTATCATTACTTTTGAGATGATCAAGTTATGAGATGAAGACTTTGACATGTTCTTCCAGTCCACACACTAGACAACGTGCGTATGTGTCGTCTATCATCTCGATTTCATCACTCCCGCATTCGGGACAAATTAATCTGCTCATCATATTATTTATTAGAGTTTGAAAAGGTTTGAATTTTTTGGAGTTAAGGAGTTAAGAAGTGATCGCTTCGCTCAGGAGTTAAGCCATTACCCCATCTTCTCCCGTTATGAGTATAGGAGTAATGGCTTCACTCCTTAACTCCTCAACTCCTTCACTTCTAAAACTTGAATGATTATTTGATTGGTTCTGGACCATTGAGTGTCGGTGTGACGGGGATGATACGGCCTTTCTTGTCGAAGGTCAGGCGGTCGATGCACACCTCTCTGTGGGTGCCGGGCACACCACCTCCAAACTTTCTGTCCACATAGTTTTTGTTGATGCGGTGGTAGACGATATACCACTCGTCCTTGCCTGGCAACTGAAGGATGGAGTTGTGGGCTGTGCCATAGATTTTGTCTTCCGGCTTCTGCTTGATGACCATGTAATTGTCCGGGTCGATGCTGATGGGACCAAGGGGCGACTTCGACGTGCCATAGCAGACGTGGTAGTTGGGGCTGCCAGTATCATCCACCGACCAAAGGAAGTAATAGGTGCCTTTGCGATAGAAGACGTAAGCGCCCTCGCGGAAAGCCCAGGTCTGCAGGTTGCCTCCCTCGGGGGTCAGATGACGGATGGTCTCTTTCTTCACAGAGAGCATGTCATCGTTGAGTTCCGCACCGGCCATGAAGCCATTGCCCCAATAGAGATAGTGTTTCCCTGTCTTCGGATCGGTGAAGACATCCACGTCGATGGCCTGCCCGCCATTAGCTCCGGCAGGACGGTCGGCATCAGTGATGATGGGAGCGCCAGAGTCGACAAAGGGTCCTATGGGACTGTCGCTCACAGCCACACCGATCTCTTTGCGGTTGCTCTTCGGGTTGTGCGCTGAGAAGTAGAAATAGTATATGTAGGACCCGTCTTTCTGTTTCACCTCCTCGATACAGGGTGCCCATGCGTTGCCGGTGGCCCATTTCACCTGGTCGCCTTTCACGTCGAGCATCTTGCCCTCGTCGGTCCAGTTGATGAGATCGGTGCTGGAGAACACGCTGAAGTCATGTCCGCCCCATCCAGGAGTGCCGTCGGTGGTGCTATAGATGTAGTACTTCTGAGTCTGACGGCTATAGAGCACTTCCGGGTCGGCATGGAAGCCAGGAAGGATGGGCTGGTGATGGTTGCCAAACTCTTTCAGCAACCGTGCTTTCTCTGCCCGTGTGATAGGGATGATGGTGCCGTGACGCGGGGTGAACTTACCTTTCGTCTCCGTATCCTGCACGAATTGGAAGGTTTTGAGGTCTTGCGACTTGCAGAACTGGTAGTGGCCGCTGCCGTAGCAGTCATACATGATGATCCACGACTGTCCGTCGATGGCTTTGCATACGCCCACGCCTTCTACGGCCTCTTTTGTCTGCTCCACATTGCCGTCAAGCATTTTCCATCTGTCGGTGAGCCGCTTGGCCACCGCCTGATAGATGCCCCTGCCCGACTCCTGCTTGTAGAACAGGTGGTAGAGTTGGTCGGCCTCATTGTAGACGATATCGCCGTCGATGGTGGCATTGCCAGCGTCGAAGAGCCAGCGGGGCTCCCCTTCCAGGTCGGTGAAGTCATCATTGGCATATTGATAGTAAATCTTGTCGAAAGATCCTGGGTCGCTGGTGCGGAGGGAGAAAAACACCATGTATTTACCAGCTTGATGGTCGTAGATGGTCTCTGGCGCCCATACACGGATCACGTTTTTCCACGCCTTGGTGTAACGGGTGGGAAAGTTGACCGTCGAGTGCTGCCAGTGTATCAGGTCGGTCGACTTGAGCAGCACCATGCCACGGTTGCTGGCCCATCCCAGACTGGAGCGCATGTCGGTGGCCACCATGTAGAATGTCTTTCCATCCTCGCAGCGCAAGATGTGTGGGTCGCGCACGCACTGGGTGAGTGCGATGGTGTCGCTGGTGATGACGGGGTTGCCGTGGTTGAGCGGGGTATAGTTGTAGCCATCGTCGCTGATGGCATAGCAGATTTGCTCATCCTGCGGAGCATTGCTGTTGAAGTAGGTGAAGAGATAAGCCACCATCTCGTCAGGGTCTTCCTGTACTGGAGTGGCATTCTTTTTCTTGTCGGCTGAGACGGGTGTGCTGACCATGGCGCAAAGCAGGAGTGTCAGCAGAAACATGAGTCTTTTGTTCATAGATGATAGGTTTTAAAGGTATGACTATTCTCCGAAGATTTTTTGCAAACGATGATGCAGGGGCTTGCCTCTAAGCGCGCGGTCTATAATCTTACCTTGTGGGTCGATAAGAATATTGTCGGGGATTGCATCGATTTTATATACTGGGGCAGCGGCACATTGCCATCCTTTCAGATCAGAGAGTTGCATCCACGGCATATTGATTTGCTCAATAGCTTTTAGCCATGCTTCCTTTTTCTGGTCGAAAGAAATACCGACCACCTCAAAACCCTTGTCGTGATACTTGTTGTAAGCCTCAAGCACGTTGGGCATCTCTGAGCGGCAGGGGCCACACCATGAGGCCCAGAAATCCACGAGCACCCATTTTCCCTCGCCTACCAGTTCACTGATCTTATGCATCTTGCCATCAGGGTCGGCCATCTCCAGGTCGACGTACTGCTGACCGATGAAGGCTGTCTTCGGACTGTCCTGTGGTTTCAACGCCTGAGCCACCTCGTCTTTTGCCTTCTTCAAATAGGGATGGTTGGCAAACGCCACCTTCTCATTGACCAACCTGTCATATTCCTCCACACCATTGTCAAAGAAATACAACTGCGCGAAAGCCACAGGTATCAGCGTATTGACCTCCTCTTTGAATAGTTTGTTGGCCATGGTGATTGAAGCATCAATCGCTTTGTTCATTTCATCCATGAGTTCCTCCCCATGTGCCTCTATCTCTTCCCGGCTCATCTTAGACACCTTTGCTCTCACGTTCTTCATAGGAGCGTCTTGCTCTTTATCATACTTGGTAAGACGCTCGTTTTGCGGAGAGCCTTTCAGCGTACTGTCATTGACATTGACAGCCACAGGTGTGCCGTCGTTGAAGAATAGGGTCACCCAATCCTGGTCCTCCGCCCTGACACCCATCAATGCATCCTTCTGGGCAGTGCCGGCAAATGAGAATTTGCCACTGCTGACGACGACGCTGTCGATCGTGCTTTCTGTCAGTTTGTCTATCAGATAGATTTTCTTACCATCTTCACCATAGGTTCCTTTGACGGAAAAATTCAATTGCTGGGCCATGGAGGGCATAGCTATAGCGATGACAACTGCCAACAACAAGACGCTCTTGACTCGCTGCCCCCATTTCTCACATTTGGCAACAGCCAAACTTACTTTACAATGTTCTCTTTTCATAGAAATACTCATTTTATATTATTTTAATTCAAGTTCCGCATTCGCTCAACTTTAAAGTAGTTAAGAAGTTAAGAAGTTATCGCTTCGCTCAGGAGTGAAGCCATTACCTTTTGTTGCTTGGAGGAGATCGCTTTGGTCGAATGGAGACGACTCGCAAATCATTTGGCTTAACTCCTTAACTCCTTTAACTTCTTTACTCCTATCAACTTGCGTTGAGTTAATCATTTACTTTTTACTTTCTTAACCGACTCGTTTTTTCCTCCAGTCATTTCTGACCGCTAAGTTACATATTTTTATGACTGCGTCAAAGTATTTCTTGCGGTTTTTAGTTGCTTGAACATAAAATGAGTGTTTTTTTACGAGATATCTTTTTTTTTCCTATATTTGCAAAGCATTCTATTATTACTAACACTTTCTAAGCATCATGAGAAAATCAGCTCTATTATTCTTGGTAGCCCTCCTGGTATGGACTGGCTGCCAACAAGAAAAACAAGAAGTCATCAATCTTCCAAGAACAAATGCTACTCCTGAAGTCATCGCTGCCGTCGACTCTTTCATCCAGGCCACCCAGACTCGCCCTGTGGCACCCGACTCCATCACCCTCCACAGCATCATGATCCTGAAGCATGGCAAGGTGGTGTATGAGAAATGGCTCAATGGGCAGACCGCAGAGACACCCCACCAGATGTTCTCTGTCAGCAAGACGTTCACTGCCACCGCCGTGGGTCTGGCTATCAACGAGGGGAAACTCAACCTCACAGACCCTGTCGTGAAGTTCTTCCCCGACAAACTGCCTGCAGAGCAAAGTGACAACCTAAAGGCCATGACCGTGCGTGACCTGCTCACCATGACCTGCGGACATGACGTGGAGCCCAACAGCCATAGAGTAGACTCCGTCGACTGGGTAGAGGGATTCCTGGCATGGCCCGTGAAACACAAGCCGGGCGAGTATTATCTCTATAATTCTGTCGGCACCTACATGCTCTCTGCTATCGTGCAGACGGTGACAGGCGAAAAGCTCATCGACTATCTCGACACACGTCTCTTCCAACCCTTGCACATCGCCCGTCCGCAATGGGATGAGAGTCCGCAAGGCATCAACTGCGGTGGCTGGGGACTGCAACTGAAAACGGAGGATATGGCTAAGATGGGACAGCTGTTCCTGCAAAAAGGCGAGTGGAACGGGAAGCAGATCGTACCTGTCGACTGGCTCAAGGAGATGTCGAGCTATCAAGTGCCATCGGCTCCTTCTGGCACACGCTTTGAGGACCTGGAGAAAGCGGGCCTCAACAAAGACAACAACGACTGGGTGCAGGGCTACGGCTATCAGATGTGGATCTGCCGCCACAACGCCTTCCGCGCCGACGGCTTCGCCGGACAATACATCATGGTCTTCCCCGACCGCGACGCTGTACTGGTGCTCACCACCTCCTCTTCTCTCTATCAACCCTACATCGACCTCATCTGGGAATATCTGCTCCCCATATTATAAAAAGACAAGCTTATGCTACACATCCATGAAGAGGCCTCAAGATGCCTCCTGTGCACAGATGCGCCATGTTCCCAAGTTTGCAAGAACGGCGACCCCGCCCGTGCCATCCGCTCCATCCGGTTCGGCAATGAGAAAATAGCCAGCCGATGGGTTGCCCAGTGCACGGACGAAGAACTGGAAGCAGCAGAGAAAGCCTGCATCCACTACGACCGCCCCATCCGTATCCGGGAGTTGGTCAGAGCTGTCAGTGGCGAAGTGCCAACAACAGACAGCCCCCTACCCTCCCTCGACATCACCTTTTGCGGCATCCATTGCGAGAATCCTTTCTTCCTCGCCTCATCGGCCATCTGCACCAACTACGACATGGTGGCACGGGACTTCGATATGGGCTGGGCAGGTGTGTTCTACAAGACCATCTGCATGCAGGAAATCAAGGAAGTGTCGCCCCGTTTTGACGCTGTGCAAGAAGGAGGCAGAAGCGATTTCTCCGGCTTCCGCAACATGGAGCAACTGAGTGAGAATCCTTACGAAATGGACTTCGACATCCTGCGCCGGCTGAAACAAAACTATCCCACCAAAGTGGTCGTAGCCAGCATCATGGGACAGTTTGAGGAGGAGTGGATACAGTTGGCAAAAATGGCCGAGGCTGCCATCTCTGCAGCCTCGTCTGCCCCACTGGTGCCATCGGTGTGACGAAACGTATCCAGAAAAAAGCTTGATGTGTTGCCACGGACGACGATATAGGGATTTTCCCCTCTCATCATAGGCATAATCCTTTTCAAAACTACTTGATTGTGGGTAATTTTGTACAGTGAACAACATTTAACCCACCTCAACAACAAAGTGATGAAAAGGATTATGCTTTTTCTATTTCTGTGCTATGCCGGTCATGAGATGGCGATGGCACAACTGGAGACTCAGACCGATTATCCCACGGGGTATGTGACTGGCTATTATTCTGTCAGGGCTCCTTTTCAGGACATCGACGGAGTGCTCTACTCAGTTTACAAATTCGGGGGAGACCATGCCCTGGACTATTCATGGACCTTGGTGAAATACCCTTCCAACCGCACGGCTACGACCTATACGGTCGACCCACGCTGTCAGCGTATTGCTAAAGGAGCCTTTGAGGGTGCCCGCTTCCTCAAAACCATCATCATCCCCACCAGTGTCTCCTACATCGGTGACAATGCTTTCGACGGTTGCTCCTCACTGGAAAACATCTTTTACACTGACACAGCCAACGCTATGGAGTCACCCATCATAGATGATGGAGAAAACACTGGTGACGTGAGAGAAGTGGCGAGATACAACTTGCAAGGCGTCCGTTGCGCCCCTACTGACAAAGGGGTACAAATCGTCGTCTATTCTGATTACACGACAAAGACGATCATTGTGGAATAGGGAAATGATTCGCCCCATTCTTCTCAGCCCAATAGCTCTATGGGATCTCACTTCAAAGAGCCGTATCGAGGCATGAATCATCATGCTCCGATACGGCTCTTGATATATCAGATGACGTTTACTTCACTATCTTGAAAATAACCTTTGACTTAACTCCTAAACTCCTGAACTCCTAAACTCCTGAACTCCTAAACTCCTGAACTCCTGAACTCCTATACTCCTGAACTCCTTCAACTTATGCTGCCATTCCCATCCGGTCTAACTTCATCGAGTAGCCATTGGAGAGCGCTGCCACATAACCATTGATAGTTCTGTTGAGCTTGACAACCTTATTACTGGAGAACAGGGATCCGAGGAAGGAGGGCATTGAGGCGGGCATCAGGGAAGCAGGAACAGCCTCTGACTTGCAGTCCACCATACTCCAGGCGCCATCCTGGTTGAAGACCACCTCTGTGCCGTCGTTCAGGCTCACCTCGTATACAGTACCCTCACTGGTGGCTCTCATCTTTGCATAAGCCACAGACTGACGGGGGAAGTTTTGCTGTACGAAAGCCTTTACTTCTGCGGGCAGGTCCTTAGCGAACACCATTTTATCACTAGCGTTGGAACTCATTGACTTTGTCATCATACCTATCAGTGCGAACACCATCATTTTAGCCTTTTTCATAAATGTAGTTTTTTTTGTTTTTATTTTTTTTTGTTTTATTTTTCTGATGCAAAGTTAAGCCGGTTTTGGGCTCGAAAAAAGTTTTTCGCCCTATTTTGAATTCAAACGTAGCGACACGACCATCTATATGCGACAGACCCAACAAGGCCCTAAAAAAACTGTCGCATTTGTTTAGTTTAGTTGACAAGTCGTTCAACCTCCCCTCCTTTGGAGGGGTTAGGGGGAGGTGTTATTTGTCGGGCTCGGAGGCCCGACCTCCTAGGACTTATAAATGAATGCGGTCAAAAGAAGGAAGACATCATGGAGCAGAAGAAAACAAGAAAAACCTAAATACCGCAGTACTTTAGTTAAACATTTTTTGTAAGTTCCTGAGCAACAAAAAGTTGCTCGGGATTTTGCCATGTCAGAAATTTCACTTACCTTAGTGCTGCAAATCAAGACAAGCAAAATCATCAATGACATGGCAAAGGTAAGCAAAAATCTGAGAAAATCACCGCTTTTGGTGGAATATTTTTCGTCTTGGACAAATTTGGGCGCAGTGGTGATTTTTTTTCTGACTTCGGGAATGAGTCACCCAAAATAGTCTTTGAGGTCAAACACCTGCTTTATTGAGCGATGTTCATCTGTTAGGAACAGGGTTCTTGTCTGTTTTTGCTGATGATATGGTAACTTCATTGTGACAGTGGGTATGGTTTTGGCTATCTCCAGCACCTTGTCAACACTTAGTGGGAACTTCACCTTCTTCAAGATTCTTTCCAGTTCCTTGTACACCTTGTATGCAACGAAGCAAATGCAGATGTGTGCTTCGATTCGTCTTTCCGTAAAATGGAATATCGGACGCATCTCGAGATTTCCTTTGGTAATTCGAAAGGCCTTCTCGACCACCCAAAGCCCATGGTATTGGGAAATGACTTCCTTGGCTTCCAGATTGGTGTTGGTGATATACCCCTTCCATCCGTCCCATCTCTCGTCCGCCAGAATCTTCTCCTCGTTGATGGTGATGCCGATGTCTTTTGATATTTCCAGGAATTTGTTGTAGCCCCTCCTGTTGATGCTTTCTTTCTTGATTTTGCCAGTGCCAAATGCTTTCCTAAGACGTTCAACACCTCGTTTGCGGTTGTCTGCGTCCTTCTTTGCCCTGTCCTTGGAAAAGGCTATCACCAAACGTTCCGTGACCTTCATTTTCGCATTTTCCTCAGGGGAGCAAAAGTCGGGAACCTCATGCGTCTTGCGGAACTCATGGCAGACACCCTCCTTCTTCTCTTGCGACAGTATCCATTCCCTGACTTCCCTCGCTTCATTGCGAATCCTGGCACCGAGGATGTACTTGTATCCTCCCGTCTGCAGCAGCATGACGTTCTTCTTGGTCATCAGGCCTGAGTCCGCCACCACGACAAAATCCTCCAAACGGAATCTCCTGACGAAATCCTCCACGAGGGGTATCATCGTAAAACCCTCATATTGGCTGCCGCAGAACACAGAATAGGCCAGCGGATAACCGCCCGCACTCACCAACAGACCCACCACAATCTGGTTCTCCTTGGACTTGCCGTCTTTCGAAAAGCCCGGCTCGCACAGCTTGTCCCTCGTGAACGACTCGAAATACAGCCTGGTGCAGTCATAGAACACGATGCCGACTCTGCCGCCCAGAATCTTCCTCGTATGTTCCACGCTTATCTGCTGCACCATGTCCTGCTGGGTGTTGTACAGCTTGTCCATGTAATAATATATCTGATCCAAGCTGGTGTCCCCGTCAAAGTGGGACCTAAGGTAATCCACCGTGGCCATCTTGCTCATTGGCTGACATATCCTGGCTATGACAAGATGTCTGAGTGTCTCGTCTGGAATGCGGCCGAAGCCAATGCTGTCATATATGGGATTGAGAATCAGCTGGGGCGCATTCATAAACACGGCTACTATGTTGGCAAAAGCACGGTCCGTTTCTTCAAGTTCGCGCTCAAACACGGGAGGCTTGCCGAAGTCTATCTGCAACTGACCACCATAGGCACGAATCCACTCATGGGCATGAACGCATAATGCATCGGCCTCCGCTTCTGATGATACGACACCGAAGTTTTTCACCTCCTTGAATCCGCCATGACTCTTGTCGATGACAACCACACTGATGGTCCCAGACTTGTTTTTCTTCTTGCGTACGAACATGTCGCAAAGATAAGAAAAAACAACGAGTCACCCAAATCACCCTTCCAAAAGCTGCAACTGCCTGAAAATCAATAGGGGAAATTTGAAAAATCTATACATCTTGAAAAATTCCCGAAGTCAGGAAATAAAGAATTAGGATTACCAAAACTTCTGAGGTGATAGAAATCCCGAATTATCGAATTGGAGAATTGTTTTTGTCAACAAATTCCTTTATTCGATAATTCGGGATTATCAAGAGTTATTGGGATGCTTTCAGACGTTATTCTACAGTCATTTCCATTCAGACAGAGATTAACCAAGACAAAATCGCCTGACTATGGCTTCACCTCCAACTTATATTTGAGGTTGACGGTTCCGGATTGGGTGAAGTCGTCGGTAATGACCTCCGGATCACCCGGCACCCACAATACATCTCCTATTTGCATCAGGTAAGGAGGATTCTTCACCTCTTTGTAGAAAGTGCCCTCAAGTTTGTAGGTTCCCTTTCCTGTGAAATTATAGATATAGTCGTTGCCAATACGGTTGACGGTAAATGTGCCATCTACCTTGTGCTCAATATCACCCTCAAGCAGAATGTTCCATATCAAATCATAGTTTCCACTTAAGTCAGTAAAAAACTGTATCACGTCGGCTACGCTTGCCACCTCGTTGTGATATGAGGTTGTGAGTTTGAATGTGCCGCTGCCGGTGTTTGTTCCAGAATCGAAAGAGCCTGTCATGGTCAGTCCACCGACGTTACTGCTGATGGTGCCCGCAAGTGTTGGCACCACACCGTCAGAAGCCTTGAATGCATCTACGATGTCCTGATACCAGTCCTTATAGTAAGCGCCACAAGGAGGCCATGCTCCTTGGGTGTCGGTCCACGTTTGGTCATACAAATAGTTTTCAGAGCTATTTTCATAATGATAGTAGGCTTTAAATCTCGGTGAATCCAACAGCACGCTGTCCGGCTCCATCTTGATATCGTAGTCCTTGCCCTGTCCCTCAATGGCAGTGCCTCCCGTCTCGAGGTCGATATCTATGAATATCTTTCCTTTTCCGGCAGGTATCTCGAAGGGGTAGGTGGCTCGTTCCTCACCCTCGGGGTCGATGAGCGTGAGATGGGGCTCCACACGGTTCTTGATGATGGAGTAGAGCGTGAAGAATCCCAGGTTCTGCTTGCCACCCTTGCCAATGGTACGTTGCCAGTTCATGGGGTCATTGATGGTTTCCGACGGCTCACCGTAGCGGATGGACCAGCCGGCATACTTCGAAGTATCCCCCTCCTCACACGACGAGTCGCTGATGCGGAAGCCCACGTAGGAGTTGACGACATCCATGTAGTCTTTCACCTTACTCGCATACTCCTTCTCCGCCTTGGTAGCCAGTTTGGCCTTGATGGCAGCGAACACCTCGGGGAGTTCGTTGTTGAGCAGCTCGACATAGTATTCCTCAGATATTTGCTTCTGGATGTACTCGTATGGCATCTGGTATGAGGTCATCGTGCGCGAGTCGGTCTCCGCCATGCATGCGGTAAACACATCTGTTCCTGCCTCCCAGTAGGCTTCCGTGTAGCGACGCACAGACTGCTCGATATAAGCCATCAGTCGATCCTCTGTCATATTGGGTTTGGTAAAGGCACGATAGAAATAGTCGAACCACTCCTGCTTGTTGCGGTACGCTGATGTACCCATTTTTTGTACCAAGGAACGGCCTTCCTCACTGTAATAGAGAAGATAAGCTTCACGCAGATGGTCTTTGATGGAGGCCTGCACCTTGGTGCCCAGCCTATCCAGGGCCACGCCGATGAAGGCCACCAGACCCATTGACACCGACATGACGCTGGTGCCGATGAAGGAACTCAACCGCTCCATCGTGATACTCATGACGGCTTTCAGTGAGTTGGCCAATGTTCCGATATCATCCCCCTGTACGGCACAATTGATGGCATCGAGGATGGTGGCATACGTTCCCACGTAGCCCACCACGGTAGTCAACTGACCGATACCCTCTGTAGAGAGCCCCAGTCCAGACAGTATATTGTGACCGCCGTCGAGACCTATGCTTTGCCAGAAAGCAAGGTTGTCGCGGAACTCCTGCACAGCACCTTCCTCGGGGTTTTCGTTCTTCACGATGCGGTAGAGCTGCTCCATCATCTCTGTCAGGTTGAAGGCGCCGGGTGTCTCGTCATACTCAATCTGCAAAAACTTACGGGCCTCATCTTTGCCAGAGGTGGCGAAGATACTATAGTAGGACAGGTGGTCGGTCGTGATGATGGCCACTTCCTCGTCTTCGTCGTAAGTGAACAGCACAGGTTCCCACTCGCCTGTCTCTTCATTGAAGTAAGCGGCATGAATCTTCTCTCCGTCATTCAGGGTGAAGGGGATTGTGATCTGTGCGGTGCCACTCAGTTCATGTACACCGTCCGACAGACTGAGGTCGATGCCCAAACCACGCGTCACACCCTCGATGACGTGGGGCGTTAAAACCCCATTGCGGATGCACAGCTGCACGTCGCTGCAAATGGTGGTCGGGTCGAACGTCACGCTGCATTTCTGTCCCTCAGCAGTGAGGGTTGAGTCGTTGAGTTCGAACACCTCTGCATTTTCATAGACGAAGCCGTTCATCCATGTGATGCTGTCGACAAGCGCCACATGGGAGGACAGGTCATCACGGCCATTGAGTTTCACCAACACATCATGCTGTTCACCATCCTGGACGATACGGATGTCCCTTACCTGACTCACAGGCACACTGGTCCTTTCCGTGCCACTGTGCATCACCATGTAGTACTCACGGTCCTGCTCAGGCAAAGGCTCATATTTCTGGTTGGCCTTGATGGCGAACCGTCTCCAACCAGGAGCGTTTCGGTAGAGTTGCTCCGTGCCCTCAGGTACATACAGGATGGGCTTGCCGTTGCCAAAAATGTTGTCATTGAAGGTGGCGTCGGTGATGATAGGCGGAACTACACAAAGACAGGTCAGTTTGTTCAGTTTGTTACAGTTGGTGAATGCCCCCTCCATCTCCACCACAGTATTGGGGATAATCACGTGAAAACTGCTCCTTGTTGTGCTGTGTATGCTCCCCGGCTCCATCCTGACCAAATTTTCAGGAAACAACTCGGACCATTGTTCACCCAAAGCCCAGTCCGAATACGAGACACCATACATGGATGAGGAATAATGCTGCTGCAGTGACAGGACAAGACTCGTTCGATTTTTATTGTAAAGTGATTTGCTCAGCGTAAAAGCCGTGTTGGTGCTGAAGCAAGGATTGGCCTCATCGATAATGAAGCCTTGCAGATTGGTACCCACGAAAGCGTTGGGCGACACCTTACGGAGGTTCGGCAGGATATGGAAGCGGGGTATTTTCAAGGAACTGCCAGTAACTGTCTCTTCCGGGAACGCCACGCCATAAAATGCCTCCTCATCGATTTCCCTCAATTGGGTAAAATATGGGGTTTTAAAAAATTGGGCGCCGTTGCCAGTGAATGCTCTTCGACCAATCTTTGTGATGCAGCCCAACCATGCGCCATCACCCTCGTAGGTGCCGTTGCCACTTTCCAGGAAAGCTTCTTCGTCCACCTCGAGAGCAGGACTGCGGCTGATGATATTCGACAGGGCGCACATCATGAACGCTTGTTTGCCAATACGTTTGACGGATGCTCCGATCGTCAGGTGATTAATGCGTGTCAACTGGAAGGCAAAATCGGGCACCTCCTCCATTTTGTCGCCGATGACGAGAGTGTCGATGGTGGAGTAGATGAAGGAATACTGGTCAATCACCTTGATGTTGCCACCGATAGTCATTTTGGTAAAATGACCACGGTTGTAGAATGCTTGTTTAAGGATGCGCGTCACAGGATAATCTTGTCCCTCGTAGGTGATGACATCGGGAATATTGAGTGCTATTTCATTCGGTCCTTTAGGGTCATATTCCACAACACAGGCATTGCCATCTGTGCGCAGGCCATATCTGATGTGGTCAATTTCTATCACCTTCAAGACTTGGTTTGGACGGAAACCGATGAAAGCAGACCCACCTGGCCCATACATCAAAGTAGACGGCTTATAATATCCATCATACATACCACTCCATCCATAGTTGAAATGGAAATAATCGGAAGAGGTATAGCCATCACACACAAAGGCGTGGCCATCCCCCATTTGGGGTAATGCCGCGTATGGGATAGGATGCAGGTCATCAAGCTCCTTTTTCATCACACTCATCAGGTCATCGGCATTCATTCCTGTCCGTTCCTCGCCGATCTCATATCTGAAGTTGTATGCCACCTGATTGGTTTTCCACTGAGTCGAACTTGCCCCAGACGTGTAGTGTGTGAACATGGACTTTCCGATGTCAGCCATGAGGCGGGCCACGGCGTCCCACTTCTCAAATGATGGGTTTACGTCACCAATAAGGTCCCAGTCATAGACATGCCCTGAGAAATCCTCGCCAGTAAATAAATCAGTCTTGTAATCATACAACTGTCCATACGTATCTTTAGGCCATTTGTAATAGTTCATAATCTGGGCAAAGGCCGTGGGAACACAGCCAGTGGGGCAACGCCCACCATAGCCAGTCATCCCTCCATCAGGAGCCTCTGGACAATAATCATTAAAGGGTGACCACTGGTTCCAGTGGGTGGTGATCAAGGGAGCCACGATGACAGAGCCAATGTCCTTCGCCTTTTGGGGCGACTTGGCAGCCATTGAGGGATTGCTGCGAAGCCGGTCTATCTCGCTGGTGTAGTTGTCGAGCAACTCCTTGAGTTGGATGGGCGCCTCTTCGTAGCAGAACGAGCCATGGTCGCAATAACCGAGAATCTCCTCATCAGTGCCATCCTCGCCCGATACGATGACGAAACCTTGGTCATTGCCGAGATTGATAACGTAAACATTGCCTTTCTCCGCTGCCACCTTCGACTGCATGGTGTGTGCCAGCTGCGGCGACGGAGCCTTCCTCGGTGCGCGGTAGCCCTTCACCTTGGCGAGGTTGGGCTGTGAAGCAGTGGCAAACTGCGAGGCGGCCTCCAGCGCCTGTTCCACGCTGATGTCATCTGCCAGCAAGTGATGGGCAGAGAAGAGCGTGACAAGCAGTAGTGTCAGGAACTTTTTCATGGCTTACTGAATTTAAATGACAAACTTTTGGTCTTCACAATATAGATGTCCTTTCCCAACGGCTGGGTCGGGATAGTGGCGCTGCCGTCTGCATCGAGGCGGTATTGACCCACTTTCTGACCTTTGATGTTGTGGAGGGTCACGATTGAGCCAGGTTGGCCGCCAATGATGGAGAGTGTGCCGTCATGGAAACGGAACAGCACGTCGGAAGTTTGGACATTCTCAATTTTGTTCACCGACTCCGTCCAATCCACGTCAAACACCAGTTTTTTCAACAGATAGATGGGGTAATTGACAGTGGTTTTGGTGGTGGTCAGCACGAGGTCGCTGCCACTGTATGTCACAACGGGTTTTTCCGTAAAGGCAAAGGTCGCCACCTGCCCATTCTTCTGATGGATGGCGACGGCATTCTGAGCTTGGGCCATGCCTGTCAGCATGAGTAAAGCCACAAAAGCAATTTTTCTTCGGATATTCATTCTGTGAGATATTTTGTTTTGTACCTAAATTCCGCAGCACTTTAGTTAAACATTTCTTATAAGTTCCTGAGCAACAAAAAGTTGCTCAGGATTTTGCCATGTCAGAATTTTCACTTACCTTAGTGCTGCAAATCAAGACAAGCAAAATCATCAATAACATGGCAAAGGTAAGCAAAAAATCTGAGAAAATCACCGCTTTTGGTGGAATATTTTTCGTCTTGGACAAATTTGACCATATTCTGTCCTCCGTAATCGACTCCCACCTGGGGCTTC
>JAEEGL015020808.1_pt1 | contig 54098 bp, 41 predicted proteins | sample 9134231 | NCBI WGS metagenome assembly JAEEGL01 (sample SAMN16246548, study PRJNA631951) | gut metagenome | biome: gut microbiome; feature: rumen; material: fiber-attached | host: Bos | place: Iran: Karaj | collected 2018-10 | reverse complement strand
TAATCGCCAAACTCGCCGCCACGCCATACCTGGGGAAAGAAATAGATTAGCTGCCAGTGGAAACGGCTGTCGGAAGTAATGGTAATCTCTTGGGTAACAGTATTGCCTTCAATGGTCTCGGAACGGGTGAAGCCATGATTACCTCCATCAATTTCATCCATAGGACCATAACTGTGCCACTTGCCTACAAGCATCTGCAAAGCATCGTCATAAGGCTCTTTCTCGTCTTTTGAACATCCACCCAGACAAAGGGTCAGGAACAGAAAACCTAACAAATAAAAAGTATTTTTCATAGCTCGTCTATTTTATAGTTTCTACCCTAAAAACTACCAAAAACGGAAACCTTGCAGAATAAAATTGTTAAAAAATCATAATCCCAGCTTCGCCCTGACAAACTGCTCGATGAAATCGGTGGTCTTGGCTATGCCCAACACGGAGGCGTCGATGCAGAGGTGGTAGCTCTCGGCAGCTCCCCAGCGCTTGTTGCTGTAGTAGTTGTAGTACTCGGCACGACGCTTCTCAACATGATTGATCATCTCTTCTGCCTTGTTGGTACTGATGCCTTCCAGACGGGAAATGCGCTCAACGCGGAAGGGCAACGAGGCGGAGATAAAGATGTTGACACAACGGGGGTTGTCGCGTAACACATAGTCGGCACAACGGCCGATGAACAAGCACGACTTTTCTTCTGCCAGCTTACGGATGGCATCGCTCTGCAACTGAAACAGGGCATCGTTGCTGAGGTAGTTCATCGTGCTGGAGGTGGACAGCCCACTAAAGGGGAAACGGAGACCGAACAAACCGCCTGTGATGGGGCGAGAGGCCTGCTCGTCGGCTTTCTCGAAAAACTCCTTACTCATGCCGCTTTCCTCGGCTGCTACGCTGAGCAACTCCTTGTCGAAATAGGAGATGTCGAGGCGACGGGCCAACTCGGCGGATATCTCGCGTCCGCCACTGCCTAACTGACGGCCTACATTGATTACAAACTTTTCCATATTATGCTGTCTTTACTTGTTTCTTGAATAGTTGGAACTGGTGCCAAAGCATGACGCCTGCCACAATGGTGGCTACGGCATCTGAGATAGGCATGCTGTACCACACGCCGTCCTCGCCAAAATAATGGGGCAGAATGAGGATACAGGGCAGCAGGAAGATGAGCTGGCGCGTGAGCGATAGGAAGATGGCTTTGCTGGCCATTCCGATGCTCTGGAAGAAATTGCCTGTGACCATCTGGAAACCTACCACGGGGAACACCAGCAGGATGATGCGCATGGCCTTGACGGAGATGCGTATGAGCTCTTCATCGGTAGTGAAGATGCGCACCAGCAGTTCGGGAATGGTCATGCAGAGCAGGGTGGCGACGGTAGTGACGCCTGTTGCCCACAGCATGGTGAGCCTGGTGACCTGCAACACGCGGTCGTAGTGGTGGGCACCGAAGTTATAGCCCGCAATAGGCTGCATGCCTTGATTGAAGCCCATGACCACCATGATGGCTACGAACACCAGGCGGTTGACAAGGCCGTAAGCGCCAATGGCATAGTCGCCTCCGTGAGTGACCAGCGCGTTGTTGATGAGGATGACCACCACACACGAAGCGAGGTTCATGAGGAAGGGCGACAGGCCGATGGCCAGCGAGTCCATCACGATGCGTTTCTTCAGCTTGAAGATGCCTGGCTGGAAATGCAGCAGCTCGTTCTTGTTGCTGAACAGCTTGATCTGCCACATGAGCGACAGTGTCTGGGCAATGACGGTGGCGATGGCGGCTCCCCGAATGCCCATGTCCAAGCCGAAGATGAAGATGGGGTCGAGGATGGTGTTCACCAGCACCGTAGCGATGGTGGCATACATGGCCTTCTCAGGGTGGCCCGACGAGCGCAGCAAGGCGTTCAAGCCGAAATAGAGGTGGGTGATGATATTGCCTATCAGGATGATCTGCATATAGTCGCGCGCATAGGGCAAGGTGTTGTCGCTGGCCCCGAAGAAATAGAGGATGGGGGTGAGCAGCGGCAGGGCCACCAGCGTGAGCAGGGCACCCAGCAGGATGTTGAGCACGAACACGTTACCCAAGATGCGACGGGCGGTGTCATAATCTTTTTGCCCCAGCTTGACGGAGGTAAGGGTGGCGGCACCCACACCCACCAGCGAGCCGAAGGCGGCGGTGATGTTCATCAGGGGGAAGGTGATGGCAATGCCTGAGATGGCCATTGCGCCCACACCTTGTCCGATGAAGATGCTGTCGACCATATTGTAGAGTGACGAGGCCGTCATCGCTATGATGGACGGTATGGCGTACTGCATCAGCAGTTTGCTTACTTTCTCGGTACCTAAAGCGGTAGGAACTTTCTGTTGCAACATAATGTTATTAATTACAGCGACAAAGATACGCTAAACGAGGGCAACAGAGCTTGCTATTTTGCCGGGCGTGAGTATCTTCGCGCAGTTTACTGCGCAAAGTTACGTATTTTCTTCCGAAAATAAGGTGGTCTCGAAAAAAAGTTGTAAATTTGCAGTCCGATTATAAAGATGAAAGACTGACATTTTATGAATGTATTGGAATTGAGCGAGCAGGAGATAATCCGTCGCAACAGCTTGGAAGAGCTTCGCAAAATGGGTATCAACCCCTATCCCGCAGCAGAATATGTGACTAACGCCTTCTCGACCGACATACGCGAGCAGTTCAAGGATGAGGATGAACCTCGTCAGGTATCGATTGCCGGACGAATGATGAGCCAGCGTATCATGGGCAAGGCTTCTTTCATGGAACTGCAAGACTCCAAGGGACGCATCCAGGTATATGTTACCCGCGATGATATCTGCCCCGACGAAAATAAAGACCTATATAACGTAGTATTCAAGAAGTTGCTGGACATCGGTGACTTCGTAGGCATAGAGGGCTTCGTGTTCCGCACCCAGATGGGCGAGATTTCTGTGCATGCCCAGAAACTGACTTTGCTCAGCAAGAGCCTCAAGCCGCTGCCAATCGTGAAGTACAAGGATGGTGTGGCGTACGACAAGTTTGACGACCCAGAGTTACGCTATCGTCAACGTTATGTGGATTTAGTGGTAAATGAGGGCGTAAAGGACACTTTCCTGAAGCGTGCCACTGTATTAAAGACCATGCGCCAGTTCTTGGACAACGCTGGCTATACTGAGGTGGAAACCCCTACCCTGCAATCTATCCCTGGTGGTGCATCGGCTCGTCCGTTTACTACCCATTTCAATGCTCTGGACTTGGACATGTATATGCGCATTGCCACTGAACTGTACCTGAAGCGCCTCATCGTGGGCGGCTTCGAGGGTGTGTATGAGATTGGCAAGAACTTCCGCAATGAGGGTATGGACCGTAACCACAACCCTGAGTTTACCTGCATGGAGCTGTATGTGCAGTACAAGGACTATAACTGGATGATGAGCTTCACGGAGAAGTTGCTCGAGACTATCTGCATTGCCGTAAATGGTACCACAGAGCGCGAGATTGACGGTAACATCGTTAGTTTCAAGGCTCCTTATCGTCGATTGCCTATCTTGGAGGCCATCAAGGAAAAGACGGGCTTCGACTGCACAGGCAAGACGGAAGAGGAAATTCGTGCCTTCTGCCTGAGCAAGGGTATGGAGGTAGATGAAACCATGGGTAAGGGCAAGCTGATTGACGAGCTGTTTGGCGAGTTCTGTGAGGGCACCTTCATTCAGCCTACCTTCATCACCGACTATCCTATCGAGATGTCTCCACTCTGCAAGCGCCATCGCAACAACCCTGAGTTAACTGAACGCTTCGAACTGATGGTGAACGGCAAGGAGTTGGCTAACGCTTACTCTGAGCTGAACGACCCGATTGACCAAGAGGAGCGCTTCAAAGAGCAGATGCGACTGGCTGCGAAGGGTGACGACGAGGCGATGATCATTGACCAGGACTTCCTGCGTGCATTGCAATATGGCATGCCTCCTACATCTGGTATCGGTATCGGTATCGACCGCTTGGTGATGCTGATGACGGGCAAAACCTTCATTCAGGAAGTACTGCTTTTCCCACAGATGCGCCCCGAGAAGGTGACTCCAAAGGATAGTGTGGATAAATATACCGCACTTGGCATCAGCGAAGACTGGGTGCCTGTAATCCAGAAAGCTGGTTACAACTTAGTGAGCGACATGAAAGACGTGAACCCACAGAAGTTACACATGGACATTTGTGGCGTGAACAAAAAATACAAACTGGAACTGACCAACCCGACAGTAGCTGAGGTGACTGAATGGCAGAGCAAGATAGAGGGATGAGCAAGAGGATAGCCATATTCGGTGGAGGCAGTTGGGCTACGGCCATTGCCAAGATATTTCTGGAGAATGAGCCGGAGATAAACTGGTACATGCGCCGTGATGACCGAATTGCCGATTTCATCGAACTGGGACATAATCCTGCCTACCTGACAGATGTGTCCTTCGACGTGAATCGTATTCACTTCTCGTCGGACATCAACCACACGGTGGAGGTATCAGACATTCTGGTGCTGGCCATCCCCTCACCCTACCTGAAGTCGCACCTGCAAAAGTTGAACACCTCTCTGAAAGACAAAATACTGCTTAGTGCCACCAAAGGCATCGTACCTGATGAAAACATGACCATCTCGGAATATTTTCACGAGTACTATGATATGCCTGAAGAAAATATCTTGGTGATGAGCGGACCCAGTCATGCGGAGGAGATAGCCCTAGAACGACTGACTTACCTCACTGTTGCAGGGAAAGATCAAAAGATGGCAACTTGCATAGCTGAAAAGATGACCAACCACTATGTGATGACATCGGTGAGCCTTGATATTGTCGGCATTGAATATGCTGCCGTGCTGAAGAATATCTACGCTATATGTGCTGGCATATACTACGGACAGAAATATGGCGACAACTTCCACGCTGTGTTGATATCCAATGCCATAAGGGAGATGAAGCGTTTCCTAAACGCCATATCTCCTGGCAAACGAACGGTTTCTAACTCAGCCTACTTGGGCGACCTACTGGTGACCAGCTACTCTAATTTCAGTCGCAACCGTGTGTTTGGCACCATGATTGGCAAGGGCTATTCAGTAAAAGCTGCCCAGGTGGAGATGGAAATGGTGGTGGAAGGTTACTACGGCACCAAGTGTATCTATGAAATCAATGAGCGTTACAAGGTGGATATGCCCATCCTGGATGCGGTTCACAATATCCTCTACGAAAAGGCAAACGCCCGTAGGGAACTGAAAGAATTGACGAAAAAATTTAATTAAATATTAGTATTAGGTATGATTACTTTAAACATTGAAAAGACCTTCGGATTTGTATCCAAGGAGAATGTGTATGGCTATGCAGCTAAAGCTAAGGCTGCACGCGAGGCTCTGGAGAACGGTACTGGCAAAGGCAACGACTTCTTAGGTTGGTTGCACCTGCCTTCTTCTATCACCAAGGAAGACCTGGCTGACCTGAAAGAGACAGCTAAGGTGTTGCGTGAGAACTGCGACGTAGTAGTGGTAGCCGGTATCGGTGGTAGCTACCTGGGCGCACGTGCCGTAATCGAGGCTCTATCTAACAGCTTCGAGTGGTTGTTGGAGAACAAGCAAAACCCTGTGATTCTGTTTGCCGGCAACAACATCAGCGAGGACTACCTCTATGAGCTGACTGAGTATGTAAAGGGCAAGCGCTTTGGTGTCATCAACATCTCTAAGTCTGGTACCACCACCGAAACAGCGCTGGCATTCCGTCTGCTGAAGAAGCAGTGTGAGGACGAGCGTGGCAAGGTATTGGCAAGGAAAGTGATTGTAGCTATTACCGACGCTAAGAAGGGTGCTGCTCGTGTAACCGCCGACAAGGAAGGCTACAAGTCATACGTAATTCCTGACAATGTGGGTGGTCGTTTCTCTGTACTCACTCCTGTAGGTCTTTTGCCCATTGCAGTAGCTGGCTTTGATATTGAGAAATTGGTGGCTGGTGCTACTGAGATGGAAAAGGCTACTGGCGCAGACGTTCCTTTCGAGCAGAACATCGCTATGCAATATGCAGCCGTTCGCAACGAACTCTATCGCAATGGCAAGAAGATTGAGATCATGGCTAACTTCTGTCCTAAACTGCACTTCGTAAGTGAATGGTGGAAGCAGCTCTATGGTGAATCTGAGGGTAAGGACAATCTGGGTATCTATCCTGCTTCTGTAGATTTGACTACCGACCTGCACTCTATGGGACAATGGATTCAGGAGGGCGAGCGTTCTATCTTCGAAACAGTTTTGTCAGTAGATAAGGTAAACTACAAGGTTGAGTTCCCATTCGACGAGGAGAACCTTGATGGTCTGAACTTCTTAGCTGGCAAGCGTGTGGATGAGGTAAACAAGATGGCCGAGTTGGGTACCCAGTTGGCTCATGTTGACGGTGGTGTGCCTAACATCCGCATCGTCATCCCATGTCTGTGCGAGGAGTGCATTGGTCAGTTGCTGTACTTCTTCGAGGTAGCTTGCGGTATCAGCGGTTACATCCTGGATGTGAACCCATTCAACCAGCCTGGCGTTGAGGCATACAAGAAGAATATGTTTGCCCTGCTGAACAAACCTGGCTACGAGGCTGAGTCAAAGGCAATCCAAGCTCGTCTGAACGGATAATGACTGTTGAAGGAAAAGACAACAGAAAATGTATGAACAATTCCTTCCCTTACACAGGGGAGGATACAAAACTTACGGAGGGGCATGTGAATCAGGCTGAGGCAGCATGCTCCCCCATCCCAAAGGGTACCCCCTCTTCTTCAGAGGGGGACCTTTTACTTAAATACCCTCTATGGGGCAAATCTGTTCCCTCTCTTTCTTCTATTCATCTCAAGGCTGTACTCTTCGATATGGATGGGGTGCTGTTTGACTCGATGCCCTATCATGCTGATGCGTGGGTGACCTCAATGACAAAATATGGCTTACCTATGACGCGTGAGGTGGCATTCATGAATGAGGGACGTACAGGTATGAGCACCATCAATCTGATATACAATGAGGTATATGGCAAGGACGCCAGCAAGGAACTGATTGACGAAATCTACTTGGATAAATGCAACGAGTTTGCCAAGCATCCTGACCCTGACCGTATGCCCGGTGCTTGGGAATTATTGACGAAACTCAAGGCAACTGGCATAACTCCCGTGCTGGTAACGGGATCAGGACAACATACCTTGTTTGCTCGCTTCGATAGGGACTATCCAGGCATGTTTGAACGCGACAAGATGGTGACGGCCTATGATGTGAAATATGGCAAGCCCAATCCCGAACCATATCTGATGGGACTCAAGAAAGCGGGTGTCAAGGCCAATGAGGCGATTGTGATTGAGAACGCTCCTATCGGCGTACAGGCTGGTATTGCGGCTGGCGTCTTCACCATTGCTGTCAATACGGGCCCGCTGAAAGACAGTGTCTTGCTCGATGCTGGAGCAGATTTAATATATCCTTCCATGCAAGCTCTATGCGATGGATGGGAGGAGTTATTCGAACAACTTAAATAAAAAACTCCCCGCTGGGGGAGTATGTGTAGTTTCTCTACGATAACTGGGAGGAGCTATTCGAACAACATAAATAAAAAAACTCCCCAATTGAGGAGCTCTTTTTATTATATAAGGTGAATACCTTCAGCGGCACATTCCTTTCGCATATCTTCTGGCCAAATGCTGGCTTGTATTTCTCCTACATGGGCCTTTCGCAGGTAGTACATACAAAGACGCGACTGTCCGATACCACCACCTATTGACAAAGGCAGTTCGCCACCCAATAGTTTTTTGTGGAAATAGAGGTTTTTGCGTTCCTCCTTGCCAGCTGCTTTCAGTTGCTTGAGCATCACCTCTTTATTGACACGAATACCCATAGAAGAAATCTCAAAGGCACATTGCAAAACACAGTTCCAAAGCAGCAAGTCACCATTCAAACCAGGTAGGTCGTTTAAGCCAGGAGTAGTATAGTCGTCGTAATCAGGGGCGCGTCCATCGTGTGGTTTGCCATCGCCCAACGGACAACCAATACCTATCACAAACACTGCGCCAAACTTCTTTGTAATGGTGTTTTCACGCTCTTTCGGTGTCATGTTAGGATAAAGTCGACGTAATTCTTCTGCATGGATGAAATGCACCTTCTTGGGCAACAATGGAGTAATTTCGGGATAGTTCTCAAACACCATATACTCAGTACGGCGCATAGCAGCATAGATGCGTGTCACCACCTCTTTCAGGAACTCTACATTATGTTCTTCTGGTGTAATCACACGTTCCCAGTCCCATTGGTCAACATAAAGCGAATGCAGGTTGCCCAGTTCTTCATCGGCACGTATAGCATTCATATCAGTATAAATACCATAGTCGGGCTCTATCTTATACTCAGCCAGCGTAAGACGTTTCCACTTAGCCAAAGAGTGTACCACCTCAGCCTGCGCACCCCCTAAGTCTTTAATAGGGAAAGAAACGGCATGCTCCACACCATTCAGGTCGTCGTTAATACCCATGCCCTTCAGTACGAATAGTGGAGCCGTCACACGTCTCAGGTGCAACTCTGACGAGAGGTTTACCTGGAAGAAATCCTTGATTTGCTTGATACCTTGCTCAGTTTGTCTCATGTCGAGCAAAGGCTTATAGTTGGTAGGTCTTATAAAATAGCTCATCTTTTTACCTGCATTATTTGTTTTGCGAGGCAAAGATACAAATTAAATTGATAAGTGTTCTTCATTTGGGCAATAATTTGACATAATGCAGCTATTTTTCTATCTTACTATTCAAAATAATATCATGCAGCTAAGAAGTCTCTCATCCATAGCGTGACAAATCCGTTCTTATCTATCCCAAATAAAGGGTTATAGGAGCGAAGCAAAGAGAGGGGAGTTCCAAAGAAGCAGAGTGGTGTCAGAGGTGATAATATAAAAGCAGTAAAAGATTTGGTGGATGTAAACATTTTGGTTACTTTTGCAGGGTAATAATAGGCCTGGTAGCTTAGCTGAATAGAGCGTCAGATTCCGGTTCTGAAGGTCGCGGGTTTGAATCCCGCCCGGGTCACTCAATCAATCCCTTTAAGCCATCCGCTTACGGGGATTCTTATTTTGAAAGAGACCATTACAATTTTAAAAGCTTAATCTGATTACGTCACTGCAATACTTCAGTATATGGTCTCTATGTGTTATAAATAACATCGTTTTTTGCGGATAGTTTTCCAACAAACGAGTTATCAATACTTTTTCCGTTTCTAAATCCAATGATGCACTAAATTCATCGAACAGCATAATGTTGCCAGGTCTCAACAAACCTCGAGCTATCGCTATTCGCTGAGCCTGTCCTTCACTTAATCCTTCGCTTTTCTCACCGCATATAGTATCTAAACCATTAGGAAGTTTGTATACGAATTCTGCTGAAGCTGTATATAAAGCATGTCGCAACTCCTCATCTGTTGCAAGAGGATTGGCTAAAAGAAGGTTCTGCCTGATAGTACCACTCAACAAAGTGTTCCCCTGTGGGACATAAGCGATATTCCCTCTTAGACTGGGAGAGATAGGATAATTCTTATTGTCACTATGTAAGATAATTTCGCCTTCATCAGGTGTAAGCAAAGCTAATATCAATCTGAATAAAGTACTTTTTCCAACGCCTGTTTCTCCCACAATAGCAGTTCTGCTCCCAGGTTTGAAACTATAAGAAAAATGTTGGAAGATGGCCCGTTCTCCTTGTGGGTACTTATAGCTTACATCTGACAGTTGTATTCCCACTGGGCCTTCTAATATTACTCCTCCTTCTAAATCATTCTCCAGGGGGATATCGGATAACTGCAAGAGCCTATCAGCAGAGGTAGTTGCATGAATGATACTAGGCAACAGTCTGGTCAGTTCTACTGTTGGGCGCTGTATTTGGGTAACCAACTGCAGGAATGCTGCCATTGTACCATAAGTTATCAATCCTAAGTGTAGTTGCTGTATGCTCCAAAGGAAGGTAAACAGGTAACCGGCAGCAAAGCCGCAAGTGACCATTGCCCTTGAAAAAACGGTAAATCGCGTTCTACGTAAAGTTTGATTATAAAGGATATCCTGCAAGCCACTCAGTTTGTCACCAATAAGGTCAGATTGCTGCATGGTCTGAATTAAATGCCTGTGTTGAATACTCTCTTGGATGACGCTCTGCACTTGACTGTCTGTTTCCCTAATATCATGTGTGAGAGTTCTAACCTTATAGATGTAAACCTTACTGATTAATAAGAAAGCAGGCATAATAGCTATAATCGCCCATGCGAGAGAATGGTTGAGTTGCCACAGGAAAATGAATGCTGCCAATAAATTGAAGCAAGCGACAGCTATTTCAGGAAGCGTGCGACTTAATGTATCAGCTATTAATCTTACATCTTCTTCCAGTCTGTTCAGAATATCGCCACTATGAAATACTTCCATCCCACTCCACTTTGCTTTCAATAAATGTTCAAAAAGTCGTTGGCGAATCATGTTCTTGGTTTTAACCTCGTTTTGATTACTGTACCACGAAGTTGCTAAACCTGAACAAATCTGAATAATGAAAAGGATAATAAGAAATACAGAGAGGTAAGTAATATTATGGCCTTTTTGAATATCAGAAGATGTAGCAGCATCAATCAGCAACTTACTTGTATAGATAAATGCTAATGATGCTGAGATTCTGATAATCCCCAACAAACAATTGACGAACAGCTTTGTCCTAATTCCTGCCGTCAGTTTCCAAAGCCATAATAAACTTCTAGTCTTAATCATTCTCTACTTATGGTCAATTACCCATAATTTTATGTGCTGAATAAAGTAGTATGAAAAGTTGTATATTGTATATGAAGGACAGATCCTAAGCATCGGCATATCCTTCTTTATCATCCTAATAAAGCTATCAATTTTCCTTTGAATAACAAACTTGTATTCTTTGCGTGGTTTATTAATACCTCGTCCGAAGTTACCTCCCTCGTCAACAAGTCCCAACAATTTTTCTCCTTTATTCAACATTTCAGGACTATAAAAAGGCATTTCTTCTGAAGGCAATCCTAAATAATTGACAAGAATAGTCCCCATCACTTGCCATACTTCCATTAAATGGGCCAAATTAAGCTGTTTCTTCAATAAATCCAAATCTATAGTTCCATATCCATTGTGCAAAACTATCATCCAATCACATATCTGACGAAGCCCTACTCCTTCAGTTAATTGATGATGGAACATATGTATAAAGATATAGATTGAATTGTACTGAACAGATGGTAATATAATAGGGAATGTCTCGTTTTGAGGAATAAAACTGCGTGTGTCGTGCTTTAATATTTCTACTGCCCATTCTTCAAAATATCTTTCAGCTTTTTTCGAAGGCAAATCAACAGCTTTATGATGTAATTCTATTTCTACCCCTTCCCAATAAAATGAAATGTGTTGGTTATCTTCATAAGGGCGTACGATTTCCATTCCCATAGCTAAGTCACAGGCCTTCTTGTAGTTTTCTTTCCCAATATACAAGTCTATGTCTCCACATTGCCTGCTTTCAGGAGATAGATACTCTTGTGCAATGCCTTGACCTTTTAAAAGCATACTTGGTATATCGTGCTCTGCTAAAATACGCATCATTTTCGATGCCTGATGGTTGAGCCGCACGTGGGTTTGACGATTCTTGACCATCCACATGGTCAGTTTCATCATAGTGCTTTCATTAGGCCGTTGATCTGCAGGCAGCATCATGATACCATCAAACAGGACACCCAAAAGAGTCTGCTTCTTAGCCCATGCTAATAACTGATTCCAATCAATGGCAGTAGCATCAAACTCCTCTTGCCTCTGCCATAATCCCATGCGTAGGATTGCCCATTTAACGTCTTTATTATTCATGGTTTTATTCCAATAACCCAGCTTGGCATAATCGATCTATAAAGGTTTGAGCATCAGCAGTAGCTGCCTTCTCATCTACACCCTGATAGTTTGCCATAATAAAGTCGGCAATGGTGGAAGCACTAAAATCACCTTTTTGCATCTCATTCCACAACTCAACACCAGTAGCGTTTAATCTTATGATTTTGTTGAAATCTACTTGCTCAATGCCTTCACCAATAATTACTTGTTCATTGCCGATTGTTCGCAATACAAAACCTTTCTTTATCTTCATAATCCCTTCATTTTTATATTCTTCTATAAATGGCCAGCAGATATCGCCTAATAGGGTTCAATGAGTTCCAAATCTTAGCTAAAGTTCTCTGTCCATAAGTATCTGGATTTATCTGCTTGCCTTTCCTTATGATAGTTTCAACTTTTGCGACTAAATGCTGTATGTCACAACTCTCTGTCTTAGCTAAGTTACCATCTCCCATCAGTATCACTTCTTTTTCATTTATCTGAACGATTCTATGAAGTACAAAGTTCCCTTCGGATATTTCAGCTAATACAATATCGCCTATCTGATAATTATCGTTTCCTGTGAGTATTACACTGTCTCTGTCACCTTCAATGAAGGGTCTCATGCTGTTGCCTTTAACCTTCAGCGTGACCTTTCTCCCTTCTTGAATGAGTTGCTTCACATCTCCTAAAAGAATAGAGTTGGGCATAGTTACCTTATGCTTTAAAAGTTGCCCAGTCAAAGCTTCATAGCTCATCGTAGCCGCTTCTTCATTAGGCAGGTTTTCAAGATGAAACACTTGTGTTTTTCCTACAATGCATTCAATAATGTGGCTCACGCAGTTACCAACAGACTTTTCCCATTTCATGTTTGAAACCGTGGGCAACAAAGCCACATAGGCATTAAGGGTGTCCAAACGCTTTATCTTGTTGCAAGGAGCTTGGGTAAGTTTTACAAAGCCACCAATAGGAGCAGACTCATTGATGTAACAAGGAGTTTTACCACTCCACGGTGTACCCCAAACTCTGGGAATTCCTTGCTTATCGATACCAATAGCAGGATTGTCGTCATTAAGTAAACTAGTACCCGCTATGTAGGAGAGCCATAAACGACTATGCGTACTTTTCCCTGTACCGCTTTTCCCTAAGAAAAGATAAGCCATTCCATTGTTCATAACCACAGAAGCATGCTGCAAAGCAATACCTTGTTTTGATGCAGCAAAGGCAAACAAGGTCATCAGTGCATTCTCAATTCCAAAATAGCGTGTATGAGAATCGCCTTCTGTCCACAAATAACCCTCACTAAAGTCGCCTCTGGCCTTCAGATGGCAAACTGATGCCGGACTTGCTTTTAATAAATAGATAATATCGTATGGGCAACCGTCTTCTTGCGTTTCTTGATTGTGGTATAATGAAATGGTTTTGTCTTCTTCTTCAAAAGTGGTCAGAAAGGGCAATCCCGTTGAAGGCATTTGAGTGCCTTCTGGAAACACTTGTAGACTAAATAGTAACCCCTCGTTGCTTTCATCATCTGCTAGGAATGGCTCATAATGCTGCAAATGGCTACAGAGTGTGTCATCTGCAGGAAGCCGCAAGCAAAAGCGAAGTCCTGCCACCTGATAGTAATATGACTGATAATCTTTTTCCATAAATAACAAGGCAAAGATAGCTTCTTTTCTTTAGATAACCAACCTTCGGGCATAAAAACAAACCAAAAGAAACTCTGTTATTACCACGAGCACCTCCTTTATGTTAAAATATACTAAACACTACTCGTAAACAAGTTTGAACCAATAATAAGACTTATTTTTGTAGTGAATAAAAATTTAGTTTAATCATCAACATAAATAAAGGTATGAACGTACAAATAGAAGATAGTTGGAAGGCGAGGCTACAAAGTGAGTTCGATAAGCCTTATTTCGAGCAGCTCACTGATTTTGTGCGTTCGGAATACCAACACTATCGTATCTATCCCCCTGGGAAGCTCATTTTCAATGCTTTCAACCTTTGTCCGTTTGATAAGGTGAAGGTGGTGCTTATCGGTCAAGACCCTTATCACGAGCCAGGACAGGCACATGGGCTGTGCTTCTCTGTTAACGATGGGGTAGATTTTCCTCCCTCATTGGTCAATATCTTCAAGGAGATTCACGATGACACAGGTGCGCCAATTCCTTCAAGCGGCAACCTCACTCGCTGGGCACAACAAGGTGTGCTGTTGCTCAATGCCACTCTGACAGTAAGAGAGCATCAAGCTGGTTCGCATCAAAACAAAGGTTGGGAAACATTTACAGATTCAGTAATTCGTACCATCGATGCTGAGAAAGAGCATGTAGTATTCATACTTTGGGGTAGCTATGCACAAAAGAAAGGTGCCTTCATCAACCGCCAAAAGCATTTGGTACTTACTTCAGCACACCCGTCACCTCTTTCTGCCTATCGAGGCTTCTTTGGCAACCATCACTTCAGTCTTGCCAATAACTACCTGCAACAAAAAGGTATTGCACCGATTGTTTGGTAGTTTACTAGTATTAAACGGATAGTTTACTAGTACTAAACCACCTTTTTACTAGTATTAAACTCCACTGTTAATACCAACGGATGTTGCTCGTCGTATTACTGCGCTGATCCCACTTAAGGTCTTGCAGGATACTGGCAGTAGCACGGATGGTAAAGTTGTAGTACTTGTACTGACCAAAGGGCGAGATAGCAGCAGTCATGGTGAAGCAGTGCAAGTCACGACTGATATTGAAAGAGGTCTGCACAATCTTCTTGGTCTCGAAGTCGTAGCCAGTATTGAAATTCATCATCCACTTGTTGGTCAACTTGAGGTTTCCATTGATATTCAATGCATTCAGACTAATTTTGTAAGGATAACGCATGGTACGCTTATTGATAGGCTTAGTGCGGTCTTCACGAATATTAAAGCCTGTGCTGAGATTGACAGACCACTGGATGTTAGCCTTCTGGTAACCATCATTATCAGTTGCCGCCTGCACCTTACGCTTAGATTGAGGCACATCATCATCAAGGTCGGAACCATCATCATTATCAGGAGAATTGTCAGAACCTCTCCTACTGTCATTATCTCTGTCTTTCTTGCCAAACAGTTTCTTGAAGGTATCGTTGTTGAGGGTATAGTTAAACGAGGTGCCATACCCTTGGAATCGTCCGAAACGGCCATATGACCATTCTGTACGATTACCTACAATGACATTGCCGCTTTTATCAAATTCGTAAGCATAGGTAGCAAACGAGGTACTCATGCTGAAGGTATAGTTCTTGGTAATCTTCATGCGGAGGTTCATCGACAAGTCACTCCAAGGCTTTTCTTTAGCTGCAAAGTTGTATGAAATGCCAAAGCCCAGTTCATCAATAAGACTTACCTTATGGATGGAGTCGTTCTTGTCACGATACTTCATCTCCAGGTTATTGCTGAGGCGAAAACTCACCACGCCACTTTTGCCTCGGTTGGGAACACCAAACAAGGCACCTTCGTACATAGAATAGACCACGGTGTCAATAGGCATACCATTAAGGTCACGACGAACATAACTGTCATAATAACCATAGCGGGAAGCGCCGAAATCAGGTGTAGCACTCATCGACACCTCAGGAGTGATAATATGGCGAATCTGTATCTGCTTCTTCTTCATAAACATAGGCTGATACATACCATAGATCTTAGTGTTGACACTTATGCTACCCGTATAGTTATAAACACGATGGAAACCATAGATAGTATCGGTATTCATCACCTGTTGGTTAACAGGATCCCAATCTTTCTTAATTTTCTGCGTGTACCAACGCTCGGTATAGCTGAAATTAGGTGTAACGTTGAAGTACTTGAACAGCGTGAAAGTGGCGCTAACAGGTATCTCGTGCTTCATGCCGTTGCGCCAGTCACGGACATAGTTCTTCTTGAAAATAAGGTTGTCTTTGGTATTGATACTTGCAGAGAAACGACCGCTATAACGCATTGAAATCTTCTCATACCAACGTTCATTGCCCACTGGATGTTTGCGTTTGAAGGGGAAAATGGTAGATAGTGCAATATTCAGGTCAGGCAAGGTAATAGAGATGGATGAGTCACGTGTGGTCTGCGCGATGTTGGCTGAAAGCGAGACGTTCAACTTCTGATCAGGGAAGTTGCGCGAATAGCTCACACTAGACGTCTTGGTGTTCTGTGCCATCGCCTGTGCGTTATACAAGTTACCGATGTTGGTCTTCTCATAGCTACTGGTAGAAAAGTTTACACTGGCGGTAAACGTCGTGTTGGGATTCGCCTTGGCATCCTGACGATGTGACCATACAATCTTGAAGTCCTTAGACTCTGAATAGTCTGGCAAGCCCTTGTCACCCATCTTGGTTACCTGGTAGTTGGCTTGGAAGTTTCCCGAGTAACGATAGCGCTTCACATAGTTGGTAGTAGCATCGATGCGCCAAGAGCCCTTGGTGAAAATATCGCCTCGCAAAGCGAGGTCCATCTTATCGCTAATGGCAAAATAGTAACCACCGTTAGTCAAACCGAAACCTCGGTTGGAGTCATCCATATAAGTAGGCATCAAGATTCCTGACGAATAAGTACTATTAAACGGGAAGAAGAAGAACGGCACGGCAATGGGCAACGGCACATCTTCCACCACTAAATAGGCTGGACCCGTCACCACATTCTTCTTTGGACGCACCTTTGCATAGGTCATCTGCATATAGAAATGGGGGTGTTCATGGTTTTCGCAAGTGGTGTAAATACCCTGTTTGAGGTAAATCTCATCATTGGCCCCTTTCTTGGCATTATTACCAATGACATAACCTTCACCCTGTTGAGTGACGATGTTGCTTATAATACCTTTTTTGCTAGTAAAGTTATAACGTATCTGGTTGGTCTCATAGGGTGTTTCCCCTTCAGTAAAGACAGGCTTTCCTTGTACAACTCCCAACGAGTCTTCACGTCCATAGGCAAAAACGGTAGTACTGTCGATGTTCATAGAGATTACATCAGCAGCCAAGTTGATTTGCTCATAAGTAACCTTTCCCTCTCCATAGAGGTGGGCAAAACCATTTTGCGTAAAAACGATAGAGTCGGAAGCCTCGAAATCGACAGGAGCAGTGATGGATTCCTTTCGTTGGGGAACACTGTCTGTCGCTAATGAGTCAGTCGCCAAAGAGTCGAGCGCTAATGAGTCGAGCGCTAATGAATCAAGCGCTAATGAGTCAGAGGGCAAAACAGGATTGGTCTCCTCTGTATTAAGGGGTGACACACGGGTATTACGACGGCGTTGCGCACTTGCATCCATAGTAAAGGATAGAAGTGACACAATGCTTAATAATAATATGATAGCTCTAAATCTCAATAGCTTATCTAATATTACACTTGGCTACAATGAGCCATAATCGTACAAAAGTAGTAATTAAATGAATAAATCTCGCAGATTTAACGGTTTTTTAATCCTTAAAGGAAAATCTGGCACCAATGATCGAAGCGTTCTACCCCCTCTTCACCAAATTTGAGTAGACTCTTGCGTGCTTGTTCTATCGTCTTTTCTTTGGCAAGTCTTGTCTTGGAAAAAAACTTGTCAGCGAAGCATATCAACTGTTCTTCAAGACTGATGGGTAACATATCACGATGAGGCACTGGAAGATCTTGCGCCTCAATTTGTAAAAGGGAAAGGCCTGCACCAGTATGGCGTTCACACACCAACGCATGACGTTCATAGCCCTCACGACGCATCAGTTCTGCGCCCAAATAACCATGACAGATATAACGATAGGTGCCAAAGCACTGTATGGCGGGAGCATCACAAAGGAAAATACCTATGTCATGCAACAAGGATGCTTCCTCCAAAAATTGTATGTCAATCAGAAGTTTAGGATGAGCCTCGGCTATTTGCAACGCTTTTTTTGCCACCTGCTCACTATGGGTAAGCAGTATGTTTCTCAACTGGTTCTCGTCGGGATAATATTTATTTATTATGGTATATGGGAACGAATTAGTGTCCATTTTCTCTTATTTTTTGTGCAAAAATACAAATGTTAGAGATAAAACCTAAGCAATAAAGCAAGTTTTCAGTATTTTTGATTTAAATTTGCAGTGCAATTAGATATATGGCTTCATTTAAACACATATTAGGGTTAGTTGGACTACTATTATTTTGCTGCCTAACTATAGCGGCCAAAGATTTTGTTGTAGTGATTGATGCCGGACATGGTGGGCACGACTCGGGCGCTGTGGGGAAGACTGCAAAGGAAAAGAACATCAACCTCAAAGTAGCACTAAAATTAGGCAAACTCATAGAAAGCAAATGCAACGACGTAAAAGTGATATATACTCGCAAGACAGACGTGTTTGTCAACCTGAACCGCAGGGCAGAGATAGCAAATGAGGCGAAAGCCGACCTATTCATCTCCGTACATACCAATGCGCTGGCCAACAACCATACGGCAAGAGGTGCCTCTACCTGGACATTGGGTTTGGCACGTAGCGATGCCAACTTGGAGGTGGCTAAACGCGAAAATGCAGTAATCCTTTACGAGGATGACTACAAGACACGCTATGCTGGTTTTGATCCCAACTCGTCAGAGTCGTATATCATCTTCGAATTCATGCAGGATCAGTTCATGTCCCAGAGCGTACATTTCGCCTCGATGATTCAGCAACAGTTCAAGAGCAATAGCAAAAGAATTGATAGTGGTGTTCATCAAGCTGGGTTCTTGGTATTAAGAGCCACTTCGATGCCGAGCGTATTGGTGGAACTGGGTTTCATTTCAACCCCTGCAGAAGAGAAGTATCTCGTGAGCGAAGAAGGTAGTACCTCGATGGCTAACAGCATCTTCAATGCTTTCCTAGCATACAAGACAGAACAACAAGCTCGTGAGGCAAGTGTAAACAACACCTCTGCTTCATCAGTCAAAGCAGACAATGAGGACGTGAAGCCTATTGCTAACGTGAAACCTACGCCTGCCAAGACTGAACCTGCAAAAGCTGAGACAAAGAAAACAGAAACCAAGAAAGCAGAATCTAAGAAGGATACTACTAAGGAACAGCCTAAAAAAGCAACTGCCGCATCTGGCGATGCCCCTGTGTTCAAGATTCAATTTCTCACATCATCTACGAAGTTGGCTAACAATGACAAACGACTGAAAGGATTGCAGCCTGTGGAGTATTATGTTGAGAATGGCACCTATAAATATACATATGGCGCTTCAACTAATTACAACACGGTGAAAAGCAAACTAAAGACAGTAACTACCAAATTTAAGGATGCTTTTATCATCGCTTTTAAGAATGACAATAAAGTGAATGTGAACGATGCTATCAAAGAGTTTATGCAAAACAAGAAATAAATTAGAATTGATATGAAAGGATTCAATAAAGAAGTTAAGATAGGAATTGCCGGCATTATTGCCTTATTCTTATTGATATATGGTATCAATTATCTGAAAGGCGTGAGTCTCTTCAAACCAAGCAGGTACTTTTATGTGCAGTTCGAGAATATTAACGGATTGGCAAAATCAAGTCCTGTTTTTGCCGATGGCTTCAAAGTGGGCGTTGTAAGTAATCTGAAATATGACTATGTTCATCCGGGCAATGTGGTAGCAGAGATTGACGTTGCTCCCTCGCTTCGTATTCCTAAAGGCTCAACCGCTGAACTGCAAAGCGACTTGTTGGGAGCTGTGAAATTGAACCTGCTCTTGGCAAACAACCCACGTGAGAAATTGGAATATGGTGATACTATAATGGGTAGTGTCAACGCAGGTGCTTTGGGCAAAGCAGCAGCCATGATACCTACATTGGAGAAAATGTTGCCCAAGCTCGACTCCATCATGGCATCATTGAACACTTTGCTTGCAGATCCTGCCATACCAGCAACCCTACACAATCTTGAAGGCTTAACAGCTAGCCTCAACAACAATAGCCGACAGTTAGAGCGAGTGATGCGTGACGACCTTCCACAACTTACTGGCAAATTGAATGAGATAACAGATAATTTCAGTATCATCAGCAGTAATCTCAAACAAATTGACTATGCGGCTACCATGAATAAAGTGGACGAAACACTAGCAAACGTTCAACAGATAACTGATAAATTGGAACGCAAAGACAATACTGTGGGCCTGCTTCTAAATGACCCTTCTTTGTATAACAATTTGAACCAAACTGCCGCTAATGCCGCCAGCTTGCTAGATGACTTACAGAATCATCCAAAACGCTATGTTCACTTCTCCTTATTTGGCAAAAAAGATAAGGCAGGAAAGCCTTAATTTAGATTTCCTCTAAATAAATATCACTACATTCATGCTAGTATGAAGAAATGCAAAACTAATTATTTATAGGCATATTCAAAACCACCTTGAAAGATTAAGAGAAGAGAAAGTTGCTTTTGGAGAATGTACTTAAAAATAGCTGAATTTCAAGAGGCTATAAAAACACAAATAGTATGAATATGTGTCATAAAAACACTCAAAATACAAAATGCTGAAACTTAGTATCTTGTAATTTGTACTAATTTTCCAAGAAAAAAGTCATTTGTTTATTTGAAAAAAGATATTCAACTTTGTATCCGAGAAAATAAGCAAATGACGAAATTAGGTCAACATAGTGTACAAAGCATAGACTTTACCACTCAATGGTCAAAATGTCTGCAAATCATCAAGGATAATGTTAGTGAACAGATATTCCTAACTTGGTTTGCACCCATTGTACCATTGAAATACGAGAACAATACTCTGCACATCAGCGTACCAAGCCAGTATTATTATGAATTTCTGGAAGAAAGGTTCTTGGATCTGATGCGGAAGGTGCTGTATAAGTATTTCGGTGAGGGCACTAACCTGGAATATCAAGTAATGGTAGATCAGGAAAGTCAGACAACCCTTGACTATAAGTCTACCCAACGTACCATTTTGCCACTTCCAGCAAAGCCTATTGCAAACAAAGGACTGCCACAAGGCATTATCAGCGAGCTGGATCCGCACTTGAATCCTGAATGCAATTTTGACACCTTTATCGAAGGCATGAGCAACAAGTTAGCCCGCAGTGTAGCAGAAGCGGTAGCTAAAGAGCCAGGCAAGACATTCAATCCTTATTTTATCTATGGTACTTCAGGTGTAGGAAAGACACACCTTGCCAATGCCATTGGTTTGAAGGTGAAGGAGCTGAACCCTTCTGCCCGCGTGCTATATGTTTCAGCACACCTATTCAAAGTGCAGTACACTGACTCGGTGAGGAACAACACATTGAATGATTTCATCAATTTCTATCAGACTATTGACGTGCTGATTATTGATGACATCCAGGAATTTGCAGGAAATACAAAAACACAAAACACATTTTTCTATATATTCAACCAGCTACACCAAAATGGCAAGCAGTTGGTGATGACCGCCGACAGGGCTCCCATGTTGCTTCAGGGTTTGGAAGACCGACTGATTACACGCTTCAAATGGGGTATGGTGGCAGAATTGGAAAAGCCTTCACTCGACCTCCGCAAAGATATCCTGCGTAGCAAAGTGCAACGTGATGGATGGGTATTTCCTGAAAGCGTGATTGACTTCGTAGCTGAACACGTTACGGGTAGCGTGAGAGATTTGGAAGGCATTGCTATTTCTATGATGGCTCAAGCTGCCATATTTAACAAGGATATCGATATGGAGTTGGCTCGCCAGACCGTCAAGAAACTGGCATACGTGGAAGAGAGAGAGATTACCATTGACGATATTGTAGAAACCGTCTGCAAGCATTACGGACTTGAAATTGCTTCCATTCAGACCAAGTCCCGCAAGCACGAGGTAGTACAGGCAAGGCAGATTGCTATGTTCTTGGCTAAAGATAATACTAATTTTTCTACTGCTCGCATCGGCAAGCTTATCGGTAACAGAGATCATGCTACAGTGTTGCATGCTTTCAAAACAATCAAGGAACTGGAAGAGGTAGACAAAAACTTCCATGAAGAACTGGAAGAAATCCGCATCGCATTAAAGAATAAATAATATACTTATTTCTAAGTACTTACCGTGGAGAAACAAACTTATACCTACGATCAAGCTTTCGAAGCGTCGTTGAAATACTTCGAAGGAGATGAACTTGCCGCTCGTGTTTGGGTGAACAAGTATGCCATGAAAGATTCATTTGGGAATATCTATGAAAAATCACCAGAGGACATGCATTGGCGTATCGCCAACGAGTTGGCTCGTATGGAGAAGAGATATCCAAACCCTCTCAGCGCTCAAGAGTTGTATGACCTTATGGACCATTTCAAATACATCGTTCCTCAAGGCAGTCCGATGACTGGCATTGGTAACGATTTCCAAATTGCTTCATTATCTAACTGCTTCGTGGTGGGTGTCGATGGTGAAGCTGATTCCTATGGCGCTATTTTTAAGATTGACGAAGAGCAGGTTCAACTGATGAAACGTCGTGGTGGTGTGGGACATGACCTATCACATATACGTCCAAAGGGTTCTCCCGTAAAGAACTCGGCACTGACCTCCACAGGTCTCGTACCTTTTATGGAACGCTACTCCAACTCAACCCGTGAGGTTGCACAAGACGGACGTCGTGGAGCTTTAATGCTGACAGTGGCCATCAAGCACCCTGATGCAGAAGCATTCATTGATGCTAAAATGACGGAAGGGAAAGTTACTGGTGCCAATGTTTCAGTTAAGATCGACGATGAGTTTATGCAAGCTGCCGTTGAAGGTAAGCCTTATGTTCAGCAATACCCAATCGACAGTAAGGACCCTAAGGTTAAGAAAGAAATAGTTGCCAGTGACTTGTGGAAGAAGATTGTGCACAATGCATGGCAATCAGCAGAGCCAGGCGTATTGTTTTGGGACACTATTTTGCGTGAGTCTATACCAGACTGCTATGCAGACTTAGGATTCCGTACAGTAGCTACCAACCCTTGTGGTGAGATACCATTGTGCCCTTACGACTCCTGCCGCCTATTGGCCATCAACTTGTACTCATATGTAAAGAACCCATTCACTAAAGATGCTTATTTCGACTTCGACCAATTTAAGAAACATGTGCAGTTGGCACAACGCATCATGGATGACATCATCGACCTTGAGTTGGAGAAGATTGAGTTGATTCTGGAGAAGGTAAAAACAGACCCAGAGGATGATGAAGTGAAACATACCGAGTGGGAACTTTGGCAAAAGATATACAAAAAGAGTGGTTTAGGACGACGCACAGGTGTAGGTATCACCGCTGAAGGCGACATGATAGCTGCTATGGGACTGCGTTATGGCACAGAAGAAGCGATAGACTTCTCTGTGAAAGTACACCAAACACTTGCTCTCAATGCTTTCCGCTCATCCGTCGAGATGGCAAAGGAACGTGGTGCTTTTGAGATTTACGACTATAAACGCGAGGAGAACAACCCATTTATAAAGCGCTTGGCTGATGCCGATCCTGCTCTCTATGAGGACATGAAAAAATTCGGACGTCGTAACATTGCCTGTTTGACTATTGCGCCAACAGGTACAACCAGTCTGATGACACAGACCTCTTCAGGCATTGAGCCAGTGTTCATGCCTGTTTACAAACGGCGTCGCAAGGTGAACCCCAACGACACCAATGTGCGTGTTGACTTCGTGGATGAAACGGGTGATGCTTTTGAGGAATACATTGTTTTCCATCCTAAGTTCAAGACTTGGATGCAGGTGAACGGCTACGATATCTACAAGCATTATTCTCAAGAAGAGTTAGACACATTGGTGGAGAAATCGCCTTACTATAAAGCTACCTCCAATGACATTGACTGGGTACAAAAGGTGAAGATGCAAGGTCGTATTCAAAAGTGGGTGGACCACAGTATCAGTGTGACCATTAACCTGCCGAATAATGTTGACGAAGCATTGGTAAACAAACTATATGTAGAGGCATGGCGTTGTGGTTGCAAGGGATGCACAGTTTATCGTGATGGTTCACGAGCTGGCGTGTTGCTATCTACTAAAAAAGACGATAAAGAAGAGAAAAAAGAAGTACCATGTGTTCAACCTGCCGTGGTGGAGGTGCGCCCAAAAGTACTAGAGGCCGATGTAGTGAAATTCCAGAACAACAAGGAGAAATGGGTGGCATTTGTGGGCTTGCTCGATGGATATCCTTATGAAATCTTTACCGGTGTGTTAGACGACGAGGAAGGTATCATGTTGCCAAAGACTATCTCACGTGGATATATCATCAAGAATGTAGATGACAACGGCAACAAACGATATGACTTCCAGTTTGAGAACAAGCGTGGTTACAAAGTGACGATTGAAGGTCTTTCCGAGAAATTCAACAAGGAATACTGGAACTATGCAAAGCTCATCTCCAGTGTGTTGCGTTACCGTATGCCTATTGATCGCGTCATCCGCTTGGTAGGTCAATTGGAACTTGACAGTGAAAATATCAACACTTGGAAGAATGGCGTAGAAAGAGCCCTGAAAAAATACATTGCCGATGGCACAGCTGCCAAAGGCCAAAGGTGTCCTAACTGCGGCAACGAAACACTAGTTTATCAAGAAGGTTGCTTGATTTGCACCACTTGTGGCGCTTCAAGGTGCGGTTAACCGTTTTTTTTCAACTTTTTTTACATACAAAGAAATTTTCTTTGCAATAGCTGCAATATTATGCAAAAAAATTAATATAATTGCATAATTAATTGTAGCTATTGTGTTATATGAACCTTAAATTTAATATTGAATATCGCACTCATTGGGGCGAGGAAGTTAGAGTTGTGGGCAACATGCCCGAACTTGGTAATGACAATATTGAGCAGGCCGTTGCCCTCACCACTAACGACGGCATCAGATGGTCTGCTGAGTTGGAAGTAAAAGTTAGCTCTACTAAGCTCATCAAGTATCACTACCTGATTGGACGTGGTAAGGAAATCGTACGCGAGGAATGGCATGCCTTTCCGAGAGTACTTCATGCACACAACCTGAAAGGCAAGGTTTATACACTGATGGATAGTTGGAAAGACTTGCCAGAAAACAGTTACCTCTATTCATCTGCTTTCACTGAGGCTTGGACAGCTCACAACAAACGTAATTTGGGTTTGCCAACACCTGCACGTGGCATCGTCATCAAGGCTTATATGCCTACGAAACCAAGTGTTCGCCTTGCTATCTGTGGCAATCAGGAAGTTTTCGGAAATTGGAATCCAGAGAAAGCGATGGTAATGAGCGACACTTACTATCCCGAATGGCAAGTAGAAGTAGACATCAACAAACTGCAATTCCCTGTAGAATATAAATTTGTACTGGTGGATGTTAAGACGAAAGAGTTCTTGGGATGGGAGGATAACCCCAACCGCTTGCTATCAGAGCCTGAATTGGAAGAGAAAGGAACCATCGTTTATGGTGACCGATATGCTCAATTCCACCATCATCCATGGAAAGGCGCTGGCGTAGCTGTACCTGTTTTCTCTTTACGCTCAGAGGTTAGTTTCGGTGTAGGCGACTTCGGCGACCTGAAGTTGATGATTGACTGGGCAGCTAAGACGCACCAGAAGATGGTGCAGATCTTGCCTATCTATGATACCACCATCACAAAGACTTGGACAGACTCTTACCCTTATAACAGTATCTCCATCTATGCCATACATCCTATGTATGCCGACCTCCGTCAGATGGGAGAGCTAAAGGATGCCAAGAAACAGGCAAGTTTCGACAAATTGAGAGTAAAGCTAAATAAACTATCACAAGTTGACTATGAGACTGTGAACAATGCTAAGTGGGAGTATTACAAGCTGTTGTTCAAGCAAGATGGAGAGGAAACCATGAGGTCAACTGATTTCTGTACATTCTTCCTCAACAACCAGAACTGGTTGGTACCTTATGCAGCTTTCAGCTATCTACGTGACAAATATGGCACGCCCAACTTCCGCGAATGGCCAAAGTACCAGAAGTATGACGCTAATGAGATAGCCAAGTTGTGCAGTAGCGACAGTAAGATATTCCCTGAAATAGCCATCTACTATTTCATACAATACCACCTAGACCGACAGTTGGCAGCTGCAAGCAAGTATGCCCGTAAGCAAGGAGTAGTACTCAAGGGTGATATTCCTATTGGCATCAGCCGTAACAGTGTGGAAGCTTGGACGGAGCCTTATTACTTCAACCTCAACGGACAGGCTGGTGCTCCACCAGATGATTTCTCTGCAAATGGTCAGAACTGGGGCTTCCCGACCTACAACTGGGATGTTATGGAGAAAGATAACTATGCTTGGTGGATGCGTCGATTCCGCAAGATGAGCGAGTATTTCGACGCTTACCGCATCGACCACATCTTAGGCTTCTTCCGTATCTGGGAGATGCCAAGCCATGCTGTTCACGGATTGTTGGGACAGTTTGTGCCATCATTGCCGATGAAGAAAGAGGAAATCGAGAGTTTCGGCTTACATTTCAATGAGGACTTCTTCACTAAGCCATATATCCACGAAAGTTTTTTGGGTGAATTATTTGGTGAACATACCGACTTTGTAAAGCAGACATTCCTGCAGCCGACTGATGCCTATGAGGTGTATAGCATGAAACCTGAGTTTGCTACGCAACGCCAGGTGGAGGCCTACTTTATGGGCAAGACTGACCAGAACAGTGTAAAGATTCGTGAGGGTTTATATAGCCTCATTAGCGATGTACTCTTCCTGCGTGACCGTCACGATGCCAACCGCTTCCATCCACGCATCAGCGTACAGAATGACTATATCTATCAGACATTGAGTGAAGCTGACAAACAGGCTTTCACCAATCTCTATAATCATTATTACTACCAACGTCACAACGAGTTCTGGCGCGAACAGGCGATGAAGAAGTTGCCTCAACTCACCCAGTGTACCAACATGTTGGTATGTGGTGAAGATTTAGGCATGATACCTGATTGCGTACCTTCAGTGATGAATGATTTGCGTATTCTCTCTTTGGAGATTCAGCGTATGCCTAAGGAACTTGGTACAGAATTTGGCAATCCTGACCATTATCCTTACCGTTCAGTTTGCACCATCTCCACCCACGATATGTCCACATTGCGCGGCTGGTGGGAGGAAGACCCGCAGATTACACAACGTTACTACAATGTGGTGATGGGTAAATCTGGTTTCGCTCCTTCAACCGCTACCCCACAGATTTGCGAGGAAATAATTGATGCACACTTGCATGGCAAGTCGATATTGTGCGTACCATCATTGCAAGACTGGCTTTCTATTGATGGTGAGGTGCGTTTGCCGGACGGACAGGACGAACGAATCAATATTCCTGCTATCGTAAAGCATTACTGGCGTTATCGCATGCACCTCTCCTTAGAGGACTTGTTGCAGGCTGACATCTTGAATAACAAAATTATCAGTATGATTGAAAATACTGAAAGAGATTGATGTTTATGAAGAGTGAGATTATTTTGAAAGACATGCATTTCTTTGCTTACCACGGCGTTCTTCCCCAAGAAGCCGTGGTGGGCAATGAATTTGTTGTCAACCTCACCCTATCCGTTGACATAACCCAAGCTATGCTTTCAGATGACGTAACTGACACCGTGAACTATGCTGAGGTGTATAAAGTGGTGAAAGCCGAGATGCAAAAACGCTCCAACCTCTTGGAGCATGTGACAGGACGTATCGCCCATCGCCTCCTTTCAAACTTCCCCACCATAGACACTGTTGATATACTGATTGAAAAGCTCAATCCCCCGATGGAAGCAGACATCCATAGTTCAGCGGTTCATTTGGTACTACCATAGGCTTGAGAGTCCTTTAGTCATCTTACCTTTTTTAAGCAAATAGTTCTTGCCACTTAATGCAGACTTTGTTATCAATGACAGTAAAGTTTGCTATGGGGTAAAGGAAAGTATAGCATCACTCGTCGCAGTATCTGCCACGGGTCGTCGCAATATCTGCCGTACCCCTATAGGAGATACTGCGATGACTGATAGGAGATACTGGAACGACCTATAGCAGATATTGCGACAAACCGTAGGAATGCCTCCTTTCAAACACGCCTCAAAAATCCATGATTTTTGCCTCCTAAACCATAGGGTAACGAATGCTAAAGTATAGCGTATTTATGCTTAAATTGTACATAGTATGTCCAAAGGAGACTTTTATGCCATCGAGTTTTAGCAGGCCGCTCTACCCTAGACAACATGTTAAGGTTGCGAGAGATGAAAAAGTCGGGACGTAGCTGATGATAAGCCTTGCGTGCCTGAAAGACAGCCTTTGCATTAGGGAACTGGCCTTTTAAGAAAAAAGTAATAGCAGCCAAATAGTCGAGGCAGTATCGCATCCACATGACATGATGCAGTTCAGCATCGGGCAGATTCTTATAAAGCATCAGGAGGTTGTTGCGAAAGTTGAGGAAGGTCTTACGGGGATTCTCACGCTTCAAGGTAGCTGCCCCCACATGATAGATGGTGCTCTCAGGGATACACCACACCTCCCTACCCCTGTCATTAAGGCGCCAGCAAAGATCAATTTCTTCCATGTGCGCGAAGAAACGATGATCAAAGCCACCAGCCTCACGATAGTCATGCAAACGAATAAAGAGACAAGCGCCTGTTGCCCAGAATACTTGCTGAGGTGTATCGTATTGACCTTGATCAGCTTCTACTGTATTGAAAATGCGTCCTCGACAATATGGATAACCATAGCGGTCTAAATATCCACCAGCAGCTCCTGCATATTCAAAAAGCGTCTTGTTACTATAACTCAGAATCTTAGGCTGACAAGCCGCCACTTCTGGATGTGCATCCATAAATGACAACAATGGAGTAAGCCAGTGTTCGGTTACCTCCACATCTGAGTTCAACAACACCACATACTCAGCTTCGACCTCTTGCAAAGCTCGGTTATAGCCATCAGCAAAACCGTAGTTCTTATCAAATTTGATAACCTTAACAGTCGGGAAGTCGTTTGCAAGCACCTGTAGGGTATCGTCCTCCGAACCATTGTCAGCTACATAGATATCTGCCTTGTCCTGACTGTGCATGAGCACTGAAGGCAAGAACGAACGGAGCATCCGGCTACCGTTCCAAGTCAATATAACTATTGCAACTTTAGACATTTCTCTTTATCTTCCAACGTTTGTGACTCCAAAACCAATATGGAGGGTCACGACGGATGGTCTGTTCCAACTTCCGGACAAATGCCTCTGTGATTTCTCCGTCTTTAGTTTCTTTAGGGTTATCGGTAATCACCTCAAAATGCACTTGGCAATAGCCACGTTTCACGAGATGAATGTCTGCATAGAGTACACTCATATCCAACATCTTAGACAATTTCTCTGCCCCATCCATAAACACCGTGTCTTGGTTTAGGAAAGTAGTCCAATACTTCGCCTCAGTCTTGTTAGGGTTCTGGTCAGTAATGAAACCCACACCAAAAAGGCCCCCTTCATTGTGCATTTTTACCAATGTACGCACCGTATCATGTTTTCTAACATTTATGCCCCCAAACTTTGCTCGTCCTTGCTTCAGCATCTCATCCAGATAAGGATTGTGCAAAGGCTTGTAGATATGTAGAATCTGGTATGCTTCGGGTACCAACAGTTTTAAATTAATTAACCACTCATAGTTGCCATAATGAGGAATCAGCAGAGCTATGCCCCTGCCCTGTTTTACCCTGTCACTGAAGACATCAAAATTGTCATAACTCATACGCTCAATAATGTCCTGAGCAGTAATGCGCGCCAGCTTCACCTCTGACACCATATAATCGCAGATATAATGATAAAACTTACGCTCAATCTCACGCAGTTCATGTTTGCTCTTCTCAGGGAATGAGTTACGCAGGTTAGTACGCACCACCTTTTTCCGATAGCCCACTACATAACGAAGCAGCACATACAGGCAATCGGAGAGCGCATATAATGCACGGAATGGCAACAAAGCCAACAGATGCATACCAGCATAGGCAAGCCAATAACTCATTCGTTGTCCGTAAATCATGATAGTATCCTCCCTTTTAAAGCGTCACCTGCCTCGTTCATTTCTCCCAATTTGACCATCACGATGTGATTGTCCAACTCAGGACGGTTCTCCACTTCCACACGTATATAATTAGGTGTGAATCCATGCATGGGCTGTCCGGCTTTTGACTTCTCTAACAACACAGGCATCTCCTGGCCAACAAACTGCTGATAAAATGCATGTGTCTTCTCACCCGACAGTTCCAGCAGATACTGACTGCGTTCATGCTTTACCTGCGGAGGCACCACATAATCAATCAGCAATGCCTTCGTTCCTGGTCGTTCTGAATAGCTGAACACATGCAGCTGCGTCACATCCAGTCCTTTGATAAACCGATAAGAATCCTCAAAATATTCTTCCGTTTCACCTCGGGTACCCACCATTACATCCACGCCGATAAAACAGTGAGGCATCAGCTGTTTGATACGTTCTATCTTATGTGCAAACAAAGCACAATCATAATGGCGATGCATCAGTTTGAGCACCTCGTCGCATCCCGATTGCAAAGGGATATGAAAATGCGGCATAAAATGTTTGGAATGCGCCACAAAGTCGATGATTTCATCCGTCAGCAAGTCAGGCTCGATAGAAGAAATGCGATAGCGTTCAATACCCTCCACTTCATCCAATGCCTTGATTAAATCCAGGAAACTCTCGCCTGTAGTCTGTCCGAAATCACCTATGTTTACTCCCGTAATCACAATCTCCTTGCCTCCCTCAGCTACTGCCTTGCGGGCATCCTCCAACAATGAGGTGATACTGCCATTGCGACTTCTTCCTCGCGCAAAAGGTATGGTACAGTAAGTGCAGAAATAGTTGCAACCATCTTGAACCTTTAAGAAATAACGGGTGCGATTGCCACGCGAACACGATGGAGTATAAGAACGAATATCCTTCAACGCAGAGGTAAAAACCTCGCCACCTCCAGATTTCTTCGTCAGATTACCTAGATATTTCAGCAAATCTTTCTTCTGCTCGGCACCCAACACCACATCCACACCTGGTATGCTTGCCACCGTCTGTGGTTTTAGCTGTGCATAGCAGCCCATCACCACCATGAAAGCATGAGGGTGTTGCTTATGCAAACGGTGTATGGCCTGTCGGCATTTGCGATCAGCAACCTCAGTCACTGAACAAGTGTTAACTATACACACATCAGCCTCCTCACCCCTTCGCGCATTCCTAATGCCCGTTTCTTGCAGCAACTTGTTAATCGTTGCCGTTTCCGAGAAATTCAGTTTACAGCCTAATGTGTAGTAAACAGCTTTCTTGTCTTGAAATATCTGCTCGTCAATCATAATCATCTATACGATATAGTTTACAAAGGTAGTGCAAAAAATGTTTTTTTCCTACTTTTGAAGTACAACGTATATAAAAAGATAGTAACTTTAGATAAATTACTCCGTCTTAGTATAAAAATTAACAAGTTTATTTTGTTCTGCTCTCAACTTTTCGTAATTTTGCACCGTTTTTGAATGGAATGATATATTATTTCCACTCATAAACGCAAGTAAAACATTAGTTATTAGTTTTAAAGCAAGTGAACTATGAAGAAGATTGCATTTATCGCAGCAGCCCTTCTGGCTGTATCTTTCGCATCATGCGGAGGTAACAAAGCAAACAATGAAGCAGCTAACGACAAGCAGCAGGTAAAGGAAGCTATTGCTACAGAGGCTGCAGCAGCTTCTGAAGCAGCAGCTGATAAGGCTGTTGAGGTAATGGATGCTGCTAAGCAGGCCGGTGAAGAACTGAAACAGGCTGCTAAGGACAAGGCTAACGAGGTGACCAATGCTGCCAAGGACGCTGCTAAGCAGGCTATTGACGATGCTGCTAATGCTGCTAAGAGCAAGCTCGAGAAGAAATAATCTATTATTTCTTGAAACAAAAGACAAAGGCCCCGCATTGCGGAGCCTTTATTTTTATCTTTCGCACATCACGTCTGATATAACAAAATAATTAAGGCCCCAAAAATTGGAGCCTTAATTTATATCAGTATTGTAATCTTATGCTTCTTCAGCCTCAGCTACAACTTCGAAAGGAATTTCAACCTTTACTTCCTTGTGTAACTGTACATTAGCAACATAGTTACCAACTTCCTTCACACTACCCTTAACGGTAATAATTTTGCGGTCGATTTCGATACCCAACTTTGCCAGTTCATCAGCAATCTGCATAGCACCAACAGAACCGAAGATAGTACCAGTATTGCTTACCTTAGCTGCAATCTTCAGACTTACGTCCTTTAACTGCTCGGCTTTAGCCAAAGCATCGTTCTTAATCTTCTCCAACTTGTGAGCACGCTGCTTCAGGTCCTCAGCCAACTGCTTCTTTGCAGATGCAGAAGCAATAACAGCCTTACCTGTAGGGATAAGGTAGTTACGGCCATAACCATCTTTCACCTTAACGATATCGTTCTTGTAACCCAGATTGATTACATCTTCTTTCAAAATTAATTCCATACTATCTCCTCCTTATTATTTCATCATGTCAGTTACATAAGGCAGCAGAGCCAAATGACGGGCTCTCTTCACAGCTTGCGCAACACGGCGCTGGAACTTTAAGGAAGTACCAGTGATACGACGAGGCAAAATCTTACCTTGCTCGTTGAGGAACTTCTTCAGGAATTCAGGATCCTTATAATCGATATACTTGATACCAGCCTTTTTGAAGCGGCAGTACTTTTTCTTCTTAATGTCTACTGAAGGGGGAGTCAGATATCTAATCTCAGACTGCTCTTGAACGTTCTGATTCTGTGCCATAATTAATCCTCCTTTTTAGTTTTAAGACCTCTTCTCTTAGCAGCATATTCAGCAGCATATTTTTCCTGCTTCAATGTCAAAAAGCGAAGAACGCGCTCATCGCGACGATAATTAACCTCTAACTTAGCGATCACTGTGGGATCAGCCTCAAACTCTACCAACTGATAAAAACCAGTGGTCTTCTTCTGAATAGGATAAGCCAGCTTTTTCAAGCCCCAGCTTTCTTCATTGACAATCGTTCCACCATTAGCTTTGATGATGCCAGTGAACTTTCCTACCGCTTCCTTCATCTGATCATCAGACAAAACGGGAGTCAAAATGAAAACGGTTTCGTATTGATTCATACTGTTTAAATAATTAATAATATAGTTGTTTCGCAAAAATGCGGATGCAAAGGTAGGGATTTTATTTTGAACTGCAAAAATATTTTGTATCTTTGTGGCTAAAATAATTACAAAAAGGAATACATGAAAGGAATTGAACAATTTGACTTTGACGTAACCTTGATCTTTGCGGTACTGAATGGGAGGGTATCTGCCGCTATCAACCGCCGACTTGTCATGGATTTCAAAGCAGAGGGCATCGACATCTCACCAGAACAACTTACTGTATTATCATTGCTGTGGAAGAAAGATAGAGTGACGCAACAAGAACTCTGCAACGTCACATTTAAAGACAAACCCAATATGACAAGACTGATTGACAGCTTGGAGAGAAAAGGGCTGGCTAAAAGAACCATCGACGAGAACGACAAGCGTAACAACCTGATCATTCTCACGTCAGAGGGGAAAGCAATCGAAGAAAAGGCATTCCTGGTAGCCAATACCACCATGCGCAAGGCACTTGTCAATGTCACACCCCAAGAATTAGCAATAGGTCAGGATCTACTGAAAAAGATATTCAGCAATATGCAAGAAAAGCCAAATAAAGAGGAATAAAAGACCAAAACAAAAATAATTGGGCGCTTTTTTATATTTTTACCTGAAATTATTTCGTTCGTTAAAGATTTTTCCTTTTCTTTGTAAATGATTTTAGTAAGAATAAATAATAATTAAAAAATAGTGTACACATGAAAGGCTTATTAAAGAATCTGGGACTGATTTTAATCCTGCTTGGTGGTTTAGGCATGATCGCTTGCCAATTTACTGGCAATGTTAACAACAATGGTGTATTAGGTGGCCTCTTCTTCCTGATGGTAGTAGGTTTAATCGTTTACATCGTTATTAACAAACGGTTGGCAGACTAATCTTCCCACACGAAATCGTGTTCGAAACAATAAAGGCAGCTTGAATAAAGCTGCCTTTATTGTTTTCATTAGCCCTCGTTCGATTCAGGGATAATTAACTTATAACCCTTACCATGGATATTAATAATCTCGATGGCCGGATCAGCCTTCAAATGCTTACGCAGTTTGGTAATATACACATCCATACTGCGGGCATTGAAATAGTTGTCATCTATCCAGATGGTCTTCAAGGCAAAATCACGGTTCAGCACATCATTGGCATGTGCGCAAAGCAAATTCAACAACTCCGACTCCTTCGTGGTAAGTTTAGTCTGCTCTCCATCAATTGACAGGATCTGCTTCTGAATATCAAATGTGAACTTACCAATTTTGTAAGTATTATTATCTTTGTTTCTCTTACCCTTTACTCTACGCAGAATAGCTTCAACACGCAGTGTCAATTCTTCCATACTGAATGGTTTGGTAATATAATCATCTGCACCGATTTTGAAGCCTTCTAGAATATCTTCCTTCAAGGTCTTTGCTGTCAAGAAGATAATGGGTACCTCAGAATTAGCAGAACGCACTTCTTTAGCCAATGTAAAGCCATCTTTCTTAGGCATCATCACATCGAACACACAAATGTCATACTTCATTTTCAAAAAAGCCTTATAGCCTGCATCTCCATCGGGGAAGAGATCTGCAATATAGCCTTTTGCTTGTAAATACTCTCTGAGCAGCATACCCAGATTCTCATCGTCTTCACACAACAGAATACGTAATTTATCGTCCATATCACTCAAGATTAAATAAAGGTAATGCAATAATAAACCTGGTTCCGACATTCAACTCGCTTTCCGCCTTGATAGTACCATTATGGTCAGTAATGATTTTCTTTACATAGGCCAAACCCAAGCCAAATCCCTTTACGTCGTGCAGATTACCTGTATGCACTCGATAGAACCTTTCAAATATCTTCTTTAAATTTTCTTTCTTAATACCAATGCCATTATCCTGAACGGCAATCATCAACTTTTTGCCTTCATTCCAAGTCTTTACAATAAGATGCAAATCTACATCTTCACGCCTGTACTTCACGGCATTGTCCATAAGGTTGAAGATAACATTGGTGATATGCATCTCGTCGGCATAAACAATGGGATCTTCAGCCAACAGTTCGCTATCAATCTTGCCATTATAGCGTTCCACCTTCAGTGCAAAGGTATTGACCACTCCTTCAATTAGGGCATTCATGTCAATTTCCTTAGGTTTCATTGTGGCTTTGTCGTGATCGAACATCGACATCTGCAACACCTTTTCTACCTCTAGTCTCAAACGTTTGGTCTCGTCATTGATTACTCCAGATATATGCTGGAACATGCTCGGCGACTTTGACACAGCTGGATCATTAAGCATTTGAGCTGCCAATGAGATGGTAGAGATAGGAGTCTTGAACTCGTGCGTCATGTTATTGATAAAGTCATTTTTCATCTCAGTCAGTTTTTTCTGACGGAAGATAACATAAATGGTGAAAATAAAAGTTACCAATAGCACCAATGTAAATACCACCGAAGGAATCATAAAACTCACGGAGTCGAAAATGTAATCACGTTTGCCAGGGAAATGTACTTGTACCATACTCATGCGAGCGGGTGTATCATTAAGAAAAAGAGGCTGTGTATACACCTGATCACTTCCCTTCTCATTGAAATCTGAACAACGATACACCTCTTTACCGTCACCATCAATCACCTTAAAGTGATAGCTGAGGTTCACACCATTGTCAACTAAGCCAGAATGAATGTAATTATCAAGATTTCTAAAGTTGATTCTTTCAGAAACAGATTTCACATCAGCATTATACACCATCTGCCAGGCTATCTCATCCAATAAGTCACGTTGGTAAAGATAACGGTTTCGAAGCATCTCAGCCATAGAACGTGATGTTTGCGGAATAGTCTTGGTGCCATGGCGACGAGATATCATCGCCTTAGGCAACTCCTGTGTCCCACTAGAGAAAGTCTTCAACTCAATCTTTGAGCCATCGGGACCCGTTATAGTAAAACCTTGTGTTTGTGTCCTAGTACTTTGTGAGCTCTGGCTCCATGCATTACGATCTTGGGTAGATATGTCTTCACGCAGCCAACGATCCACCTCCTCTGACTCTACATCTTTCGATGCTGCCAGCAATGCACGCTTGACCGACTCGTCGAACTGCTCATTGCGCATGGTAGCCATCTCCTCGATATAACTAATCTGAAGGTACAGCAAACTGAGAAACGAGAGTCCCATCACAGTGCCCAATATCCATATTGTCGTTTTCCTCATATCTGCGTTATATCCATTATTAATATCTATTCGACGGAGCAAATTTAACAATTCCTATAATAACATGCAAGTAAATTGTTAATTTATTTCGAACTTTTTTATTAACAATACTAAAAACAACAGGGACCACACCATTTTTAAGGTGTGGCCCCTCTATATAAATTAAGGTAAGAGTTTTATTCGTCTTCCTTGTTGCTCTCCTCGAACTCCTTGATAAGCTTGTTCTGTACATCAGTAGGAACAAGTTCATAACCGGAGAAGCTCATCACAAATGAAGCACGACCACCAGTCAGTGAACTCAATGCTGTTGAGTAAGATGACATTTCCTTCAAAGGAACCTTAGCGCTCAATTTCTGGAAACCAGACTCACTGTCCATACCCATAATCATGGCACGGCGACCCTGCAAGTCACTCATCACATCACCCATATAATCAGCTGGCACCAGCACATCAACATCATAAATAGGCTCCAAAATCTTAGGACCTGCGTTGCGGAATGCCTCACTAAATGCGTTACGACCGGCCAGCATGAATGAGATTTCATTAGAATCCACTGGGTGCATCTTACCATCATATACGATAACACGTACGTCACGAGCATAAGAACCAGTCAATGGGCCCTGCTCCAAACGTGACATGATACCCTTCAGGATAGCAGGCATAAAACGTGCGTCAATTGAACCACCAACGATAGCGTTGTAGAACACTAACTTGCCACCCCAATCCAAAGGATACTCGTCTTTACCCTTAACAGAGATTCGATATTCCTGTCCATTGAACTTATAAACAGTAGGCTCAGGCATACCTTCGGTATAAGGTTCCACAATGAGGTGAACCTCACCAAACTGACCAGCACCACCAGACTGCTTCTTATGACGATAGTCGGCACGAGCTGCCTTGGTAATAGTCTCACGATATGGGATGCGGGGTTCGTCATAAACGATCTGCATCTTCTCGTTGTTCTCCATGCGCCACTTCAAAGTACGCAGATGGAACTCACCCTGACCATAGAGGATAGTCTGACGCAATTCCTTAGACTGGTCAACGATCCATGTAGGATCTTCCTCGTGCATACGGTTCAACAAGCCCATCATCTTTTCCATATCTGCCTCGTTAACAGGACGGATAGCACGTGAGTACTTAGAGTTAGGATACTTGATAAAGTCGAAGCGATACTCGCAATCCTTACCATTTAAGGTGTTACCTACGCGTACATCTTTCAACTTAACGGTACAACCTATATCACCTGCTACCATAGCCTCCACCTTCTCACGGTTAGCTCCAGCTGGAGAATAGATCTGAGCGATGCGCTCCTTAGAGCCACGGTCTGCGTTTGTCAGGTCATCACCCTCACGCACAGTACCACTCATCACCTTGAAATACTGTACATCACCGATATGTGGTTCTACAGAAGTCTTGAAGAAGAAGATGGAAGTTGGGCCATTAGGATCTGGCTTCACTTCCTCACCTGCCGTATTCATCACAGCTGGCATATCGTCAACGAAAGGCACCACATTACCTAAGAACTCCATCAGGCGACCTACACCCATATTCTTCTGTGCGCAAACGCAGAACACTGGGAACATGCCACGACTTGCCAGGCCCTTGCGAATACCCAGGCGAATCTCATCTTCTGTCAAAGGCTCTTCCATAAAGAACTTCTCCATCAAAGCCTCATCATGCTCAGCAGCAGCTTCGATTAAGGCATTATGAAGCTCTGTTGCCTTGTCCACCTCAGAAGCAGGGATGTCCTCAATAGTAGGAGTGCCACCATCCGGTCCATACGTAAACTTCTTCATCAACAGCACGTCAATGATAGAATTAAAATTAGGACCGGCATTCAATGGATACTGAACGCGCACTACCTTGTTGCCGTAAGTCTCACGAAGACGTTCCACCACATTATCGAAATCACAATTGTCAGCGTCCAGCTTGTTGATCAGGAAAATCACAGGCTTGCCCAACTTCTCAGTATAACGGAAGTGGTTCTGTGTAGTCACTTCAGGACCATACTGACCATTGATCAACAAGATAGCAGTATCTGTTACGTTCAAAGCCGTCAAATAAGCACCAGCGAAGTCATCACTACCGGGACAGTCGATGATATTCAGCTTCTTGCCGTTATGCTCTACGTGAAATACTGTGGAGAATACAGAGTAGCCATATTCCTGCTCTACAGGGAAATAGTCACTCACCGTATTCTTCATACTTACTCTACCGCGACGTTTTATGATACCACCCTCAAAGAGCAAAGACTCTGTGAGAGTGGTTTTTCCGGCGCCATCACTACCTAACAAGGCAATGTTCTTAATTTCGTTAGTTTGATAAACTTTCATGATATTTAATTAATAAATTTATAATCAATAAATAGGTGCTTCGTAAAAAAGCGGTGCAAATTAGCAAATCTAAGCAAGAAAAGCAACTCTTTCGCCACTTTTTTACAATTTCATAACTAAATTAGTCTACCACAATGTTATTGTCAACAGGAGAGATAATAAAGGTAAATTCATAATCCTGATAAGGAAGCATATAATCCTCAAGCGGTAAAGCACCCCAGCTATTCATGCAACCTAAACCCATCTGGACCTTATCTATCAAGAGGTTTGTCAACTTAGCAGGTTCAATTTCATGTGAGTGCATCTGGTGCTTTGTCATTCCCTCATCCAACTGATCAATAGTATAATGCAGGGCCGATGCCGAGAAGGGTTGTTCAGCTACGACCTGAATACCCTTACCAGTTGGGTTAATCATCTTCCAATAACGGACATCTGTCTTGTTGCCATTTTCCTGCGGACGAATATAAGGATAAAACTGCTCCGTCACCGTCTGATGATAGATACCAAGGAAGGTACTATTATTACGGTCGGAATAGTTCTCTATCGGACCACGACCATAGTATTCAATCGTCTCATAGTTCTCTGGCATTGGCAACTGCATACCGAATCGGAACATATTAGCCACCTTGGCATCCTTATCAGCAGAAAGTTTTTGTGTCACCTTCACTGCTCCTATATTATTAATAATGTAAGTTAACTCAAGTTTTGCGTTCACATCATTCATATCATATTCTGCCTTTACCAAAGCCAAACCGTCTTTCTCTTCTTGAGAGAGTTTTGTAAGTTTAATCATTGGGTTCTTCCATACGGCATAACGCATCTGCAAACGAGCGCCAAAATCATTGTCTGTAGGAGCACGCCAGAAGTTGGGAGTCAATGAAGCGCCCTCAAACAACACATCCTGTCCACCAAGTCGGTACTTAACTAAATAACCAGTTTCACGACTAAATTCCATTCTGAAATGGTCACCGCTTACGATAAGATAATGACGGTCGTTGTCTTGAATTAAAGGCTTCACCGTCTCTATATTGTTGACTATCTTATTCTTCATATCCACGTTCGTTCCCTGGAAAGGATTAATCACCAACTGATCTTTTGCCACCTCATAGCCAACGGGCAACAAACCATCTCGTTGTTTCAGTTTATAGCTTACATTGAGCAACCACTCACAATGCTTGCATGTCTCTCCATAGTCAATTTGAATGTTGGTAGTCTGCTGAGGAGCTACGTTCAAGTTATCTACCCTGCCCGTCTTCTCTACCTTACCATTGTGAACCAATGTCCACTCCATATAGTAGTCAGAAAGATCACGGAAGAAGTTTTCGTTATAAATACTGATGGTGCCCTTGTCTGCATCCACCAACTTCGTCCAAATATTCTGGTAATAATAACCAACCTCGTACATGTGAGGATTCGGCACACGATCAGGACTTATCAAACCATTGTCACAGAAGTTTTGGTCGCTCGCATCAAACTTGTTAAAATCGCCACCATATCCATATATCATTTTACCATTTTTCTCCCAACGAACAGACTGATCCACGAAGTCCCAGATAAAGCCACCTTGGTACTTAGGATATTTGCGAATAATGTCCCAATACTCTTTGAAACCACCCTCAGAGTTACCCATTGCATGAGCATACTCACACTGAATCAGCGGCTTCGTCCTTGATGGATCCTCGCTATATTTAATAGCACCATCGTATGTCAAGTACATGGGGCAGTAAATATCCGTCTTGCCTTCATAACCGGCACGCTCGTACTGAACAGGACGAGTTTTGTCCTCTGCCTTGATCCAATCGTAAGCAGCTTCAAAGTTGGCACCATAACCGGCTTCGTTACCCAATGACCAGAAAATGATACTCGGATGATTGTAGTTGCGTTGCACATTTCGCTGATTACGTTGCATATGTGCCAACTTGTAGTCATCACGAATTGCCAATGTCTTGTCGCCATAACCCATACCGTGTGATTCCACATTTGCTTCTGCCACTACATAAATACCATATTGGTCGCACAAGTCATACCAATAAGAATCATTTGGATAATGACTGGTACGCACACCGTTGATATTAAACTTCTTCATGATTTGGATATCCTGAATCATGCGTTCACGAGAAACCACATAACCACCATCTGGGTCAAGTTCGTGGCGATCAGCACCCTTGAAGAGTATAGCCTTTCCATTCACTAATACCTGTGCATCCTTAATTTCTATCTTGCGGAAGCCCACCTTGACAGGAATCACTTCTACCACATTGGCACCGTTTTTCAGTATGGCTGTTAATGTATATAAATAAGGTGTCTCAGCCGTCCATTTCTCAGGATTGGTCACATTGAAGGTCACTTTCATTTGTGGAGCAGCTTTTAGACTCTGACTCGCCACTTCTTTACCAGCTGCATCCATCAATGCCAAATTCACTGTACCACCACCTTTAGTAGTAAGTTGTACATCCAGTTTACCGTCCTTGTATTGTGCGTCTAAGTCTGGCGTTACACGTATATCACTGATTTGCTGCTTGTTTCGTGCATAAAGGTAACTATCTCTTGCCACACCACAATAGCGAAAAAAGTCTTGGTCCTCAAGATAGGTACCATCGCACCAACGAAACACCTGGAAAGCAATCAGGTTTTTCTGTCCAGGTTTGACAAACGCCGTCAAATCAAACTCAGCCTCCAACTTGCTATCCTCGCTATAACCCACAAAGCGACCATTTACCCAAAGGTAGATATTTGAAGTCACCGAACCGAAATGGGCAATGATTTGCTTGCCATTCCAACCTGCAGGCACCGTTATCTCTTTTCGGTATGAACCAACATGATTATTCTTTACAGGTATCTCAGGGGGATTGCTCACAAACTGGTTCATCCAGGCATAGCCTATATTCACATATAAAGGGTCGCCATAGCCATTGAGTTCCCACATACCGGGCACAGGCATCGTTCCCCATGCCTTGTCGTTATAATCAGTCTTCCAGAAGTCAGTGGGTCGAGCGTCAGCATCTTCCACCCAACTAAATTTCCAATTACCATGCAACGTCATGTAATTATCAGCCTGCTCTGGCATTCCTTGAGCTGCTTTTTCATTCTCAAAAGCGAAATAGTGGCTATGCATTGGCAAACGGTTCACTTCGTTCACGCGTGGGTCTTTCCATTCGTTGCCCTGCGCATAAATAGCCAGTGCCAACAAGGCCAATAAGCCCGTCATCAGATGTCTTTTCATGGTTTCGTTGTTTTAGTTTTTATTTTCTAATCTACAAATATAAGCTTTTCACAGAAAATAAACTACATTTGCAAGGATAAAAATAAAATATGGCAGGTATTTACATCCATATTCCCTTTTGCAAAACGCGTTGTGCCTATTGTGACTTCTACTCCACTACGTTGGAGGAGTTGAAGCCTCGTTATATCGAAGCACTTTGTATCGAATTGCAACTTCGGCATGACTACCTACATGATACACCCATAAACACCCTCTACTTCGGGGGTGGTACTCCCTCACAATTAACAGGATCTGATTTTAAAAAGATTTTCGCTTGCATAGAAAAGGTATATGGTTTGGATGCTTGTAAGGAGGTCACCCTTGAGGCCAACCCTGATGACCTGACAGAAGAATATGTTGAGATGCTCACCACACTGCCTTTCAACCGTATCAGTATGGGCATTCAGACGTTCCATGAGCCCACACTAAAACTGATTGGTCGTAGACACACAGCTACACAAGCCATCGAAGCGGTACGTCGTTGTCAGCAACATGGATTTGCCAACATCAGCATCGATTTGATTTATGGTTTGCCCTCAGAAACGCCAAAACAATGGAAACAGGATTTACAAACGGCCTTCTCTCTGAATGTTCAACATATTTCATGTTATCACTTAACCTATGAGCAAGGCACGCGTCTTTGGCAAATGTTGCAACTTAAAGAGATTACCGAAGTGGACGAAGACACTAGCGTCAAACTTTTCCGTATCCTATGTGATGAGATGAAAAAAGCGGGTTACGAGCATTACGAAATATCCAACTTTGCCTTACCAAGCTATCGTTCTCGCCACAATAGTGCCTATTGGCAGGAGGTGCCATACTTGGGATGTGGTCCTAGTGCCCACTCGTTTAATGGAGATAGTCGTGAGTGGAACGTTTCTTCCCTACAGAAGTACATCGAGGCATTGGGACAAGGCAAACGAGACTTTGAACAAGAGTTTTTAGATACAGACACAAGGTATAATGAGTATATCATGACTCGTCTACGTACCTGCGAAGGGTTTAGCCTCAACGATTTAAAACAACGCTTCGGCAAAGTCTATTACGACTATTGCTTCTTGCTCGCCAAGCCTTATCTCAATAGTGGTTTATTAGTACAAAAAGAAGATTCCCTCCGTCTATCGAGAGATGGTATCTTCATATCAAATGAAATCATAAGTGATTTGATGAGAGTGTAACCAATAGTCAATTCATCGTAGCATTATGCACCTCTTGCATCGCATTCGAAATCAAATCTTTAAAATTATCATCAACAAGTAATATAGCATATTTCAAACTGGATGCACGGAATGCAGCATTACCATCAATTCAATTGGCTATATCTTGTGACACTACTCCCATTAGATAGCCCTTTTTCAATAGCTCGTTTTGACGAGCAGGATTGATTTCCAACAACAAGAGTGCAGTCATCCAGCCAGCTTCTGCCTTCTCATTATTTGTCATAACAGCATCATCATCCAAACAATTGTTTATGCCCTCTTTTATCAAAGCATAGATATTGGGGGTACCACTTTCAGATATTGTAGCGTCAAACGGAATAGAATAATTCGCCACCAGCTATTCATCAACTCCTCTACAGAGTCAATATGTATGGACTTCTCTGGGTTGGACACTGACACAAGGTCTTTGTCATCTTGACAAACAATAAAAATGTAGAGAAAGTAAAGAAAAAACATATGAACACACATCAATCTTAAGAAGATGATGATATTATTGATTTATCTGGGTGTATGTTGTAGATTCTATCAGGGTAAAGTTGGCGTATCGATTACCTTAGGTAAAAAGCCATGTTATCTTAACTAAGCGTTAAGTACACCGGAGAATCTCGAGGCTTACTAGTACTAAACCCTCTACTTACTACCTCTAAAGCAAGGCTCAACTTCCTCTAAGCAAGACTTCAGTTTTGTTTAAGCGAGCATTATATTTTATACATAATAATTTTAGCTGCCTGAAGACATGAGAACATACAACATACACCCAAACATACACCAAGATAATGTATCATTATCAACTTGTATCACGAAAAGGTGTATGTTCGTATGTTTTAAAAATAAAAATTTCATAGTAAAAGCTTTTGTTCTGACACTTTCTTTCACTATTTTTGCATTCAATATTCATTATAAGAACAATAGTAAGAATGGAAAACAAGTTTATAACGGTTGCCTACAAGCTCTACACCATTGAGGATGGCGACAAGGATTTTGCAGAAGAGGCTACCGCTGAGAAGCCTTTTGAGTTCATTTCAGGTTTAGGTTTGACTTTACCTTTATTCGAAGATCATGTAAAGGACCTGAAGGCTGGTGATACATTTGACTTCATCATTAACAAGGAAGACGCTTACGGCATCTATGACGAGAGACAAGTAGTGGCTTTGCCAAAGAAGACTTTTGAGATTGATGGTAAGTTTGATAGCGAGCACATCGTTGAGGGTGCCATCATTCCTTTGATGAATGCTGAGGGTCAGCATTTCAATGCAAGCGTAAGCAGCATTACTGATACAGAGGTAACGGTGGATTTGAACCACCCATTGGCTGGTTGCGACCTGCATTTTACAGGCTCTATCGTGGAGAGTCGTCCTGCTACCAACGAGGAATTGGCCGCTATGGCTAAGGTAATGAGTGGCGAAGGCGGATGCAATTGTGGTTGCGACCATTGCGGTGGTGGTTGTAGCGAAGAGGGTTGCCATGACGGAGGATGCTCTGGATGCCACTAATAATCAAACAAGTATGAGTAGCACTTTTGGCCATATATTTAAACTAACCACCTTCGGTGAATCGCATGGTGTAGGCATAGGAGGCGTAGTGGATGGTATGCCAGCCGGTATTGACATCGACCTAGATTTCATTCAGCAAGAACTGTCTCGGAGACGCCCTGGACAATCGGCATTGACAACCTCCAGACAGGAAGCCGATGAGGTAGAATTGCTTTCAGGTGTATTTGAAGGCAAATCAACAGGTATGCCTATCGGATTTTTGGTAAGAAACACCAACCAGCATAGCGATGATTATGACAATCTACGTACAGTATTCCGCCCTTCACATGCTGACTTTACCTATCAAATGAAATATGGCCTGCGTGACCATCGTGGTGGTGGACGCTCATCAGCACGAGAGACCATCGCCCGTGTGGTGGGTGGTGCTTTGGCCAAGTTAGCACTCAAGCAATTGGGTATCAGCATCACAGCTTATACCCAACAAGTGGGTAATATATACTTGGAAAAGGGTTATACAGATTACGATTTCAGTCTGATAGAGCAGAATCCTATTAGATGCCCAGACTCCGCGAAAGCTCAAGAAATGGAAGCCTTAATCAAAGAAGTGAAAGCTGAGGGAGACACCATTGGTGGTGCTATCAGATGCATAGTACAGGGTTGCCCAGTAGGTTTGGGAGAACCTGTATTCAACAAGTTGCAGGCGGCTTTGGCAAGTGCCATGATGAGCATCAATGCCGCCAAGGGGTTTGAATATGGTGAGGGTTTTGGTGGCATGAATATGCGTGGCTCAGAGCAGAACGATATCTTCTATAATAAAGATGGCGCTATCTATACCAAAACCAACCATTCAGGAGGCATACAGGGTGGAATCAGCAACGGTCAGGACATTTGTTTTCGTGTGGCTTTCAAACCTGTGGCTACTTTGCTGTTTGAGCAACAGACGGTAGATGTCTTTGGAAATGAAACTATTGTGAAAGCAAAAGGTCGTCATGACCCTTGCGTTTTACCTCGTGCAGTACCCATCGTTGAAGCTATGGCAGCTATGACTATACTCGATTATTATTTACTGAACAAAACAACCAAACTATGATTAAACAATACATACATGACAACGAGCAACGGATGTTAGACGAGCTATTTAGCTTAATCCGTATCCCCAGCATCAGTTCGGAGTCGGCACACAAGGACGACATGGTTCGTTGTGCCAATCGTTGGAAAGAACTGCTTTTAGCAGCTGGTGTTGACAAAGCAGAAGTGATGCCCTCTGACGGCAACCCAATGGTGTATGCTGAAAAAATGGTGGATCCGAATGCCAAGACAATCTTGATTTATGGTCATTACGATGTAATGCCCGTAGAACCATTTAATCTTTGGAAGACTGATCCATTCGAGCCTGTTATAAAGGATGGGAACATCTGGGCTCGTGGTGCCGACGATGACAAAGGCCAGAGTTTTATCCAAGTGAAGGCCTTTGAGTACGTAGTAAAGAATAGCTTGCTGAAAAACAACATAAAGTTCATTTTTGAGGGCGAGGAGGAGATTGGTTCGATGAGTTTGGAACCTTTCTGCGAGAAGCACAAGGAGATGTTGAAGGCCGACATCATCTTAGTATCCGACACCTCAATGTTGGGCAAGGACCTGCCTTCACTGACTACTGGTTTGCGCGGTTTGTCGTATTGGCAAGTGGAGGTGACTGGTCCGAATCGTGACCTGCACAGTGGTCATTTCGGTGGTGCCGTAGCCAACCCTATCAACGTGCTTTGCAAGCTAATAGCACAGATGACGGATGCCGACGGACGCATCACCATACCTCATTTTTACGATGATGTAGAGGAAGTGCCAGTTGAGGAGCGTGAGATGATTGCCCATATTCCTTTCGACCTCGAGAAATACAAAAAAGCTATCGACGTAGAAGAAGTGTGTGGCGAGAAAGGCTACAGTACGTTGGAGCGTAATAGTTGTCGCCCATCATTCGATGTATGTGGCATTTGGGGTGGCTATACCGGCGAGGGCGCCAAGACGGTAATTCCGAGCAAAGCGTTTGCAAAAATATCTACTCGTTTGGTGCCTCATCAAGACAACGAGAAAATTGGTCAGCTAATGATGGATTACCTCCAAGAGATTGCTCCCAAGAGTGTGAAAGTAAAAGTGGACTACCTGCATGGTGGAGAAAGCTATGTGTGTCCTATCTCCTTACCAGCTTACAAAGCAGCAGAGAAGGGCTTCGAGAAAGCATTTGGCAAGAAACCGTTGGCGGTTCGTCGAGGTGGTAGTATTCCTATCATTGCCACCTTCGAAAAGGTACTGGGAATCAAAACGGTACTCATGGGATTTGGCCTTGAAAGCAACGCTATCCACAGCCCTAACGAGAACTTCCCTCTAGAGATCTTCCGCAAAGGTATCGAAGCGGTTGTGGAATTCCATAAGAACTTCTAAAATCATTTATTCTTAGCATAATAAAAGGCACTTTTCAGAGTGCCTTTTTATGATTTTACTGCAAAAGGTAAGCGGAAAATACAACCTGACTTCCATTCGGAGCATCCATAGGCTGCGTTGCCCTTGATGATATGTCCTTTGCCACATGCAGGACAAGGTTGACCGATGATGCTATCATCAGGGATCAATTTAGCTCCCTCATTACGAGTTTGACCCGCAATCTTCTTTTGTTGGGCATTGGCTTTAACATGTTTAGTGTTAGGCTTGGCTTGAGTAGTCTTCGCCTGTTTCTTTTTTTTCTTTTCTTCTTCAAGATTCACCACCGTAATACGGCGATTGGTGTTGTCAGATAGGACGGCATTGACGATTTCAGTAACCATTTGCTTGAGTTCGTCAAGGAATTGTCCTGCTTGGTAGGTCTTCTTTTCAATCTCACGTAATTTCTTTTCCCATAAACCTGTTAGTTCAGCACTTTTGAGCAAATCCTCACGAATGAAACCAATAAGTTCTACACCCGTAGGAGTAGCAATAAGATTCTTACGCTCCTTTCGGATATAATTGCGCTTAAATAAAGTTTCTATAATAGCAGCTCGTGTAGAAGGACGTCCAATACCATTCTCTTTCAAGGCATCTCGCAATTCGTCATTATCCACCAGCTTACCAGCAGTTTCCATAGCACGGAGCAAGGTAGCTTCTGTATAAGGACGAGGAGGTTGCGTCCATTTCTCTTGTAGTTCGGGAAGATGGGGGCCCTGCTCTCCTTTCACGAATTGAGTATTAATAATTGAGAATTGAGAATTATTATTTATAATATTTTGACTATTGGAACTTCCATAGTCTTCATTATCAACTGTCAATTTCTCATTATCAAATTGTTCAAACACCACACGCCATCCAGGGTCAAGCACTTGTCTCCCGCTGGTTTTGAAAGGAATCTCCTCCACCTTACCTTCAATGGTAGTAGTACTGATTATGCATTCTGGATAGAATACGGCAATGAAGTGCTTTGCTACCAAATCGAACACTTTCTTTTCTTGATCGTTAAGGTTTACAGGCGCTTGTCCTGTTGGAATTATAGCATGATGGTCAGTTACTTTGGAATTATCAAAGACTTTCTTATTCTTGGGTAAAACTATTCCAACTAAAGGCTCTGTAAGTTTTTCGTAGCCTTTCAAACCTCTTAGGATATTGGGACATTTAGGATAGATATCATCGCTTAGGAAAGTGGTATCAACACGTGGATAAGTGGTTACCTTTTTCTCATAGAGGCTCTGGATGAACTTTAACGTGTCATCTGCGCTAAAACCAAATTTCTTATTACAATCCACTTGCAGGGAAGTCAAATCATACAAACGAGGAGGGTATTCCTTTCCTGGCTTTTTCGTCACATCCGTCACCTCAAAAGGCAAATCCTTGATGCGTTCCACTAACGCCAGGCCTTCTGTCTCATTTGCAATGGGATTCATACCAGGGTTATCTATCTTCGAGATATCAATAGTCTCATCCTCTTTCTTATTCTTCTCTGCCTCAGCAATCAACTCTTCATCACTTTTCTTCACTACTGCATTGAAAAGTACATCGCGATAGGTGGTCTTCAGCTCCCAATACTGTTTGGATACGAAGTTCTCTATTTCTTGTTGACGATTCACAATCAAGGCCAAAGTGGGGGTTTGCACGCGTCCGATGCTTAACACTTGACGGTCTTGACCATATTTAATTGTATAGAGACGTGTAGCATTCATACCTAAGAGCCAATCGCCAATAGCACGACTCAATCCGGCTTCATAAAGCGATTGGTAGTCGGAGGCTTCATGCAAATGATTAAAACCCTCGCGTATAGATTCTTCCGTTAATGATGATATCCACAATCGTTTGACAGGACATTTAGCACCAGCCTTCTGCATCACCCAACGTTGAATCAGTTCTCCCTCCTGACCAGCATCACCACAATTAATGATCATGTCGGCCTTTTGCATTAAACCTTCTATAATATGAAACTGCTTTTCGCAGGTATCGTTGGCAATCAATTTGATGCCAAAGCGGGGGGGTACCATCGGCAATGAGCCTAAACTCCACGATTTCCAAGCATCGGTGTAGTCTTGTGGCTCTTTCAGGGTACAGAGATGACCAAAGGTCCAGGTCACTTGATAACCATTTCCTTCGATATATCCGTCTTTTTTAATAGTGGCACCCAATACTTGGGCAATATCCCTCGCCACCGATGGTTTCTCTGCAATGCAAACTATCATATTATCATCAAATTGGTGTGCAAATATATAGAAAACGCACTTCCCATGCAAAGTCTTATTGTTTTTTTTATACCTTTGTACTTCAAAGAAAACAAAATGAATGAAATATGACTAAGAGATTAAGAAGACTGACATTAGGTATTGTTTGCACATTCATAGGTTTGTACATGCAGGCACAAGACGTGACTCGTGAATGGGTAGAACAACATTATACCAAACGTGAAGTAATGATTCCGATGAGAGATGGTGCAAAACTGTTTACCTCCATCTATGAACCTATTGATGCAACTAAACTTACACCAATAATCATGCAACGCACTCCCTACCAGGCATCTCCATACGGCGAAGGCTATAGCTATAACCTGTGGGGGAAGTTGCGCAACTATGCAAGAGAGCGCTATGTAATTGTGTTGCAGGATGTAAGGGGAAAATGGATGAGCGAAGGAGAGTTTGTAGATGTTCGTCCTTTCATTGCAAATAAGCACACTAACAAAGATATAGATGAGGCAAGCGACACCTATGACACTGCTGAATGGTTGGTTAATAATGTTAAGAGCAACGGCAACATTGGCATATTGGGCACTTCTTATCCAGGTTTTTATGCCACAATGGGGGCGCTTAGCGGACATCCTGCCATCAAAGCGGTATCACCTCAAGCACCTGTAACCGATTGGTGGATGGGCGATGACTACCATCATCACGGAGTGTTAATGATTACTGATATGCTGAACTTTGTAGCTCAATCGTTTGGCCGTCCTCGACCTGTGCCCACAAAGACACAGACGCGTATGAAGCCTTTCTTCCAAGACGATGAGTATTCTTTTTTCCTGCGTCAGAAAACCCTCAAGAATATCACCAAGATTGTTGGTGACAGCATTGCTTTCTGGAAAGATCTGATGGCACATCCCAACTACGATTCTTTTTGGCAGGCTCGAGATGCCCGAAGACATATTAAGGATGTGAAGCCTGCGATATTGCTAACGGGTGGTTTGTTTGATGCTGAGGATTGCTTTGGCGCATGGGGTGTGTATAAGGCACTAAAACAGCAAAGTCCACAAACTCAAACACAATTTATCATGGGTCCCTGGTTCCATGGAGCATGGGAACGAGATAGAGGCAATCACCTAGGTGACATTTATTTCGGTACAAACACTTCTGACTACTATCTACATGAGGTGGAGTATAACTTCTTCCAACACTACCTCAATGGCGAAGGTCCTGAGCCCAACTTAGACAACCACATCTATATGTTTATTACAGGTGCCAACGAATGGAAGAAATTCAATCAATGGCCTCCGAAGAACAGTGAGCCAGTAAGTCTCTACCTGCAAGCAGATGGACAACTCAACAACGAGGCTCCCAATAAAGTTAACTCGTTCAGTCAATATACATCTGATCCCAATCATCCTGTGCCTTATACCGATGTGGTTGATAGAAGGAGGGCACGTGAGTATATGACACACGACCAACGATTTGCTGAGCGTCGTCCTGACGTGCTGACTTTCCGAAGTGAGGTACTGTCAGAGGATATTACATTTACGGGCGAAATCATGGCCGACCTGCAAGTAGCCATCAACACAACAGATGCCGATTTCGTAGTAAAGGTGATTGACGAATTTCCTGAGGATTTCAAATATAGCCAAGATATTCTCGACAAGTTCAATGACGGCAAGCCACTGAGTACCATTATGGGAAGTTATCAGATGTTGGTACGAGGAGAAGTAATGAGAGGCAGATATCGCAATAGCTTTGAACACCCAGAAGCCTTTAAACCAGGAGAAGTGACGCAGGTGAAGTTTGCCTTGCCAGACATTGCGCATTGCTTCCAAAAAGGCCATAGAATCGTGGTTCAGATTCAGAGTACTTGGTTCCCCTTGAATGACCTCAACCCTCAACAATTCATCGATATCACCCAAGCCAATGAGCAAGATTTCATCAAGTCGGACATAAGAATCTTCCATGAAAAGGCTCATCCATCAAAGATTACAGTGAATAGGCTAAAATAATTTTGAAAATTCAAAACCAATGTTTATTTTTGTTGGATGAAAAACATTTTGTAATAAAAACTGACATATGCAAAATTACGAGTTTTCCCTAGAGTTTAACCCTGATATCATTCAGCATATCTATTCCTTGATAAAGGAAGACCCAGCCTATACGCCCCGCTTCTTTAGGGGTGGGATGTTGCAGATGGAGCAGGCTTTACAGTCTATCAACGATACCCGTGCCATGCGCATAGGTCCGGGCATCATAGACCAAACTGGCGAATTGTTTGTAAAACAGTTCCCTCACTCACGTGCCTTGGTGGTGGCTGATACCAACACCTTCCCTATTGCAGGTAAGCAAGTAGAGGAATCACTGATGAAAGCTGGTGTGGTAGTGGAAGAACATGTGATTTACGAAGGTAAGAACCTACATGCTAATTTCGATACAATGGGCGTGTTGCTTGATCGGCTTCAGCAACTACCTGCGGAGGTGACACCTATCGCTGTGGGTGCCGGCACCTTGAACGACCTTACAAAATTGGCTTCACACCTGTCAGGACGTCATTACATGGTGGTGCCTACTGCTGCTTCCAACGGTGGATATACTGCTTACGGAGCAGCCATCCGCATGAACGGCATCAAGCAGTCATTCCCTTGTCCTGGCCCACAAGCTGTTTTGGCCGATACCGATATCATCATCCATGCTCCTGTGGAACTGAATCAGTCTGGTTATGCTGATCTGTTGGCAAAGATGACAGCAGGTGCTGATTGGATATTGGCTGATTGGATGGGCATTGACCTTATCAATGAAAAAGCGTGGAAGATGAGCCAAAGCGGCTTCCATGAAACCATGTTGTCTGTTGAAAGAATCATGGCAGGTGAGCCAATAGACGAACGCAAGAATATTGAGAAGATGATGGAAGGCTTGCTGTTAAGCGGTTTGGCCATGCAGGTAGTAAAAAGTGACCTGCCCTCATCGGGTGCAGAGCACCAGCTCACAGGTATTTGGGAAATGGAACGTGCTGTGAGTGGCAAGGACAAAATTGCTCATGGTAAACTATTGAGTATTGCTTTGCTGGCTATAGCAGCTGTATATAACAAGCTGTTGGCTTTCCCTCTTGACGAAGAACTAGACGTGAAGAGATGTGTCAAGGAATGGCCATCATTGGAAGCATACGAGCGCAAAGCACATCAAGCCCTTAGTAAGGTAGGTTTGCAGAAACTGGGTATGCAGGTAGCAATGTCTAACTATGTGACACCTGAAAAACTGAGCATCGAACTGCAACAACTGAAAGAATACTGGCCCGATGTGAGAGAACGCTTAGCACAACAGATTATGCCAGTAAGACAACTATTTGATGTATTGAAGTTGGGCCTCATGCCTGTACGTCCGATTGATGCTGGCATCAGTTGGGAACATGTACGCCAGACATTGGAATGTGTACCCTATCTGAGCAAACGTTTCAATGTTATGAACTTAGTAGCACGAACGGGTTACCTCACTCCATGGCTGGACGACCTGTTCACTAAGACGAAAAAGTTTGAAACCTTATAAAAACCTAATCATCATGAGAAAGAACAGTATCTTTTGTCAAATTATCATAGTGCTTGCGTTGATAATGGTCAATGGTCAGATGACTCTTGGACAGAAGGTAATATGCCATCGTGGCTTTTGGGATACATCTGGGTCTGCTCAGAACTCCATTGCTTCATTAGTGAAAGCTGACTCAATTGGCGCCTTTGGCTCTGAATTTGATGTGTGGATGACAGCTGATGGCGAGTTGGTAGTGAACCATGACAAAGTGTTCAAGGGTGTGAATATGGAAACGGATACTTTCGAAAAGATTAGGGCCGTACGTTTGGATAACGGTGAGAAGCTTCCAACATTGGACGAGTATTTAGCTAAAGGCAAAGAGTTGAAAATACGACTGATCTTGGAAATGAAATCACTCTCCGACTTCAATCGTGAAGATGAATGTGCTGCTAAAATTGTGCGCAAGCTGAAACATTATGGTTTGTTGGATCGCACCGACATCATTGCTTTCAGTATCAATGCTTGTTTGGCTTTCAAAAAACTGTTGCCTGATACTAACATTTATTACCTCGATGGCGACTATTCCCCTAAAAAGGTAAAGAATTTGGGATTGAAAGGCATTGATTATCACCAGAATGCACTTAGATTAGAACATCCTGAGTGGCTCACTCAGGCGCAAGAATTAGGCGTGGAAGTAAATGTATGGACAGTAGATAGTCCAGAGATGCTGCAGTATTACGTAGATAAGCACGTTGATTATATCACTACCAACAAACCTGTTGAGTTGCAAGAACTGTTAAAAAAATAAGAAAGCAATATGGCAAAGTTTAAGAGAATATTACTGAAGCTGAGTGGCGAAAGCCTAATGGGAGAAAAAGGTCACGGGATTGACGAGAAGCGACTGGGCGAATATGCTGAGCAGATTAAGGAAGTCCACGGCATGGGAGTGCAGATTGGTATCGTTATTGGTGGTGGCAATATCTTCCGTGGACTAAGCGGCGCTTCTAAAGGTTTCGATCGTGTAAAGGGTGACCAAATGGGTATGCTTGCCACGGCCATCAATTCGCTAGCATTGAGCAGTGCACTAACAGCTAACGGTGTAAAGACGCGTGTTTTTACAGCTATCCGTATGGAGCCTATTGGCGAGTTCTACACCAAGTGGCGTGCCATCGAATGCATGGAGGCTGGTGAAGTCTGTGTATTTGCCTGTGGTACTGGTTCTCCTTATTTCACTACCGACACTGGTTCTAGCTTACGTGGCATCGAGATAGAAGCCGATGTGATGTTCAAGGGCACCCGTGTAGATGGAGTTTATACGGCTGACCCCGAAAAAGATCCAAGCGCCACTAAGTTTGATGAAATAAGCTACGATGAGGTATTGGCACGTGGTTTGAAGGTGATGGACCTCTCTGCGATCTGTATGTGCAAGGACAATGGTCTGCCTATCGTAGTGTTCAACATGGATGTAGTGGGTAACCTCAAG
>JAEEGL015219095.1_pt1 | contig 54104 bp, 42 predicted proteins | sample 9134231 | NCBI WGS metagenome assembly JAEEGL01 (sample SAMN16246548, study PRJNA631951) | gut metagenome | biome: gut microbiome; feature: rumen; material: fiber-attached | host: Bos | place: Iran: Karaj | collected 2018-10 | reverse complement strand
CAGAACAGACTTGAGCATACAATCAAGAACCTTGATAACGTTGTTGAGAATACTCAGGCAGCTGAATCACAGATTCGTGATACAGATATGGCAACCGAGATGGTTAAGTATTCTAACAATAACATCCTTGCACAGGCAGGTCAGTCTATGCTGGCACAGGCTAATCAGTCCAACCAGGGTGTTCTTTCACTTCTCGGCTAATATATCTGCAATATATGTTTAAAGCATCTGTTTGAACATTGCAACTACCTAAAAGAGCTCCGGCTATGCCGGGGCTCTTTTTTAGGTATTATCAAGGAGTTCATTACATTTTTTGGCGCCTATGGCAGCAGGGTTATTATAATCAAGAACCATACGCATTACCATATTCATTTCTTCTGAAGAAATCTTTTCTGTCTTTGATTTATCAAGTGCAAGGAGGCCGTTTTTAACATTTTCCATTTTGCCAGCGGGCTCTGCCAAAGCCTTATTAACAATGTCTATGCACAGATCAAGAACAGTTTCCTGAAGTTTATCCCATAGCCCTACCTTGGAAAAGAGATCTTTTTTTTCAGAGACGCACTTGAAAATTTTATATAGTTTATCTTCTAGTGACAAGGGGCAGGATGGAATATTGTAACAACCAAGTTCTACCATGAATTCGTTAATTCTTTTATCAACAAAATAAGTTAGAACCTCGGGCGTGAGCTTATAGTGAAGAGCAAAAAGATTTATGGCTTCATTATAGAAATCATCATACATGCTTCCCTGATAGTCATAGTACTTGGCTACAGAGGCGTTCATTTCCTTGGAATTATGGTATTTATAGTAATAGTAAATTCCCTTGGGGCTATATGCGATGGTATTCATTCTGGGAAGAGCTCTTAAATTATAGAGGTAATCTCCGCCATATACATCGTTCCTGAATCTTATGTCTTGAACTAGAGATATTTTGTATATGTTTGTCTGGTTATCCAATAGTCCTGACTTGAACAGATTTAGCCAATTAAGTTTGGCATCCTCTTTATTATTTATAGTAAATTCATAAGGTACACGTGATATGATGCCCTCTTCATTACTGGATATTGTATTCTGGTTTTCATCGCAGACAACAGAAACAACTGGCATGAGAATTAAGTCTATATCCTGGTACATGTAGGGAGCAAGGCTCTTTAAGGTATCTTCAGCGTATTTATCGTCGGAATTAAGTACTGTGAAATATTTCCCTTCCGCTACAGACAGACCAATGTTGATCTTTTCATATATCCATTCGTCATTATGAAGAGTTTTGATACGGGGATCTTCTCTGGCGTAATTATCTGCAAGTTCTGTAGTGCCATCTGTAGAGTAACCCTCTAATATAATGAGTTCCCAATCGCTAAAATCCTGATCAAGTATACTCTTTACAGCTATCGGGAAGAATTTGTAATTATTTTTAACTGGCATGATTATTGATAAAAGAGGGGAGTTATTCATAATTTATGCTCCTGAGGTAATTATTCTTAGTATTTCTATTACTCTGTTTATTACAGAACCATTCGAATTAACCTGGGTATAACCATTTGAGGCTATTTGGATTCGTTCATCCTCATGTGACAAATAGTAATAAAGTTTTTCTATCAGTTCATCATAGCTTTTATAAGTTATCAGGTGCTTACCATCTTCGAAGAACATATCAATTTCAGGTTGGTAATTTGTTACTAAAAACCCCCTGCAACCTAGTACATCCCATATTCTCTGGGGGAGTCCGCTTGTTATGGAACGAGATGTGATATTGAGATTGATCTTGCTTTGTCTAAAGACAAAGGGCATTTCTGTCAGACTGTTTACTCCACCATGCACTTTGATCCTGGGTGAGAGGTCATCACATTTACTCTGGGTAAAGAAATGGAGTACTCCGTTGTCACAGGAATCAGCAATATGATTTAACAGTTTTACCCTTTCCAGGTATGTTATGTGCGGGCCTAAATAGTCATTTATTGCAACGTATCTGGAGATATCATAAACACTCATATCGGAAGGAAAGAAACCATCACTCTTTTCTTTTAGCTCAGAAATAAGCTCTGTATCTACATACTGTTCTAATTCTCTCATTCCATAAACATCAGCATTTAGCTGGCTTGTAATAGCTTTTTCAATTTTGCCTGATGATTCAGAAGAGAGATTTTTTATTTCGAGCAGTGGATCTTTTTCATTGTATAGTGAACCAACAAAGGAAATATCATATTTGAAATCATTGGTATCTCCAAGTGTCTCATCAAGCCTGGCAGTAGCAGCTCCAAGAGGCAGATGGAAGATACATTTGGGATTTTCTTTGTAAATATCTTCATATTGAGCGCGGTCAAATAAGAATACGCGATTAAACTGACTTTTGATTGAAGTATTGAATATTTCAAATACCGGACAATCTACAGTCACGGCAATGTAGATAACATGCAGTTTTTCACAGAGGATTGCTATAAAAGGAAGATAGTTTATTGAGAATACAAAAAGCGGCCTGCTTTCATAGATCATATTTCCGAGAGTACTTATCTTTTGATCTAAAGAGAGTGTGTGATCCATTCCGTCTCTGTCTTCGATTATATCTACGCCTAGTGCCCTGAATGCATCAATAAAATCCGGTTCACATATGCTCTTGTAGCGATAAAAAATAATGTTCATCAGCACCTCGACGAATGGTATTACTCTTGGTTGTTAATGATATTATACCAAAAATATAACGTTATATGGCATATTCTGATATAATAATAATGGCGGAATTGTGAAAATGGCAAGTATATCGCATATAAGCATGCAAGATGATTGGAGATCATGTAAATGAATATTGCAGCTTCTTTTAACAAAAAATATTTAAACTATGCCATTGTTATGTTTACATCCTTTTGCGATAGTAATCCGGGCCATAACATTATTTTTGTAATGCATAGCGAACTTGATGAAGCAGATATTCATAAACTATCTAAAGCGCTGGAAGGATACGATGTTGATATCTCCCCTATAGATGTATCTGCGGATATTAGCACGCTGAGACTTCCGACAACTACTGTTTGGAGTAATGAGATATATTACAGGCTTTTACTTCCGGATAAACTCCCGGACAGTATAGACAGATTATTTTACCTGGATGTGGATGTTATAGTTCACGGTTCATTAAAAGAATTGTACGAATCAGATTTTGATGGTGCCGATCTTATGGCTTGTGCGGATTCCAACAATACCAGTACTGTGGATTCGTTTACAAATAAAGTAAAAGAGATGCTGTTTTATCGTTTCAAAGATGACTTCAAATATTTCAACTCAGGAGTTCTTTTACTGAATATTGAGAAGATGAGGGGAGTAAATACTTTTACTTCTTATTTGAAAGCAATGGAGGAGTGGAACTATGAAATGGCGGCACCCGATCAAGACATTCTGAATTACGTGCATGCAGACAAGGTTAAGTTTATCAGCTGGGAGGAGTACGATCTTTTTGCAAGGCTCGCCTATAAAGCCGGATGGACTTACCAAAGTGCGAAAGAAAAGAACAAGATAATTCATTTTGCCGGAGATAAGCCATGGAATTTTGCTAATACCCATTTTGAACTTGAAAAAATTTGGTGGGATTATGCCGCATTGACTCCGGTTTATACAGAACTTATGGAGGAGTTTGTGGAAAGTGCCATGTCCAATCAGCATTTGGAAAAAGAGGCAATCAGGATAAACAACGATATAGAGGCCTACGGAAAGGCAATTGATGATGCGAAAGCTATTTTGGATAAATTTGCAGGTATGTGAACTGCTACTATTTAGATGAAATTATCAGGATGAGATAAGCCTATGAATATAGTTACAGCCCTCAATCAAAAATATATCCCTTATACAGGAACAATGCTGGTTTCCCTTGCTGTAAATGAAAAAGAGCATGTGGATGCATATCTTTTACATAGCGAGCTTACAGATGCTGACATCAAAAGTCTTGAGAAAGCTGTTTATGGTTATGATATGTCGATTATTCCGCTGTTTGTGGATAAAAAGAATTTCAGTGAAAGGCTCCCTCACAATGACCAGTGGAGTCTTGAAACTTACTACAGACTCATGATGTTGGAACTATTGCCTGATACAGTTGACAGGGCTCTTTACCTTGATGGAGATATGATAATAAACAAATCTCTTCGGGAACTATATAATTCGGATTTTGAGGAGGCAGAAATCATTGCCTGTGATGATAAGAGTGGCCTGAATACCCCGGATAGATATGGCCCTAAGCATAACGAGATGTTTAGAATACCTTACGAAAACGGTTATAGATACTTTAATGCCGGAGTAATGCTGCTCAATATAGATAGGCTTAGAGAAAAATATTCTTTTCAAACCTATCTTGAAGCCATAGAGGCCTGGAACTATGAGATGGAAGCTCCTGATCAGGATATACTGAACTGGGTTCACTGGAGAAATGTAGCCTATGCGGACTGCATGGTTTATGACCTTTTTGCCAGAGTAGCCCATAATGCCGAGATTACTTATGAGGAGGTAAAAGAGGCAGCTGCAATAATTCACTTTGCAGGGGCAAAGCCCTGGAACAACGAGAATTTCCATTTTGATATAGAAAGACTCTGGTGGGAGTATGCAAAGCTAACTCCATTCTATGAGAGCTTATTAAAAGATTTTGTGGAAACAGCCATGACTGATAAAACGGTAGAAAGGTATTTACAAGAACTGGTGAGGGAATTTAATTCGCGCCGGGAGAGCCTTGATATCATAATGAAACGGATAAGTAACATCACAAATTCAGGGGACAGTAAATGAATCAGGAACTGCTTGAAATATCCAGAATGTATCTAAATCATCTAAATCCCAAGACGAATACCTCCTGCATGATCGACAGGATAATAAAGAAAGATAACTATGATGTATCGGTTATTATCCCCTGCTATAACTCCGAGAAATATGTAAGGAAGGCTGTGGATTCGGCTCTAAATCAGGTCACTGACTATAGGATTCAGATTATCCTTATAGATGATGGCTCTTTGGATTCTACAGGTACGATACTTGATGAATACGGTAATCTGGAAAATGTTGTAGTTGTTCACCAGGAAAATAAAGGCCATTCAGGAGCCAGGAACACTGGTCTTTTATATGTGGATGCCCGCTATATATTTTTTCTTGATTCAGATGATTATCTTTTGCCTGATTGTATAGAGAGGCTGATGAAGGCAGCGTTTGATTCTGATGCGGATATAGTAGAGGGATGCCTTCAGAGATTTGCAGACGACAATAGCATTCCTTCAATGGATGGATATTCGAGAGATGGGCAGAGTAAGGAAGCCAAAGATCACAATGGTTTCATGTGCGGGAAAATATACAAAGCAGAAGTTTTTGACAATATAGCCTTTCCTGAAGGGTATTGGTATGAGGATGGAATATATGGATACCTTATTGCCAGCAGATTTACTACACTTTATTCCCTGGACTATCCGGTTTACATGTATAGGATGAACAACAGCGGGGTATCTGCATCCTCTAAAGGAAAGCCCAAAACTATAGATGCTTATTGGCTAAGAGAAGTAATTTTTGATGATATGGTAAAGCTTGGAATAGAAATTGATCAGGCTTTATACGAAGAACTTCTTGATGAGATAGTTTTGACTTTTGTGCGAACCTATGAAATGGATATGAACGTGAAGACCGCAATCTTTTATCTGACACTCAGTTGGATAAAGCCTTTACATGAAAGGTTCAGATCCGGTAATAAGTTCCATTCTGTGCTTGAGAAAGGAATTGAACTGGAAAACTATCAAACCTATTCAGATGGCTGTGCTATTTTCTGGAACAACAAAATTGCAGGTGGAAAATAGGAAAGAGTTATGAAAATAGGGCTTTTATATTTAAATGAAATTAAATATGACGATCTTGCCTATGTCTTTGTGAAGAACAATCTGGATTGTGAAATCATAGATACCGGAATTTCTGTAGATAGCACGGATAGCCTTGATGCATCAAAGATTTCAGAGCTATTAAAAGAAAATGGTATCGGTATTGCCATAACTATGGATTTTTGTCCTGCGGTGTCGGATGCCTGTGAAAGCTGTAATGTCATGTATATTGCATGGGTGTATGATGCTCCGCAGCAGGCACTTTACAACAGACAAATTACCAATAGTTGCAATCACATTTTTTCTTTTGATAAAGAGCAGGTCGGGGAAATCATAAGACTTGGGGCCAAAGATGCTGTTCATTTTCCCCTTGCTACTAATATATATAGAAACGCCGCACTGGTCATAAATAAAGGAGACGAAGAAAAATATGGCTGTGATGTTTCCTTTATAGGAAGTATTTATGTGGATGATTATTATGACCGCATTTATGAAAAAAGTAGTGATCCTACCAGAAAAGAAATGGATGAGATCATTGCAGATTCTATAGGCAAATGGGATGGCAATAACAGGATTTACAGGAAACTTACAAATGAAGCTGTAGCTGAACTGACCGGGCTCTGCTGTTTTGGCGGTAGAAGCGATAATGAGTTTGCAATGGACGATGATGACTATCTTGCTGCCAGATTGTTTGCCAGAAAGCTTGCTTATCTGGAGAGGATAGATATTGCTAAAAGACTTTCCAAATATGACTTCAGACTGTATACGAGCAGTAATGGTGTTGAGATAAATGGAGTCAAAACTTTTCCTGCACTTAGTTATGATGAGGAGCTTCCTAAGGCATATCATTTGAGCAGGATCAATCTCAATATTACACTTCATTCTATAACATCAGGTATACCACTTAGAGTATTTGACATAATGGGGGTTGGAGGCTTTATGCTCAGCAACTATCAGCCTGAAATAGAGGAACTATTTAGTGTTGGAAAAGAAATGGAGATATATAGAAGCGTTGATGAGCTTGAGGATAAGGTGAAATACTATCTTTCACATGAGGATAAAAGAGTTAAGATCTCGCTCGCCGGATATAGAAAAGTTTCTGAAAAATACAGCTACGATGTAAGATTTAGCCAAATGCTGGATCATCTGAGGATCAGATAATATGAAGATTCTGTTTCTTGATTGGAAGAGTCTTGGAAATGAGGATATTGTAAGCGCTGCGCACAGTCTTGGGCAAAACGGGTATCAAATAGATATTATACTGTATCCTTTTGATAACCACATAGAAGATGATGATAAAGAGGCCGCAGGCAAACTATTGCAGGAGATAAAAAACGTAGCTCCTGATTTTGTCATGTCTTTTAACTATTTCCCGCTGGTGTCTAATGCTTGCAAAGAGGCAGGAGTTAAGTATGCGGCCTGGGTTTATGACAATCCAGCTGCAAGGCTCTTTTCATATACCTTGATAAATAGTTGCAATTATGTTTTCTTATTCGATTCACAGATGTATGAAGTATTTGCAAGTCAGGGAATTAAGACGGTTTATTATCTTCCAATGGCAGCAGCTGTGAGCCGATATGATAATCTCCCTGCTGATCCGGTAAAAGAGAAAAAACTATCGGGAAAAATCTCTTTTGTAGGACACCTATATAGTGAGGACCACAATTATTATGACAGGTTGATGGAAAAAGCATCAGATTATCTAAAAGGATACCTTGATGGACTTATCAAAGCTCAGATGGAACTTCAGGGAATCAATTTGACAGATAAATCTATTCCGCAGAGAGTGATGCTGGAAATGATTGATATTCTGGGGATCAAGCCTTCGTATGATAGTGTGATCACCTATGAATACCTGTATTCTAACTTTGTGATCAATAGGAAGATAACATCAATTGAACGAAGTGAGATTCTGACAGAAATAGGTAAAAAATATCCGGTGGAACTTTATACTTCTGACACGGGCTTTAAGCCTCAAGGTGTCACTAATCACGGCGAAGTTGACTACTATCTTAGTATGCCCTATGTGTTCAAAAACTCAGCTATTAACCTGAATATAACACTTAGGAGCATTCAGAGAGGAATTCCTCTTAGAATCATGGACATAATGGGCTGCGGAGGTTTTGTTCTTACGAATTATCAGGAGGATATGTTGAATTTCTTTGTTCCCGGTGAAGATTTTGTCTACTACGAGAGCAGGCAGGATCTGCTGGATAAGATTGATCATTATCTGACTCATGAGGATGAGAGACTAAGTATTGCAGAAAAAGGTTATAGGAAGGTATCTGCAGACCATACTTATGAGCAAAGACTTGCAGAGATTATCGATGTAGTTACTGGAACATAAAATTAGTGCTGCTTAGGGCAATAGGGCGCGTACTATGAAGATTCTTTTTTTGGACATAAAAATATTCTTTGCCAATATGGATATGCTTGATGCTTTCGAAAACTATCTCGATGAAAGCGGAAAAAATCTTGAAATCATCAGATTTCCTTATGATTATGATGAGAAAAGAGTTAGAAATGATGCGATTTTTGAAGCAGATTTTGAAAAGAAGCTCAGAGAAGAAACTCCGGATTTTGTTTTTTCTTTTAATTTCCTTCCCGTGGTATCAAAGGTATGCAGTAAAGAAGATATTATCTATGTGTCGTGGATATATGATAACCCGGAGAATCTTTTGTACTCCTATCAGCTTATAAATAAGTGCAATGTTGTATGTCTGTTCGATTCGGGGCAATACGAACTATTTAGGAAAAACAGGATAGAAACTGTAGAATATCTTCCTCTTGCTGCCTCTACCAAAAGACTTGATAAGATGATTCCCACGAGTGAACAATATGAAAAATATTCTGCTGATATATCGTTTGTAGGATCCCTGTATACGGAGAGGAAGCAGTACTACGAGGAAATAGCTCCAAAACTAAAACCATATTCTCTTGGATACATTGATGGATTAATAAGGGCTCAGCTTCAGATAGATGGCATGAATTTCATAGAAGAGTGTCTTCCTAAAGATGTAGTAGCAGATATGGAGAGAGCAAGCAATCTGGCTATTTATCCTGACAGCGCAGAGACTTTGGAATATCTTTTTGCAAATTACATCATAAACAGACAGGCAACAATAATAGAGAGAAAAGAAATCCTGACCATGATCGGTGAGAGATTTCCTATGAGGCTCTATACCTATAATCAAAATAACAGTTTTAGTCCAAAAGGTATCGAGAATATGGGGCCGGCTGACTACTTTGAAGTAATGCCCTATGTATTTAAGCTTAGTAAGATCAATCTGAACATTACACTTAGAAGTATCCAGAGGGCAATACCATTAAGATGTTTTGATATTTTGGGGGTAGGAGGATTTCTCTTAACTAATTTTCAGCAGGATTTTCTGAGACATTTCATACCTGGTGAAGATTATGTTTTCTATGAGTCTAGAACAGACCTTATGGATAAAATTGATTATTATCTTAAGAATGATGATGAGAGGATAGCTATTGCTAAGAATGCTCATGACAAGGTGGCAATGGAGCATACCTTCGATGTCAGAGTTAGGCAGATAATTGAATTTGTAAAAAACCGTAAATAGGTAAGCTCTATGAATGTGGTAATGGATTAGTAAAGGAAACTGCGGTGATTAAATGAAAAAACAAAGGTTTGATGCGTTGGTTGTAATAAACCCAAAGGATTTTAAGAGACTTCTAAATCTATATCCAAGACTAATTGACAACTTTCCCTACGGAAAGGTCTATTTTGTCAGCGCTCCCGAGACAGGTGAAATTATAGATGACAGTAACCTTAAGGGGAAAGCATTTGTGCTGGATGAAAATAGTCTTATTCCTTTTGATGATGTTCATTTCTGTATTCGTGAAAAAATGAAGAATATTCTTGCTGGCAGAGATTTGCCAAGAGGCATTACCGGCTGGTATTATCAGCAGTTTCTTAAGATGCAGTACGCGTATTCATGCCAGGATGAATATTACATGGTATGGGATGGAGATACTATTCCATGCAAAGAGATAAATATGTTTCAGGAGGAATCAGGAAAACCCTATTTTGATATGAAACATGAATATCATGCTGAATATTTTGAGACTATGGGCGTACTTTTGCCGGGATTTAGCAAGGTCATAGAAAGGTCATTTATATCTGAACATATGCTGTTTCGTGTGGATATCATGCGAAAGCTTATAGAAGACATTGAGGCGAATGACAAAATTCCGGGGACCAGATTTTGGGAAAAAATAATTAATGCAATTCCAGAGGATAAGATTCAGGCTTCTGCTTTTAGTGAGTTTGAGACTTATGGAACCTATACTGCAATGAAGTTTGTGAATGCGTATAAATTAAGGGAATGGCATTCTTTCAGGCAGGGGGGCACTTTTTTTAAGATAGATACTATTTCAGACAGAGATTTTAACTGGCTTTCCAGGGACTTCGATGCCATTTCTTTTGAAAAGGGACATGAGGTAAGAGAAGATAATGCCAACCTTTTTGATAATCCATACTATCAGGAGAAACTGACACCCAAGCAGATGCTGCAGGCTGCACAACTGGAATATACGGAAGGATACAAGGAAGTCTGGGAGGATGACAAAGAGGCGGCAAAAGCCAATATATCCCAGGGAAGTTTTAACCAGGAGGAAGATACAATAGTTGAGGACAGACTCAAATATCTTAGTAATGACACCTACAGGATTTATGAAAGCCTTGGAGATGAACTGATAGATAATAATGTCAATAAGGCCTATTTGTGTTATGAAAATGCAGAGTTTTTGTGTGATGACCAGGTAGAGAAGGCACGGATAAAAGGAAAAAAGGAAAAACTTTATAATTCCGGGATTGTTGCGGTGCAAAAGACTGCAATAGTTATTTTGTCCTATAACAATACCTATTGCCTGAGAAGATGTATTGAGAGCATTTATACTAACTGTAACCCTGAATCATATATGCTGATCATATTTGATAACGGATCTACAGATGGAAGTAGCGAGTGGCTTGCAGAATGGGGCGAGAAGCATGATGAAGCTTATGTTATCCTAAACGATACAAATCTGGGATTCCCGGCAGGAAATAATGCTGCATGTCAGTACCTTCAGGAGGGAATGGATGTCTTTTACCTTAATAACGATACCAGACTTCCGGCCAATGCCCTGTTCTGGCTGAGAATGGGCTTATACGAGTCTGATGAAGTTGGCGCAGTTGGAGCTATGCAGAATTATGCCTATGCGGATCAGCTGGAGGATGTAGAGTTTAATCTTCCTGAAGAATATGTTGAATACGGAGCTTCCATTAATGTTCCTATGGATAATGCCCTTGAGGAACAGACCAAGATTTGTGGATTTGCCATGCTTGTTAAAAGAGAAGTCTATGACAAGGTTGGGGGGTTTAATGAAGCCTATGGCCCGGGATATCTGGAGGATGATGAGCTTAGCTTCAGGATAAGAGAACTTGGCTATAAGATGATGGTGTGCCATAATGCCTTTATTTATCATGCAGGAGGGCAGAGTTTCAGAAAAAGAGATGATGTTCCTGAACTATTTGAACTTCACAGAAAGATATTTGTGGCAAACAGAGGCTTCGACTCTACTATTGAAGCGGCACTTAGCGTTAATGAGCTTGCATTTGTAAAGTCACTTTCGGAGAAAGGCTATAAGAAGGAGGACAGCTTTACTTTGGTGCATGTAGGCTGTGGCTGCGGAAATATGCTGGGGAGAATACATTATGAGTATCCTAATGCACAGCTTTATGGCGTTGAAGAAAATGACAACGCAAGAAAATTCGCACTATCATTTATACGAATCTATAAGCAGGTAGAAGATCTGCCAATGCCACTTGATCAGTTTGATGTTGTAGGAAAGGGACTTGGGTGATAAGACCATTATGAAGATCAGTATTGTCATACCCTTTTATGATTCAAAAGCTCATATAGAAAGATCTTTGGATTACATTCAGAGGCAAAAAAATAATAGTGCAGAGTATGAGATTCTTATCGTCAACTCAAGTAGAGATGGGAAGGATCTGGAAAGATTAGCCGGAATAGAAACTCAAAATCCCGATCATATAGCAATAATAAATCTGGAAGAGGCTTTAAACTACGCAGATATGCTGAATGTGGGTATGAAGTATTGTTCCGGCGATTATATTATGTTTTTAAAGCCTGGAGATGCAATTAATATAAGACTTTTTGGGGCAGTAAGTCAGATTGTTGACCAGATGCAACCGGAAATCATTTCTTATCAGATGACCTATGCACACCCTAAGTTCGAGCTATATGATGATGATCCTTTTAGCATAGGGGAATTTAAGTTTGTACAGCCTGACAATCAAAACGGCAAGCTTGAATATCTTATGAAATCCGGGGCCAGGGATTGTTTCCTGTGTCATATATATAAAAAGAGCTTGATTGACGCGATTGGAGTAAGCTTTACAGATAATATTTCGCAGGAAGGAGCCTTGTTTTCATATCCGCTGATGCTACTGGCAGAAGGAATAGCGTATACACGTGACTATGGCTATTGCCATTATGATGATGGTAATAAGAAAAGTGTTACAAGTACAGTTACAGAAAGAATGACAGAGCAGGCTGCACTGTATGAGCTCCTAAAGGCAAATCCTGATATTTATGAACAGTACAGAGCTGAGATAGACGCTCATTTTGTAAGAGAATACTATCTTAAGAACCTAAAGCTTGGAAGGGCAGCAGATTCCCGGGATATGCTCAAACTCTCTACCTTTGAAGTAATGAGGTACGTGACCCACAATCTGATTCCGGAGTGGATATACAATGACTATCTCTTTGGCATGAACAAAGATGAACGAAATCTGATGCTATTAATTAGCCGTGAATTTACTTCGGACGAGGAGCTTAATAGAACACTCAAAGAAGGAAAGCTCATTACAGTTATTACAACTACCTACAAAAGATGTGAGAAGATACGGGAGTCAATTGAGTGCATATTAAGGCAGAGCTGGGCTTATTTTGAGTATGTTATTGTCGATGATGGTTCAAATGACAGAACAGAAGATGTGGTAAAAGAATTTGATGATCCTAGGATAAAGTTTATCAAAAATCCTGAGAATCGAGGCCTTTGCTACTCCAGGAATGTAGGAATCAGAAATTCAACAGGAAAATATGTAGTCTGCCAGGACGATGATGATTTTTGCAGGCTCAATAAATTGGAAAAAGAGATAGAGTGTTTACTTGGTATGTCCGATGAATACGGTTTTGTATATTGCGAAACTATTAACCATGCAAAACGTCTTGCGGGAATTACGGACGAAGAGGCAATATTTATTCCTGCCAGAGAGGTGAATGATGTTCGAAAGTCGGGATATATTTTTCCGGCTCTGCTTCAAGGAAATTGCATTTCTGCAACTGCAGCAATGTTTACGAGAAAATGTCTTGAAGAAGTAGGAATGTATGATGAAAAGCTATTTGGGTATGAGGATTGGGACATTTATCTTAGAATTACCAAGAATCATCCGGTGGGATTTATCAGGGAACCCTTATACGACTATTATCAGGTTCAGGGAAGTCTTATCTCAAATAAGGATTCTGAGCACAGACGCAAGATTTTACAGTCGCTATACGATATAGATAATAAGTTTTTAGAAGATAGAAAGCTATACGGAGTAGAATCGTCATTTAGGATTGTCACTAAATAAGAGGGCCTTTTTGTGAATGTCTTATTGCTTGATATGTTTGGATCTTTCTTGATAGGGGATATGCGCTATAGCTTTGATAAACTTGGTGTGACCTATCATTATATCCAATATCTTTTGAATAATAAGGAAGAGGATGATGGTTTTGAAGAATGCATAAGGGGAGAGCTTGAGAAAAACTCTTATGATATGGTCTTTTCCACAAATTATTATCCCATTCTTGCCAGAATATGCTATAAGCAGGGAGTGACCTACTGCGCCTGGGAGTATGATTCTCCGCCTGAGATCACATCACTGGAGACTCTTGGTTATCCAACTAATCGTATTTTCTTTTTCTGCAGATATGACTACGAGAAGTATAGAAATGAATATGGGCTGGATACAGTGTATTATCTTCCACTCGGGGTAAATGTAGAAAGACTTGAGAAAACACAGCCTGATGAGAGGTTTGTTTCTGATGTATCGCTTGTAGGCGGACTATATGACTCTGAGAACTTTTTGGGACTTAGGTCAATTATGAGTTCTGAGCAACAACAGCTCATGGATGCAGTGGTAAATGTTCAACTGGGACATAGCGGAAGCACTGTTCTGGATGCAGCTCTTACAGATGAGGTTGTAAGGCAGATCTGCGAGCATTACAGGTCTTTGTCAGAAAAAGCCATTCAGCCTACCAAGGAGCAGCTCTTCTTTGCCCTTAGCTCACACATAACACATATGGAAAGGCTGGCATTACTGAGGCTATCTGCAACAAAGGGGTATGACACAAGACTCTATATTCCTTCTGTTTCTGAGGGTAACAGAGAACTTTTGACAAAATGCGGGGTGAAAATTTGTGACGCAGTAAGTTATGAGCATGAGATGCCACAGGTTTTCAAATCCTGCAGGATAAACCTATGCCCAACAGTTAGGGCCAATAGGACAGGAATACCGCTTAGGATTGTTGACGTTCTTGGTGCTGGAGGATTTCTTTTATCATCTCATCAGGCAGAGCTCGATGACTTTTTTGAAAAAGACGAGGTTGCTACCTATGAATGTGTTGAAGAAGCAATTGACAAGATCGCATTCTATCTGGCTCATGAAAGCGCAAGACTTGATATTGCCCAAAAGGCCCATGCAAGGGTTTCAAAAGATTTTAGATTTGAAGACCGCATCAAGACTATTCTGGCATCAGTTTAAGGCATGTGCTTGAGGAATCATGTGATAATGCTTCAATCTGGATAAAGTTCATCAGTTAATGGACTTTTATGGCTTCACAGTAAGGATTCTTGTATACCGGGAGGTCGCAAACATCATATTCATAGCTGTTCTTCCAGCAGACATAATCAAAGCTCATCTGATCTCTTCCATGTTCGTAGCTGCATAATTCTTTCCACCAGTCATCCATGACTTTTTTTAGTAACTCATCATGGTGTTCTCTTGCCAGGCAGCCAGCTTCAATTGTAAAGCCTTTACCTGTGTATCCATTGCTCTGATATCTGTGAATCTGAGCTACAAGTTCATCCTGGGATCCTTTGTTGTTGTCAATGATACAGGCAGCTTCTTCCAGGAGATTCTTGGATTCATGGTGTGGAAAGCAGATCATCCCACTTTTTTGCCGATAGGTCGTGATAAAGTCTGAAAAGTTACCTATGATCTTCATACAGCCATCTACATAGATTGAAAAGTCATATTCTGTCAAATATTTATGAGGATGCATTTTGAGGTAGCGGGACAGCATTCTGGGTGACAACCTATCGGGGTTATCTACAAGCCTGATCTGCCATTTTCCATGATATCCGGAAGGCTCATGATCAGTGAGAAGTATATAGTCGTAGTTATCTTCTGTGACAGGTTCTATTACAGAATCATATCCACCTGTGATTGCTGTGTATATAACACCTCGTCCGGTAAATCTGTCAGACTTATTCGGATAACGGATGTGGTACGCAGCTCTTATATTTCCTATGTATTCTAAATGGTCGTTGAGACTATTTATAGTCTGGTCTTTGGAGATGATTATGTTTTTATAGGCCTCGGCCTGATCTGCCATGGCTGCAGAATATTTGATAAGAGCAGAACAAGCCATTACATAAAACTCTGATATGTTAAGTTCTGATTCTTGCAGCATGTTTTCCAGAGAATTGATTTCTTCCTGGTTTTCAGCGCTACTCATATGATTTTTGATGATGGAAGTAATTGCATCCGCAGCTTCTCTTTGGGCATTGCTATCCAGAATTGTTCTTCCTGATAAAAGAGAGTTTGCAAGATTATGAGTTTGAATTATCAGTTCACCAAGATTCACTGGTTTGGCCCTTTCCTTTTAATGGTTTTGCAATAGTCTATAAATTTAGTGACATCAGAAAAAAATGCATCTTTTTCTGATGATATTATTTGCCTGTATGTTTCAAAAGCGGCCTGATTATCTTCAAAATGGTCGCAGATATCATGAAGCAGAGCGTTTATTTCGTCAAGACTTTCTGCCGGGTTTTCAAATTTATATTTTTCTGGAATGGGGACATCTCCTTTGAAGGCAGCGGCTCCTTTTTTATTGGTTATTACGCAGCATCCATCGGCAGCAGCTTCTCTTGGTATTCTGTCTTTTCCCGGATGATTACCAAAATCAACATACACCTTGCCTGCCTCCATCATCAGGACCATATGTGGAACATCAAGGCCTGTAAGAGGAATCCACTTTAGCCAGTTCGCTTTTTCTATAAGAGGCTTAATGTCGTCATAGCCCTTGGCAGGATTGTATAAACCGATGTTTTCTCTAAACTGGGCGGGATATATGAATTTGCCGTGTTGCTCATTGATGTAGTCAGACAGATAAAGTCCCATGGCACCGGGAATCTTTTTCTCTACATAATCCTGTGAATAGTATGACTGATACAGGTGTAGACAAACGTTTTCACTGATATAGGAAAGATTGGATTCCTTGGTAGAAACGATATAGTTATCAACACTCATCCACCAGAGGATTTTTTTGGCAAGCGGATAGTAGGGCATGCTAAGAGTAAGCCCTTCGGGAAATACTATAACGCTGTCAGGGCTGTTAAGCACATCCGGGCTGACAATATGCTGTGTCTCGTATATTTCATAGGAATCAGGTGCCGGAACATCTACTCCAAGCGCTTTTTCAAAAGGCGCATCAAGGTCTACATAGCACATGTAGGCAGGAATATCACTTAGCCTGTTTATGGCATTACATAGCTGATGAGAGAGCTCGGCCCCGCCACTTTTGCGGTTTTGGGGAGCAAGTACATAAATTGTCATTTGATAATGCTCCATTTTGCTTATGATGTATTAGTTAATGCTGTTACCAATATTATATCAAAGAATGTGCGCTATTTGGTGTATAATATTGACTAGGAGGATATTGTATGCAACATGAGCCACTTTTATCAATTATTATGCCAGTCAGAAATAATGAACGTTTCTTTCCCAAGGCTGTTGAAAGCGTATTAAATCAGAGTTTTCAGGATTGGGAACTGATCGTGATGGAAGGAATTTCTACTGACAGAACAGGAGAAATAGCAGATGAACTTGCCATGAAGGATCCCAGGATCAAGGTTATTCATGTTGGAGACTGGATCTATGAAAAGATAAATCTTGGAGTGGCTAATTCTGAGGGCAAGTATTTTACTGTGCTAAATTCTGATGACAGGTATGAAGATGGAGCACTTCAAAGTGCACTTAAGTACATGGAAATGGATATTGACCTAATTCTTTTGCCGGTAGTATCCGTAAATTGTGATCATGATCAGAAGCATTTGTCTGATAATAAAAACTTTGTAATGAATAAGCTTGGCGATGATTTTGTTTTGGATAATGAAGAGGATGCAAAAGCCAATTGGCTGGAAATCCTGAGGTCAGGACTTTTATCTAATCAGTGCAATATATATAAAAAGGAATGTGTAGAGGATATACGTTTTAGAAATGATGTTTATGGAGGAGATTATCTTTTTAATCTACGAATGCTTCCTAGGATGAAGACGGTGGCCTATTCCAAGGATTCTGTCTATGTATTTTATATCTACGAGCCGGAAGAAGGAATGAATACGTCTGTTGGTAGGTTTTATGACTATACCGACAAGATGTTTGATGATTTTTATTATGAAGGCCTTAATATGTTTGCCATGAATAATGCTCTTACAGAGAAAGTTATAGGATATCTGGTAGATGCACGTATACAGGATATGATATCTACAATTGGAACCTATAATTATCAGTCCTGCCCATTATCATTGGAAGAGAAGCTTAAAAGGGTCTTTAAAATGGTAGGCGATAAAAAGGATTTGATTGTCAGAGCCGGACTATGGGAAAAAATGCAGGATGTGACTATAGAATTTTGCAAAAATATCATGATTGGAATGGAATTTGCTGATGCAGGTGACATGGAAGCTATAAAAAGAGGAATACTTGAGCTTTTAGATGCTAAAAACAAGGATAAGAGCCAGGTGGATATTGATGCTATAGCAATGATGGTACTTGATTATAACAATCCTGGACACATCGGCGCTGAGGCTTGCGCAAGACTCATGGAATAAGGCAGATGAATTGTGGGACTGCCTGCACTTGATTATGCATAGAATGAGGTTTTATGAGAAATAAAGTTCTAAGTCTTATGCATGAAATTCAATATTGTTGTGTCACAGGCAGGATGGATTATACCAACAGTGCCTTTAAAAGTGTTGGACTGATAGCTGGCGGCATTGCGGAGCTTTTGAATCTTGCAGGAGAAAGCGGTGATCTGAGATTGTCAAATGAAATGTCTCAGGGGATACAGAGTATGCTCCCGCCGTTTCTTGAAGCTCAGGAAAAAAGAGACCTGGTAAGGATCATAGATATTCTTGAAGCTGAGATTTTACCATGGCTTCAAGGTATTGCTTCTGAGTTATCCACTGGAAATATAGAGGAGGATTTTGACTTCTGGGAAGAAAACCTTGATGCCTTGAAGGATTGTGGACAAGAGAGTCTTTATAACTATTTGATATCAAATGATACGTATAAGGCTTGCACTAAAATACAAGACGATGGGGCATCACGGGATAGAATTCAATGCGAATATGCAATTTCAGGAGATATTGCTTTCAGGTTAGAGAATGGGAATACCAGGTACCTTACAGGGAGAAATTATCCATACACCGACGCTCTTAATTTCATTTATGAGGAGCGGGAAGGTACCATAACAAAATATGGCTTTGGAACCGGAGCCATGATTTATGAGCTTCTTGCACTGTACAGAATTAATATCAGCACCAAAATAATCCTGATAGAAGATGACCCTGAAATGCTGATCAGGATAATGAGGCATTTTGATCTGACAGATATCATCAGAAGTGGAAGACTGGAAATTTGCTATAAAGATATTCTTCCTGTAATTTCTGAATGTGTGAGGAAGATGAGTCTTCTGACCAAGCCTGTGTCAGTTCTTTTACCTGAGGATGAAAAGATAAGAAAAGCCTATGAGAAATACAGAAGGATAATGATTTCATCCAAGGAAGAAAAATACCTATTGTATTTTAACTATGAAGAGAATCGTAAGCTAAGTTCTGGCTATGTAACTGAGATAGACAGGCAGATAGAGGGCAAAACAGTCTATCTAGTGGCTGGTGGTCCTTCTCTTAATCCGTGCCTGCCACTTTTGAAAAACAGAGATAAAGACAGCGCCATTTTGTGCGTTGGAACATCCTCTGGAAAGCTTTTAAAAGAGGGAATTGACCCTGACTATGTAATAATAAGTGACCCGCTTCCTGAGATGAAGAGGCAGCTTGATCATCCATTTGACATTAAAAAGACATCGCTGATTTTCCTGTGTACTGCATATAGCTATGCAGTGGAATCTTTTGGCGGTTCAAGATATATCGTATACCAAAAGGATTTTGAGAAGGCAGAAGCAGCGGCAGACGCAGAAGAGAAGATGACATTTCTTACAGGAGGCTCTGTATCCACACTTGCACTTGATATTCTGCTAAGACTACAGGCGGGGAGAATAATATGCCTTGGACTTGATCTTGCCTATACCTACAATCAAATGCATGCCGCAGGTATACACAAAGTCAATGCGGCGCCTGAAAGCGGAAGCCTTGTAACTGTAAAATCTACAAATGGAGAGATGATCAAGGCTCCAGCTAACCTTAATTCCTACAGAGAGTGGATTGTAGACAGGCTCCGTGATTATTCAGGAGAAACTGAAATAATAAATGTTTCTGATGGAGCCTATATTGAAGGTATGAAGAACGTGACATGCAAAGAGTATCAGATGTAGACATGTAATACAGGTTCTTATAGTAAAAAGAGAAAAGCTGATACTGTTGAAAGGTGCAGAAATGGCGGATTTTGTAATCAAGGAGAAAGATACAGTAAATAAAGATATCTTAATGTATACTCCGGAAGGATTTCCTGCGTTATACATGGGAAGAGGATCGTATTGCGGGTATATAGATGATAAATCCTATGCCTTTATTCGTGATGGACATAATGAGGTACACCTTTTATATGTCGGACGATATACTTCCATTGGCAGTAACGTAAGGGTTTATCATAATTTGAATCATGACTACAAGTCAGTATATATGGGGTCAATACTGGATTTTGCAGAGGAAACACCTGACAACGATTATAGGGCTAAAGTCGGGCAGATGATGTGCAGAATTCCTGAAAAAGGAATGGTGATCATAGAAAATGACGTTTGGATTGGAGATAACGTAACTATAATATCTGATGCTACGATAGGAAATGGCGCTGTCATTGGAGCAGACAGTGTTGTGACTGGTAATATCCCCCCTTACACGATTTGGGCAGGAAATCCTGCACGGCAAATCGGACAGAGATTTGATGATGATACTATAGCTGCCCTTCAGAGAATAAGTTGGTGGGAATTATCCAGAGAGCAAATTGCCGGGATGAAAGCTGATATGCAGGGAGAAGTAAGTGATTTTGTCGCCAGGTATGATCGGGATATAGGTGTAAACAGTAACAGGAATAGTAATGTAATAAGATTTTTAGCCTTCCTTGATATTAGTACTGACTATTGCACCTTTGGAAATGTAGTTGAGCAGTTCATTAGTAAATTTGGAAATGATGATAGCCAAGAATTGATAGTTGCTTTCCACAAAGAAAATGAAAATGAAGTTGTTACAGCCAAAGCTCTTGCGGAAACTATTGAAGAAATGCAGGTAGAATCCAAAATTAAAATTGAAGAAATATCTATTTGCGATGATGAGGCTATTATAGCCGATTCTGATTATATGGTAGTGGGAAGAGATGGTGAGTATATTTTGAGACTAAGCTATGCTTCAAAATACGGAGTCGGCTTGATATCAGGAGTTTCTCCCAATATGTTTGCCAGATTCTAAATTGTTAGGAATAACTAGTATAATGATCAGTGTAATTGTCCCTTGTTATAACGTGGAAAACTATATAGACAGGTGCATGAATTCATTGATTTCTCAGACAATCGGACTGGATGATCTGGAGATAATCCTTGTTAACGATGCTTCAACTGATGGGACTCTTTCTCTTTTACAGGAATGGGAGAAAGAGTATCCGGATAATATCATGGTCATTACATATGAGGAAAACCTCCGCCAAGGTGGCGCCAGAAATGTAGGATTATCCTATGCCAGGGGCGAATATATAGGATTTGTGGATTCGGATGACTGGATAGAGCCTGTGATGTATGAGGCATTATATAAGGCCTTAACTGAAACTGATAGTGATCTGGCCAGATGCAAATATATCAGGGACGATGGAAAAAAAGCTGCTGACAGAGGAAATGTGGCTGATAAAAAACATATTGCAGGCGGAAGAAATGGCAATTTGTATGGATTTGAAATAAAGGATTGCAACTATATTGTTGTTTCTAATGAAAAGAGAAATGATCTTTGTTATATGAAAAAAATGGTTGATCCAGCTGGCTCTGATAAGTGCGGGACCTATGGCGGAATAACTACGATGCTATTTAAGCGGGAGCTGATATTTGATAACAATATTTTTTTTCCTGAAAAAATAGCTTACGAGGATAATTACTGGCTGGGAGTGATGCAGCTATACATTGAAAAAGTAAGCATAATAGACAAGCCTTTATATCATTACTATATCAATACGGATTCAACAACTACAGAAAAAAACGCTGCAAGACATTTGGAAAGACTTCAGATAGAGGAAATGCTGCTTGAAGAATATCAAAAGAGAGGAGCATTTGAGGCTTTCTACGATAAGATACTCATGGATTTCTTGCAAAGATATTATCTTAATACCTACCACATTTTTTTTACCAGATTTACAGATATTCCGGATGTGTACGGGCATATATACGATACAGTTAATCTTTATTTTGAGGACTGGGTCAGCAGGTTAAATGCTTTAAATCCCAATATTATTGGGCATAGCAGGATGCTACAGCTCCTGGCAAATAAGAGTGGCAGTAGCGTTAAAGAGGTTTTGGAAGCATATATTAAGGATAATGGCATAGAATTGCAGTAATGTGCAGAGGTGATATTGGAGGATGCTGTGAGCTATAGTTTGCTGGTTATATCACATTGCTTAAATAATACAGGTGCGCCACTTGTACTGATGGATGCTATAAAAGTTTGCGTAAAGGCCGGGTATGAAGTTGATGTTGTTTCCTTGGAAGATGGCCCGCTTAGAGAAAAACTTGAAGCAGATGGAATATCTGTTTCCGTGGCCTATGACTTTCTTGATAATCTTCAGATGTGGCAAAGGACTTTCGAACGATATGATGCAGTTGTAGCAAACACACTGCTATGCCTTGAAGCCATCTATGTGCTTAATACGGTACGGGTACCCACAGTATGGTGGATTCATGAGCATGAATTTTGGTTTCAGCACTATAAAGAGGTTCTTCCCAAGTCTTCTGATCTTAGACCGGGAATAAAGGTATATGGGGTAAGCCCAATTACTGATCAGTATATTACTGAGTATTGTGGCTATAATACAGGCCTTATGCCCTTTGGAATCGAGGATTTAAAGAATAGGTATGAATGTGATGACGACTTGAATAAAAGTGGTAAAGTAAGATTTTTACTCCCGGCTACCTATTCACCAGTAAAGGGGCAGGATATTCTGTGTGCTGCGATAGCTCTTTTGCCCGAGGATATTAAGGAAAAGTGCGAGTTCATCATGTGCGGTGCCATAAATAATTCTGAAATGGATTACAGAAAGGAAATAGGAGAGCTTGGAGATAAGATCAAGGAGCTGACTGTACTGGGGGCATTAACACATGAAGATACGCTGGATCTTATGAATGGATGCGATTATGTTGTTGCTCCATCAAGACTTGAACCATTTTCAGCTACTTGTGTGGAAGCTATGATGCTTGGAAAAGTACCGATCATGTCTGATGTGTGCGGTGTTACGTACTGGATTGAAGATGGTAAAAACGGAATTATCTTTAAGTCAGAAAGTGTAGAGGCTCTTTCAAAAGAGATAATAAGGGCAGTTGATATTGCGGATAATAAGGCTAAATACTTGGATATTTCGAATATGGCCAGAAGGACTTATGAAGAGAATTTTAGTATTGATGCTTTCGCAAAAAGATTTATAAAAGCTCTATGGTAAAGGGAGATTATAGAAAACTGCCAAGATTAAGGATTGGAGTATTCCATGAAAAAAGTTAGCATAATTGTTCCTGCCTTTAATAGTCATGACACACTTGCCAGATGCCTTGGAAGCCTGGTCAATCAGACTCTTTCGGACATTGAGATTATTGTGATAAATGATGCTTCCACAGATGACACCTGGGAGATCATGAAAAGGTGCGAAGCGCAGTTTCCTGACAAGGTGATGATCATTGACGGCGGCATTAATCGTGGAAGTGGTGGCGCAAGAAATCAGGGCTTTGACATGGCAAGCGGAGAGTATATCGGCCTTGTTGATAGCGATGATTACGTGCACCCTGAGATGTACGAAAGGCTTTATAACAGGGCCAAAGAGACCGGGGCAGACATTGTTGATTCAGGTTTTTATCAGGAAGCAACTGATAAGGCAACTATTTTTACCGGCGACAATGTGGCAGGAGAACTTGATGATGAGAAACGTTCCATCCTGATAGCCGGTGGCGGATATCTTGTCACGAGGATTTTTAAGAGAGAATTGTTTGAAGAGCCCAGAATCCGTATGAGGGAAAAGATAAGATGCCTTGAAGATACGGAAATCATGATATATACGATCCTCAAGGCAAGGTCAATTGCGAATGTGAAAGAGATCTTTTACAGATATTGTGATATCAAGGGTTCTGCCACCAAGACCATGGATCTAGAGATATATTTTGATTCAATTTATGGAGCAATAGAGGCTACCTACAGGTTGTGTCATGATCTTCCGACCTATGAAGGCGCCAAAGAGGCTGTTGAATATGCCATGGTCAACATGTATTCCTATGGAATTAATCGATGCCTCTATGATCAGATAGCCAGACTTGGCGGTGATAAAAAGAATGTGAAGAAATATTTTGATAATGCCGGAAAAAAAGAACTGGAGTTGCTGCGAGAGTTATCGGCTTTAAAACAACAGGTTGTCACAATTCCATATGAGGATAATCCTGAGGTTGTAAAGAGAATTGATAAGCTTGATATAGAGATCATGAAGGAATGCGACAAAAGGTTTGGCTGACATCGATAGAGGAAATAATTGTATGAACATTCTTCTTTACGACTTTCTAAATTCATATATACAGCATGATCTGGTGTACTATTTGGAGAAGATGGGACATCATTGTACAAATGTGCTCTATAGAGAGGGCATAGATAAGTATGAGGATGACAGGTTTGCTTCCCGCATGGAAAGGGACCTTAGAAGTATTAGCTATGATCTGGTGCTGACTACAAACTTCTGGCCTGTGGTGTCCGAGGTGTGTCATAAGCACGACATTAAGTATGTTTCCTGGTTTTTTGATTCTCCACCCAATCTGGTTTCTGCCAAGTGTATGGATTATTCCTGCAACCGCATTTTCTTTTTTGCCAGAGCTGACTATGAGACTTACAGGAATATGGGACTTGAAAATGTCTATTATCTGCCCCTTGCTGTAAATGTTGACAGGCTCCGCAATATCAGTGTTGATGAAAAGAAATATGGCTGCGAGATTTCTTTTGTCGGAAAACTGTATGAGTCCATGCTCCCTGCGCTGATGTCCCACATGGATGAGTATCAGAAGGGCTACATTGACAGTATCGTCAAGGTTCAGATGGAGTTGTATGGCGGCTATATCATTGATGATGTTATAACGGAAGAGTTTGCAGAGAGCGTAAGAAAGCGCTACAAGAGTTTATCTGACAAGGCAATCCAGGTTAGCCGCAAGGAACTTGCCTGGGCTGTAGCTTCCCACGTGACGCACCTTGAGCGCATGTCGCTACTGAGTATCCTTGGTAAAAGACATCAGGTCAAACTATACACTTTTGAGCTTAGTGATGATGAAAAGAAAATACTGGGAAATGTAGAATTTTGCGGACCTGTAGATTATCTAAAGGAAATGCCTCAGGTTTTTGCAGCAAGTAAGATAAATCTTTGTCCAGTGCTCAAGGCAAACCGTTCAGGGATTCCTTTAAGGGCACTTGATATCATGGGATGTGGTGGATTTCTTTTATCAAGCTATCAGAGCGAACTTGCGGAGTACTTCATAGACGGGCAGGAGTGTGTCTTGTACGAGTCTCTCGAGGACGCAATTGCCAAGGCGGATTTCTACCTTGCAAATGATGAGCTCAGAAAAGAGATTTCTCAGGCTGGGCTTGCGCGCATTGAGGAAGCTTTCAGATATGAAGACAGGATTAAGGAGCTTCTTAAAGCCTGATGGCAATGCAGATGATCAGTATTTATGTAAGCGGGTTCAAAAAATGAGTTATAGTCCGGATTTCATGCGGTCTATATACTCCTGCTGAACTTTATAAAAAGGATATTCGTGTGTGCCGCCTGAGTTTATAGGAGTCATGTAATCATCGTAAAAGCACAGCCTTAGGATTTCATCATATCCTTTTGGGATAGGGGCCTTGAGCATTTCAAAATCTGTGATAATGGTCTCTTCATAGGCAGATCTTGACCTTCTCATATCTGTAGTTCTCATTGATACATCCGGATACCATACAATCTGGTCGCTTTCTTCGTCTGTGGTCATCTGACATATGCTGTCAGCAAGCTTCCACAGGCTGTTTTTAATATTTGAATCCCGCTCTATCTTAACGTTTAAGAGTTCTTCTATCTGAATAAGATATCCTTCAAGCTCTCCCTTTCGCTCATATTTCTCATACCTTTGGGCAAGGTCGTAGACTGCATTATAGATGTGCCTGATAAGCTCCCACTGCTCAGGATCTCTAGGCACAAAGTCCATAGGATACAGGTCGATTCCGGCAACATATGGAAGTCCGTAATATATGTCTGTAATTTCTTTTCCGTCCCCAAGATCAATCTTATCTCTGTTGGAAATAAAGGCTTTTGGCTGATCGTAGTCAGGAGTTGTGTAGAGGCTTCGAACTCTGCAGTACTTAGGAAGCTCTTTTTCCAGAATAAAGATAAGACGCATATAGTCAGAGCGCATGAGGCTTACGTCAATGTCATCATCCCAGGGAATATAGCCCTTGTGACGGACAGCGCCAAGAAGCGAACCGTAATCTAGCCAGATCTTAATGTTATGTCTGTCTGCGATTTCCAGAACCTGCTCAAGGAGAGTGAGCTGGATTGCCCAGGCTCTTTTCATGGTCTCTGTTATTTCGAAATCAAGTCTGGCTTCGGCTTTAAAAAAGTTTTCCGGAATCTGTATCATATGCCTCCTTATGTGCTGCCAATCGATTTAATGAACAGGCAGAAATGTGTGTTTCATATATAGTGATCGGCAACACCTGAACTGTATGGGATGGTGGCGTAAATGTGCGGTATTCAATAAAGGGGAATTAATGGTAAAATATATGTAATAACGTATGTAATTAACCTATGTAATGATTATATCATTGGTTGTGACTATTTAAATGTGAAAATGTTTGGCTGATATTTTTATTGATTGTATTTAGTGTCTGGCATGAAAGGATTGCAGGCCTATGGGTAATGCAAAAAAGGATTTTAAATTATGTGCATCGATGATGTGCGCAGATTACGGCCATCTTGCAAATGAAGTTAAAAAGCTGGAAGAGGCCGGAATTGATTCTTTTCACATCGACATAATGGATGGTCGCTATGTGGATAACTTTGCCATGTCTTTGTATGATATGGCTTATATAGCCAAGGTCAGTAAGAAGCCGCTTGATGTGCATCTGATGATCGAGCATCCAAGGCGAAACATAGATCTTTTCCTGTCAAGGCTTCGCCCCGGAGATACTGTGTACATTCATCCGGAAGCTGAGTATCATCCTTCTACTACACTTCAGAAGATCAAAGACGCCAAGATGATACCCGGGATTGCCATTAATCCCGGAACCAGTGTAGAGACTGTCAAAGAAATGCTGAGGATCGTGGACAGAGTCCTTGTCATGGCGGTTAATCCCGGAAATGCCAGTCAGGTGTTTCTTCCCTATGTTGGCGAGAAAATAGAACAGCTGATAAAGCTGCGGGCCAAGATGAAGTTTGACCTGTACTGGGATGGCGCCTGCGGAGCGGAGAGGCTTCTTGAGTATGCCCCCCATGGAGTTGACGGCTTTGTCCTTGGAACAACTCTTTTGTTTGGCAAAAAGACTCCGTATAAAGAGATTATTGCATCAGCAAGGAATCTGAATTTTGATTATCTTAAGAATGAGAAAAAAACTACCGGAGACTCTTACATGAGTTGACTATAACGATGGATGAACGATATGAACTAGAAAATCTCATATTTCCGGATTCATTTTTTGAGGATGAAGTCAGAGAGGGCTTTCTTGTAACGTCCATGATGAAACGCTACTGGGCATCGCAGCTGAAAGTTCTTTCTTTGATTGCGCAGATTTGTGACAGGCACAATATCAGGTGGTATGCAGAGTACGGAACGCTTCTGGGAGCCGTGAGGCATGGAGGCTATATTCCGTGGGATGATGACCTTGATATCTGCATGATGCGTGAAGATTTCGAAGCCTTTTTTGCTGTTGGGGAAAAAGAACTGCCGGAAGGCTTTCAACTACTGACAATAGACAGAAATGAAGAATATGAGGAAATAATCGGGAGAGTTGTAAACTGCAGAACAATTGATTATAACCCTGAGCATTTAAGGGAATATTTTGGATGCCCATATACTGTCGGAATAGATATTTTCCCGATGGACGGAATGTATGAGGATGAAGATAAGGAAAAAGAACGTCTTGAGAGAGCCCGGAGAGTTACTAAAGCTTATAGGCTTGTTAAGGATGGAGCTGGCGGTGATAATGATATCAGGCAGCTTGTATCAGATGTTGAAAAAGAAAATCATATTGTTTTTGAAAAAGAAAAGAGCCTTGAGAGACAGCTTCTTTTACTGGTTCAACAGGTCTTTAGAGAGTGCCCTACAAGTAATGTAAGTAAAGTGATCTGCATGCCATTTTATGTGCCCTATCATGACCATATTTTCCCAAAGGATATTTACAAGGATACAGTAAAGCTGCCTTTCGAAAATACCTATGTGACTGTTGCCGGAAGATATGACGAGATGCTTGATATGGAATATGGCGAATATCTAAGGGTTAATAAGAGCGGAGGCGTTCACGAATATCCGGTCTATTCCGGACAGGAAAGTATTTTGGCAGAGCACATTGGTCGTAATCCCTACAGGTATACGCTTGATGCCAATGAGCTCCTGCGTTCAGTGCAGCGCTATATTATGCGCATGACAAGGACAGTAGATAAAGATACATTACCCAATGCTGAGAGTATGGCAGGCGGAAGCTGTGCAGATAGTGGGGCTGTAATTAAGAAAAAGGCTGTATTTCTTCCCTGCAAGGTTAAGTGGTGGAAAACCATGGAGCCTCTCTGGAAGAAGTATATGGATGATCCTGGCTATGAGGTTCATGTTCTTCCAATCTTCTATTATGACAGTGATTACAACGGGAATTTAGGAGAGAGGCACGATGAGAGAGCTCTTTTCCCAGAGTATGTGCAGGTAGAAGACTGCGAGAAATTTGATTTTGAGACTATTCACCCTGAGGTTATTGTGACTCAGGTTCCTTATGATGGCTTTAGTACCTTCATGACTGTTCATGAGTTCTTTTACTCGGGAAATCTTCAGCACTTTACTGATGAACTTATTTATATTCCTTATTTTGAGGCTGATGCCCCTATTGAGAAGGGGGATAAGGCCTGGACGGCACTATCTGTCATGGTTGAGCAGGAAGCAGTTGTTAACGCTGACAAAGTTATAGTCAGCTCAGATGCTATGCGCAGTTTCTATGTGGATAAGATGATAGAACTCTGCGGCGACGAGACCAGAATGTATTGGGAGCAGAAGGTTGAGAGCTTTGAGAAAAGTGCAGAGACTGGGGATAATGCTGGCACATTCAGTGATGATGACGATATATCAAATGCAAATATGCAGAGTGTAGAGAATAGAGCAGCATGTTTAGGTGCATTGGCTGATCATGATAGAGGTAATACAGATGATTGGCATGATTTCCTGGGAAATCAATATGGCAAAAAGGTACTGATCTACTATATTTCGATTTCAATGCTTCTGAGAGGAAGAGAAAAAGCAGTTGATAAGATATTAAGATCTGTCCGTATTTTTGAAGAGGCCGGAGACAAAGTCTGTGCCATAATAGTGCCTCAGGAGCAGATATTAAATGATCTTGCCAATATAGATGAAGCTCTTTGGAAGCAGTTTACAGACCTTGTAGAAAAAATAAAGACTACGGATAACTGCATATATGATGAAAAGGGATTTTCTCTTGGATACATGGATAAGTGGAGCGGCTACTACGGTGATGCCTCCCCACTTGTAAGAAAGTGCGTACAAGCAGGGATTCCCGTGATGATTGAAAATATAGATATATAAAATTGCGAAGATAATGAAGCCTGTGAGCAATTCGTATATCGTATCTATTAGATTAATATAATTTTAGATTCATGAATTCTTCAAAACGTGGAAGCTTGAAGGATAAGTAACCATGCTGCTTACCATCAACAACTCCGCTATCTATTAGTCTCGTTCTATAAGTTGTAAAAGTATTGGATGTCATGGCAGCAGCTTTTCTGATGTCTTCTACCTTTATCAGAGCAGAATCAAGATCGGTATGTAATTTCTTCATAGCCCACAGGACCTTTTTGTCACTTTCAGACAGTTCATCCCATATCTTGTCGTAGGACAATTCTGATAAGGATTCATCTAACTCGCTGTCAAGATGCTTCATGTCAACATCATCAGGTTTACTCCCTCGGCAGATCTCGTTCCAATAATGATAACCAAGTGCCTGAAATGCAAGAGAATATCCCTTTGTTTTAAAAGCGAGCTGCTCAGCTCTTTCACGACTTACTTCAAGAGTTTTCTGGTAGTCATTGCATATGGCAGTAACATTGAGGGCTTCAAGTTCTGTAACCTTAGCTCTGTACAAGAAGGTAAGGGATTTCTGGTTTTTGATAGCTTTGATGTTTTCTTTTAGTCCAGTCATTAAAAGGTAAATATCGTAGTCCATTCCGGCATAGGATGAAAGGGCATGAGAAAACTTGGCTACATCCTTACTGTATGTTATTTCATCGATTGTAATTAGCAATTTCTTTTTAGCTTTTTTTAGTACATCGAGCATCATTTTTAGAGCATCCTCTTCGTTGGAAGCTATAAGACTTGCTCTTTCTATACTGACGCCTATCCCTAAAACTGAGAAATCCAGCTTTGCCTTCACAAACAATGTTTTTAACTGTGGAATCAGGTACAGATTTCGCGCAAGAGAATCTAATAGATTGCTCTCAGGATTCAAATCTACTGTGATCCAGTCATCCTGCTCGCCGATTTTGTTGCGAATGTCGCCTAACATTACGGTCTTACCGGATCCTCTGACCCCGGTTATAAACATTCCGCGATAGGTTGGAATGTCGCGAATGAAGTTATTGATTATCTCATTTGTGATAAGAGTTCGCTCTATGAACTGTGGTGGAATATAGCTAAATTGCAATGTGTATGGATTTTTAATCTCAACAAATTTGCTCATTATTACAACCTCATCTTTTTATAAGTATTATACAATATCCTTTCACAATCTTCCACAATTCTCCACAATTAAAAAATCCTTTCACAATCCTCCACAATTCTCCACAATTAAAAATTTCTTCCACAATTCTCCACAATTGAAGGAATTACTCCCAGAAATATAGATAGAAACCATAATTAAATTCTACAAGTGTTGCTCCGTTTTCTTCCATGACAGCGCGGTCATCATCGGAAGGATCATAGATCAGATATGCCTGACTCATTCCGCCAACATTGTAGAAATAATCGCGGAGACTTGGATATTCCATAGATTCATACCAAAAATACAGATCATCATGATAATTACCGTCGTAATCAATCTTATCAGGAGACGGCAATGCAGAGGCTGCGTAGAACTGTGGAGGTATGTTAGTTGCAACGACTTTGTCTTTTAACTGGTCATTTGATCTTATGTATTCTATTGCCTCAGGGCACATAGAGGATGTAGTGTTTCTCTGATAACCTATAACTGTAAAGTATGCATACAGAAATACCATGAAATATGCTATGTAGACAGCGCTAACTCCAATTACTACAGGTTTTATGCTTCCTTTAGGTATTATATTTAAAATGCCGATAAATCCAATAACAATACATACCATCACCGGGAAGATAAGACCATTCATTCTGTTGGTGTTGGGCTCTGTCATAAGCCCTGCAACCAATGTCTCTCCAATTATCCAGAAACAGATAAATACATTTCCATCTACAGCTCTTTTGCTAAAAGAGATGCAGGCTTTTTTGATAAGCAGAAAGAGCCCGTAAACAAAAAACGGGATGGACATAGGATAGAAGGTGAAAAAATATTTATTAGTGTTGTACAACAGTCCGTCATAACACAGGACGCTAAAGTAGCCTTTGAGGATTCCAGGAAAGAAGTCATTAAGACCTATTTCTCCTGACCTGTACTCTCTGAATTTGGTAATAGTAAATATTCCAAGCTGAAACTGCTCTTTGTCAAAGTAATTGACATATTGAACGAGTATTAGAGGGAGCGCCAGTATGGCGAGTGGCAGTACAAATGCTATTACATTGATGAAGCTTATTTGTCTGGTTCTTATCATGTAGATTATTGATAACAGCAGCATTACTGGAAGAACTATGTATGCTATAGCATATGTATAGAGAGTGATTCCTGCAAAGATTCCTGACAGGAGGAAAAAGAGATTTTTCTTTTCCCTATGTGCTCTTACAAGAAAGTAGATAAAAACAGTTGAGCAGCTAAACATCAGGTTGCTTTCAAGGGCAAACCTTGATGCCATGAAAGTGTATGGGGCGATGGCATAGAGAATTGCAAATGCAAGCATTCCTATCAGAGAGGTTTGACTATCGACATCGTTTGCGGAAGTCTTTGACTTGGCTTTGCCATAAAGATCACCTGATAGGAGTTGTCCTGTAAGGAGTGTTCCAAATATTCCGCCGACAGCGCTGAACAAAAGCGCCGGAAGTCTTATGGCAAATCTGGAATAACCAAGAAGCTTGATAGTGAGAACGCAAACATAGGTGTAAAGAGCATTCTGACCTCCACCGTAGTTTATGAAGTAAACCGGCCAGGAATAGCCGTATCTGTCTGTTCCGTAGTGGAGGAGGCAATAGGCATCAAATCCGCATCCCATCTCATCTGACTGTGTCTGAGTCATGAGAACTCCAAATTTTATGCACTTTACAGCTATTCCTAAAAAAAGGATGAGCCATATAGCGATTCTATAAAGACGTATTTTTTCTTCGGGAATTTTAACTTTGAAGTTATTCATATTAGTTCCTATCTGCATTCTTATCATCTTTGGAATGCGCAAATCTGGTTAATTCACAAGCTGCAAGGGGTATCAGTGCCATGAAATATGGCATACAGTATCTGGCTTTTTGCTCCCACATTAGCTGAAAAAGAAATCCACCTATAAAGAAAATGATCAAAAGAAACGCACCAGATGAATATTTTTTTGTAATAATGCTTCTTAGTAACCATAGAAAAGCTAAAAGGTAGATCAGCATCTGAAACAGGTCAGAAAATAGGATCAAAGCAAGCATTTCTTTTCCCATCAAAAGACTTCTGTATTTATCTGTTAAGACAAATTTTTCGTAAGATGGAAACTGGGTTATCTGAGTGGAGTCAAATAGAGAATTAGTCCACTGGCATCTGGTCTTTTCGTAGAAGAAAAAAAGAGGTCTTTTGCCCGTCAGATATTCACTTAAAACGTTTATGATTTCCTTCGCGCAATAAGAGGATGTCTGAGCGCTGTCATAATTATTGTTTTCGTATGCAATGGCATGAATATTGTTGTAGCTTCCTGCGCCATTAGCACCATCGCCAGCAGAGAGTCCCATGTATATCCAGGCAATTGCAGGCATTCCTTTGCCTAGATCAAGTCCGCTTATTGTATTAAAGAGACCATTAGCTATTTTGCCGGTAAAGGCCATTGAAAGAGCCAGTAAAACTGCAGTTAAGACGATGTTAAATGAAGGCTTTTGGGTGCCTATGAAAAGGATGTAAATTATAGTTGCCAGAACTGCTATCATAGCACCCTGATATATGAACATCGCAAGTGTAAAGCAAAGAGTAGTCAAAACCGTATTTATAATATGCCCGTTTTTACAGAGATTTAGGGCAAGCTTAAATCCCAGAACCAGCAGGAAAATGGATGGTATTGTTCCATACACCAGGTTTGTGAATAAAGTAAATGGCAGGAACATACTAAGTAGGATTCGTGTCATTAGCATGATCTTTTCATCGTTCCAGATGTCATAGGCTATTAGAGAAAAAGTATATATGGTCGCCAGGATCATTGCAAGATTAAGGAGTCTTAAAACGATATATGCCTTGTCATGGAAAGCTTTGTAAAAGAGTGCTTCAAGCAGAACAATACCCCGCTGATTGGCATAAGTGTCAAAGTAATCAACAAAATCTGACATGTCAGTGCCATAAGCAATTGCCCTGGCCATGTCGGAGACAGCTCTGGCATCTCCTGCTATAGGAAACTCATCGACAATTATCCACCATAAGCCAAAGGCAGAGCTAAAGAGAAAAGAGATTACTGTTATAAGGGTTTCTTTTTTTATTTTCTGGAAAAATATCAATATTCCGGGGCCTATCAAAGATAAAAGAATTATTCCAATTATTTTGTACAGGGCATTCCACTGATACAAAACAGGCATATCTTCATAAGTTAATAAATCTACGTGTTCAACTGCCCCTGTTGTAAGGAATATTAATAAAGCCAGCATGATAAATGCCAGAAATAGTGATACTTTTGTGGTTATTAAACTGAGTATTGTTTTTATTTTAGTCATGATTTTGTCTTTTATATATTATTGGTTTGAGGGTTTATTGTTTTTGTCTGCATCTTTGTGAGCTGAAAAAATAAATGGCGATGATATCAAGCAAAATAAAGATCATGAATAATCGCTCTGCAAAAAAGACGGCACTTTTATCTTTATCAGATGAAATCAGAGCATCCTTGACGAGTATGTATTTGGTTCCATTTGCATCATCCAGAAAAGATCCGTTACTGATAAGACTTATGGTCAGAGTTGTGGGACAATTATTATAAGGAATGTATATTTCGAATGAGACACTGTTTTGCGTGGAGGGGAGAAGCACATATTCTTTCATAGGGCTAAAAGAGATATCTTTATGACTGCTATAGATTCTTGCAGATGCTCCATATATTGCATCAGGCTTAAGATTGTTCTCGTAATTTACAGTTACAGAATAGTTACCCTTATCAAGAATAAAAGAATCTGTTGTTATTGTTCTGTTATTATCATCATAGGAAGAATCAAGATAAACCAGTTCCGAAAAATCCCTTTTACTATAGAATTTATCAAGAGAAATCGAAGAAGGCTCTGCCTCAAGGCAGCGCCAATATACTATAATGCATAGAATTATCTGAGCCAGAAGAACTGGCCCTGTCAAAGCTCTTATCTGTATTTTCATATATACTTCATGCTCCCCAACATAAGTACAACTACATTTGAGTATAGCATATAATTAACACTAAAACGTTACAATTAAAACAGAGCCTCTTTGCAAATCGCTCACGTCTCTGCGTGCGGATTAGTCGCGGAGGTAGTAGATGTTGAGAAGTTGGAGCGCTTGTTTTATAATGGAGGCGGATGTGCGCGCATGGCGTGTGCGCGTAAGTTTATGGAAATGTAATGGAGAATAGCAATGCCCAAGAAGTTAAATGGAACAGTTATCGTCACTTACAGATGTAATGCCCGCTGCAATATGTGTAACAGATACAAGGCACCATCTGATCCTAAGGACGAGATTTCAATAGAGACGATCAAGAAGCTCCCACCAATGTATTTTACAAATATTACAGGTGGAGAGCCATTTATCCGTGAGGATATCAAGGATATCGTAAGAGAACTCAGGAAAAAGAGTGATAGGATCGTTATTTCTACAAACGGCTTTTTTACAGATAAGATAATCGATCTGTGCAAGGAATTCCCTGATGTTGGTATCAGAATATCAATCGAGGGCCTTGAGCAGACTAATAATGAGATAAGAGGTCTTCCGGATGGATTTAACAGAGGATATACTACTCTTAAAAAGCTCCGCGAGATGGGACTTAAGGATGTAGGCTTTGGTATGACGGTTCAGGATAGGAACGCACCTGATCTGTGTGAGCTTTATAAGCTTTCTGACGAACTTGATATGGAGTTTGCTACAGCTTCACTTCACAACAGCTTTTATTTCGTTGAAGCCAAGAATATCATCCACGACAGACCGATGGTGGCAGAGCATTTTGAGGAACTTATCAACATGCTCCTTAAGTCAAAGAGCCCCAAGAAGTGGTTCAGGGCATATTTTAACCACGGACTTATCAACTATATCTATGGCCAGAAGAGACTTCTTCCATGTGATATGAGTTTCGATACTTTCTTTATTGATCCTTACGGAGATGTTATGCCATGTAACGGAACCAAGGATAAAGAGGTAATGGGTAATCTTAATAATCAGAGCTGGGATGAGCTGTGGAATTCAGAGCAGGCTGACAGAGTCAGAAACGTAGTCAGACACTGCGACAGGGATTGCTGGATGATTGGCTCTGTTTCTCCTGCAATGCACAAGTATATCTGGGTCCCTGCCTGGTGGGTTATCCGCCACAAATTCAAGGCTCTTTTCATGAAGAAGCCTTACTCTATGTATGAGAACAAGATAGTAAGAGACCTTCGCGATGGCAAGGTTACCAAGGAAGAATTGGATAAGTGCAGCACCTGCGATATGTGTGCTGTCGCTAATGATGGACTTAAGAAGTGATGGGCATGGGAAGACGTTTTTCCAAGAAAAAATTATTTGTACTTGATGAGCTGGCATTGGTGCTGGCTTTCTTTACTGCACTCATCGTCAGATATACCAGAATGTTCAGTATCTGGACTACTTTTTATGATGGCTTATATGTATCGCTTCTTGTATTTATTGTGCTTGTCCAGGCTATTATTTTCATGGGGTACGATGCAAGACGTGCTTCAATCATGGCTCAGGACAAGATCCAGAATGTTTTTTCCGTGATCAAGGGAAGAGTATTATTGTTCATAGCAATCATCATCTATCTTTATGTTATCCAGCAGGCAACTAACTCATCAAGGTTTGTTATTCCTGCTATCGTAGTTATTGACGCAGTTTATGAGTTTGTTTTCAGAATGCTCCTAAAAAGGCATTACATTAATAAATATGGAGATAGATCGGAAAAGGTTCTTGAGATCAGAGCTCCATATCCTGAGGAGAGCAGGATCATAGAACTTATTGCAGATGGCAAGACAAAGAGAGCTCTTATTTATCCACAGGGAGCGGATGAAGCTGAGACTAACATGATCATTGAGATTCTGGAAAAAAATGGCATTCACCCTTATGTGGCACTTGATAGTCTGGGATATATGGTCAGAAGTGGAATTGTAAGTGATATTAATGATCACGCTTCGATTCCTGTGGCTGTTCGAAGTGAGCATTGTGATCTTTTTGGAATTCACTATGCTGTGGCAAGAACCGAGGAAGCTGTTCTTCATGTAATTCGCCATATCCATGAGCTTTCTGGAGAGTATATCTGTTTTTCAAATGTACATACTTCTGTTATGGGTAAAGAGAATCAGGATTATAGAAGAGTTTTGAATGCTTCTGCTTTTACTTTTCCTGATGGAAATCCTATTGCACAGTTTCAACAGAAGATGGGCTTTGAGTTATCTGAGAGAGTTGCAGGTCCTGATTTCATGGATCATATGTTCAAGAATACTGCAGATGGCAGAATTTCACATTATTTTTACGGCGCATCACAGGAAACTCTTGATGCACTTAAGGAAAATCTTCTTGCGAAATATCCTGATATTAATATAAAAGGCATGTATTCTCCGCCCTTTAGAGCTCTTTCACCTGAAGAGGATAAGGCCAATGTTGATAGGATAAATGCTGCAAATGCGGATATTGTGTGGATTGGTCTTGGAGCGCCCAAGCAGGAGAAGTGGATGCGTGATCATAAGGGACAGATCCACGGCGTGATGATGGGGGTTGGAGCAGGTTTTGATTTCCATGCAGGCACGATCAGAAGAGCTCCAAAGTGGATCCAGAATATCGGTTTTGAATGGCTTTACAGATTGTTCCAGGATCCTGGGCGTCTTGTGAAAAGATATTTTGTAACTAATGTTAAGTACATGTATTATATGTTGCTCGAGAAATTTAGATAAAGATATGTCTGCATAAGGACTCAAGCAGTCGGCAACAGATATTAAGTGTTTGGTTGGGGATGGAAATGAATATGGAACGAACTGGATTATCCGGGAGATTCATTGATAACAGACAGCAGATAGGAGAAGGCATATACCTTCTCTATTTTGCTATTATGATAGGTGCCAGAGCGGCTGGATTATACGAGGGAATGACTGTATATAATATTTCGCTGCTTCTGGGACTTTTTCTTTTTGCTCTTAAGATGGTTGTTACTAAGTATAGCCTTAAAGAGTATGCAATATGTGCAGCATTTCTGCTGCTTTCTGGAATCGTTTATGCAAAGACCGGTGAAAAAGGGCTTCTGGTGTGCTTTACAATGATGCTTGGAATGAAAGGCGTCAGTGTGATGAAGGTTATTAAGACCGGCATTATCGTGGCAGGTGTTATTGTCCTCACCAGAGTATTTACCGGAGCTTTCGGATTTGTTAATGGTATTTATTATCCGCAGGAAAGAGAAGGCGTCGGCCTGATGTTCAGGGAATCTCTCGGTTACGCTCATCCCAATACTCTCCATATGAACGTTTTGATGCTGACAATGCTGTGTATGTATTTTGTGAGTAAAGCTCTTAAAGGAGATAAGATAAGACTGCTTATATATTCAGTTCTGGCGCTTTTGTTTAATCTCTATATTTTTCAGTTCTCGGGGAGCAGAACAGGACTGCTTGGCTCTATAGCCTTTTTGATTGTTAATTACTGGTTTTCTGCACTAGACAGACCGAGGCTTTTTGAAAAGATTGTTTGCTATGCTTCATATCCTATTGTCTGCCTCATGGCAATAGTAATGCCGGAGCTCTTATACAGAGTTCTTCCTTATGAAACATTTGACCTGATCGATAGGACTTTTTTTACTACAAGATTTTCTATCGCAAGATATTTCTGGGAGAATAATTCAGTTTCTCTATTTGGCATTAGGCTGAATAATCCTCATCATCTTATGAAGACTTATGGACTTGATATGGCCCATCTGTATCTCTTTTTACAGCTGGGAATTGTGGCATTTTTGGTCATAAGTGCTCTTACCATGTGGTTTATCCACAATAGCCTTAAGGCAGGCCACATGCAGGAACTTGCAGTACTTATGGGGATGCTTTTTATAGGTATATGGGAGCCTCTTTTATATAATCTTGGTTTTAAGAATTTTGTTTATGTATTTATGGGTTCGATGATGTTTAACAGTTTCCAGTTAGAACTTTTTTCGGCTAAGATATCTAGCCTTACTGCCAAAAAGCTTGGAAGAATTGTTTCAATTGGCGCCATAGCAGGTATTTGCGGAATGATGCTCTTTTATCTTTGCACAAATGAGCCATCTGCATTATATGGAAACAGAGAGGCGGATGAGACCGGAAAGAGCCTTGGTATGGAGGCCGTTTATCTGACTGGCGAGGAGGTATCAGATCTTCAGAGTAAAGGTGATATTTTCATCGGTTATGTTGATGACAAAACGCCTATGTATCAGTATGACAGCCACATTGCAGGAATGGAATACGAAAGACGAGGATTATCTGTTGCAGTATACTTGGCAATGTTTATAATTATGGTACAATGTTTATTTGAAAAAAGAAAAATTAGTAACAGGAATGGGGAAAAATGAGTAACAAATACCGGACTTTACAGACTTATGTGTTGTGGGGAATTGACATGGCGTGCATTATCGTGTCGTACATATTCTTTTCATGGCTGAGATTCAAGGACAATAACGATTGGGGCGACAAAACGCTTCATTATATGGTATGCGTATTGTTCCTTCTCTTTTGTACAGGATATACTTTCCTGGCAGACTGGAACAGAGATTTTATCGTGCGAGGATACATAATCGAGTTCCTTAATGTGGTCAGATTCGTGGCATTTATGATGCTTGCGTCTATTGCAGTTGTCTATTTCCTTGATTGGGCAAGGATACTTTCAAGATTTGTTGTTTTGAATTTTATTTGGGCAGACATTTTGCTGACTCTGATTGTGAGAGTTATATTCAAGAATTTCTTCAGAGGCTATATTTCCAGCGATATGAATGTTCAGAGAGTTGTAGTCGTTGCTGAGAAAGAGCTCATGGAGAGCACTGTCAAAAAGCTCATCAAGAACAGCAAGGGAATCGGCTACAAGATTGTCAGAGCTTATTGCGTTGATGATGAGAACACTTCTTCATCAGAGCCTTGGTACATCGAGGGAGTTCATGTTCATCATGGTATCCAGAACCTGACAGAGAGACTTATAACAGATCCATTTGACGAAGTGTTCATCAATACACCTAATATTCCGCAGCGCAAGATGGAAGATATCATTATGGGCTTTGAGGAGATGGGTGTTACTACTCATTACAACCTTGAGCTTCCTGATGTTGGCAAGGCTGTTACTGAGGTTGGAGATTTCCTTGACTACACAGTTATTTCTTATAGTATGTTCCGCAGCAGCTACAAGAGACTGTTTATCAAGAGGATCATCGATATACTTGGTGGACTTGTAGGACTGATCTTTACAGGTATTATTACTGTTTTCTTAGGACCTGCTATCAAACTTGATTCTCCAGGACCTATCTTTTTCTCACAGGTTAGAATTGGTAAGAACGGAAGACGATTCAAGATTTATAAATTCAGATCTATGTATATAGATGCTGAGGAGCGCAAAAAAGAACTCGAGGCTCAGAATGAGATGAACGGACTTATGTTCAAGATGGAGAACGACCCACGAGTTACCAAGGTTGGTAAGTTCATCAGAAAGACAAGCCTTGATGAATTCCCGCAGTTCCTTAATGTTCTCAAGGGAGATATGAGCCTTGTTGGAACAAGACCACCGACAGAGAACGAATTCAAGCAGTACAACGAGCATTACAGAAGACGTCTTTCTATGACTCCGGGTCTTACTGGACTATGGCAGATCAGTGGTAGAAGTGATATTGAGGACTTTGATGAGGTTGTTAAGCTTGATCTTAGATATATAGATAACTGGAGCCTTACAGAGGACTTCAAGATTTTGCTCAAGACAGTAGGAGTAGTTCTTTTTGGCAAGGGAGCCAAGTAATAAGACTTAAGATATTATTAGGGGAATAAAGGGTTTTTATAATGCTTGATAAGAATATAGATTTAAGTGGCAAAAGAGTTATAGTTACAGGTGCGGCCGGCTTTATCGGCTCAAACCTGTGCATGGAGCTCATTAAGAGATACTCAGACATACAGATTCTTGGTATCGATAATGTGAATGATTATTATGATGTTGGTATCAAGAAGGACAGACTTAAGAGAATTGCAGAGATTCTTGGCGAAAAGGTTGGAACAGCGGGTGAGTACGGAGTTTCTGAGACAATTGGAGATACCAGGTTTGTATTTATAAAGGGTAACATTGCTGACAGAGCTGTTATCGACAAGGCGTTTGATGAGTTTAAGCCTGAGGTTGTAGTTAACCTTGCGGCTCAGGCAGGAGTTCGTTATTCTATCGAGAATCCTGATGCGTATATAGAGGCTAACCTTATCGGCTTCTATAACATCCTTGAGGCTTGCAGATATTCATATGATTCCCAAAAGGTATCCGATGACTATAAGGGAGTTGAGCACCTTGTATATGCATCAAGTTCAAGTGTATACGGCTCTAACAAGAAGATCCCATACAGCACAGATGACAAGGTAGACAATCCGGTTTCTCTTTATGCTGCAACCAAGAAATCCAATGAGCTTCTGGCACATGCCTACACCAAGCTTTATGGAATTCCCAGCACCGGACTAAGATTCTTTACAGTATATGGCCCCGCCGGAAGACCGGATATGGCTTACTTTGGCTTTACAAATAAGCTTGTTAAGGGCGAAACTATCAAGATATTTAACTTTGGTAATTGTAAGAGAGACTTTACTTACGTTGATGACATTGTTGAGGGTGTTATCAATGTTATGGAGAAGGCTCCGGATGAGAACGAGAACGGAGTCAGATATAAGGTTTATAACATCGGTAACAATGATCCTGTAAATCTTCTTGATTTTGTGGATATCCTTCAGCAGGAGCTTATAAGTGCAGGGGTTCTTCCCAAGGACTATGATTTCGAGGCTCACAAGGAGCTTGTTCCTATGCAGCCCGGAGATGTAGAAGTTACTTATGCGGATGTAACACCACTTCAGCAGGATTTTGGCTTTAAGCCAAACACACCACTTCGCGAAGGCCTTCGTAAATTTGCCAAGTGGTACAAGGAATACTATGGTTGAAAAGTTTGACAGAATAATAATCGGAGCAGGTCTCTATGGTTTATACTCAGCGCTTTTTTGTGGAAAAAAAGGGCTGAGTGTTCTTGTACTAGAAAAAGAACCGGATTCTTTTTCAAGAGCTACTTATATCAATCAGGCAAGAGTTCATATGGGGTATCATTACCCAAGGAGCTTGTCGACGGCAATGAAGTCAGCAGGATATTTCAAGAGATTTGTAGACGATTATAAATTCTGTATTCATGATAAATTTGAACAGATATATGCTACTTCTGAGAATTTCAGCTGGACTAACGCCGCACAGTTTGTGGATTTCTGCAAGGCTGCCGGAATTAAATGTGATGAAGTTCCTGCTGGGAGATGGTTTCAGAACAAGATGTGTGATGGAGCTTTTCTGACAGAAGAGTATACCTATGATGCTCATGTTCTTCGTGATTATTATCTTGATGAGATCAGTAAGCTGTCCAATGTGACACTTAAGTTTGGCGCTGATATTGATACAATAGAAAGAGATGGCAAGGAGTATAAGGTTGGTCTTACAGATGGTAAGGCATTCTCATCTGGATTTGTGCTGAATGCAACTTATGCATCAGTCAACCAGATCCTCAAGAAGGTATTTCCTAATGAGAGCTTTGCAATCAAATATGAGCTCTGTGAGATAATTCTGTGTGATGTGGATGATAACCTTAAGAATACAGGACTTACTGTAATGGATGGTCCATTCTTCTCTATAATGCCATTTGGTCTTACGGGTAAGCATTCACTGACATCGGTTACATTTACTCCGCATGTTACAAGCTATGACGAGCTTCCGACCTTTACCTGCCAGAAGCGTCTTGCCCAAAAAGGCGGATATAAATGTATTCCGGAGTGTCTTGGCAACTGTAACAGATGTCCGGAAAAGCCTGAGTCTTCCTGGGATTATATGAGTCATCTTGCGCAGAAATACATGAAGCCTGAATATGGTTTTTATTACAGAGAATCTCTCTTTTCTATGAAACCAATTTTGAAGAGTTCAGAGATTGATGATTCCAGGCCTACAGCCATCAGGGTTCATTCAACAGAACCTACATTCATAAGTGTTCTGTCAGGAAAGATCAATACGGTTTATGATCTTGATGAGTATTTGTAGAATTGTAAGTCTCTTAGAAACGGGGCAATTCGTATATCATATGGGTAGAACATTTCAATAATTTTAAAAGGGAAAGATATGGAAAATAAATTCGTATCAATGGTTATTTATCTTCACAACGAAGAGGAAAACATAATACCATTCCTGGACACTGCGGTGGATGCGATAGGTGGTCTTTTTAAGAAGTACGAGATTATCTGCGTAGATGATGCCTGTAGCGACGGGACAGTTGAGAATATCAAAAAATATGCTTTTGACAAGGAACTTGAGGGAATTGTTTCTGTTGTTCATATGGGCTTTTATCAGGGAATAGAGCCTTCCATGAATGCCGGCAGAGACATAGCTATCGGTGATCTCGTCTACGAGTTTGACCATGTGATCGTGGATTATGATAAGAGTCTTATAGAAGATGTCTATAACGAGATGGTCAAGGGCTATGATATAGTTGCAGCATCTAATTCCAAGGCTCACAGATTGACGTCCAGGGTTTTCTATGGACTCTTTAACAGATTCAGTAAGTCTTTTGCCAAGATTGGACCTGAGACATTCAGGCTTGTATCAAGGCGCGCAATTAACAGGATCAAGACTATAGGAAGTCACATTCCGTACAGAAAAGCGGTATATGCCAACTGCGGACTCAATATGACAACACTTGAATACACACCGGTTACAGGCTCTGCCGGAAGTGATTCCAAGGCAAGCTTTTCTGAAAGAGGTGGACTTGCTCTTGATACCTTTATTTATTTCACCAATATCATGGAAAAAGCTTCTGCTGTTTTGAGCGGAGTATTTCTTCTGGCTACGGTTGCATGTCTTATTTATTCCGTTGCAGATCATTTCATGGGACAGGATATTGCTTCGGGCTGGCCTTCACTTATGAGCTTTATGTCAATTGGCTTTTTTGGAGTGTTTGCTCTTTTGACGATCGTGCTCAAGTATTTATCTGTCCTTCTGAATCTTGTATTCAGACAGCAGAGATACATGGTTGCAGATATAGAGAAAATAGTTGGAAAGTGATAATTAAGTATGGATATTAATATTTTATTTCCGGTTCTGAATGAGCATCTCAGACTGGAGAAAGGTATAGATAAATGCGTAGCTTATATGAGGGAAAATGTTCATATTCCCTATAAGCTCACTATTGTGGATAACGGCTCGGATGATGATACACCTGAGATTGGAAGACGCCTTGCTGATAAATACGCAGAGGTTGAATATGTCCGTATAGAGGAAAGAGGTGTTGGTATAGCCTTCAAGACTGGCGTGCTTCGCTGCGAGGCTGATATTGTAGGATATATGGATATAGATCTTTCTACAGACCTTGAGTACCTCAGTAAGACAATCGAGATATTTGAGAAAAAGAAAAATGTTCAGTATGTAAACGGGTCAAGATTTAGCAAAGATTCCAAGACACACGGTAGAAAGTGGTATCGTAAGATCACATCTGCGGGTCTTGTGTTTATTTTAAAGGCAATGTTTGGAATGAAGGCAACAGATGCTCTTTGCGGCTTTACCTTCCTCAGAACATCTGTTGCGCAAAAGCTTGTTAAACAATGCTCTGATGATAAGGGCTGGTTTTATACTGTTGAGCTTTTACTCAGAGCAGAGAGAGGCGGCATAAATATTGTAGATATGCCTATTGAATGGGTTGAGGATTACGATACTACAGTTAATGTTCCTAAGACAATCAAGAACTATATTATCAGGATTTACAAGCTCAAGAAGATGTTTAGAAAAGAGCGCAGATACGCAACATTGAGCAAATGATCGTTCGGTGATGATAATAAGCAAATGATCAGTTAATGCTTGAGTACCTGCATAGATACGTGATACAAGAGGTTATAATATGTTAAAGAGAATTGATCTTACAAGAGATTACAAGAAACACGAAGACGAGTATTTGGCTGCCATAAAGGCCTGCTGCGAAGAGACAGCTTTTTCAGGCGGTAAGTATGCAGACAAATTTGATAAAGAGTTTGCTGATTTCCTTGGAGTTAAGTATGTTCAGGGACTTAATAATGGCACATCAGCTCTTCACTGCGCACTTGCGGCACTTGGAGTAGGCGAGGGAGATGAAGTTATCGTTCCTGCCAATACTTATATTGCATCAGCATGGGGAGTTACTTATACAGGGGCAACACCTGTTTTTGTTGACTGCACAGCAGATACCTGGGAAATTGATCCTGACAGGATTGAAGAGAAGGTAACAGACAAGACCAAGGCTATCGTTGGAGTTCATCTGTATGGACAGCCATTTGATTTTCCAAGAGTTAAAGAGATAGCTGATAAGCACGGGCTTTATATTGTTGAGGATTGCGCTCAGGCTCATGGCGCCAAGGTAGAGGGCAAGATGGTTGGAACTCTTGGTGATATCGGCTGCTTTAGCTTTTATCCTGGCAAGAACCTGTATGCTTTTGGCGAGGGCGGAGCTGTAAGCACTAATAATGCTGAGTATGATCACTACATGAACGTTATGAAGAATCAGGGCTGCGAAGTCAGATATTATCACAAGATGATCGGTTACAATTATCGTCTTGAAGGTATTCAGGGAGCAGTTCTTTCTGTTTCTCTTAAATATCTTCCTGAATGGACAAAGCGCAGACAGGAAATCGGCAGAAGATATATGGCTGAGATCAAGAATCCTAAGTTTACACTTCAGGCTCATCCTGATAATACAGAGCCTGTTTTCCATCTCTTTGAAGTTCAGGTTGAAGGTGATCCTGAGAAGTTTCTGGAATACATGAAGAACAAGGATATTGAGTGCAATCGTCATTATCCTGTTCCATGCCATCTTCAGGAGGCTTATGCTGATCTTGGATACCACAAGGGAGATTGTCCTAACGCAGAGCGTCTTGCAGACCACTGCGCAACACTTCCTCTTTTCCCGGAGATGACTGATGAAGAGGTTCAGAGAGTAATTGATGCGGTTAACGCATATTGAAATTGTAATAGCTTGAGGGGCACGGATAATGTTTAGCTACAATATTAAGAGACTATCAAGACAAATTAATACCAAAAGGCTTAGTGTAGTCATGACTGTATTGTATGCTATCAGTGTGCTTCCTCTTCTTGTTCTGGGACATTTTAACTGGATGTCTGCAGATGATATGTCTATGGCTTACAGGGCTCACGAGTATTACATAAATAGTGGAAATGTAATCGGACTTCTGGGCTATATCTTAAAGGTTACTTATGACGAGTATATGACCTGGGTTGGATATTTCTTTTCAGCTACCTTATCCAGTCTCAGCCCGGGTATTTTTAATGAGAGATTGTATTTTCTTGTTGTCTACGAGATCATATTTATCCTGACACTTGGAGTTTGTTATTTTTTCAATGCGCTTTTTGTGCATGTATTTAAGGCTGATAAGCACCTGACTAATGCAGCAGCGATGCTGACACTTATACTGATGATCCAGAGTATGCCAAAGGGAATGTCAAGAGTTGAGGCATTTTACTGGCATAGTGGCGCGATCAACTATATGTTCATGTTGGGACTTGGCCTTTTCTGGGTAGGACTGCTTCTTCGGTCTGTTTATGATCTTTCTTCTAAGAGAAAAGCTAAGCTTGTCTGGGCTTGCATTTGGGGCTTTTTACTTGGCGGCGCCAATTACATGACTGCACTTGAGCTTGCTATTATATCAGTATTGGTTTTGATAATACTTCTTCTTGGAAAAATATCTTTTATCAAATTTGAGACCTCGGATATTGAACAAAAGAAATACATATATCTTTTATGGATTCCGGCTTGTCTAAACCTGCTTGGCTTTGTGGTGTCCTGTCTTGCACCTGGAAACAGGGCTAGAGGCGCTCAGGTTGAAGGCTTTGGAGCGGTAAAGTCAATTCTGATCTCTATTTATGATGTGTTTGATATCTGCATCAATCAGTATTCAAGATGGGAAGTTGCAGTGATACTGCTCATGTTAGCTATCATTTTTTGGAAACTTTCCGGGAATATTGAGCACCGTTTTGAACATCCATTTATATTTTTGTTATTTGCTCTTGGAATGTCGGCATCAAATGTTGTTCCGCCGCTTTTTGCTACAGGAAACATTGAGGCCGGAAGGATCATGTCTATTTTCTGGGCTGAATATGTTGTGATGGCGGTTATGACTGTGTTTTATTTTACAGCCTGGATTAGGCAGTCTCTAAATGCCAATGAGGGAAAAGAGCTTACATTGTCAGTTAATACTTCGAATATATTTTTTACACTGGCATTTGTATTGGCGCTAGGTTCGCTTCTGTGTATTAAGGCTGATCCTCATTATTATAGTGCTACATCAGCTATTGCGGACATTACTTCAGGTGATGCCGGTACATATAAAGGAGAAAGCCTTAAAAGACTTGAAATCCTTGAAGATGAGTCTGTGACAGATGCAGTTTTGCCTGAATATACAGTTAAGCCGGAAATGCTGTTTTTCAGCGATGTAGAGGAAGATAAGGATTTTTGGATCAATCAGGTTGTTGCCAGATATTATCACAAGAATTCAGTTATTCTTAGGAAAAACTAATCTATGAAATTTAAGAATGCTTTATACAAGATTGTTGTGGCGTTGTTGGCCATTGCGGCCGGATCAGTGTTTGTCACAAGCCTTTTGACAACAATATATTATGATATGCACGAGGATGTGGATTTTCCCCATTATGCTAAAGAGAATATTCCACTTCTTTTGCTTTTTATGACAATTGTATTTGTGGCCTTTATTCTACTCCACAATAGAGACTTTTTTAAGAGACGGAGCAGGGGATTACTTGTGTTTGCACTTGTTTTTTGTGCAGCCTATTGCCTTATGCTCATCTTATCTATAAAGCCGCTTCCTGTGACGGATTCAATGACACTTGATAAGATTCTCGATGAATTCGAACATGGAGATTACAGTAATCTTACCGAGAAATGGGGATATTTATATATATGGCCATTTCAGCTGGGCTACGTTTTCTTTGGAGAAATTATTGACCATATCTTTGGTCATGGGAATTACCTTGCATGGGATATCATTCTTTTGATATCAATCCTTGTCACTGTGTTTTTTCTGTATAAGATAACCTGGGAGATTTTTGCTGACAGGGCTGTGTGTGGGATCATGGCTCTTATGAGCCTTGGAATGTTGTTTTTATATAATTATTCTACTTTTGTATATGGCGATATTTACAGCCTTTTACCTCAGACGATATCATTATATACAACTATTTTATTTGTAAAAAGAAAAAAGCTTGTGTATGCTCTTTTGACAGCGGTAGGAATAGCTGTTTCAGTAATCATCAAGACCAACAGTGAGATTACTCTGATTGCCATAGTGATGATCCTGACATTGAGCGCCTGGAAAAAGAGAGGGGAGGAGAACTACTACACCTACGAGTTTATGCAAAGGCTGGTGATAAGAATTCTCGTATCTGCCCTTATAATATTTACCGTGTTTGTGGGCAAAAATGCTATCAATTCGTATTACTGTGACAGAGCAGGAATTGCAGCTGTTCCAAAAGGTAGTCCTTCTGTTTCTCACATAGCTATGGGAATCCAGGAATTTGAGCTGGAAAATGGATGGTATAGCGGTTACAACTATCAGACCTTTATTGATAATGGTTATGATACTGAAAAGGCTAAAGAAGTAGCTTTGGCAGATATCAGGGAAAGAGTAGATACTTTTGTACATCATCCCGGCTATGCCTTTAAATTCTTTTTCCGAAAGTTTCTCACCCAGTGGGCAGATCCGGTGTGTATTTCAACCCACAATCTGGACCTTGTGAGCAGACATGTTGAGAATCCGACGGATTTGATGTATTATATTGTTTTTGGTGATGGTAATATTATCATCAGTCAGATAATGAATGTTTTTATGAGCGTATGTTATCTGTGTGTATTTGTATATTTGGTATCTGTGCTCAGAAAGAGAGATGTATCTGAGCAGGAAATGCTTCTTTTGATACTTATATTCGGAGGCATTTGCTTCCATGAGTTTTGGGAAGGGTCATCCCGTTATACTATGAGGTATTATGTGTATTGGATGCCTTATGCTGCCTGCGGAATGAAGATGATTCTTGACTTTGTCGGTAGCAGGAGCAAAAGAAGTAAATAGTAGTTTGAGGAGAAATTAGAAATGCCAATTAGAGTTAATAGTTTCATGGGAAAATTTGGATGGTTTGCCAGGAAGCATTTTCCAATGCTTGCAAGTAATGCTTATCTGAAACTGCAGTTTGTAACAAGAAGTAAGTCACAGAAGGCTTATTGTGATTATTTCCTTAATTCCAAGGAAGTTCCAATGCCTAATGTTGTTAATATCGAGACTATCAACAGATGTAATTCAACCTGTTCCTTCTGTACAGCCAATGTTCATGATGAGTGCAGACCACTTGCCAAGATTGATGACGATCTGTACAAGAGCATTATTGATCAGCTTGCAGATTGGGGATACAAGGGACATCTTACTCTCTATGGTAATAACGAGCCACTCCTTGATACCAAGATAGTAGAGAGACATAAATATGCAAGGGAGAAGCTTCCTGATAGCTTTATTTTCATGTCTACCAATGGTCTTATCCTTACTATCGATAAGGTTAAAGAGGTAGCTCCTTATATTAATCAGCTTATCATCAACAATTACTCAATGGAGATGAAGCTTCATAAGAATATTCAGGAACTCTATGATTATGTTAAGGCTCATCCTGATGAGTTCAAGAATCTCGATATCCAGATCCAGATGAGATATCTTCAGGAAGTTCTTACTAACAGAGCAGGCAGTGCTCCTAACAAGAAGGAAACTCAGAAAGTGATCAAGGAGACATGTCTCCTTCCATTCACAGATATGTGGATCATGCCTAATGGCAAGATGGGACTTTGCTGCTGTGATAATTTTGAGACAACTGATTTTGGTGATCTTACCAAGATGACACTCAAGGAGGCTTGGGGATCTGAGAAGTTCCAGGCAGTTAGACGTAAGATCGCAGAAGGCCGTCAGAATTATCCATTCTGTAAGCACTGTGATTTCATTGACGCAGGCTTCCGTATGCAGCTTGTTAATGCTATTCTCAGAGGAGATCAGGATGCAGCCAATAAACTTGGCGGACATGAGCGCATGAAGATCGGCAACCAAAATAATGCCGATGATCGCATAAAATGATAGGATTGCGAGAACGAAGTGTAGCAATCCATATATCATTTGATAAAATAAAAGACAGAGGATAATATGAGGCCACGATAAGACTGGTAAATATGTATGCAAGGATCAGTCGATTTCGGGGGCGGAGGAAATCAAATGGATAAAATAGCTGTACTTATTCCTTGCTACAATGAGGAAAAAACTATAGGGAAGGTTATCAGAGATGCTAAGGCAGCTCTTCCCGAAGCTACAATTTATGTCTATAACAATAACTCTAAGGACAGAACAGCAGAGATTGCTGCCGAGGCCGGAGCTGTTGTGAGAAATGAATATATGCAGGGAAAAGGTAACGTTATCAGACGTATGTTCCGCGAAATTGATGCCCTTGTATATGTTATGGTTGACGGTGATGATACATATCCTATGGAATCAGCAAGAGAGATGGTAGATATGGTTCTGAACCGCAATGCTGATATGGTAGTAGGCGACAGATTGTCATCGACTTACTATCAGGAGAACAAGAGACCATTCCATAACTTTGGTAACAACCTTGTAAGAGGCAGTATCAACAAGCTCTTTGGCTGCAATATCAGGGATATCATGACTGGTTTTAGAGCCTTCAGCTATGAATTTGTTAAGACATTTCCTGTTCTGTCCAAGGGATTTGAAATCGAGACAGAGATGACTATTCATGCAGTTTATAACAACATGCAGATTGAAAATGTTGTTATTGATTACAGGGATCGTCCTGAAGGATCAGTTAGTAAGCTGAATACTTATTCAGATGGATTCAAGGTTCTCCGCACTATCATGAGACTCTACAGAAGCTATAAGCCTTTCTGGTTCTTCCTCATGATTGCTATAGTATTGGCCCTTGTTTCTATTGGATTCTTTATTCCTATTCTTCAGGAGTATTGGACAACACACATGGTTCCAAGATTCCCGACACTTATTGTGTGCTGCTTTATTATGCTGTCAGCGGTGCAGGCATTTTTTGCCGGTGTAATACTCTCCACTATGGCAATTGGGGACAGACGTCAGTTTGAAATGCAGCTCAACATGCTCCAGAGACACAAGGAGAATGATTATAATGGCTGATTCTAAGAGGAAAAGCCTGGCACTTAATGCTTCCAAAGATTTTATATTCAGCGTTCTTGCGCTGGTGATTTATAACGGTGTCCTGCAGCTTGTCATCTATCCCGGGCTCAATGCCCGGATAGGTGCAGAGGCTTTTGGCACCGTTTTATATTTGATCTCGGTTGTATCAGTAATGGGTTCAGGTTTCGGTACGGCAGCCAGCTACTCCAGAATGGTTGCTAAAAAGGACAGGACACAAGAAAATGGAGACTATAATCTTTTTCTGGCTATGATTACCGGAATATCGCTCGTAGTATCCTTTGTGGCTCTTTTGGTGCTGAAAGAGCTATCGGTACTGGCATATATACAACTTGCTGTTCTGATGATCTTGACGGTGTTTAGGTATTATGCAGATGTCGAATACCGTATGAATATCCGTTTTGTAAGATATTTTGCATTCTTTGCAGTTGTTTCTTTGGGATATGTTATAGGTCTTATATTGTTTCCCTTAACTGGAAGCTGGGCTATAACAATCCTGATGGGAGAGCTTTTTGGAATACTTTATACAGTAATAAGAGGCAGCATTTTCAGAGCTCCGTTTACAAGACTTTCGGCATCCTTTCATGAGAATTTAAAGTCAGCTTGGGTGATATCTGCAAGTAACCTCATTTCAGCGCTAATATTAAATTCTGACAGGATTTTATTAAGACTCCTTGTTGGAGCCAGAGAAGTTACGGTGTTTTATACAGCGAGCCTTATAGGCAAGATAGTAGCTATGCTGACAACACCGCTTAATGGAGTGATAATTAGTTATTTTACTAACTATAGGATCAAGCTGGATAAAAAGAAATTTGCCTTTATCAGCCTTGGGATGATCATATTATCAATTGTTGGTGCACTTGCATGTACTTTTGTATCAATGATCTTTGTACAGATCATGTATCCGGATGTATATGATGAAACCAGAAAGTATTTCTTCCTGGCTAATCTGGGCCAGATACTGTATTTTATTTCAGGGTCACTTATGGTAATCGTCATGAGCTTTACCAAAGAAAAGCTTCAGCTTATTATCAACATTATCTACATTGCAGTGTTTGCTGTTGTAGTAGTTCCTGCAACATTGATGTTTGGACTCGATGGTATGGCTGTAGGACTCGTAATTGTATCCCTGGTTCGCTTGCTTGTTACTATGGCTTTTGGAATCTCGAAGCTCTAAAAAGAATAAGATATCCAATCAAAAATGTGCAGTTCTCGGACGAGGCGATGATTTTCAAAACGAAAAAAGCAGCAAATGCCGATTTCTCTGAGCAACGTCGAAATGAGGCATTTGCTGCTTTATGAGTTTTAGAAAATCACAACGCAGACGAAAACAAACATTTTTAATTGGATACTGTTAAGCTTAACCGTTCTCCTGAGTTGATTCCTGCGAGGAACTATCTGGTAACTGAGGTGTATTCTCATTAGGTTTAACGAGCTTGTACTCTCCCTTTACCAGAAGTTCGAACTGATCAGGGAAAGCATCCATAAGAACTCCGTCATCAAGACGATAGAATTCATCTGGATCAAAGGTTGCGATATTGATATAGTCAGATTCTCTGTAAGCCTTTGGCTCGTTGAATTCAAATCCGTTTGGCCAGTGGGCAACGATTCTTGCAAGAATGCGTCTGCCGGTTTCAGTCAGGTGGACATTATCCATCAGGTACTGATCAGCGGTATCAAGGTACAGGTCAAATCTTGACATGAACATTGCGTCAACGAGGAAGGCATTCTCTTCATCTGCTGAAACATTGCCGGCTTTCTTGGCATAATCGGAAAGTGTTCCAAAACCGTTACTGACAACATAAGAATCTCCAAGATAATTTCCGCTGTTGTCCTTGTAAATACCATATACAGGAGAAATCAGGAAAAACTTTGCGTTTGGACTTGACTGTCTAAGCTCTGAGATTCCAAGGCGGAGAGCGCCATAATAGGTGTGAATGTCGTCATAGTTCTGGTCTGTGTTGAACTTATCAAGTGGAACTTTGGAAAAGAAATCGTTGGCACCATATTCTATAAAGTAATAATCTACATCAGAAGGACTAACTGAATCCATTGCAGTCATAAGATCAGGATTACTGCTGAGGACATTCTCTTTTTTAACCTTGCCGGTAAAAGCGTGTACCATTCCAACAAAGCAGTTAGATGACCAGTTCTCGTAATCTTCATAATCGGCTGTTGATGCTTCGAGAGAAGCAGTTGTTCCACCTATTGCAAGGTTGACAGCTACTGAATTGGGAACTCTTTGTTGTACAAGTGTAGGAATATCTGTTCCATCATTCCTACCATTAGCAATCTGGCTATCTCCAAAGAAAACCATAACAACTTTGTCTTCTTCCTGAGTTTCATCAACTGATGCTGCGGCTGATGCCTCGGCTGTAGCTGCTGCAGTTGTGTAATCTTCGAAATCAGGTGTTGCCAGGTCATCTGCAACAATTATATTTCCTGTGCTCTCAAGAGCGGAACTGTCATCTGTTGAATTAAGAGTTTCATCATTAATATATTCTGTGGCCTCTTTGGTGTCGTCCTGACCAAAAGAGCAACCTGTAGCTATAGTAGAAAAGGCTAAAATGGTGGCAGTTAACGTCAATATTTTTTTCTTCATGTAATAAACCTCGCTTTTTTAAACTACTTGCAATTATAAACATCATTTTTTACCCTGTGAAGAGTTTGGGGACAATCTTAAGAAAGTCTTAAAGAATAGACGTAATATCGTTAATTACATTTTATTGAAGAAATAGACCATTTAGGATATACTACTTATGTTGTTAATTTAACAATATTATGAAAACAGAGGGAATGCGTATGAAAAAGGCGTTGATCATCGGCGCAGGTCCTGCAGGCCTTACTGCAGCCTATGAACTATTGACCAAATCAGATGATTATCAGGTTGTAGTTTTTGAAGAGACAGAGCAGTTTGGAGGAATTTCCAGAACTGTAAATTATAAGGGTAACCGTATGGATATGGGTGGACACAGGTTCTTTTCCAAGGTACCTGAAGTCAACGACTGGTGGCAGAAGATGTTACCACTCCAGGGAGCCCCAACATATGATGATATAGTCCTTGACCGTCCTATGAAGATGGCGGAGGGTGGACCCGATCCGGAAAAAGAAGACAGAGTTATGTTGAGGAGACATCGTGTTTCACGTATCCTCTTCGATTCCAAGTTCTATGATTATCCTATTTCACTTAAGGCTGAAACCTTCAAGAACTTTGGACTTCTTACTACTCTTAAAGTCGGCTTCTCTTATATGGGTT